>Ga0247824_10002166_pt1 | contig 10946 bp, 11 predicted proteins | sample 13C_PalmiticAcid_FD_194412 | JGI IMG/M metagenome (GOLD analysis project Ga0247824, IMG submission 194412) | Soil microbial communities from agricultural site in Penn Yan, New York, United States - 13C_PalmiticAcid_Day48 | ecosystem: Environmental > Terrestrial > Soil > Agricultural land...
ATAGATAACAACGACATTGCGAACCATCTGAACAAGTATTCAATAAGGATCCCTTCTCGCAAGGATGAGAAGCGTTGAGGCGTTTTGCCATGTTAGCCGATGAAAGGGCTGGTTGGTCATGTAAGCGCGACATCTTTGCGTCTATTGAATAAAAAGGGAAGGACCGAACTTGCAATCATAAACCGCGACTTGATAGATCGGCTATTGTGTGGGACTCGTTACGGCGTCGTTTCTTGTCGCCTTTGTCGGCGAGGACGAAGAACAAATCGATGGTTGATAAAGCCACGATGATGGTGGCAAGCGTGATACTGATCTTTCTCGAGTTCGGGCGCCATCATCCATTTTCAAGCACCTATGGAGGGAGGGCGAAGAGAGATACGACGATGACCAAGAATACGACGAGGGCGAAGACGAGAACGAAGAGGAAGGACAGTGGCGAAGACAAAGGTATCGACGAAGACAAAGGTATCGACGAAGACAAAGGTATCGACGAAGACAAAGGTATCGACGAAGATAAAGGTAGCGGCGGAGACGAAGACGAAGAAGATATTCGGCGTGGAACTGACGGCACAAGAAAAAGCAGTATGTTGTGTTCACGTGACAAGTCTGAGCAAAAACCGTGCATGCGCCTTCGCTTTTTCGACATCCTTCAACTACAATGGACGCGGGAGAAGAAAGCAAGCGGAACGAGCGTGAGGACGACCCTTTCTCTGATGAGGATGAAGCTGTCCACTCGACTCGTTCCAAGCGGAGAAAAGTTAAAGGATCTTCAGGGAACGCGGATCCGGGAGGAGCAACAGGGGCTAGTGCAGGGAGAGGATCAGGACTTTACCTTGACACCATTCAACGTTATATGCTGGACTTTGACTTTGAGAAAGTCTGTTCGGTATCGCTGTCCAATCTGAATGTCTACGCGTGTCTCGTTTGCGGCAAGTACTTTCAAGGTATGACAGCAAATGTCGCGCGGATCATCAGATCGGTCTAGGGCTTATTCATAGCAGCGTCAAGTCTTGGCAACTAATGGAGTGGCATGGCAAACCGTTTGAACAACTATCATATAGGACGAGGACCATCCTCCCATGCCTACTTTCACAGCCTTCATGAGAATCATCACGTTTACATCAATCTAAGCACTCTCAAAGTATACATTCTACCGGAATCATATGAGGTCACGGATTCATCTCTGGACGACATTAAGGTATGAGCAGAGTACCATGGCCAACTATCACCAATGCTGCAACCTCTCCAGGAGCCTGTATCCTCAATTCGCCTATTGTTACGTTGTCTAGTATGGCCTTGATCCAAGGTTCACGTCTGCGCAAGTTGAAGCACTCGACAGGAACCTTAGCCAATCTTACGACTTGAATCGCAAGCCGTACCTTCCAGGTAACTGGCCTTTCGCTGTGTTGTTGTGTTCGACAAGAGGCAATGTCATGGGTAGGACAACTTTGACCTAAACGACTATCGCGCTTGTTAGGATTTATTGGGCTGAACAACGTCAAAACCAATGACTATGTGAATGTGGTGATCCAGGTCTTGGCTCATGTCCCACCTATCCGCAACTACTTTATGTTACAGGACTTTGACAGCAAATCCGAACTGGTCAAGAGATTCAGTACATTGGTCCGGAAGATCTGGAATCCATCAGCATTCAAAGGTCAAGTTAGTCCTCACGAACTGTTGCAGGTCAGTCATTCGCACCAAAGGCTTTTTGCACTTTTGTGTTTACTACAAAGCCTAGACAACACCGTAAGGAATCAAGTATTCTAACCCAGTATCTCATCATTCATAGGAAATCTCGAATGCGAGTAATAGAAAGTTCAAGCTGACGGAGCAGAGTGATCCATTAGCGTTCCTGTCTTGGTTCTTGAATACATTGCACAGGGACCTAGGGGGAACCAAGAAGAAGGACAGCAGCATCATTTACTCGACTTTTCAGGGAGAGGTTTTAATCGAAAGTCAGCCGGTCGATACCAAAGCCCCCAGTGGAGCAGCGCTAGTGTTTGATCCCATCAATGGTAACAAGTCAGATATTCGATCCTTTTGCTCTAGCACATGTCGAAGGGAGAATCTGTCGAGAGGTACTGATGATGGTCTCCTTTAACAAAAATAGCTGTTACGTCGACAAAGTCCCCATTCTTATTCCTGGCACTGGAACTACCACCCCCGCCCCTCTTCCATGACGAGCTGGAGAAGAACATTATTCCACAGGTCCCGTTGGCGACAGTCTTGTCAAAATATGACGGCAAGACCGTTCAGGTCAGTGTTTTTTTTTGTTTATTTTGCGATTCATGTTATAACAGCTCAACTGCACATGGGTCTAGAGCACCCAAGGGTTTCTGATGATCCTGTTCTTCCTCTACACAAATAGGAAAGCGTTGCAGATCTCAAACGATTCCAAATCACTCGCCTGCCCAACTACATCATCTTACACATCAAGCGGTTCTCAAAGAACAACTTTGTAGAGGAGAAGAATCCTACGATCGTCACCTTTCCGATCAAGAACCTTAGCATGGCTGAATGTGAGTGGTCCCGAAGAGGACTGCATGTGCAACTCTTTGTCGACTTTTGGGTGGATCCAACAACATAATCTAATGTTTATTATACTTGCATTCTGGTTGAACCTTACAAGTTGTCTCTGACCCTGAGAAGGAGAAGACATTGGGGTTGTACTATGACCTTGTGGCCAACGTTACGTATGAAGGAGATCCAGCGACTCCAGGCTCCGCAAGTTACAAGGTCCACATACAGCATCGCGCCAAGGAGCAATGGTATCAGATCCAAGACTTGTTTGTGGAAGAGATAAATGCACAAATGATCTTCCTTTCAGAATCGTACATCCAGGTAAGGCTTTCTTTGCTGGTTTTGATGTTTTGGCATGCCTTAGTTTTTTGTACCTCCCTTCTTTGTGGCCATTGACATGGATTGTCCGCCCTTGTCCTCCCCACATTGTGCACATGTGTCACCCCTAGGTCTGGGAACGCAAGAGGACCTAAGTAGAGCAGCATAGAGAATACGGGTGATCTATCCATTACTAGCCGTTTGTCCTGTCCTCCTAAATATACTCGATGTACAGATGTCCAGTCGGTGGATGGAGGGTTGGAAGAGGGGCACCGATGGCGTAGACGAGTTCCTGCCTGCACAGGGGGGGAGGTGGCCGTGCCATCAACAAATGACGGGAAAGCCGCCGCCTCAATGGTTCTTTTCCAGCCCGAGCGTCTCTTTTGTGCTCACTCGTCACTCCCAGCGCCTCTCATGTTTATCCCTTTAGGTCGTTGATCCAAAGGGCATGTACTGTACACGAGGCGCGCGACAGTGCATTGTGTGCTCTCAGAGTCCACCCCTCCTGCACTCTAAATCACGACACAGGAAATGTCCTGAGCAGGGAAACGAACGGGTCTGCACTCTTTTTTTTTTCCTCCCTCTCCTTCCCCACCCCACCTCACACTCCCCTCCAAAGGCTCTAGCCCTCGCTGCACAAAGTATATACCTTCTCTCTCCACCCTGATCCTCCTCTACCAGCGCCTGGCAGTTGAGCACGGCGAACCTGATTAGACAACCACTACTGCAAGAGCACCATCGTCGCCCTCAACTGGGACACATCGACGACTTGTGCAGCGACCCTCGATTCGGCACACCTCCGCTTCTTTCTCATCTTTCTCACCGCCTCCTTCCTCGATTCCCTCCGATCCCTTGGTCCCTCTCACTCTCCACCGTCTTGTATTCCCGCCCGCTTGTTTATAGCCTAGTTCACACTGCAACCAAAAGCTCGCTTTGCTTGCGTCCACCCTCCCTATTTTTTTTTCCACCACTTTCTTGTATTCGCCAACCCTACCCGTCCCTGTCCAACCTATCAAGTCTCATCATCTTACTAGCTCCTATCAGGGGTGAACCTACTGTTACTCTAAGATGCGACCTGCCACTGCACCTCAGAACCAGCAACAACACCATCAACAGCTATTACCGTTACAATCCATGTCACAACTGCATAGTCAGCAGGTGCCTTTGACCCAGCACTCGCTAGCGCAACAGCAACAACAGCAACAGCAACAGCAACAGCAGCAGCAGTATGCCTTGTTAACACAGTTCGGTCCTCGAGAACAGTGTGGGCCAATGTCTGGCTCTCAGATGTATCCAGCCTACACAGCCATGCACAATGATCCGGATCAACTGCAGCAGCAGCAGCAGCAGCAGCAGCAGCAGCAGCAGCAGCAGCAGCAGCAGCAGCAGCACCAGCAGCAGCAGCAGCAGCAGCACCAGCAGCAGCAGCAGCACCAGCAGCAACAACACCAACATCAGCACCACCAGCCATTATCTTCCAACATGCAGAATTACCTCGGACAATTGCCACCCCAACAGCAGCAGCAACAGCAGCAACAGCATCAGCACCATCAGCACCACCATCAACAGCAGCAGCAACAACAGCAAAAACAGGCGGTCACCGGAAAGCAAAAGAGCACATCACATTACGGCCAAAGATACAACCCCATGTATCCTTCGCCAGCACCTTCCACTACCACCCCTGTGCTCTCTAATGCTTCGCTCAGCCCATTGGATTCATCCAGTGTCATCTCGCATTCTTCTACGATTACGACCGTCCCCGTAGCCGTCTCAGATTCTACAGCGAATACCGTCCAAGTCAAGCAGTCTTTGACTCCACAGGTCTCGCCACATTTGAATGCAACCAGGGTAGATACAATGACGCCATCATGGTCGCCAAAGCACCCATCTTCGAGTCCATCATCTACTGCCTCGATGCCAGCATATCTGGACAGCTATGAGGTAAACATTGGGTTGACGGTGCTTTATAGTTTCCGGCACATCCTTGGAAGGGATCGTCGTGCATCGCAATGTGTGTGGAGTGTGATCCAACTAAGCTTCATTTACGTAGCACCAGCTGTGCTGTGGTCCTTGCTCTGTTATTACCCTTATTCCCTTCAGCTGGATTCAGTCTTGGCGGCAACCCCCTAACCCCATGAACATTGAGCTAGTCTCCTTTGCTCTTGTTGTTTACTTTACGCGAACATTTGTTCCGAGGGGCGTCTTGGAACGCAATGATAAGGGAGAAGAATGTAATGGACAAGGGAGAGACGACGGGACGGTTCCTGAGCTGTGAGCAGAGCAACGATGGCTACTTTCTATCTTACCCCCTCTCCTTGACCTTGCGGGAAAGCAGTTTTTAGTCTGTGAGGTGCTTTTGGAGTTTTGGTTTTTTGGAGTCGCACGTGACCATGGGCTGATCGTCCTTCTTCGTGTCAATAGCTGAAGTACGAGCCTGGGCAAGGCGCAGACCTGCCTCTCTCGAATCCTCTGACGGCCAATAACTTGTATGCAAGGTCGCTCCATACACCGTTCTACCAGATGGAGGTGGCCATGGTCAACGGAGCCCAGCTTGGCTACAACTCACAGGCATTGAGGTACATATTTTATGCAAAGGATCCTTGTTTGTTTGTCCATGGATGTGGAGGGCGCAAGGGACATCAACCACCCTGCATGAAGCATGACAGGGTCAGTCGCCCTCAACTGTCTAACCTATTTGTGTCTTTGTCCTGATCTAGCGACACGCCTTTGCTTGGGACACCGTTGACGCTCGCAGCTGGGAATGCTCTCTCGCATACTCTGGCATTGTCCCATTCGAGACTCCCTGTCTTTGATGTCAAAGCATACACCTTCCGCAAGAAGCCAAGGCACTATGTTGCAGTCAAGCACAAGAATGCCCTGCGCATTGAACCTATTATCTATTTGAAGACCAGTATCTTGGATGAACACCGGCAGGTGGTTCGGTCCTGGGATTATCTGAGGTTCAAGCTTGATCGATTCAGGGACAATGCTCAACCAAAGAAGAAGCTGAGTCCCGAAGGTATGTTGCGTTGGTTATGGCGTTCATCAGGAGCTCTCAGCCAAAGGGAAACGAAGAGTATGTAATTGCATTGACTGACAGACCCTTTCGTGTCACACATTAGAGTTACGAGGAGCTCGGATATTGGACGTGGACATTGTCCTTACTTCACCCAACAACCGCGATCGTGTCATCGAAGACTCCTGTCCAGCTTGCGTGATGCGCATGGATGGGGAGAGGAAGGTACGAAGAAGGCCGCTAGTTATTTTCCCAAAGTGACATGCATTCACCACTTTTGCTGATGTCACTATGTTTTTGATTGCTTGTGCCTTGAAACAGATCATGCAAGTTCTTGCAAAGAACTTTAAGCAAAGTCCTGCAGGCGAACCCCTGATCGATATCCGCAAAGGCCATGCAATTGTTTGTATCAAGCTGAACTGCTATTGTGATCACCATAACGAACACGAAGGGTTCATCGTTCGGATGCAAACCTCTCCTGAGGTCGTACGAGTGGGTGGATCTGTCAAGCTGCGCATCTGTTGCGAAGCCCGGTCAAAAACAGGGAACGCGGAGCAGGATGCCGAAGAAGAGGATGGTCTAACAGACATTGATGCCCCTGTCTCTACGGGTTCACGGTCTCCAGTCATGGCTCCGAACGAGCAGATGCTTCAAAGTCCATCATTGAGTCATGCAAGCTCCAACAGCCCCTTGGTGAAGGGCCATCAACGTACTCCATCGACCAATTCAAGCTCAATGGCCTCTCCCAAGTCGATGGACGAGCGTGTGATCAACCCACACCCAATCGAACACATGGGCCACGAGAACACCACAGCCAGTCCTCATGGTGCCAGTAACCCCCATGGCACAGCCAACGGCCGTGTTATTGCTCCGCCAAAGTTTCGTCAGATCTATCCCCTCACTCCAAGCGAAGGCACTATTCTCGGCGGAACCCGAGTTACTATCCACGGTGCCCACTTTGATGTTCTCCAGAATCCTGTTGTCTATTTCGGCAAGGCCGTGGCTGAGCTTGTTACCATCTCGCACCACGATGTGATGGAGTGCACAACACCACCCGCCGAGAACCTTAAGCCAGGGATTGTTCCTGTGAGGATCGCATCCTTGGCTTTTCCATTGGGCCAGCAGACCGACAGCGTCGACTTTATGTATCTGGCGCCGCCGGACTACGACCTTTATAGCTTGGCTGCTACCTCCTTGTCATATGCCATGGCAAATGAATACCCACAAGACAACAGCGTGAGTATTGCAGCCGCACGTGTACAGCAATAGTTGATACATACATATTGCCTTGAAACTAACCATCCCTTCTCGTTTTATTGTCATGAACCACTTAGTTGGCATTCCTTTTGAACTCTCATGGTGCTGGGGCGGGTCTTGGACTTGGACTTTTGGATGATGGATCAACTCTTGTGGGCAATGACTTTGATGTGAACTTTTCATTCTCAATGTCCTCCAAGGAGGAGGTGGTGCTCGATTTCTTGCATACGATTCAGACTCTTGCACCAGGCCGGGTCCTACCTTCGTTCAGGGTATGTCTTGGCATGTTCTTTGTTTCTCTCAATGCGACATATTAGCCTGCGTGGTTAACATGATTCAACAATGTCAATTCTAGAGCGACTCGGGACACACACTGCTTCATATCGCTGTTCAATCTGGAATGACACGGCTGGTCAGGGAGTTGTTGGACATGGGAATTGATCATACAGCAATGGACAGAAATAACAGGACGGGTACACGCGATCTTGCCATTTTGTTTGTCCAATATGTGTCGTCCAAGTATCTTCACTTGATGAACTAAACCAATGCGACCTTTCATTCATTCATTCATTACCGTTTCTTAGCCCTCAATTTTGCGCGCATGCTTCATAACGAGGAGATCACAGAAATGCTCATGCGGGCTAGAATCCCACCTCGTCCTATGGTTCCTAAGATGGACTCTGGCAGCAACAACAGCTCAAAGCAAGAGATTGTAGCATCACTCATTCAAAGATACGAGGAGGATCTCGTCAATGTTGTAAAGCAGGAACGACAACGGAAGCACCGCCTTCTCGGACAGATGAAAGAAAGGGCAACTCGCATCATGGAGCTGAAAGAACAGACTGATCGACGACCATCCTCAACTACACTTGTTCATGAGTCCAGCTCCGCAAGCACGAGTAACGTGGATTCAGAACAGCATTATGGTCATCCCAAGGCTATGCCTGAAGATACGGAGGATGATGATATCATGGAGGACGACACGTCGAATCCCTCTTCACCCGAAGGTGGTCGGTCTCATGACGGAGGAATGGATTGTGATGATGATGCCGACACTGAGCGCCAGCGCAAGAGGAGGCCGAGCGGTGAACATGAAGGAACAGATACTTCACGCAAGTTGGTCAAGGACAAACCTACTTCCTCCCGACCTTTGTCATCTCCTGTTCGTCTCCTTGCCAAGCCAACCAGTCTCACACAACCCCAGCTGGAACACGTCCAGAATGAAGTGAGTAGCTGGGAGAAGTCAAAGAGCTTCAGGTTGATTGGAAATACACCTGAACTTCAGAGGAAAGTTGGCCTTCAGACATGGCTCTGCGATAGCTTGTCCATATCCTCCCTGAAGAACTCGGCAGATTCCATGACATCCTCGACGATGCCCTCGGTGGATAATGGCGTCTTGCATGTGTTTGCCTTGACTGGTACGGGTCTCCATTATTTCCCAGAGGAGCAGCGACGGATATCAACCCAGAGCACACCTAGCAGGAACATGGAACACTGGAGCCTGATTGAAGTTGATGACATTCAGTTGATTCAAAAAGAGCACTCTGCCATTGTTCAGCTGGAGATGTGCGGACTGGTCTCACGAGGTCGCGATCTTTTTGGGGAACAGGTCGCCATAGAGTTGCCCAAAGAAAGCGCCCAAAGTCTCTTCAACGCTACAAAGAAGGCCCACAATGGATTGATGCGTCATTTGAGGCTAAGGACCAGATTCGAGGGTCCAGCAGGACGCACAGCACACCATCATGTTGTGGAGAAGAATGAGGAATGGATCGATTCAACACTTCGCATGTGGAGCAGGTTGTTCAATGTCGACGAGCAGGCCTTCGAGGCTATTGAGTACTCTATTGGTCATGGAACATTCACATTGAAGCCCGTCCAGGAGAGCCGGAAGGGATATACTATCTTTGCTATGGGCACCATCATGCGCACACTCCGTGATTATGACCAGTGCCTGAAAGTTAGGTTCGAAGATGTTCAAGTCTTGGATGACGGATGGAAGAAGCCAGAGTTGATCAAGGAGCTGAAGAAGATGAGTCGGGAGATGAGACTGATTGATCGCTGGAACTTTGCAGGCTGTGGTTGGTCCTCGCAGACGGTCAAGGGATTCCTTGAGGGACTTGGCCAGACTACTGGCGAACAAACAATGTATGAGCAGGATCGCGAGCCTTGCGCAAGGATTTCTTTGACAAGAAACGACTTTGGAGGCGAAGATCTTGTTGGACACCTGTTGGCCAGATGTCTGGAACAGTGGACGAAATTCAAGACACTGGATCTTACCGACTGTAACATTGGACTTGCAGGAATGGAGGCTCTTGTCGGCAAACTATACGGCATGCACACGATTCGGTTACAGGGCAATTGTGCGGATCATCGCTGGTGGCAGTGGGTGGACACCATTCTAGCCAACAATCAGTCCTTGCACAAGTGTCGATTGGGTGCACCCATCGCTCCTCCCATGTCTGGAAACAGCCTCGTCAGTGCTGGACGGCTTTCGAAACTCGAGGGTCTCTCTGGCTTGGACCTCACCTCTGCGCCCGTTAACCAAGCTACGATCGCGGTTCTGGATTCGTTTGTGTCTGCTCATTCAGAGCTCATGACATTGGCCTTGCCCCGCTGCGAACTGAGCTGGAGCAGCCTTGCACCATTGTTCAAGACCATTTGCACCAAGAACAAGTCCAAAAAGTTCACCCTGGATATCAGTCAGAACCCACTCTTCGATTCGGAAGAATCTATCCAGGACTGGGTCCGTTCGATCGAAGAGAATGGAAAGAGAGTAGGCATGACGCCGTTCGGTATTAAGATGCAAGGACTCATTATCCGAGACGCTGCCCTGCGTCGAGTGCTCAAGCCCCTAGAACAAGCAGTATGCTTTAACGAGCTCAATGTCAAGGGTCTGTTGATCAAACGCGAGAGCCAGGTCACTGAACCAAAGGGTCTCTCGTATGACAGAACGAATGCCAGGGCTTGGGTAGAGGATGCTTCCGAGGAGACCTGTAGAGGTCTGGGACGAGTGATCTCGATGAACAAGACTCTCGTGATGCTGGACGTTTCTGGTACAGAAGTTGATCATGAGGCTCAAGGCCAAGCAAGCGAAAGCAGTTCTAGCAGTGGTGCCTACAATGCACGCAGAGGCGTCGTGGTTGGTGGGCAATCGATTGGTGGTTTTGGACGTCGTATCATATCAGCGTTTGATGCCCTCCGAGGCAACGAGACTCTTCGTGTCTTGACCATGGATCACAACCGATTCCGCGAAGAAGGCATGGAAGTACTGGCTGCGGCACTAAAGTCGAATACTGGACTTGGAGTTCTGTCCTGTGATGGCAACGATGCTTTCACTCATAAGGCACTCAAGGCGATCGAGAAGGTTTTCAGGCCCTCCCCTGCATCGGTGTCATCCCACCAGGCCAGTCCTGTGAGGACGTACATGGGTGCTTTGGAAGACCTGCAGTCGGCCGAGTACAACAGCACCCTGTCGGTGTGGAAGTTCAAGTCGGATGAGATTCTCATGCACAAGGATTTGCTATCGATGGAAGTCCAACGTCTTATGGAAGACTTTCACAGGATTGAATCGATGCAGGTCTCCAACCGTGAACGAGAAGCCAAGCTTGGGCCCCCTGGTGGCGGTGGACGTTTCATCAGCGAGGCGTCGTTGTTGGCCAACGCGAGGGAGCTTTACCAGAATGCCTTTAGGAATCGAGCCGAGTACATGGACACGTACACAAGGATCGTGCGTGCGATTGAGGAGAACAACAAGAGGACGAAGGAGGTGTATGAGCGAAAGAGGATGGAGCAATCCTCGACGTAGTGCAGTTGTCCTGTAATAACCTGCTTT
>Ga0247824_10002167_pt1 | contig 10941 bp, 6 predicted proteins | sample 13C_PalmiticAcid_FD_194412 | JGI IMG/M metagenome (GOLD analysis project Ga0247824, IMG submission 194412) | Soil microbial communities from agricultural site in Penn Yan, New York, United States - 13C_PalmiticAcid_Day48 | ecosystem: Environmental > Terrestrial > Soil > Agricultural land...
CCCCGGTCCCACCTCCAGTCAGCTGCGACACAGGCCCCTTAGGGTTCATGACGCCGCCCTTGTCGGTCCACCACGCGGCCGGGTTGACGGCCTTGTTAGCCTGCTGGTTGATGCCGAAGCGGATCCACGCAAACAGGCCGTCGGACAGGTTGGGCCCGACCATGGCGTAGCGCACGATCGGGTCGTCGCCGTTAGCGCCCTGCATGAAGAGGAAGTCGGCCGTGTTCTGGGTGACCTTCATCTTGTTGCTGCTGTAGGGGGTGACCTTGTCGGCCGCGGTGATGAGGCTCTGGTCGAAGTAGAGCTGGCCGATGTGCGCGGCGCGGCCGCCCGTGATGGTGTTGTTGGGTTGTTTGGTCGCGCCGAGGTAGACGATGGCTGGAAAAAGAGGGGTCAGCGTCTTACCTCTGGTATGAGATGGAATCTGATGGGGGAGGGGCTTACCGTGGATGTGGGTGGCGCGTCCATCGTAGTGGCCGGGGAACAGCGAGTCGAACGAGGCCACGCCGTGGTCGTTGGTCGGCTGCACGCCGCGCAGGGTGGTGCCCTTGAGGATCGAGGCGTCCTTCGGGTCGCCCATGCCGGGGTAGCCCTGCACACCGACGTAGATGCCCTGCGCCAGTCAGCAACTGCTTGTGAATGTCAATTCCACACTGCAAGCTACTCACGGTCGAGTTGGAGCTCCAGATGTCCACGTAAGCGTTGGGGACCGTCTGGCAGGTCTTGTAGTCGACGACCTGGATGGCCAGGGTCAAGGGGATGCCCTTCTCGCCATTGGTAATGTCCTTCCTGATCTCCTCGCCCTGAACGTCTGGGGGCCTGTCAGCTTTCTTCCACCCACACCATATTTTTGCCGTGGCGACTTACACAGCGGGCCCTGGTCGACGGCGGGCATCAGCATGCAGGCACCGGCATCCGAGAACAGCGTGCTAAGGTCCATTCCCTTGGAAACCGCCTTGCTGCTCTTGTGGTCAATCCGGGAGACCGAGATGTAGTCACGCGGGCGGAGCTTCGGCCTTTGCAAGAACGTGTCAGCACTCCAACCCCATCAACCAGATTCTCGACGGCGCTCACTTCTCCTCGACCTCGAGCCCCAGCGACCGCTTCAGCCGCGCCAGCTCCTCCCCATGGATCTCGACCGTCCTCTTGATAAACTCGGGCTTGGAAAACTCGGCGCTGCAGTGGGCGAGAGACTTGCGCTCGAGCGGGAGGGCAGAGTGCGCGTACACCTTCTCGTGGTGGCCAGGGTGGGCCAGCGCGACAGGCGCAGCCAGCAGGAGGCTTGCCAGGAGGTTCTTGATAGCCATGGCTTCGACGGTGGCCCAAGAGTGCTAATTCCTGGCGGACGAAGAAAAGAGTATGCGGCGGTTGGAGCCCAAGACTGGGAAGAGCGGTTCCCGTCGGGGGTTATTAAGGTTGTTTACCTCCCGGTGCCCCCCTCGTCCTTTCCACCGCAGCCATGATCCCACCGTGGCCCGGCTCTGGCCTCGGAACGACGAAGCGGAAGGCACCATCAATATCCGGGTCGCATCATCGGAATTCACCCGTGACCCGTGGGCAGTGGCTCCCACGCTAGACCATGGGAGGAGGAAATATCACCAGCGCTATATTGTACCCCCCGTTGCATTTGGCATATGGCCCAAACCACTGACTGACATACGGCGCGCCGCTGATTGGTCTTGCCCATCAGCATCTCACCCACGACGCGCCAACGCCAAGACCGTTCCCCGGATTTTAATCTCCGTTTGTAAGAGACTGAGGGCCGGGAGGGCGAATCGGGTCGTCCGGCGAGATGGCCGCGTTTTAGACGCCGGTTAAAACCAGCGAGATCCGAACCAGACGCCAGGATCTTGTTGTCTTGCGCATGACGAGTCCCGTTGCTTTATCCAGATTCTTGGGTGGCGCCTACCATATAGATTGCCAGTTGGCCTCGGCAGTTGGGCGATGATTCTCGAACGTTTCTCCCTCCCCGCATTACACTGCAGTTTCGTTTTGCCCAGCCATTGGCGAGAGCTTGCCGGTTTCCGGATTTGCGCTGTTGAGCCGGGGCTGGCAGTCCGGCTGCTAGCGACGGGACTGCAACGTTGAGATGTCGTCTGGTAGGAGTAATCTATGCTATGCTGGTGCTATTTTTGCGGTCGCAGTCAGCGCCATGCTGTGGCGGGTAAAGTCTAGGCGTTGGTTCGGTTGCTTAACCGACGCTGACGGCGAATTCCTTGCCTTGGTCGGTTGTAGCTTGCTGTATGGGAAATGCCAATTGCCTATGCAGTGACGACTGCTTCCTTGTCAGGGGCTTGATTTGCGGCGAGCTAGCCGACCCCCTTCTGCTGGTAAACAGCGATTCTGCGTCTGATGGGGGGTATCCCGCTCTCCGCCTTCAGTCTTAGTGACACAGGTTGGTGTGCGTACAGGTACCTAGTTGCCAACGAGATCGAGACTCAAGTTGTTTGCAAAAGCCCAAGGTCGGGTAAGGTATTTCGGTCACCAGGTTGACAATTAGCGAAAGAAACCTCGCTTTCTAAGGTATCTTCTCACAAGTGTCCGGCGTCCTCTGCATTTGCCTGGACCTGGAACCAGCTGCTGCCGGCTCGAGAGGGAAAAGAACCTCTGGCAGAGGATGCCCAACTCCCATAGGTTGTCGTAAGTCAGGGTGGCTTTGTAGCGGACGTTGTCTTCGCGCGTTGAGAAAGACAGAGGTTTTAGCGTCCATTCTAGAGAAGGCTCGGCCAACGACTAGCAGTGTAGGTGTTCACATGGAACGGCGATGAAGGGGTTTGCTTGGAGGTTACCAGGCTAAGTAAACAGCTGAGGACATATTCGAGCTGAGCTGAGCAAAAGGGAACAGGCATTGACATGCAATTTGTATTGAATAGCGAACGATGCAATGGACTTGACCCGTCCTGAGTTGAGCGAAACAAGGGAGCCTCACTAACGAGCGGCCCAGATCAGCCCGATATCTCAATCATATTTGTGACCACTTCTCCACGTTCACTCCAACAGCTTTCTCTTCTGCATCTCGTCTTCGGTCCATTTCCAGAGCCGCACCGCCAGCTCCATATCCCGCGCAACCTTGCTGGGCTGCTTTCTCTTCTGCCCGGGCACAAAGTACTCCCCGCTGTCACCTGCCTTGAAGTCGGGCGAGGCAACAGCAAAGACTGAGTTGTATGCACCTTCCCTTGCGGGAGAATACGCGCCAAGAGCCCTCAAGACAGTGTTGGCAAACTTGGGTAAAGCAGTCTGCTTGTTGAGGTTGGTGTCGAGATGTCCCGGGTGAACGGCCGCGGCCCAGATCCCCCTCTTGGCCGCCTCGGTGCCTTCGGGCCCAAACAGTTGGTTGAGTTGCTTTGCGTGCAAGATGTTTCCCAATTTGCTCTGTCCATAGCGAGACCACAGCCCGCCTTTCTCCTGGTTGATGTCGTTGAAGTCGATCCCGGCCTTGGGCGCGAAGCTGTGTCCATCGCTCGTTACATCGACGATGCGAACGCTCCCGAGCGCGTTCCCCTCCTCCTGCAGCGTCTTCGTCAGGGTATCAAGCAGGTGCCAGGTGAGGACCCAATGGCTGAGGTAATTGGTCTGCCACTGCGCCTCGAAGCCATCGCCGCTCAGCGCAAACGGCGTCGCCATGATCCCGGCGTTGTTGACGAGGCCGTGCAGCTTTGTTTCCTTCTCCTTGAACTGCTTTGCGGCGCCGACGACGGACTGCAGGTCCATCAGGTCCATCTGGAGGAAGCGCACGTCGGCGGTGGGTGTCTCGGCTCGGATCTGGTTGATAGCGGTTTCGGCCTTGCCGGGCGATCGTGCGCCCATGTATACACGCGCCCCATGCTTGGCGAGCTCGTCGACCGTGTGGAAGCCCACGCCCGTGTTGCCGCCGGTGACCAGGTAGACTTTGCCGGCGAGGGATGGGAGGGCGAAGGGAAGCGGAGGTGCCATTGTTAGTGAGCAATTCGTAATGGAGGTCAGGAGAATGAGGAAGAAAGCTGCTTCTAGTGCCAGGAGGTGGCCGACTGTCGGGTATATCGGGTCAGCAAACAAGAGAACCAAACGGAGTTAACGGACATGAACAGGGGGATCGATCCTGTTGGATAAGATGGGGCTGAACTCTTCACTCTGGCGAACCAAGACAAGGGTCACTGTCCGCCACAAGCGAGCATGGTGAGCGCTGTAGGATCATCATTGGCCATCACCAGCGAGCCAAGATGTCCTCTAAACAAAACCGTGGGAGCGCCCGGGAGGCTCGGGAGCGTGGAACAGCGCTTACGACGTGACCCCTCAATTCAGGGGGTGCTATTGGATTGACTGGAGCGCGTCTCAACAGCCTAGGAGCACTCGAGAGCGACTGGGAGGCTCGGGAGCGTGGAATAGCGCTTTACGTGGCAGGCGCTGCCTAACGTAGCGATAAGAGAATCGATCAAGCAACCACTCAATCGTCGTATTTGGCAGTTCCATGCGCCTTGCAACCCCGTCTGTAAGCTCCTGTTCAACTGTGATATCGTGGAACCGTGGCTGTGAGTGTCCGCTCTCATCAAGATCGCCCGGCTTGTTGTGGTTTCGCCGGTTCAAATCGAGCTCAGGAAACACCAAGGTCATGTTAAAAAAACGAATTCAACAAGGACCGAGTCAATAGAAGAGTTCCCTGTCAGAAAGCAGAAAACCAACAATGTGATCTTTGTAACGACAACCCCGATTTCAATGAACACGATCGCGTCATTCGAACCGTTGCCAGGGAAAGGTTCTGGTCGGCTGTGTCAAACCCACATAAAAAGGAACGAACCAAAAAAAGTACCTGGTAGTAAAATGAGAATAAGGTAACTAAACCACAAAAAGCTTGCCAGCTAACCTCCCCCTCGGTTCCGGGATCGGGTAGCTGGTTACGAAAACCCTCGAGAGGTGTTTTGCTTCGCAATCGAACTGGTGACCTCTCTTGAGTGAGAGGTGCAATTCGACCGTTGCTGGCCGTCGGGCCGGACTCTCCCCATTACGCCATTGGCCCTTTGGGGAGAGCCGGTGAAATGGGGAATGTTGGAACTTCTATATCTAGTGTGGGCAGGAAGGTACGTGATTGCTGGGGGCTGTGGCTGGGCGTGAGCCAAATCTTCGGACGAAAACAGATATGAGAGCCACAAATTGGTGAGTGACACCTTACCTTGGTGAGGCCCTATGTCTTGACTCCCAGAGTCCTTTGCCCAACCTGAGTAATTCAAGGAGCATGTTCCAAGAGGCAATCTAGGTAAGGTACTCAGCTACTGCCCGATGGTTCACTCCATCAGTCGCATACCTGACTCTGAGAAACGGTGATTCATGTTGTTTACTTCATTGTCAACCCCCTACGCTCGAAGCAATGCCGAACAAATTCGGGTTGGGCAAGACCATTGGACGATGAGCATGCGTATCCATCTTGGACATCATCAGCGTCGGCGCCGATGAGACGGCAAACTTCGGCAGACCTCCCCTAGACCAACCAATCACGTCCAAGAAGTGACTCCATCTCACGCACTAAACTGGGACAACCAACCTTAACCCGACCCCTCTCTTCCCAGAATCATGAGACCCGCCACGCGCAGTCTTCTTGGTCTTCAGCGATTCAAACCAACAGCAATATACCCAGCGCGGAAACAGATTCTCACAATGTCGACTGCAGATTCAACTCCGGCGCCGGCCCCGTGGTATGCGGCTTACCCCGCGCCCAAGTCCGAAGTCGTCACCATCTCGCGGGAAGAGGTCCTTGCGATGCTCAAGGCGACGCCAGTTGAGAAACGGGACTTTGTCCTGGTCGATCTGCGGCGCAATGATTTCGAGGTGCGTATGAGGAGAGGAACAATGGTCTTGTTCCGAGGTTGAGCACCTTAAGTTTCAAAGACTTGGGACAAAGACACAGCCAGCCTTGAATCAATCGGAATGTAACCCCGGCCTGACCTGAAACTGTCCCAGGGCGGAACAATCCGCGGCTCCATCAACCTGCCTGCTCAAAGCCTCCCCTTGACCCTGCCAACCGTCTATGCCATGTTCAAGACGGCCGGTCTGCGCAAGGTCATCTTCTACTGCGGTTTGTTCCCTCGCATCATACCCGTTCGTGGCTTGAATAGTTTGTTGTCTAACTCGTCAAGGATCGTCAACCGGCCGGGGAAGCAGAGCGACGGGCTGGCTGGCCGACCACATCGCTAGCGTCGAGGACAAGGACATGAAGAGCCTTGCACTTCTGGGCGGCATCAAGGGGTGGGCGGCTGCGGGTGAGGAATATGTCGAGTGGATGGACGGGTTTGATGCCGCGGTGTGGGCGAAGTCTGGACCTGGTTGTTAGATGGAGGATCAGAGTAAGATACACGCACAATGCCACTGGTGCGGGCTGAATGCAAACTGACTGGTTCACGCCCTCATATTCTGCATTCTACCCAGGTCAGGCAATGAACGCAAGGAGCACCGCTACACACTCATCCTTCTATCAGTGTCTTCAAACCCCAGATCCTTCTCGCTGCTCCGATGGTCGGCCGCGCTGCTTCCACTTGCTCCGGTCCAAGCTGATGCCCAAAGTGAGCGCGTCTGGTGGTAGAGCGAGCCGGCCGTGTCCCATTTGTCGGCCACCCAAATGAGCAAAAATGACAGGACATAGGTGATGACGCAGAAGACTACCGTCGATATCTTGAACCGCTCGACTGTTTCGGCTTGCTCCTCGGCCTCAAACAAGGGTGTACCAAACAGCGACTGGTAATGTGCATCATTAGTCGAGTGTTGGGGGAGTGAGAACGGTGACGTACTGTGGTAAAACTTGGCGGGATATACAGCACTGTGACGACGGTAAAGACGATCACGTAGCGGTTCATGGTCGTTGACCTGGCCGCCTCGCGCAGTGAAGTTGCGTTGAACAGCTGGGGTGAGATGTCAGTCTCAGTTCCCCATCTTCGGGTTTTCTGTCACTCACCCCGTCTCGCAGACTCTTGATCTCCTCCGTCTTTTCCGCAATCCGCCGCAATAGTCGATCTTCTGCTGCCGCCTGAAACTCGGACAGAATCCGCCAGTTTTCCCACAGCGCCTTATCCTTGACTGGATCTTCCCTGAGGAAATACCGAGCATCCCAGCCGGCACGCCGAAAGCTTCCCTGGAGGAGGCGATCGGGATCCATTTCTTGCAAGTCTCGGCCGGTCTCTCGAATGATGTCCCCGAAGATGCGCAGCATCTCAAGCGTCTTGAAGTAGACCCGGGACCTGGCAAACGACGAGTCGAACATCAAACTGTTGCTGGTATCATCGTTGAGGATGTCGTCGAGCTATCAAGTGTGTTAGTAACACAGAGATTACCTTCGAGGGAGTTTGACTGGGTTTCACCTTGGTGTTGACGGTATTGTCCAGTTCGTCCAAGCAATGTGCCCACTCCTTCTCCCAAAACATCAGCATGCGATGAACGACAGACTGGAGCAAATGGTAGCCAGCATTGTCGCCCTTGACGACAAACTGCCGGTCCTCCCAGTCTGTAAGGAGATCGTTGGAATCGTGAGCCTCGAATCTCACGTTTTGAAAGTCGCCCAGAACGACAATCGTGAAGGAGCGCGCGTCATCAGCGCCCGACCAGCGACACAAGACCGACATACGTCGTTCCACAAAGGACGAGAGCGGTGTTCCTGGGAGGGCGGGAAACTGCCCAGATTCGCGATGGCAACGAACGTACGGCACAAAGTCAGATCGATCGGTGCTTCTGACGTTGGAGAAACAGCGAAGGGTGTGCTGGTACGAGGTATCGCTGTTGCCAGTCCACCCGCCGAATTCGTGCCCTCTGCCGCGGAGCGAGAGAGGTTTCCATGCAGCGCAGAACTGGTGCAGAAAGTCGTGTACCGTGTCCATGTCGTATTCAGGGTTCATGAGACAGGCGGCGGCGATGAGTGCTAGGTTTCTGAGAGGCAAAACACCATCGGTCCAGACAGGCGTCGTGAAATGCCTACAAGGACCCGTTAGCAAGGGAGTGGGATGTAAAAATTAGGTGTCCGGTTACCATAAAGAACCAGGGCTGTCCAGGTTTGAATCCGACATTCCGGTGGCTTTCGGGTCATGTTTCTGCGATGGGTCCAAGACTGCATGCGCAGAGATGACCTTTTGATCGGGCCCATAAACCAGAGGAGATGCGCAAATCACACCATCCCGCCTCGGGTTCTTCCCAAGGATCCAACCAGAGTCCCTCGAGATGCCCTGGGTCAGGCGGTTGAGGTCAAAGTAAACGGGCCACTGGCAATGCAGCTGTGTAATTTCCCGGTCCGTCAAGGGCTGGTTCCTCGCGCCGGAGCTCGTCCTCCAACTCCAGAGCAACTCTGACCGCCGGCCGACCTGCTGGTCATCGAGGCTCACCACCAGTCGGACGAGCTCTCGGGACTCAACCTTGTTCCAGCCCTTGCCCTGGCGCCTTGTCTGGGATGTTGTGGATCTCGATATGAGCGAGATGGTCTGATCGCGGAACCATTTTAGGTGGTCTATCTCCCCAGGGTCGAACACGGCACCGGCCAAGGCCTCGACAAGCTGTCGAGCGTGCTCTCTCGGTATGCCCAGCTTTGGCGTCGAAGGCGAATGGGAGTCCCCACCGCTCCTAGGCGATGACAATTTGCTCGTGACTGCGGCCAGCGGAGACGGGTGTTCTGTCGGCGGTGGCTGTTCGACGGCGTTTTGCATAGCGATGGCTCTCAATAACCGGTTGGTCTCTTGCAGCTCGCGAAAGAGGTCTGCCAGAGAGATTACTTGGCCTGTCCCCGTCCCGCTTGCATCACCATCACCCAATAATCCCGAGATGTTGGGTGACGCATGTTGATGGTTGTTTGTGTTTTCCGTGTCTGGCGATGGCAATGACATTGCGATTAATTATTTGGCGAAAGCAGCGGAAAGGGAGCGACGAGGAGAGAATGGCATGAGAAAATTCCGAACACAAAATCTAAGTATTTCGAGTCTATTTCGAGTTGAGGCGTATTCTACTGGCAACATGGTGGCGCCTGGGCGGCGCCGTGCCGCTTGAAGGATGGCGGATTGCTTGCTGGTCGCATCCTCCAGAGGCATCCAGGTGGTGATGCGGCACGCACACAGCGGAACCTCCAAGCTCGCAGCCTGGGTGGAGTTGTGGTGAAACTGCAGCTGGAGCTTTGAAGCTTGGGGGCAGGATCAGTGGGGCAGTGGTTAAGGTGCGGCCCGTGCGACCCGAGACAGGGGTCACCCCACTGCTTTTCAGGGCCGCGCTGGGCGACGCGCTTTCAATTTCAAGGTTGCGCCATCCGGTCACAACATCCAAGCACCTTGGGGACTTCTCGACAACTCCACAACTCGATCAACAAACCCACGAACATCCGCCAAAATGTCGCGACGGCCGCCGAGAGGAGAGTACATTGAGACGGACACGGGCAACAAGGTGGCGCGCAAGGCGACGCTGGTGGGCACGCAAAACATCATGCTCGGCGGCAAGACGGTCATCATGCCCGACGTCATGATCCGCGGCGACCTGATCCGAACCATCCAGCCCTCGTCCCAGTCCGCCGCCGGCGCCCCGCACAACACCACCGCCGTCTCCATCGGCCGTTACTGCTTCCTCAGCCGAGGCTGCTGTCTGCGCCCCCCGGGGCGCTTGTACAAGGGGTACGGCTCCGACTTTGCATCGCCCACCGAACGCACCGGACGGCTGTTTGCTAACGGGAGGATCATCGCAGAGTCTACACCTACATGACCCTTCGCATCGGCGACCACGTCTTCGTCGGCCCCGGCTCCGTCGTGCAGGCTGCCTCGATCGGGAGCCACGTCCACATCGGCGCCAAGGTCTCGGTCGGCGAGCTGGCCATCATCAAAGACTATGTGCGCATTCTCGACGGCACCGTGGTCCCCCCGAATATGGTCATCCCGAGCTTCAGCATTGTCGCCGGACAGCCGGCACGCCTGATCGGGGAGGTTCCCGAGGGCGGCCACGAGGCCTTCGAGCTGCGCAATCTCTACAAGACGGTCGGAAACAACCCCCAACCGGCACCTTCTTGAAGAGCGGGAGGCACAGAGACAAAGAATTACGAAAGGAACCCGTCGAGACGCGAGGCTCTAGAGGTCCTATCACTGCCACCGTACCATTCCGAGCCGCGGAGAAGGGCAGACATATGCCGGACACCGGGCTTCTGTTCCACCACCGCAGGTGGGCGTGTGCCCCCCTTAGGTCAGGTGCGTTCCTGAAGAACACGTTGCTAAGGCCAGGGATGGTGCACATGTGTTGGGAGCTGCAAAGTACCGACCACGTATGGTATGCTCGGGGCTAATGGTGGCAGCTCAGGTGAGCAGGGTTGGATGGCAGTCGATGAATATTGCATATCAAGAGGCATGAGTGCCCCACTAGCACTGAAAGACCTAATTACTAAACTGTCCATGCTTGTGGTCCGTCACTCCCGCCGACTCGAGCTTGAACCAGCTCTTTGCGTTCTCCTTGACGCTCTCCTCCAGGCTCCGCCAACCGCCCTGCTGGCCCAGTCTCGCGAGCAGCTCCGCGCCGACCTCATTTGGCACCTCGGTCTGGTCCCATCCCAGGTCTTTCACCTTGGCCATCTTTTCCGCATGCTCCGGATACAGCTCCTTCAGAATCTCGGCGATCCGGAAGAAGCTGTACCGCGCCCCAAACCCAAAGATCCTCTCCCTGTCGACGACCGGCGCCGTCGCAAGCAGCGCGACATACAACCGCCCCGCGTCACGACAATCCACAGCCCACTGCGGCTGCATCATGTTGAGCACCTCCACATGCGCATTCTCCCACACCCAATGCACCATCCCCGCCGTCGACGGAATCCCCTGGTTCACCGGGTCCAGACACTCCCCAATCACCGTATCCAGCAACAACGTATTAAACGCATACCCCGGCTGTTTCTGTCTGACCCACTCCCACACCCCCTTCTCAACAAGCGTCTTGAACGCCATAAACCCGGCAAACCCCTTCCGCCCCGCCTCCACC
>Ga0247824_10002168_pt1 | contig 10940 bp, 4 predicted proteins | sample 13C_PalmiticAcid_FD_194412 | JGI IMG/M metagenome (GOLD analysis project Ga0247824, IMG submission 194412) | Soil microbial communities from agricultural site in Penn Yan, New York, United States - 13C_PalmiticAcid_Day48 | ecosystem: Environmental > Terrestrial > Soil > Agricultural land...
GCGTTCCACTCTCCTGTCTGGTTCAGTCGATTGCTCATGTACAAGTTCTGAGTCTGTTGACTCTCGTCGTATCCATCGCAGATCAAGATGAACTCGCGGTAGTGCTTCATTTCTCTGATCTGCGGTTCTGTGAACTCGCATCTCCTGAGCTGTTTGGCGATCATGTCGTGTTCAGGTTTGTCTATTGCTGGCAAGTTGATATGGAGTGGGATCCGACCAGTCTTCTTCTTGTATCCCTGCCACAGGTCGAATTCGAGTTCGCGACTGAATGTCGATTTCCCTGCACCAGAATCACCAAGAAGTAGGAACACTTTTTGATCGCTGTCGATGAACTCCTTGACCTTATCCATCAATGGAAATCGTGCATCGTCGGCGGCTTGTAAGTTAGCCTTAGCTTGAGGTGGGATATACACAGGGTTTCCTCGTTCCTTTGTGCGCTGTTTCTTCAACAGACGGAGATTTCCTTCGACATCAGGTCGATTCTGGACACGATCGAGTAATGAAGGCGACGCGGTCTCCTGTGGAGTGACCTTCAATGGATAGAGGACACGTTCATCCTCCCGACATGCTCGGTACAAAGCTTGTTTCTTGTCATCACCATCTGTCGTTAGTTCCTGCAGTAGTGCTTCAATGACTGCAATGTGTGCTAGATAGAGCACAAGTGTAGAACGGCCCGTTAGTTCGAGGAAGAAACTCCCATTGATATGATTGTGTGAAATACCAAACATGGTCTCACATACGTTGCAAATCAGCCCCAGATGAATTGGATAGTTGTATGAGAATGTTGAGAATCCATTGCTTGACACTTGATGACTGGCCCCACACCTTATCGTTTCGGTACATTTCTCCCAGGAATGCAATCGCATCTCGTCGAGTTTCGGTATCCCACATTGGGTTGGATGCGATCTCTGCTAGACGCTGACACACTCCCCATTGGAATGCTGGGTCGCGTCTGCATGGTGCTTTACAGACGAGCATCCCGAATGTGGCGAGATCTCCGTCTCGAATCAAGGTATCTGCTCCTCGGAGTGCAGAATACCAATCGCGCTTCTGTTCAAAGCTGAATCCTTCCTTGAGACTGTCGAGAAATCCCTGTCCGCTCTTGGCCAGCGATGTCACATTGTCATATGTGGTTATGACGACCTCAACAACCTTGGATACACCTTCGAATCCTTTTTGAATGTTTCCTAACCCTTCGATGAACTTGTTCAGATCGAACCCTTTCACAGCGCTCACCAATCCTGACACTCCTTGGATCACTATTCCTGTTCGTCGCATTGCTGCTTGCCATGGTGTTTCGTTGTCAGGGACGCAAAGCAGTGCTTGGTAAGCGTATGCTGCTTGATACACCAAGTATGGATCGGAGCTCCCTTTCAACTCGCTTAGATAGGTCGAGAGGGGCTCATGCAGTTTCTCTCTGTCCAGATCGGTGACCTTTGTATCGGCCATGGCATCCAGGACATGCGACACTGCCAATGTGAGCTGGTGCATATGCTGTGTTGATTCCTGGTGTGTATCTCTCAAGCGATTACTGAGGAGTCCAAGTATCTTGACAAGATCATCTGAGCTGAGATGACTTGGATCGGCACCTTGAATCAATTGAGCAAGACCTTCGAGCTGATGAAAGTTCAATAATCCAGAGAGATCGATTCCAGAGTAGAAATCTCCAAGCAGACCTTGGAATGTATCCTTGTCAAGAACGGATGCAAGGCTCACAACCTCAGCGACAGCCTTTCCATCCTTGAGTTCATCTTTCTTGAACACTCTGATCACTTCTGTCGCCATTGTGCGCAGTCGTTCTTGCTCATCGGTGTCCTTCTGAGTCGTTTGCAGCCATTTGTATACGTCTGGTTCCAGTTGTTCGTCAGTCGAGCAAGAGATCTGCAGAAGACTGAGGCAGTACGCTAGTTGAGGCGTATTGTTGAGACGTTCATCTGCTTCAGGTAGTTTGAACTCGATGGGAGATGGTCGCATGTTATGTGCAAAGATGCGCGCAGGGATGGTTATGGCATCCTGATGTTGTTGAGGTTGATCGACGGGAGGATTATCCACTGAAGTAGCGACTGGATCAGAGGTACGCGAGCTTCCAGTAGTGATCACTGTGGTGTTGGGTGTGATGCCGCTGGGGTGAGTAAAGTTTGTGAGTCGATTCGGGCCGCGAACGTTCCCCCTGTGTTTGCGCACAAAATCGTACAGCAGAAATTTGATGTGAGAACTCAGTGCTGCATCTCCTGCAAACATGGCCAATAGCCTTCACTCACCCAAGCTTCTCTCCTTTCTTGTAGATGGCCTGGGCCTCACTGCTGTGTTTGTGTGTCTCCAGTAATCTCCCGAGGTCGATGTATGAAGTAGCGATCCCTTCAATTACTGTTTGGTTCTTGACGTTCCTTGCGGCTTTCTTCGCTTGAAACAGTGACACCTCGGTTTCGTGGCAGAGCACAAGTGCAATGTCAGGATCGCGTGCATTGTATGCGTTCTCCAGGTACACATTAGCAAGTTCCAATGACTGTTGTGGTGAGAGTGACCCCCGTGTCGTTGGTATAACAGTACCGAACATCATCCTATGAGGCGCAAGATTGTCAAAAGTCAGCAACAAGCCTAGTTGGTTATCCAGCCAATGGGTTGGCAAGTGTGGAGGTCGTGAGTGTACTTTGAATGGCGGTCGCTATCTTCTCTTGTTTGAATGTTCTAGGATGCAGAGTTCAGCTGCAAGGTGAGAGGTATCTGCCATTCAGTTGTCTTGAATTGTTGTTGTTTTAGACTACAGGGTGATGCTCCTTACGATTGAGTGCGTGGATGGCACCTTGAAAGATGCGTGGGTTCCGATTCTGTCTGTATCTCTTGGCAGTGGTACCTGTGTGAAGGAAGATGAGTGCGTGTGTCTTTACTGTTGTCTCTATCTACGTTCCTGTTGAATCTCTTACCAGACTACTACGCTAGTGAACAGTATCGGCAGATGTTCTGACCAAGAGGGAGTGGAAGTAAGAGGTAATGCTGTGGTGGGAAGGGTGAGAAGAGAGAAGGGCCACAAATCGGCTGCCTATTGGACCACACGGTTCAGCAATCACTCCCTCTTTCCCTCTTACTCATCACCTCACCCGGACACGAACGACAGCTCCACCAACTCGTCTGAAGGCGATGGGGCTCTACTCTTTCCCAAGTCCGGCCATCGTTAGACTCGACTGGCACAGCAGGAAAGGAACTGATGCAACCACGGAATGACCTGACCACCCGACCTTTTTCCTTTTGCTCCTCCACAAACCACTGATCATCACTGGCAATGGGAACGGAGCAATGAGCAACCACAACGAGGAGGACTCTTGTCGTACAGGAATAAAGACTTTACCAATCGAACGGTTGACGGCTACAGAGTTCTCACAGTGTGCTCAAATAAGATAAGGACAGAGCAGATGAGGAATAGGCTCGTCCCATCCCTCTCACTACTGTCTGTTCACAGCGTAGCGAGGGGCTGGTTGAAAATCAGAACCTTCCTTTTTGCGGGGGTGATAATGTCTACCCATGATTTTCAACCAGCCCCCCTCAATACCATGGACCAAGGTACATCGGTGTTGAGGGCTGGGAGCGAGCCTATGAGGAAGAGAACAAGGTTTCCGCTAAAACCGTCGCTTTTCATTTGTGTCCTACAGAGAACATCCAGGATGTGTCTCGAGACGTGCGGGGCTATTCAATTCCAACAAAAGGATCCGTCCCCCCTCGACCCTTTCACTGAGCAGCTATCAAGACAGTTACTCGTGGCACACCTTACACGCTTTTAGGGTCGTCATCCGGACTGGATCATTTGACTTGTAGTGTCTTCAACAAGATATAGCATGGCCCTCATGTCACTCGTAAGCTAATAAAGCGATCAAACACCAATAGACAACGCGCATGAGATCCAGGAAGGAATAACCACTACGAACTGTGCTAGTGGGCAGTTTTATTGATCGTCGGTTTAAGTATCACAACTTTATCGATGTTACACGTCTCTTGCTCTCAAGTGAATTGTGGAGCATCGACCAATCGTTCCGCCTGTTCAAAAAGTTCCGTGGGGGTGTTGGAGACTAATGACGGTTCCTGCGGATGAGTACTTGAGATTGGATACCACTGAAGCCATGGTGATCAGCCCTTTTTTTGCTTTTCTCACGTTCGTAGCAGGTTCTCTGGTTCACCAATGGCTCCACGCTGTTTCAATAGCTGCTTGTTGAGCGAGCTCAATCCACGAACATCTTGAATGGATGCATCTTTCAGAGTGAGGGCGCCTTTTGTGGCATTCCAGATCAGGCGTACACGACAACAATCCTTGTTGTTTTTGATCTCCCAATTGAATATCGAAGAATCACCACAGCCCGCGATCAAGTAGTTGCCATCGGACGTTGCGCTCCATGTGAGACTGTTAGCATCGTCGGGAAGATTCTGGACCTCTGCTCTAGACTCTCCCGTCGTAATGTCCCAGAGCCGGACGACTCCATCCCAACTGCCAGAAGCGAGTAGACCGCCTTGTTGCGAATAAACAACGGTCTTGACCTTATCGCTGTGGCCAGTTAAGGTCATTCTGCATCCCCATGTGTCCACATCCCATATTCGAATCGTCTTGTCATAACCAGCAGAGGCAAGCTGGTCCCCTTGAGGCGAAAAAGCGACGTCTCTAGCCCAATTGGTATGGCCCACAAGGATTTGGCAACACTCTCCAGTTTCAGCATCCCAGATCCGTACCGTGCAATCCTTACTTCCTGATACAATCTTGTCGCCACTTGGTGAATACGTGACACTCATGACTCCGTCTGTGTGGCCTTCAAGGATGCGGTTGCATTCTCCTGTCGCTGTATCCCAGAGACGGACTGTCATATCGCAACTGGCAGACGCGACCACATCTCCTTCGGGAGAATATGTGACAGCATCAACCTTGATGCCGTGGCCGATCAGCGTATGTAGACAAGTTCTTGATTCCACGTCCCAAATCCGTACCGATTGGTCGGCCCCTCCAGAAGCGATCTGTGTCCCTTGCGGGGAATATGCAATGCAGTAAACTGGTCCAGTGTGACCACTCAAGGTCCAACAACAGGCTCCCGTGTCCAAGTCCCATATCCGTATTGTCATGTCGCCACTGCCGGAGGCGACAAGATTGGCTTTAGGAGAACACTTGACGCTGTTGACACTTGCAGTATGGCCACGCGAAACGGGACGGGAAACTTGAGCTGAAGTATCCCACAGCCGAACAGTCTTGTCCCCACTGGCAGAGGCAACCTGATTTCCTTTCGGGGAAAAGGCGATACCCGAAACGTCTTGATCATGTCCCATCAAAGTTTGCCGGCAATGTCCTGATTCAACGTTCCACAGACGCATCGTGGTATCCATACCTCCAGATGCAATTTGATCTCCTTTCGGCGAGAATACAATGTACACAATAGGCTCGGTATGGCCAGCAAAGACAAAACGGCAATCCCTTGTTTCAACATCCCATAAACGAACCGTCTTATCATTGCTGACCGAAGCGATTTGATCTCCTTGCGGCGAGTACGCGATCCCCCAAACCCAATCTCTATGACCGTATAGGACGCCACTGCATTCTCCAGTCTCAACGTTCCACTGTCGTATTGAACAATCCACACCACAGGAGGCTATCCGCTGACCATTCGGTGAATACGCGACGCACAAGACGCCTCCAACATGACCAAACAACTCCAGGCTGCAATCCCCGGTAATTAGATCCCATACCCGCACCGTCCAGTCGTCACTAGCGGATGCGATTTCGACTCCGTCAGGTGAATAAACAACACAGTGGATCCAGTTGGTATGGCCAATGAAGAGGTGTCGCAATGATCCTGTATTAGAGTCCCATAGCCGCAATGTCATGTCCTGACCGCCAGACGCAATCTGGTCACCTACTGGTGAGAACACAACGCACCAAATCGCATCGCTATGGCCACTTAGTGAGAGGGTTCTTTCCCAGTTCGATGTTGAGTACACGTTGATATCGCCATTTTCAAGACCGACCGCGAGCGCCCTCCCGTCTGGAGAATATGTACAAGATCGCGCTTCGTATTCTTCTGTGAGATGTGGCAACTCGCCAAATTGTACGCCCGACATCCGTGCTCTGCTTAGATCCGTCTGCCTCATCCAGGCACCATGGAGGTTGACCTTTCTCAAATCGGCGCCTTGTAGATTTGCTGAATCGAATGAGCCATAACTAAGATCTGCTCCTGGGACCTGGATGCCTCGCAAGTCTGCACCATTGAACTGTACATCCGATCGGACTAGAATAGTGATCGCGTTCGCTGCTGCAGTACGCCACCTTTTGTCCTTCTTTGAGTGCTCGATGTAGCCAAGGAGTTGTTGCTTGAATAATGGTTCCTGTCGGACACGTTCCTCCAGGAATTGTAAAAGAGGGTGGTCGTTCACGATGCTTTTCCAGGCTAGTAATGAAGTGATATCGAGTTCCTGTCCGATTGCAACAGCACTTCCTTGGGTTGAACTCATGTTCCTAAGGCAATCTTGGTTGTCTGCAACTGGTTCCGTGTCATCTGGTGAGGGAGAAGGTGCTGTTGTAGAGCGCAAGGACATGCTTCGACAAATATAGATTGATCTATTGTGAGGAAGCGTGAGTCATCGCTGCATCCACTTGTCCACTTGGTTTCAGTCGTTGTTCCCTGCAACAGATCGGTGCCCCTTACATTGTTTGGTTGACGCCTTGAAAAGCTATGTGATTCTCGCTATAAGTATCTCTAGACAATGGCACCTGAAGTCGAGAACCATCGTCACTAGATGAATGCATGTCGATTGCAGGTCACATCTATCTTTCCTGTCGTTTTCCAGAGAGAATGAGGTTGTGTGCCTTCAGAAAGGAGCATCTCTTACCGAGCTGATACGTTCACAAACAGGAACAGTCGATTTGTTGGCTGAGGGCGTAAGTGAATGGTTGGAAGAACAGGTTGTTTGTGGGAAGAAGAAAGAGTGGTGAGCAAAAGCTAAGGACTGCGGCAGGGTAAATTTATTTCACAGTTTCACTCTGATCACTACCAGCTCCGGATCGTTCTCCATTGAGGACAGGAATAACCCACCACACTCAACCAGGGTCAGCCCTTGACCTCAGCCGGAACAGCAAGGAAAGGGAAGAGAGTGACTGATGCAACCACGGAATGATCAGGAATCTTGTTCATTCACCACAACGAACATCACTGGCACCGAGGACGGGGCGATGAACAGCCAAAACAAGGGAGGCACTTGTTGCAAAAGCCTGGAAGTTTCACCTTGCAACGGTGACGGTTGCAGCTTGCTTCTCAATGCCTGCTCACAACAAGCAAGGGTAGAATCTTGACAAAGGAGTCTTTTATTTTTTACCTGCTTCTCAGTTAGGGAGAATTTTCACAGTGTGTCACCAAGACGTGGAAGGCACGCGTGGCTCTTCGGTTCCGACTACAGGATCCCTCTCTCTCCTTCCCTCACTAGATAGCCATTTAGGACATTTATCCTTGGCCATTCCGTGGGAAGGGTGAACAGGAGCAATGAGTTCGACAAGTTGTGTCAAAGCCAAAGTAAGGCTTCAAGGAGCAGTGGATTGGTATTCTGGAATCTCAACTCATGATATCAAGGGATCTGATATGGACACTAGGAATGAACTACAGCCCGTAACACATGCGTGTCTTGAGCATAACAGTACGGTCTTCATATCGTTCGTAAGCTAATAAAGAAGGCAGGCCACCGAACAATGAACGATTCAATCGGATCCAGGAATAACTACCACGATCAACTTTATAGGTGTTCAGTTCAAAGCACCGGTGACAGGTTGCTCACAAAATCATTAATCCCGCACGTCCCATCCTCTCAAGTGGAATGCAGATGTTCGGCCGATGTTTCCACCTGTTCAGAAAGTTCCGCAGGGAAATTGGACACTGATAAATTTTTTCCAGTTCCTGCGGATGAGTGCTTGAGATTGGATACCACCGAAGCCATAGTCATCAACCTTTTGCTTTTCTCGCGTAACAGGTGCTCTGGCTCACCAATGGCTCCACGCTGTTTCAATAGCTGCTTGTTGAGGGAACTCAGTCCACGAACATCCTGAATGGATGCGCCCGCCATGATGAGAGCCCCTTTCGTAGCACTCCAGAGCAGGCGAACACGATAACAATCGTCCTCGTTTGTGATCTCCCATTTGATCATTGAGAAATCGTCGCTGGTGATCAAGTGGTTGCCATCAGAACTTGCGCTCCACGTGAGACTTTGAATGGCTCCCTTAGTGTTCGGTATCTCCGCTCTACACTCTCCTGTTACAACGTCCCAGAGTCGTACTACTCCGTCCCAACTACCGGAGGCGAGTAGTTCACCTTGCTGAGAATACGCGACGGATCTTATCTTATCGCTATGACCAGTTAGGATCATTCGACATTGCCATGTATCCATATCCCACAGCTTGATCACCATGTCATAACCGGCAGAAGCAAGTTGGTTCCCTTGAGGTGAAAAAGCGACGTCTCTAGCCCAACCGGTATGGCCAATCAGGATTTGGCAACACTCTCCAGTTCCAGCATCCCATATCCTTACTGCGCAATCCATACTTCCTGACGCAATCTTGTCGCCACTTGGTGAATACGCGATACTCAAAACCTTATCCGTGTGACCTTCCAGGATGCCGCGGCAATCTCCAGTCGTTGCATCCCAAAGTCGGACTGTCATGTCGTTGCTCGCAGACGCGACCACATCTCCTTCGGGAGAGTAGACGACACCATCAATTCGGTCGCTGTGACCAGTTAGAGTGTGTAAACAGGTTCTTGAATCCACATCCCAAATCCGCACCGATTTGTCACCACTTCCAGAAGCGATCTGGTTTCCTTGTAGTGAAAAGTTGATACTCAAAACTGCGTCAGTATGGCCACTCAAGACATAGCGACAGGTCCCCGTGTCTAGGTCCCAGATCCGTGTTGTCGCGTCAGCACTACCAGACACAACAAGATTGGCTTTGGAAGAACACTTGACGCTGTGGACAGTCCCAGTATGACCGCTTGAGACGAAACGGGATACTTGAGCAGAAGTATCCCATAGCCGAACAGTCTTGTCCCAACTGGCGGAGGCAACCTGATCTCCTTTCGGCGAAAATGTGATACCCAAAACAGCTTGCTTATGGCCCGTCAAAGTTTGCTGGCAGTGTCCTGTCTCAACGTTCCACAGACGCACCGTACTATCCGCACTTCCAGATGCAATTTGATCTCCTTTCGGCGAATATGCAATGGACTCAACAGAATTGTTATGACCACTAAAGACAAAGCGGCAAGTTCCCGTCTCCACATCCCATAACCGAACAGTCGTATCTTGGCTGGCTGAGGCGAGTTGATCTCCTTGCGGCGAGTATGCGATCCCCCAAACACAATCTCCATGACCGAATAGCACACGACTGCATTCACCTGTATCAGCGTTCCATAGCCGTATTGTACAATCCGCACTACACGAGGCGATCTCCTGACCATTCGGTGAATAAGCGACGCACAAAACAGCTTCATCATGATCGGACAACTCCAGGCAGCAATCTCCGGTGACTACATCCCATACGAGCACCGTCCAGTCGGCACTAGCGGAAGCAATCTTGTCTCCTTGAGGCGAATACGCAACGCAGTATATCCAGTTATCATGGCCGGTCAAGGTATGTTGCAATAATCCTGTCTCAGAGTCCCATAACCGCACTGTCCCGTCCTGACCAGCAGACGCAATCTGATCACCTTTCGGTGAATAGATAACGCGCCGGACGACGTCGCTATGGCCTCTTAATGTCAGGATTCTATCCCAACTCAATGTTGTATATATGCTGATATCACCATTTTGGAGACCAACCGCGAATGCCTTCCCGTCTGGTGAGTACATGCATGATCGCGCTTGGTATTCCTCTGAGAGATATGGAAACTCGCCAAATTGCACGCCTGCCATCTGCGCTTTGCCTAGATCTGTTTGACGCATCCAGACACCTCGAAGATTGACCTTCCTCAAATCCGCATCTTGTAGGCACGCTGAATCAAATGAGCCATAGCTCAGATCGGCCCCCGGGACCTGAATGCCTTGCAAGTCTGTACCATTGAACTGTACACCTCCTCGAACTAGAATTGTAATGGCATTCGCTGCAGCTTTACGCCATTTTTTATCCGTTTTTGAGTGCTCAATGTAGCCAAGAAGTTGCTGCTTGAACACTGGTTCCTGTCGAACACGATCTTCAAGAAATTGTAGAAGAGAGTGGTCGTTCACAAAGCTTCTCCAGACCAATGGCGAGTCGATTTCAGATTCTTGTTCAGTTGCGATGGCTTTTTCTTCGGATGAACCCTCCATCTCGAAGCTCCAAGCAGAACTGACACTCCCTCGGCGACTTATGACTGGTTCGGATGTTGCTCTATTCCTTCTGTCTTGCGGATCAAATACAGCGCGCGCCAGTCCGTATTCCAGCAGTGAACGATGGATGAAGCGGTGTTGATTACCATTCCGTGCCAAAGGACATGCTTCACGAAGGAGGCGTTTGTCTTCTTGGTCAAAGAACTCGGCCTTCCATGACTTTCCATCCACGAATCGAGAGTACTCCACAATAGGATGGCCGTTCTGCTCTTTGTAGATGGCTACAGCAAGATTCTTGAGGTATGCGATACCATTCAGCGTGAATCCTTCGTCAGTCAAGCTCTCAAATGCTGCTCTCGCTTGAGGGCTCAAATCCTTCTGTCCGAGTCGCTTCTTGCCTCTCTCCAGCCATTGCTCAACAAAGTGGTCATACAATCCTACTCTTGTCACTTGAGTAGCTGAGATGTTTTGACCTGGATCCACCATGCGAGGGAGAACCTCCAAAGATAGTGTCATCAAGAATGGGTTGGTCACCAAGTCCTTCAGTGTAGGAGTGAGTTCAAGAGCCTGCTTGTAGTCCTCAACATGCCACAGAGGTTGACGGAGAGACACATATTGTTGAATATATTCTTGAA
>Ga0247824_10002169_pt1 | contig 10938 bp, 6 predicted proteins | sample 13C_PalmiticAcid_FD_194412 | JGI IMG/M metagenome (GOLD analysis project Ga0247824, IMG submission 194412) | Soil microbial communities from agricultural site in Penn Yan, New York, United States - 13C_PalmiticAcid_Day48 | ecosystem: Environmental > Terrestrial > Soil > Agricultural land...
AAATTTTCGACGGACAATGACGGACTTGCGCGCAACTGGTATGAGTGGATCGATCACAGTCGCCGTCATCGTGTTCTTTTCTCCTGGATCTATCCCTACAACCCTGGCGTTTTGGTAGCCGGCGCAGGCTTGGCGCGTGTTGAACACCTTTTGTACATTTTCGAGCAGCCTTGATCCACGTTCCCAGTTGATATCATTGATCGGATTGTATACATCGGTTATGGATTTCAGGTCCTCCTCGGTGTAGTCTTCGTCCAAGTCTGAATCAGAGTCTGGGTCCGAGGCACCGATGAGATCCTCGATGGGCTGACGCGACGATGATGATCGGGACGTGGGTGTTCTGGACGTGGGTGTTCTGGACGTGGATGCTCGGGACGTGGATGTCCGGGATGTGGATGATCGGGATGTGGATGATCGGGACGTAGATGTAGATGTTTCCACTTCGATGGCCTCACTCTCAGCGTTGAAGGCGTGGTCCAAGTCGAAATCATCCTCAGCACCAGCGAACAACTCCTCGTCATCACCGTCGTCAGTGGAGGCCTGGCTCATGGGTCGCTGCACAATTCTTTTCGTCGTCCCCGTATCGTAAGCCAGGAGATTGAGAACGAGACCATTGGTACAAGTGGTTCCCCTCAGTTTGTACTTGAAATTGCCTCTGTCGGCCTGCAATGTCAGCTTCTTGTGATACCCGTTGTGGCGCTTTCGATCTCCCACAGGGTATAAAAGCTTCGCAATCAGAGAACCTTTGTTATCGATGACATGGGTTGCGGCTGCTACATCCGTGGTCTGGTTCAATGCACCAAACATGATATCCCTGGTATTTCTACCGTCGGATCTATCCGTGAAAGTGTTCGTTCATGACCTCCTTGATAGACGATGTTATGGATTCCTGACTGGGTTGTAATGGCACCCATATTGAGATTGTACGTTTGATGTGGCGCATAGGTCAATGGGAATGCTTCGGTATCCGTGGTTCCCTGATAGACAGCAAGCGTTCTTTCGCCTGATTGCGCACTACTGATGAACAGGCTAGCTGCCTGCTGCGACACTGAGTCGATGTCAGCGGTGGTTCCAACCGAATAGGGCGAGAAGGGGGAATAAACGCTCGTGAGTGGCGCTTGGAGAGCTGTCCCCTCATTGAATGATCCATAGCTTCGATTAGCAGTGTGTATCCAGTCTGTTGCCATGGTTCCTTGAGAAATATGACCTATGGTGGCATTAGGGTCATACTTAGAGTTGCAGATAGAGTTGTTGACGGCATCTTCAACGACCACTTCGAGTATACCATCCGGATGATAAGGGATTCTCAGTGGGATGAGGCTATCCGGAAAGTATACAGTGGTGGTACCATTAGCACTTTCTTGTTGCGGAGCCTTTTCCCTTGTACTCGACACCTCAAGTTCCATCGTCGACCTACTATTCAAAGTTGCCATCCGTCAGGAACAGAACAGCCTTCCCACCGTTCAAGACACCTTGGGCATTCTTAAAGTACTGTTGAATGTCCTTCCACAAGATGATACGATTCCCTGTCTTGTTATCCACTCGAGTTGGAATGGTAATAGTTCCAGTGGATGATCTGGTCCAGAAAGACTGTTCGTATCCTGTCATATCCTGGCGTAGACAGAAGACAAGGTCGAGATGAAGAAGGAGGGAGAAAGAAGAGAAGAGAGCAAATAAGCGTTTGAGGTGAGGAAAAAACCAAGACATCCATCTCGCCATGTGATTGGATTGTCGTTGCGTTTATTGCATTGCATCTACTGAAGAAGCCCGTGCTGGTCCAGACCCTTCAACGTTACAAAAGGTACTTTCTCACAGAACCCCTGAACTATCGCTCTCAACTCATCAGTGGCCTTGTTCGTGCTGAGCCGCGTGTAGGAGAGATCTAGGACTTGTCGTGAGGTCAACCAGCCTGTGCTTCCAATACAATCGACCAACAGGTCAAACTCCTGCAGCGAAAAGTTGGACCCGGTCAGGTCCAGCTCCTCCAATGTAGTAAAGTCGATCGCCATAATGATCCTCGCCCAATCCTCCTCTTGGAGTTTGACTCCATGAAGACAGAGTTTTGTCAGTGGCGCCCACATCTCGGGTGAAGTGTTGCTCGCTTGTTCTGAGAGTTCTTTGGATCCAGCATCCAGTGCCGATGAAGAAGTCGAATCCCATACCAATTGCGAAGGAAGAGCCGAGATCATGATAACGATCCACTCAACAAACAGAGGTATCTCGGGAACGTCACTCCAGAACAGACGCAACTCGAGCTCTGTCAGTTTCGGGAGAGCGTGCCTAGTAGGATAGGCCTCTACGAGCCACTCTGTCAGCCACGCAGTGCCGGGACCTCGCAGATGCAATCCTGTTAGTCTTTTGCCATTCCTTGCAAGGAACCATTCCGCTTTCTCTCGCTCAGATTGATCTCCCAAGGACTCGCACGTAAAGCGTAAGCGTTCCAGGCTTTGTGATCGCCCAATGACCCCATCCACAAGCTCTAATCCTTCACGCGATACCGATTGGGCACAAAAATCCAGTGACCGAAGTTTGGATCCTTTACTTTTCGTGCCTTCATCCAACAAGAGCGCAAGCTCGTCGTCAATGTCCCCAGATTGTGTATCCAATGTGTCAATGGACCAACCATAGTAACGGATCAGCTTCGGACACTTTTTGAGAAGCGCTGCTCTCATTGCAATGATCTTGATACCGACGGGGTCGACATGGGCGTCTGCCGGGCTATCTCTGAACTCGACGAAGATGACAGCCTCAATTCCCGAATGTGTGATCTCCACTATTCGCAAGGCTGTCGTTCCCCCTTCGGTCAGAATGGCTTGTCTTGTTAACGTAATGAAATCGAGGTAGAGGTAAGGGTCCTCTGTCATGCAATAGATCCCGATGTTGAACAGCTTGGGACTATGGCGCAATAGATCGGTTATCTGATTTCCATGGAACGGTTCCTTGGCAGTGGAGTCGTGCGACAGATAATTGGAGCTGGCCTTGAAACGTTCATCGCTCGACTCTTCAGAAAAAGGAACGAGGATGTCGATTGTCTCGATCTTTCCTCCACGGATAATAGCCGTCGTACAACGACCTCCGTGGTAGAGTTTCAGGATCTCGAGTTTCTGGGATACATCAAGTATGTCCAAGACTACCTTGACAAGCGACTCTGGATTGTGGATCTCCAAAGATAGACCAACCAAGTTTGGACAATTGACAAGGATACTTTGGAGCAGTGACCTCCCGAATGGAGCATCGATGTCAAGCGGCGATTGCAGCCTGAGCATCCGTAGCTTGGGTGCTGCAGTGAGCGAATGGTCGGTAACCCGCTGGAACAGATCCTTGAAATGGATAAGAGTCAAAGCCTGCAGCCGACCGTTGGACAAGAGTCGTATGATAGGATCATATCGACGACCTCGATTAATAAGATCCCGTGTTGGACCTTCAAAACACTGCCCATCGACTGTTAGATCGATTATGTTCGCTGAAGTAACAGCATCCGCGAGTCTCTGAAGATCGCTCATGGTCGCATCCCATGCCATAGTGATATGAAGCCTTTGGATCCCGCGAGCCTTCACTATCGCATCGTAAACCTGCTTTGCCAGCGTATTGGAAGTGACCTTGATGTCCATCTCACCCAAATCTTCTTTAAGTGAACCACCATTGATCTCGACAACCTCTCGTAACCTCTGTGCTGCTGATTCCCGATAGTTGGCCCGATAGTGGTCGATACAGACCCATTTGACATGGCCCTCAAGTGTTACTATCCTGTAAAGGTTGCCTAAGACGCGGTGCTTGTCCGTGACCTTCAAATACGACTCTAACTGTCTCAAATCCGCTCCTTCGAGGACCTCCAACTTGTCCAGCTGCAAATAATCTCCTTCTCCTTCCTCTATTATGCCATCGGGCACATGGTTCTTCAGATCCTGTAAGAAGGCGATGCTGTCGTCCACAAGAGGGCCAATGTTTTTCTTGACGTGTTCAAGATGTTTCTGAGTAGAGTCGATTCCTTCTACGACCTTGAGGGACCCCAAGGGGGATACAATAAGCCCTGCTGCCATGACACCATACTTGATCATATACATTACAGCCAGAATGTAGGACCCGTACTTTTCGAAAAACTCGTTTGGCCTGTCGAGTTCATACCCTTCATGCTTAGCCATGTGGATCTCGTGTGGTGTCGTGCTACCTTCTGGCATGGTATGAGTACCGCACTCACATAGAAAATAAAGCTGGAACTGGTCGGCAAAGGGCTTAAGGATCTTGTCTCGACGGCGAGTTTGCTTCGGCAGGACAATGAAGAGTCGAGGAATAGGGTATTCGTGCAACTCATAGTTCTGTGTGATCAGAGACTGAACCCGATCCTGAATGATAGCTAACCGATCGAGAGCCTGCTGCTGCATTTGAATGGTTTGTTGTTGCATGTGGATCACCTGTTGCTGTTTGACGTCCATCTGCTCTTGCATTTCAACCAGCTGGTGTCGACTCTCTTCCTGGTTGGTTTCCATAGTTTGTTGTAATTGAAGGACCAGATCCTGAAGATCTCGGTTCTTGTCCACGGTTGCTTGGAGCTTTTCCAACAGTTCACCCATCGCCTCTTTAATGACCGTCGCTTGCGCAATGTGTCCTGCTTTGATGGCCTCTAGATAGGATTTGCGTAGCTCTTTGACTCTTGATGCTCGAACAGAATAAGATGAATGGTCGATATCCGCGGCGCCAGATTGACTGACAGAGGTTCCTTCGGGAAAACGAGCGGAGTTGATAGGTTGCTTTGCTCCTTGCTGTGAGGCCGAGTCCTGCTCTGGGATGGTACTCATAGGAGACTGGATGTGATCCTTGGAGTCATAAACTGTCCTGTTCGCCGCTTGAGAGCTTGTTTCCCTGTCGAGTGCTCCATCCCCTGGGGTAGAGGGCAATGGATCTGGTGTCAAATCATCGATGCCTGGTCCAGTGTTGATGGAGGCACTGCTCGCTGTATTGCTGACCACTTCGAGTACAGTTCCAGGACAGTGAGCGATTCTCAGTGGAGTGAGGCTAACCGAACAACACAAGACGGTAACAGTCAGCGCTTCCATCTGGTAAGGGCCGCACAGTTTTTTTTCTTGTCGATATCCATGTCTCCATCGCTAACGTACTATTCAAAGTCGTCATCCGTCAAGAACAGAACAGCCTTCCCATCGCTCAAGATACCTTGAGCATTCGTAAAGTATTGTTGGATGTCCTTCCACAGGATGATATGCTTTCCAGTCTTGCTATCCAGTCGAGTCGGGATGGTGGTAAGTCCAGTAGATGATTTGGTCCTGAATGCTTGCTCGAAACTTGTCATGTTGCAAAGTATCGGAAGAGAAGAGTGTGTTTGAAACAAAAAAGAGCTAAAGGCTATTTATCAGTGGGCTCAAGATGGTTGTGCGACATTTGCCCTGACTGTTGGATCACGCCCTTGTTCAAGGGGTAGCTAGCTTCATGCAAGGTTGAACTGAACAACGGACGTTGTGATTGAGAGAATGCCCCGTTTGCCTGGATCGTCGTAGGTTATTGGCATTCGAGTGTCGTAGGCTCTTTATTGATCTTCCAGCTCTGCCTTGCCATAGTATCTGGTGGGTTCGTCTATTGCTTTACCGCTATACATTGGGTCAAACTCATTTCTAACCATGGCATGGGGCTGTTGAGGAGCGTAGATTGGGTCAAACTCCTTTCCAACCATGGCGTGGGGCTGTTGAGGGGGGAGATGTACTTCTAGAGCACCTTCTTGTACGTTGCGTTCTGGTGTCAGATCCTTCACAGTGGCGTGTGGATGTTCGGAAAGTGGTCGTGCTCCAAACAGACCTTGGTGTAAACGACCAAATGGTCCTGAGGAATCGCTGGCATGGTCGTCTTTGATACTCAGTGAATCTGTTGATGATCCCTCATGGTTCAATCGCTTCGCTCGTCGATGTCTGATGATGAGCCACAGGTTGACCGCCACCACGATCCCAGTGACAATGACGACAATGGTGATGATCTTCACGTCGCTCAGGCCTGCGCTGCTGGTGGCATTCTGGACATTGTGTGTCGGTGTCGGTGTCAGCTGTGAAGTGTGCAAAATCATAGTCGTAGTCGATCGAGATGGAGGTGCGGTGTATCTCGAGATCCATTTCTGAGTCTTCACGTTGAAGACAAAGGTCTCGTTGGTTTGAGCGTTCTCCGAGATCATGCCCCCCCAAATAATAAATTGATCGCCAGTCATTGCGCATGAAGCTCGCCAGTGTCCAGGTCCTTGAGGCCCTTTTGTCCAAGTTTTCTTGACCACATCTAACGTAAAAACAGGACCCGAACTCTGCAAGTAGACCATCTTCTTTCCACCATAAGCGGCAACACCGCAAATAAGTGAAAGTGGGTCGTTGGCGGACACCACAAATTGACTCCATCCGTTTGACGACTTGCTCACTTTACTGGGCGTATACATGGCTGAATCAATAGCACCTTCCCCAATCATCCCCTTCAAATACTCATTCCAAACAAAAAACCAGATATTACCCATGGTAGTGCTGTCCAACTCGGATTGATTGCAGGCATTGGTTCTCAGATCCACTGAAAGCATTTCGACATCATTCATGATATAGACGATTCCTGTACTCGGGTCCGCTGAGGCAAAATACTCTTGACCAAGACCGAAGTAGCCGTTGTTAACTACTCTCCATGAACTCGAACTCACGTTGTAGACATATCCTGTCCCTTCTACCAACATGAATAGCTCATCCTTCGTCACTGCACATGGAGTCCCCATCGAACTGGGACCACCTTCTAGCTTCCTGAAGACTGGATCGCTTGTGTTCCATGAGACTGAGAGATCAAGCATGAAATTATCGTCCCCAATGCCTCCGAGGATATACATTCCTTGACCTTCAATGTAGGCGCTACAACTCGGATTGTTGGGAGCCGGTCGGAACTCTTGAGCAAGGACTGAGGGACAGAGGGACAGAGTGAAGAGGGAAGAGAAGGTGAGTGTGAGGAATGAGAAAGTGGTAGAAGAGGAGAGTGATGGAAGCATTACGTCGGGTGAGTGTATCGTGATGAGTGGATGGTGGTGAAATAGCGAAGGAAGGAAGGAAGAAAGAAGTTTGAATCCCAGGCAACGCTGCTTTGATTACATTCCAGGGGCTCATGTGTCAAGCTAAAGCTCTATCAGGCAAGTGCAACATCAAGTCCCATGCCCACAGAGGAGACATGCCACTGTCGGGTCGCGTTATGGATCAGCTAGAAAGTGCTGATGGCGATGAATAGCTGTAGGTGATGGCAAGTACATTGCTGCCTACTCTCTCTAAGTCTTGGGATGGAGGTATGGACTCGAGATGTGTGCAAGGTGAAGGAACACAGCAGTTCGAGCAATTTGACACTATGACATGTGCTTCATCTTCAAATTTGAGATCACTGGCTACTTTGACCATGCCACCCAAGTCGAGTTCCCTGTCCAACACCGGGCAGATTGTGAAACTCGTTTTCTATGACCGTTGGTCCCGCCTCTTCCATCATGACAGATGAACTAACCTCATTCTCTGCTCTACATTGGTGGTGGTTGAGGAATGAATCCGGTATCAATTGAAGATAAAGATCCTTCACAGCGACTTTATTGTTGTTGCCAATAGAGTACGAGAGTATGGTCATGGCACCCTGGCCGATGTGTTAACCCATAACAGAGATCACTAACGACACCATCGATTAGATAGCTATCCACAAATACACGAACATTGTGTCCAACAATGAGATGCTGTGCTGTAGGCTCTCATCCCCGGTTTTTATTAGCTTTCCCGCTCTTCTTTTCCGCCATTGTCTTCCTCAATATACTCCGCTTTGTCATTGTGTTTTGGTGCGAATCCTTCTCCAACCATGGCATGGGGTTGTTGGGGAGAAAACTGTACTTCTAAAGCCCCTTCCTGTGCGTTGCGTTTCTCTGTCGGATCCTCGACGATGGCATGCGGATGTTCGGACACTGGTCGTGCTCCAAGTGCACCTCGATGTAGCCGATTAAACGGTCCGGTCATATACCACCTGCGTCGAGTGTTATGGTCTGTTGCCGTTGGATTGGGTCCAGAGTTAGAGTTGCCTTCTTTGCCAGAGCTGCCGGTATTGCCTTGGTTATCCAGTGATTCGAATGACGAGCCGTCAGGAGTTATTTGTTTGGAGTCGACCTTCGATCGTTTCGAGATTCTCAGGTAAATATTGATGCATATCATGGCGATCGACAATAATGTCCCTGCGACAATGGCTATAATGACGCCAGGCTTCGTATCGCTGGAAGACTTGTCGCTGGAGGTCATGTCGCTGGAAGGCGTGGTGGATGGAATATGTTGTGTTGGTGTTTGCGGTGGCTGTGATGCGTGCGTCGGCCCAGTCGTGTTTGTAGCTGGCCGAGGTGGAGGGGCAATGTATCTGTCGGTCCATTTCCCTGTCTTCAAATCGTAGACCACCGTCTTGCGTTGGGATTGCAATTGAAAGGCGCCCCATAGAATAACCTGATCGCCGGAAACTGCGCACGCGTCGGCTGAGAAATAGATTGTGCCAGGCCCTTTCGTCCAGGTGCGTGTGGCCACATCGAGGGTGTATACGATTGTAGACCACACATCACTTGGCTCGACAATGTAGAGTATTTTCGAACCACCAAATGCGGGAAGGGCACACGCCCATGTATGACGCTCGGGAACGGTCCCAGTTCTGAACAGGTTCCATCCCGTCGACGACTCGCTCACGTTGCTTGGCGTAAAGGTATAATGGTCTCCCTGAAAGGCTACTTTAACCATGCTCCTCAAATACGCACTCCAAACAATCAAGTCTCTTTCCAGGATTGCAATGCTTTTCGTTGTGTTGACTGTGTTGGTTCTCAGATCCAGCGAGTATATCAGAGCTGTTGTATCCGGGAGATAGATAAGTCCTGTTTCCGGGTCCATTACTGCAAGCTTCCCTCTATAAACCGCGAGGTCCTTGATGTCCAGAACTGTCCATGAATTCGACTGGATACTGTAGATATGGCTTTTACTACCTGACAATAGGAAGACATTCTCTCCATCGTTCGTAACTGCGCATGGTCCGTTTAGCACCTTGGGACCATTCTCCAGCCGCCTATACACTGGATCGCTTGTGTTCCATGATACCGAGAGATCAAGCATGAATGCTTGTGTTATATCCTGTGCGGAATCACCCACTTCGGTAGAGCCTCCAAATAAATAGAGTCCTTGACCTTCTACGAAAACGTTGCACGTCCCAAAGGCAGGAAGGGGTGTGAATTTCTGAGCAAGGACTGAGGGACAGAAGAAAATACAGAAGAGGGAAAAAAAGGTAAATGTAAGAAGTGAGAAGGTGGTATGGGAAGAGAGAGAAGGAGGCATTATGTAGAACGGATGGTGGTGGGCGGATGAGTGGACAGTGGCGAGAGAGTGAAGGAGAAAATGAAGAAAAGAAGTGTCAATCCCAGGCAATAGTTGGTCTGTTTTGATGACATTCCTGTGCTCTCGCAATATTGAGGGGTTCAAACCTATCTGCCCACTCTTTATCGACAGGAGACAACTTTGCAGTCCCGCACCGCACCCATTCGCGTATGGCACATGTCACTCTGTCACTAGAGGACCGCACGTCGTATCAGATAGTAAGTGAGATACAGAGAAGCAAATCACTGCTTTACTCTCCATGTTTAAAGGGCGGAAAGACTCAAGATATGTGAGGGAACACAGCAGTTGGGCAATTTGACCCCCGAATCGATGTGTCTCATCTCGTAGTACAAGTGTGAGAGCGCCTGTTACATTCCATGGACCATTTGTCCCGCCTCTTCCATCCATGACATTATCGACCTTTACATATCCTCATTCTCTACCCTGCAACGGCGATTGAAGAATCTGGGATCAATTGAAGGATAGAGCTCATTCGTAGCGATCCCTTATTGCTACCAGCGGATAAGGGCCCCATCGATTCATTGTCGTGAACTCTATCGGCTGGGATTTCATCAATTCCTAATCTGCGTCTCCTCTGGTCCTATTCCTTGCTCGCATCCCGATATTGATTGGATTTTTGTCGATAGTCCAGGACGTTCCAGCTATAGCTTGCAAGTCAAAAGAGCCACCATGCTATGTAGAAGGGTCGTATACGATGACGGGACAGCAGCCATTATGTGACATTAGGATACCGAGGCCCATGTCCCTGTTACCTTCATGGAAAGGATCGCCCGTTTCTCAGTGCCCACTGGGAGAGCTAGAACAACGACCCGTGTTAATAAGACCGTTCGTATCTGTCATAGACACCATGGTATTGAGGAGAGGGGTGAGATGGGAGAAGAAGATAGAGGATAGAAAGAACGAGAGAAATAAGTATATCCCTAGTGCCTTTATCTACTATCTCTTTCTTTGTAGCAGAAAAAAGCGAGATAAAATTTGACCGCAGGGTCGGTGCGGATAGGTATAAAGTGATGTGCAAGGGAGCAAAAAAGATGAGCGAGGTGCAAAAAAAAAAAAAAAAAAGCAATGTGTCGCAAGCTGCAGGCAGCGACCTATACACAATGAAAAGAGCGTGGTTAGTTGGCTGCACTTTACAGGTGCACGATGTACAGGTTGAGGTGCAGTGGACATACCACCACTGCCTCGGCGGGATGCCTTGGCCTTGGTGGTCGTGCTCACGAGGGAGACTGGCCTCTACAAAGCATAGGATGGACACAAGTGCTTGTATGAGCACCACACGTCTCGAGGAATGCACTCTAGCAGAAGACAACCCTTTTTTTTTTTGTTGGTTACCTTGCTCGTCGACCTGTGTCGACTTGCGGGCGGGCCTCCCCCGGGCTCCTCCTCCCTCTCGACCTCCCCACTGCCGGCAAGCAAACTAGACGTGAATGAGTGAATGAGAGAGGAGTATCAAGGACAGACACTGCTTGATCGGTGAACGAGGAATGAGCGATGGGGAGGTGCCTTACCGTATTGCTGCAACTTTTGGACTGGGGGA
>Ga0247824_10002170_pt1 | contig 10937 bp, 7 predicted proteins | sample 13C_PalmiticAcid_FD_194412 | JGI IMG/M metagenome (GOLD analysis project Ga0247824, IMG submission 194412) | Soil microbial communities from agricultural site in Penn Yan, New York, United States - 13C_PalmiticAcid_Day48 | ecosystem: Environmental > Terrestrial > Soil > Agricultural land...
TGGTTGTGGTTGCGGGGCTGATGGGAGAAGAACAAAGAAGTTGAAGGCTGGGGGGTTGCAGCCGTCAGCCGAAGTGTCCTAAAAGGTGCTGGCTGGTTTGGGGTACGTGGGTCTGGGGAAGTCGCGACGACGTGTTTTGACGCGTTAAGTGCAATTGCCTGCACGGGATTGGCTGGGTCTTGAAGTGGCAAGCATGGACGAGCTGCAGGGTCCGGTCGGGTGCTCTGAAAACACTGTAAAACATACGACTCTTTTTTGCTTCCCAGGTCTTGTTGAAACTAGGGATTCAGCTTTCTGCGCGGGCTTGATAGCGCGGATAGAAGTACAGTTATGGTCTAGCATCTCTCGACTTTCCCGCTAGGGGTGTGCCATTCTAGAGCCGATCGCAGTTGGCCCCAAGCAAGATTTGGTGAAACAAACGTCACCATTCTTGTTTCCCCCTGACCCAGCCTCGCATCAAGTTTCCGTCGAAGCCTGTGCAGCTGTGGGCAGTATTAGCAGCGAGCTAAGGGCCGGCCGCATGTGCATGAAACACTTCATTCTTCAATCTGGCACAGACAGCATGGAATTGGCCAGCACAGATTCGGCAAGTGTCATCTTGTTGCGGCCTGGAGTTGGCCTGGACGGGATGAAACAAATCCAAAAATACACTGCTCCGCCTGACTAACAATCCCCACGTTCCGTGATGGGTTATATCTACCAAGCACCCGTGGCGTATCGAATCAAGATATTACGACCCAACATGTTTTACTTTACTGATCCAAGGGTAGTGTTGCATGGTTTTGTTGGCCTGTCCGACAACACTCGTCGAGCCGCAAGGGCCGAAGGCGACATGGTCCAGCTGTGCCGCAAGTCCACTCACATCAGTTGAGAGCATGGTTGTGGTCATGGAATCTCGTCAATTTTGTCGTAAAGCAACACCGGTACCCTTTTTCCTGCCCTCTGCACCGAGGCCCTCGGCGGTCCTCAGCGATCCACGTCCTCGCGTTTAGCAGCCTTGCCACCCGCCCGTGGCAAGGCAGTCTAGACACTTGTGAGAATGCCTCTGCCAGCGATCCTCCCATGCAGTATCACCTGCCTGTACAGCAAAAGACAAAAGACGAACGATCGGAAAACGAAGACCGAGAGAAAGCCGGAAGAAGTCGATGATGCTAGATATCCGGACCCCAAACGCCCTCCCAGATTGCTGTGCGGGGTGATTTTTGGCGAATCCATCTTCTATCCGCAAATGAGATTGATTGACGATCGAGAGTAATGTCTAGACGCCCAGCTCGAACCAGCCCTTGCAGATACCGAGGTGATCCCATTACCATGCCATTATGCCCAAAGAAAGAAAACAGCCGCGAGCGAACCGCTTACTTCCTCCGGAACGAGCAGCCCTCAGTGAGCCTGGCCTTGCCACCGGTCGGCTGGCAGAGGACGGTCGTGCAGCCCTGGCAGATGACGACGGTCTGGGCGTGGGAGAAGACGGTGGTGATGGTGAAGCAGCCGGGGCACTTGACGTCCATGAAGAAGGAGCGGGGCGCAGGCACAAGGGTCTGCACATTGTCAGCACTATCGACGGATGAGAACCCTCATGGTGGACGTGAGGGGCGTACCTTGAGCTTGTGCTTGCGGGCCTCAGCGGCCGGGCTGGGGTTGAGGAGATCAACGGCGAGAACCTTGAGAGAACCATCCGTCAGCATCACGCCCTGTAGTGTCGTTGTCCATCCTGCCCTTCGATGTCCCTATCTCCCCGCAGATTGCCCCATATCCCGTCGTGATTTGAGCTGTCGACAGAACTCCGATGTTCGGCTCCAAATTTGACTTCCTCCAAACGCGGGTGTTGATGCAATCCTCGGACTCGGGAGACGGGGTATCGAAGGGGCAGGACGGCGCAAATCGGCAGAGTTTCGGCTTCTTACCATCTTGATTGTCTATTTCCAGATGTCGGAAGGACGAGCGGTAGCTTGAGTGATGAAATCTGGATGGAGTTGGCGGCAGATCTTGCTCGTGGATGGTTGCGGAGGGGATTTTCAGAGGCCCTGCGGGAACGAAGTTCGAGAGGCAAAATTTGGGTCTGTGAGGAGCAAATGGCAAAATTGGCTAGCCTCGGACACGGTTTGTTAGGGCTTGGTCGCGTGACCAATCAAAACGGGGTAGACCCCTGCCAAAGCGGAGCCAGCTTGACGACGGCGAGCGACTCAACGATGGTGGGGTTGAGCTCTGGCAGGTGGGGCACTCGGGGTACGTATTCACTTCCATCCATCGAAGACGCGCATGCTTCGACGAGGAACACATCAGGCAGCAGCATCACATATCTCAACATTCGAGCTCGGCCGCGACAAGGGGAATATCCAATCGACCAGTTCTCAGAAATCGAAACCAGAAGTCGTCAGAGTCACACACCTCTCAATCCCAGGGCAGGACCTTGGCAACCCCGACACACCCCTCACGATTCACGATGGCAGCTCCAGTAGATCAACGGATTGCGGTCCCGATAGACGACCCCAACGCCGACACAGAATGGTCAGACCGGCCCGGCCGCGTTCCACCGCCTCCCACACCCGCCCCCCCATTAACCATCTCTTGACTCACAGGAACGACATCCTCCGCAAGCACGGCGTCATCCCCGAGAAGCCGCCCTCCCCGACCCCGCTCATCGAGGAGGCCATCCTCGAGGCGCGGCGGCTCGCGCACGAGAACCGCCTTGAGGGCAAGGACCTCTCGGACCTATCCGACCTCGAAGACGACGAGGACGAGACCTTCCTCGAGCAGTACCGCCAGAAGCGCATGCAGGAGCTCGCCGCGCTCCAGACCAAGTCCGTCCACGGCGCCGTCTACCCCATCTCCAAGCCCGAGTACGCGCGCGCCGTGACCGAGGCCTCGCAGAGCGGCGGGCCGGTGCTCGTCAACCTCACCTCGGCGCAGGGCGGCAACGTCGAGTCGCGGGTGCTGTCGCAGCTCTGGCGGCAGGCGGCGCAGGAGTACGGCGACGTCAAGTTCTGCGAGATGCGCGCGGATAAAGCGATCGAGGGATATCCGGAGCGGAACTGCCCGACCATCCTGGTCTACGACAAGGGGGACATTGTCAAGCAGGTGGTCACGCTGGCGACGGTGGGCGGGGTCAGGATGGGCATGCTGGAGCTCGACAAGATATTGGTCGAGGTGGGGGCGGTGAAGCCGGATGACATGCGGGTGCTCAAGCGGAGGCGCGCGGCGGAGGATGCTGCGGACGAGAAGCTTGCGAGTGGCAGCAAGGGTATCAAGAGCAGCAGGGACGCCGTGAAACGCGATGATGACGGTGACGACTGGGACTGAGGAGATGTGGTTGGCTCGGTGGGTGACTCATTCGGTGTGAGGGTGAGCTCCATCCAGCCAGTGAGAGTACGCCCCGGATGAACAGACGGTGTCCGGCATGAGAGTGCGGGGTCTCTCCTGGTTATCGTTCTCTCCCTCTTTGAGAGGACCATAGAGCGAGGTGCCGGAGCTGCGGGGGCGCGGACAGACAACCGAGACGGTCATTGTGACTAGCAACGAGCTCGTGGGTGAGCTCCAATGTAACCGACCAGTCGGAGACGACCATATCCCATCAGTAAGGATGGCGCTCAGTCACTATTGCCACCCGACCCTCCAGTTCGTGAGTGACCTCAGAACAGAGGGGTAGCCCGAGGTAGCTTAGCCTAGCTGAGTCTGAATGCGCTTGATTTGGCAATGATCAAGCTCGACTGAAGTAAATATTAATGAAATCACCACATCCGCACCTAGGTACCAAAATCTGGTTATACCTCCTACGTCTGGAAGGCAGCTTGGAATGTCAACCACACTCAAGCTTCATGATGCCGAGATCACAACACTACACACTTGCACTGTGGCGAGGCCCTTTGTCGATGCATAGACTGTCTTGATCCTACCAAAGAGAGATCGGACGAGGTTGACTCACAGAACAACACAACGAAACCCATTACATGCATTAAAATTAGTAACAAACCCTACTCACAAAGGCAACACACAAAAGCAACGCTGAGAGGGGAGGAAGCAAACAAGTCCCCCTATCCGACCATGCCTCCCTATCGCTATATCCGTAACTCCACCGGATATCAATTCCACCTGAACCCAATGCCACCAAGACGCCGGGAAAAAGCCAGTAGATTAGGAATTGGCAGAGAGAAAAAGGATGTAGATGACGATGAAAAGTAAGGAAAATATGGGGGCGGAAAGTTGAGCCACAACTTCTAAGCACCCCAGAGACATTTAAAACGGCCCAACCCGCTCGTTGCCACAGGCGTAGAGGCTGACATGGTGGTCTCCACGAGCGGCACAGCCCAAGAGCATGCGATGCGGGTGGAAGGCGGTGGCGGTGAGGGGCGCGGCCTTGTGGCCCTGGAGGAAGCTCGAGTAGGGCTCGACGCGGGTGATTTCGTGACCGTCAAAGTCAAAGATCTTGACGAGATGGGCGGAGGTGCCACTGTTGAATCAGTCAGTCAGTCGTCTTCGCTGAAATGCTGGGAGGTCGGCAATGAGAGAGAAACCACTTACACGGCAAACACAGGCAGATGCTCGTGCGTGCTTGCTGTCCGCAGCACATCCTTGGTGGTCTGGAACGTCTTGAGCGGCTGGTCCATGCGGATGTCCCACAGGTGAACCTTGCCGTTGCGGCTCGCAGACAAGAGCTCGCGCTGGCCGCCGCGCTGCATGTGGACCGAGCGGACCCACTGCCTGCTCTCGTCCTTCCACTTGCGGACCATGCTCTCCTGCGGCTTCACGCGCGTGTCGAACACGCGGATGGCGCCGTCTCCAAACCCGGCAATGAAGATGTTGCCCGTCATCTGGTCCGACGTCAGCGCCGTCACGCAGGAGCCGGACCGCGCGGGGATCTCGTGGGTGCACATCTCGTGGCCCGCGTTCCAGATGCGGATGACCCGCTCGTCACCCGCCACCAGCACCTGGCCGTTGACCTGCTGCCAGTCTAGGACCATTCCGGAGTTGACGTTGGAGGGGACCATGTGGGTGAGAGCGCGCCACGAGGAGGCGAGTTCCACGTCAAGATCGTTGTCGTAGTTGTGATAAATGCGGACGACGCCGTCCGACGAGCCGGTCATGAGGAGAGCCTGGTCATCCTCGTTGATAAACCGCATGTCTGAGATCTTGGACCCCTCAGGATTGCCATTGGAGAAACGGCTCTTGCGGGCATTCGTCTTCCAGTCCCAAATTGTGACCGTGTTGCCGTCATCAGCAATCGCGATGTGGTTCTCAAACTGATGGAAAGTCATCTTGGACGGTTGAGACCCGATGGGAACCACACCGGCTTGGCTGTTCCACTTGTGCGTCCTGGCGTGGGTCTTTTGCGGCTGCGTCTCTCTAAGAACAGCCTCGTTGCGAGCCCGCCGCCACAGCCGCTCGTTGTATTCATTGCTCCCGGGCTCCTCGGCTTCTGGCGCCTTCATCTGAGGCTCTCGGAAGTACTCGGTGGACCAATCCAAGAAGGTGCTCGCCAAGGGGAGACTGGGAATCTCCTTGGGCTTACGTTCCTGATAACCAGCGCACAGGGGTTCGTTGGCTGTATGGTAAGTGGACGGAGACGCGATATGGTCGTGCTGCTCGGGGGGGGCGTTCTCCAGGCTGGGCCCCTTTCGGCTCCGCTGAGAAAATGACCTCTGCAGCGCTGGTGTGGTGGGCGGGGTCGGGCCGTTGGACGAACCATCCAAGGTGCCCATCAGCGGCCCAAACAGATAGCTGGCGGTCCGCTTCAAGAGACCGGGGGATGGCATCGGCTGTGCTACCGCGGTGCGGGTGCCGGCCACGCTGGTTCTCTGGCTCATGTCACCTCTCGACACTTTTCTAGCGCGTCGGAGGATCTCGTCCATCAATGACTGGGCCTGTGCGCCGACGGGGGAGTGAAGCAGCGCGTGATGGACGTAATCGAGAATGTTGGTAGCATCCCTTTGGACCTCGGGGTGGGGATCGACGCTCAGGATATTGATATGCTTCCAGCAGGCCGCAAACACCGAGTCGTGGGAGACCCCGAACGCAGTGGGCTTGATGCTGCCGTCTCTCTCGCGGTTCTCGCGCCTTGCAAAATGCAACCCCATCTTGTGGTCCAGGCCGTCCTCTGGTGGAGGGAATAGCTGGTACTCCTTCTCCTCCAAGAGCTGTTCGTAGGCAGCCACCAAAAACTTGCTCTCGTAACGGAGCACAAAATGCGAGAAGAAGACAAGGAGCTCCTTGCGGACGATGGGGCTGCCGTCTGTGGCCAGCTCCAGCATAGCCCAAGCGATGCCCTCCTCGATCCTCGCAACCTCATCGGTCAGGTCGGGGATGCCGAGGAAGGTTGTCATGGCGTGTGCCATGGCGGCGCGGACCTCGGGGCAGTGATCCTTGATGAGGTACGAGAGCTTGTGGTGAGCATTCTCCCGGATGCCTCTCCACTTCGCATCTGGGAGGTCTCTCCAAAGCTGACTGATGCAGAGGCACGACCATTGCCTCAGGAGAGGGTTTTCAGGGTGCTCGATGTGGTGCAGGCAGTAGGTCATGATGTCGGTCGAGTTGCAGACGATCTGGCCCGGTTTGAAGCCCTTGCACAGCATGGCCAAAATGAACGCGCACATGGCTTTGTGTTCGTCGAGGACGACCACGCCAACGACCGGGAAGGTCTCCTGCGGCTTCATTATCGCGGCAAAATAGGTGTAGCCGTTATCCTTGATGAGGTCCTGCTGGCACGAAATGTCGACGGCCAGAACGCGGGTCCAGATGAAGACCATGACCGGTTTGAGTTCCTGCGCAGCCGATTGCAGCAGCTTGAGCACGTAAGGGAAGATTCCTATACTTAAAGCCAGCTGTACCGCCCAAGGCCCCAGATCCAGGAACCGACCCAAAAGGATCAAGGCCCGGAGCCGATGCTGCTGGCTGAGCAGGACTTGCAATACCACGGGGAGCTGCTCTGGGGGCTTTTGCGAGACGGCGTCGCCCCTAGTCAAGTAGATCTCGAAAGCCGTGAGCTGCTCTGTGAAAAACGTCGAGTTGACGTACTCGTACGGGATGCCCTCTGTCTCCTTTCTCTCCAGCATGGGCAGTTGTGCCAAGGCCATGTCGACGGCGAGATCCCAGCTCTCCCAGAGGGGATGCCGGCGGGTATCAGGCAGTTCGGGGTAGGACTGCGGGTTGCAACCGTACACCGGCATGATGCGTTGAGCGAGGAGAAAGTTGCGGAACAGCGCCGCCACTGGAGTTGCAGTCAGTACACGGCGCAGACGCAAGCAGATGGCGGAGCACAAAACGGCGGCATAATGCTTACCCATCAGATCTTGCCTGAAAAACTTGCGGAACAAGGGACGGGGGAGGGTTGTCCAGGCAATGGTATCCGTAATAGCCGTAAAAATCCAGTTCAACTCTCCCAGCGGTGTCCGTCGTTCCTGAAGTCTCCCGGGAAGCTTCCTCGCCCTCTCCGGGGTAAGGTTGATTTCGAGGGGGTTTTGGAGAACGAAGAACCAGAGGGCCATCTCGATCGGCGTGGTTAGACAACAAGTAAAGAGATCGGCCGGGAGAAGGGGGTTTGTGGGAAGGTTCTCCCTCGAATCGCACGCAGCCAGATGGATGTAGGGGCGATAGTTCACTTTCTCGTGGTTGGGGTCTTTGAGTACCAGTTCATCCTCCTCTTGTTCGTGCTTCTCGACAAACTTGTGGTAGTTTTTGAGAATGTTGCCTGCCTCGGAGCAGTCCCACACAAAAATGGTCGGGGCCTGGAGCCAATGCTGGAGATCGTACAGCGACACCGGGATGTACTGCGTGTAATTCTTGTTGAAGACCCAAATCTCGCCAGAGGCAGTCGGCTTGGGCACCCCGTGGCCGTTGTAGTGGAAGAGAACCCGCTCGTCCTTCGCGTTACGTCGGAGAGAGATGCAGAATTTCTTGGTCTCCTCTATGGACGGGTCGAGGTACTGCTTGTACCGGGTTCGGAGGGCGAGGGTCTCATACTGTGCCTGGAGCGACCTGCCAATGTTCTCGAGAGCCTTGCCCACCGGCGGGACCGTCGGGTCCTGCCAGGCCTCGAGTTTGGCGCCCGGTGTGGTGCGCAGCTGGTCTGGCGGCTCGACACCAATATTCAAACACACGGCGATGGCGGCCGACACCGTCTTGAGGCGATCCCGCATTCGCCAGTCCTGGAGCTCAAATGCAGGCGTCTTGGGCTTGCCTGTCGTTTCATGCCGCTTGTCGGTGAAATACATGTACCAGTTCTAGGGAGGGTTAGCCACTGGTTGTTTCCCCCAGCTCCGGCCTGTCGAGGTCGGCACCCGTTCCACCAAGGCACATTGCCCGGCGCGGTGGCAAAGATCAATTCAACTCCTGGAATACCGCTCTGGCGGGTCCCGGGGCCCTAACCGGCCGAGCACGCACCGGGGCTGGGTTCGGCAGATGGAAGAGCACTTACATTGGCAAGCTGGGCGATGATGTCTTCAGACAGGTAGTGGTCCTCGAAGCCGTGCCTGGCCCCCAGGTCGTAGTGTTCCTCCTCAACCTCGTCGTCGGTTTCATGGTAACGCAGGCCGACATGCTCGCTCTTGGATCGGAGTAAGGGGGGTTTCGGGGGTCTTGTCACAATGGTGTGATTGTCGTCGTCGCCAACTCGGCGCTCGGCGCGATTGGTTGAGGGACCGCCCTGTTCGTCTCCGGGCGCGCTCGAGGGTCTCCGCAGCGACGAGGGGATCGGCGACGTCTTCCGTCTGCGGTGGGCCATCGGCGGCCCCGGTGGCGGGGGTGCGAGGCTCGGCGACGCAGACCGCATGGTGCCGTTTGGTTGCGACAGCGCTGCCGAGGCCGCAGCAGTTGCAGATGCCGACGCTTCAGCATACTGGGCTTGTAGGTGCGACATGGCGAGAGTTGTCTGGCGCGAGAAGGAGCCGGGATGGCGGGCGGGAGAGGAAGCAGCAGACGCAGCACTGGCGGCGAGAGCGGCGGCCCTTGAGAAGTGAGCCGAGCTCTGCCCTTGGCCAAACTGAGCAGGCTGCGGCGCGTCGAGAGAAATGGCCGTCATGGTAGAGTCAGTCACGGTCCGAAGATGACCATGATCTAGGAAGGTGCGGGCGAGATGGAAGTCGAGCGTCCGGGTAAGGGGCCGGGTGTCGTTGTCGGAGTATCGTCGACGGGTCGGGTGTTGGGCAAGGACGACGAGCTGGTGGTTCTCGGTGACGGACGAATTGCAGCACAACGTCCTTGGAACCGCTGCGAAGAGGGCCTATCCGACAGGCATCAAACCATGCACAGTACAGAAAAATAAGGGCTGTGGCCTGCTCTGTCTATAAACAGGAGGCCCAAAAGCAAGTGTTGTTTGTCGTGCGCGTCCGGAGGTGCCGCAACATTCAAGTCCGCAATCGAAGGCATCCTTGACGTCGTTCAGCGCGGTTCGAGACTCCAGACGGGAAGCCGTGCGCGGCCAGGTCTTGGCGGGCTGTGGGTTCGCTGATCCGCTCGGTGGTGGGCGGCCTGGAAGCGCTGGGTTTGACCGCCCTGAGTTCACCTGTCTTGGAACAAAAGTGGGACCAACCCCGCCAGCCAGGCTCATGCAATTCAGCCTCGCATCGGGAAGCCGCAGTTGTGAGCTGGACCATAGACACGTGACATGTCGACCATCAGCGGGAAATGTCGTTCATCTCTCTTTCATGACGAAGATGATGTCTAGCACAGTCCGACATGTAGGATAACTGGTTAAGAAGGTGCTCATAGAGCGCCCAAGAACTTTTACACCACTTACCTCTCGGCAGCCATCTAGACAAACCCAAATGACACGCAGCCAGACGAAGACAAGGTCCGAGTGTAAAGACATACCGTAGTGCCTTGTCATATGACTGCTCAATTGTACTTTGTTCGCACTTTTGATGTTATTACACCACATACGAGGTACTTCCTGCGGTGTTGAATACGAATGATCGAGATCAGGGTGTGCTGTTGAGCCAAGTCTCCCCGAGCCGGGTGAGCTGAGCCTGGCCGAGCTTGCCGAGTTGGGACGGTTCGCTAAGCTGAAACATGAAACAACGCAGTTGGGGTCGGAAAGGCTCGATGTCACGTCACCTTGCTCGGAAGAGGTGCGGCGGAGCAGGAGGATGCACTTTGAGCTGCTGGGGAAAAAAAAGAAAGCACGGGCAGTTATTCCTTCGGGTAATGCCTCCAAATTATTCGACTGGTGTAAATTCTGGCGTTCTCGGGTTACCTTACTTGACCTTGGATTGGACCCGGAACGTGCGACCATCAGTTGCTTCAGTCCCGTCTCGTTCTATGACAGGCAGCCCGTGCAGCTTGAACCCAGCAGCGGTTCCCAAAACCGGGCGATGATTTGCATGAGCGGGGCCGCCTCTCCTTCGGCACCAAGTCTCTGCTATGAAGAATCGTGACTGCAACAGCCAGCATTTATCGTGGGAGACGGTCATACAGTACTGTTCTGTACAGGAAAAGATTGGCGGTGCCAAAGACGTTGCATCGCCTGGAATCGTCCTCATCTTTGTCGCCAAGGACGGTTCTTGGCACAGGAATCGTTGGGTTGCGAGCTTAAGAAACCGTTGAGATCGTCAGATTTACCGCGAAGATGGCTTGACTCCAGCTTAAGGACAAGCACTTGTCTGGTCTACTGTTCGCGCCCAAGAATAGAATCAGCAACGGGATGCACGTTCGGGTTGTCCGACAGCGCCTCTCTCCTCTCTGGTGCGCACGAGTTGATGCTGATGAGTGTGCTGACCACAGGAGAACGAACATGCTGAGCAATGAATGGCTCGAAGAGGTGTGCTTCTGGAAGAACGGCAACCCCTGAGAGCGTCTCTGCCCCTTTTGTGCCAACCACGCAATGCCCAGCTGGGAGGCGCGGAGCCAAAGGCTGTTTGTGATTGGCCAGGTCTCATTGTTTCTGCAAGGCGGGCGCATGGCGCTCCGCTCATGGGCCCGAAATGCGGTTTCCAGGTTCCACCCTCTCC
>Ga0247824_10002172_pt1 | contig 10928 bp, 9 predicted proteins | sample 13C_PalmiticAcid_FD_194412 | JGI IMG/M metagenome (GOLD analysis project Ga0247824, IMG submission 194412) | Soil microbial communities from agricultural site in Penn Yan, New York, United States - 13C_PalmiticAcid_Day48 | ecosystem: Environmental > Terrestrial > Soil > Agricultural land...
GGAAAGGAACAATATGGTCGGCCGGATGGTCAGGTAGCTGCGTGTGATAATGAGCAATTAACGAGGAACGGCTGGCGCCCGTGAAGGCAAAAGCTCTTTTGTATGTCAACCTGGAGTGGGAAAAGTCGTGTGTCATGCGGGATGCGGACGTTAATGTGGAGAAAGGTATATTTGTAGATGGTCCTGATCGTCCAGGGAACCCTTTGGGGAACAACCTTTTGTAGGGCAGTAAAAAGAATTAGTAAGACCCTTAGCTGAGGCCCTGCACCCCATGAAAATAAGGGATGATTGATGGTCTAGCCATCACGGAGAATGAGATATGTATATATATATGTGTGTATGTGTGTATGTGTGTGTGTGTATGTCACTTCATGGCAAGAAGCGTTCTAAAGTGTACTGTGATCTGTGGTCATACGAGTGTAGCATGGTTTGAGGGCTTGGCTATGTGTGGAGGAGGGGTAAGGGGTGAGAAATGAGGGGGCGAAGGTTAATGACATTGCTGCCAAGGCTGATGAGCTGCAGGGCAATACGTGTCCATGAGGGTGCCGCCATCCAACGTTCTCGCGTACCCAGGACGTGTCAACTACGCCCACCCATCCTTTCCTCCCTCTTTCTGTCTTTCGCTCTGTCTCTTTCTCGACCGAGATATATGCAAGTGACTCTACGGCAGCAGTTGCGAAAACAAACACGATCTACACTATTGTCCGATCTCCGGCAACATAAGAATAAGTCCAAACAACTGGAATCATCGAAAGATCATGCCACAATTGCTAGCTTCCGTGCTCTTGATCCGTTGCATTGAATGCTGCAATGTTGTTGGTCCCTTGCTCGATCGAAAAGGGCAAAGTGGAGAGAGGAGCTTTTGTGTTCAATTGACTTCAATAGGACAAGTGGAATATCAAAGCTACATGTTCATGCACGGCTCAGCAACTATCCGGTTATGGCGTCCAAGGCTAATCGTTGAATTGGTTTTAAGATGGTGTGGCCACCATGTGTTTGTTGTGTTCTTCCCTCCTCTTTGGCCAAGCGACAGTCGCATCTTGTTTCGCTCTCTTCAATGTGCAAGAATCTAGTATGAGGGGCGACCTCAACAGATGCAGGCTTTCCCATGTGCATGTGGGTGTGGAGAATGACCTGTTACACTAACAATTGCGTGTCCATTGAATTCCGTTGATCCGTCCCTCGCTCCCCAAAAAAAATATTAAAGTTGTGAGTGCCGTGTGCCCAAGGGCGAAATGCCTGACAGACACCAAACCATGAGGGATCGGAGGAAACGGAAGGCGGATGGGCATGACTTGATATTTAGGTCCGATCCTATTCGACGGCTGGCCCTGGCGGCGGAACAGAAGAGCGTGACAACATTCTTGAAGGACCTAATAAAATCTCATGCCGCTCGACAAAAGTGAAAGGGAGAGATTTGCTTAGAGTTGTGATGGACGTTGCGTTCTAGTAGGTGGAATCTAGTTGAGCGATAGAAATAGTATTAGTGGGTCCACCAGGGATCAATGATAGACCGCTGGAAGAGCAGAGAGAGCGGAAAAGAATGAATGTGGCGTAGTGTGTGCACGAGAGACTAGGGGGAAGAAAATATAGGAGGTGCCTTACTGCCCATGCCCATACTAAAGTGTGGAGGATATGTGCCGCAGAAGGTGCTTGTTGGGGGCTGTGGATGTCGGGGATAGCTGGTTCATGAAGGACGATTGCAGTTTGCACATGATTGTCTAGCTTTTGCCTTTCCCCCCCACCATGGTCATTGGTCTTGACAGGAAAGTGGCTCGGATGGATGGACGGGTGGGCCGTGATTATCAATCGCTAACCCCTCGGGAAAGGACGGGGGTGGGAAGCCAAGAATAAGGCCAAGGAGCCAGAGAACCCGGTCATCTAACGATTATTTGGCTAGGGCCACTCTACCGACTTTGTCCTTCGCAGGCTATGTTTGTGTATGTGGCCAAGAGGTGCTCACCTCGTGTGCAATGATGTTCTGCAGGCAGAAATTTGTGCTATACCAACATGTTGCAACCGACCGGAGGATTAGGCTGGGCAAAGCACGCGAAGGGAGAAGGAGGGGGGGGGGCAAGAGACCGGTTCCTCCCCTCCCCTACATGGGTGTAGCCTATCGCAATGTCTGCTGCTTTCAAGGTTCTGTCAGTTATCGAGCGTCCTCTACCGGGATAGTTGGAACGGTCCATGATTCGCATGAACGCCACTGTCCCTTCCGAGTGGATATCAGAGGGAGGGAGTGCGCTGTGGTGAAGGCGGGAGAGGCGAAGAGGAGAGTGGGACAGAGGTAAGAGTAAGAGAGAGTGAGAGTGAGAGAGAGTGTGTGTGGAGACTCTGAGGGATGAGCAATGTCAAGGATTGCGAAAAAGGGTCGCAGACTCGCCTGGATAGAATGAAAATGAGCATTCATACTCATTCAGAAATAAACGGCCTGCAACATAGAGCAGCGATCCTCCTCACTCATTCAATGCATTCAGTCGCTCTGTATATCCCGGTCCAAGTGGCCCACCCAGTTGGCTCAGGCGCTTGCTCGGTTGTGCTGCTGACGGTGTACCACTTACACGGCATGGAGCTCTCAATTTGGAGAAGAGTATAATAGGGCATCACCGACCGTCGTTCCCTCCGTTTTTCAATCCCTTTCTTCCTTCCTTCCTTCAACTCAACTCCTCCTTCTCCTTCTCCTCGCTAGCCACAGCTACGTCTCTCCTGCGATCCACCAAACACCACTCAGACAATAATTATTTTGTCTTCTCTCGTTCCCCCTCCCCCTGATAATCACTCTTCCCTCCATCCTTCTAGCAAATCGTCCCTCAACTCCCACGACCCTCGTAACGCCCAAGAAGCTTTTCTCCACACTCCTTGCAAAACCTCCCCTCTCTACACACCCCCTTCTGCTTTCATTTCCATTCAACCTTATACATCATGGGCGTCTTTGGCGAGAAGCATACATCCTTGACGCGCGAGCAAAAGCGCCAGTTGATCTACCAGGCAGACACACACAAGTTGCGGCCAACAGAAGTCTGCGACTGGGTTCTCGCTACCTGGGGTCTCCGGATCGCGCGTGTGACAGTCTACTCCATCCTCCACAAGCAGCGTGCGTCGCTTATGGCCGGCCATAAGGATCTATACCATTCTCTTCACAACAGCGCCAGTAGATCAGCCTCCTCCCCAACCAACACCAACCTGACCGCCGAAGATGCCTGCCTCGATCGCAACAAGAATACTGGCCGAGTCAACAAGTACAGAACCGGCAAGGATGGCGATCTCCCACCTCCAATCAGTTTCTGCGGCAGTGGAGAAGGTAATGAACAAACTGGAAACCACGGATCCTTTCTCCTTGACCCAAAAAACCGAGCACAGTCCAACTCGCCCTCTGAATGTTCTTGTTATCTCCGATCGTCTTGAACGACCTCGGATTCTATTTTCTTGCAAACCTGGCACCCAATCGAACGTGCAGACATCCTCCCCACACCCACCCATTTCACGCCTACTCGAATCATCCGCACTTTTTTTTCATCTTATGATGAATTGGCTCCTTGAGTTGCTCCACAAGGCCTGATCTACTACTTTCCTCCCTTGGCTTGTTTGTTCTCCACATTTGGTCTTTCGTATTGAATCGGATTCCAAACTCTATACACCAGCTGTCTAATGATATTGAGTTGCATGGATGCTCTCAGCACAAACAAAGCACACGTTGTGCTCCCCTTCTCTCCTGTGCTCCCCATACGGCCATGCACCTCGGTTCGCTTCGCATCGCATCGCAACAATGCTGTATTAAATTAAAGTTGCTCGTTCTCATTCAATTTCAATTCAAATCCCTTGATTACATACGATTTAGGTGCCCGATGGGAAGGACAGCTCAAGCGCGTGCGAGAGCCAGCTTCGGTCGAGCTGGACCGAGCCATGGTCAAGTTCCTCAAGTCCTCGGCTGCGGTCGATGCGCACGGCCGTCGGCTCAACGATGCTGAGCTGCAATCTCACGCCCTGCGTCTCGCCCGAGGCATCCCCAGTGCCAGCCGCATGCGATGCTCTTTCGGATGGCTCAGACATTTCAAGCGCAGACTCGGTGTCCAATGGGCCGCGGATCGGCTCGGCAGGTACAGGTGGATCATTGAAATGGACCCCTTCGGTTCAGATAACGGCGATGCCGACGAGGGCTCATTGAATTCGGAAACATCACCAGACGCTTCCTCACAGCTCATATCGGCTGCATCAGCAGCTGAAGCGGCTCCCTCAACCGAGACACCTGGGTCGGTACCACCAGCCTCAGCCGCATCAGGCGCACCAGCCGGTGTTGCTCACATCCATGCCCCTCGACGACTTAGTCATGCCAATACCTCATCTAGTGGGCGCCAAGGCATGGTCAAGCGAGAGCATGATGACAAGTCGACACAAGCTCACCAAACCCTAGATGAGCTGACTGGGGATGAGGATGACGATGAATATCATTCAAGTCAGGAGTTGTTGGGGAATGAGTATGACCAGATCAACTCGGGCGTCTCACCACTCTCTGGTATGACCTCACGCACGACCTCTACGGCTCTCCCATATACCCCCTGTCACCTACCCATGCAACAGGCGCGTCGCAGCCTGGACATGCATTCTCAATTGCAGCATTCTCCACAACAGGTTCCGCACAGACATTACTCGTTCAGCGAATCATCTTCGTTCTCGCAGCTTGGCTCATTCCCATCCTCTCAGTCCATCAATGTGCCTACTACATCGTTGGCCCATCCCTCCCATAGCGCCTTCCTCAACCTCCATCCTTCTTCCATCTCTCCCACATCTCAACCTCAGCCTCAGCCATCGATCCTTGACTCCCTGCCGAGTCTCTTTGATTCTCTCCCCCCTCTTCACAATATACCCACCTCCATCCCTTCGTCTCATGTCCTGGTCAACCCACCCATGGGAGGATTGCAAACGGATGCAACGTCAAGAAGTGCAGGGGCAAACGCCAAACTGAATGCATCCCAGCTCGGTATGGGAGTCGACGGTGGAATGCGCAAGGTGCCAAGCAAGGATGAAGCCTATGATATGTTGCAGAGTCTGTTGCTTTATTATGAGCAGGATCACCACTACATCGGTGAGCAGCAGACGCTCTTGCTCCCAAGATGGATTCACCAGCAGAAGCAGATTATGAACCAAATGAACGAGAGCGACCCTAGGATGGTTTGGATGCGTCAACAGTTCGCCCAAGCTCAGAACCAGCCTCAGACCTCAAGCAGTTCGTTCTCGCCCACCATGCCAGCAACGTTCATGCCCCAGCCTCTCCATGTCACCTCCCCGCAGCATCACCCATTGTCGACACATTCCATGTCGCATTCGCAGTCGAGCTTCTCACACCGCTCTGCATCATTGAGCTCTTCGCCCCCATTGTCGCCATTGTCCACTGGAAGTCCCACCCCAAGCACCATCGCATCCTCCCCTCTCTGTGGCAGTGTTACAACAGTAGCACCTATCACAACAGGGTCCAATGGCAACTGTGGTCCAGCCGGCCTGGATCACTTTAATGTGAGCTCCGCGTTTCCATCCTTGACATCCTCGATCGAGCAGCAAATGTTCTTTGCGCACCACCATGCTTTGCAGCAGCAGTTCGCATTGCAACAACAGCACCAGCAACATCACTCGTCGTTTGCTCAGCAACCACCATCGCTGCACCAGTTGTAATTGACGAGGGGGAAAAGGGGTTGAAAGTGTACATTAATTTTTCTTTGCATCAATATCCATACCATATACCACATCACTGCAATAAATACCATATCTTTCTGCAATAACAACGCGCTTCCTTTATTGTGTTGAGGAATTTGACCAAGCTGATCCACGGCGAGCCGTCCATACAGGATTGAGTGGTTGCAAGTTGAAGAGAAAGTCGGAGGGTTTGTAGTGATTCCATGGCTGTTGTTGCTGTTGCTGTTGCTTCTCTCGTCGAAGCGCTGTTGCGTAGGATAGCTCAAAAGTTGTGCATGACCGTTGAGACGTCATTGAGGAACGTGAGCCGATCGATATGGAACGGTTGGACACTGTCAATTGCTCCTCCACCTCCTCAGCCATGCCCTTTCTTGGAAACGAAAATCCATCTGCCGTTTCGGGCCATTCGCGGTGATCGTAGCCCTGCTTAGCCACACGCATGGAGTAACGATCGTTTGTTTCCGGAAGCACGCCCGAGGCTGGCCGCTGCAATACGGGCTCCTCTGCAGCATTGTGTGTCTCACTGACGCCACTTTCAAACACCAAGCCATAGTGTATGGGCCAATACTCTGGATGGTCGTTCAGCACAAGGACTTCTGGTGTACGGGGCCTCGGATCATGGTAACGATGGCCCTGTAAAGGCAAAAAATCCGACTCCGGTCTCTCGAAACACCGTTCTCGCTGCTGGTATGAATGTGGGGGTGAAGCTGGTTGTTGATACGGAGAACATCCAACGCTCCGAGAATATTGAATCGAAAAGCTCCTGTCCGTATGAATGGAGTTTGCAGATACCAAAGAAGATGGGCGGTGGCATTCATGATGATAAGAGTATCTGTTCCGGTGGGTATTGTAGACACCTGCATGACCACTCTGGCTAGAGTGGACGGACGGTTGACGCGTTGAAGGGTAGTGCCAATACCAGTCGTCATAGTGGGCACGCGAGTGATGTCGAGTGGCATTGTGGTCTGTTTGGAGGATGATTCGTCGGTTTGAGCACTGCGACCTTGAAAGTATCTGGATATCTTCATGCGAGTGGATCACATCGACATCTGGCAGGGTAGGCTTGGGCCGCTGTTGTGCAGGCATAGGTGACCTCTTGCTACCATTGCCTGTAAGGGGTGCAAAACTGCCGCCATGGCTACAGCTGCTACGACTACCCGCTTCACTTGAACGGCGTGCACTTTTTGCCTCTTTGTTCTTCATCTCTTCCAGTATCCCGAATTGTCTCGCGCGTTCACTAGAGGACTTCTTGACCACAGCATCGATCCTCTTGTTTATTTGGTCCAGAACATCTTCCTTAAGATCGCTATACTTTTTGCCAACGAGGAGGATCCAGAGCATGGCAGCGATCAAGACAGCGATCCCTGAAAGGATGAACATGAGGGACGTAAAGGCCATGGTACAGAATGCAAGCTTGTCCATCCCTTTCAGATGTGGCAGAATGGCGTCCATTTCATCCAAGCGCCCCAAATCAAACCCAATAGTCTGCAGAAGCGCGACAACGGCCATGATGCTGACGATGTTCCGGGGCGCCTGCAGAATAAGCTGTTCCCATTCTGTAACATTAAAAGATACGTTTGGAGGTGAGAGATCATATCGACATTTTGAGCAGACACTCTCGACATGAGAGGGGATAAGAGCCTCGCCATCGATCTTTTTTCTTCTTTTACCTTGTAGCTCATGAAACAGAAGCATCCTTTCGCTTGATCCATTTTGACCGGTGATATGATCAACGTAGCAAAAGTAATCATATTCTTGCATGCAGTAGAACCATGATGCCAGCTTGTTCGAGATTGTATTGGAAACATCTTGGCCCTTGATGATCTTGTTGGCTCTTCTGAGATCGAACGCCCAAAGTATGCATGATGACAGAAGGCTACCGGCGAAGATCCGGCGTGCGACAGAGATGGGGATGACTGGCTTGATCTCCAATGTCCATGTACTGGAGATGAGAAGAACAACGCAGGTCCAGACGTCTCCGCAGAAAACCAGGATCGCCTTGAGAATCGTGATCCAGAACCAGGCATAACGAATGTGAGCCCAGGCGGAGGCGTTGTGGAAATCCGCTACGTTGATAAACTCGAGGTTGTTCGAGGAGGGTACATTCCCCGGTTTCCAGTTGTGAGCCGGCATAGTGTGTTGACCCGAAGGGGTCTATTAGGGTATACGGGGAGGAAGGAAGAGTGGGAAGGGGAATGGAGAAGTGTCCTCAAGTGGAGGGGGAGGGGTGGCTGATTGAATGCGGTTGGGAAGGTCGCACAGGTCATGCTCTTGCTTCCCACGCACAATCAAAAGCACAGCAATACACAACAACGAGTGTGAATCGCAAACAAGGAATGCAACAAAGGACGAGTCGAGGAATGAGAACAGAAGAACCGCCGGGTGGGAGCGTTTGTTGTGGTGGCCATCGTGGCCATCGTCACTGTCATCGTCATGCCTGTTCCAGCAGTTTTTGTTTTCCACTTCCGCACGAATCCAACGAGTGCCTACACGGAATCATGATGGCTCGTGGAACAACCTTTCCTGGTCCTTGAGGTTGAAGACATCAAAGACAACTCTTGTTTGCTCATCCTGAGTTCAACGACTGGAGAAATCAAGCAATTCATCGCTGCAGACGCCGCGTCCTGCCAAGACTGATACCGACAAGAAAAGAACGTTGTTGTTTATTGAACGTCTGATCCGGCTGATCTATTTGGTCTTCTTCTTGGGAGGCTTGAGAGGAATGTCGTATGGATTTACTCCTTGGCTATTCAAGAGGCAATGAGGTCCAACCAAGATCACAGTTAGAATGAACCTTGGATTCAAGTAGACCATACCTCCACTTCAGGACGCCATTGCAGTCGAACCACCTGATGGCGATGGTGAAAAGGGGATGCTTACCGATATTTCTCCCTCCAGTTCAGGATCCAGCGCCTTTGTTTGACTGAGAGAGCCATATCCGACTTCATCTCGGCTGTTGATGCTGTGAACATATGATCCCAGGATTTGAACTTGTCTGCAATCTGTGCAGAGTTGCGACCGATCTTGGTCAAAAACGTTGACGGATCCTTGATATCACCTAAAGCCCCAGTCGATGTGCCGGGTAGCTCCCAGAGTCAGTACAATTGAGCAGTTGGGTGCAGGGTCCAGTTACTCTAGTCTTCGTGTTTCGCGATCCTGTCCTTGTTAGGCAATTGTTATACCTCGTGGTGCTGGTATCGACTTTGTGGCACTGCCATGGAGGCTACGTATGCCAGCAGGAATCCTCGCAAGGCAGCGTGCGGTGCTAAGCATGTTGGCGTCAATGACTCGAGTGGTTTTGAGGAAGGACGAGAAGGTGAGCGATCCACCGACCGCCGATGAGCATGTTTTGGAGTGGCTCGGCGGAGGGCTCACGAGTCACGCCCATCCCGACCTGGTCGACGCCAGTTGGTGTTCTTTTCTTTCCATCGCTTCACTACACCTCGCTCTCACTTTCACACACACCCCACTACACTTTTTACACTCAACCCACAAATCCCCCTCCCCCCCTTTAGAGAATCAGCATGAGAAGGTCATTTGGAACCAACAACAAGAACAGCAAGGACAAGAAGAAGGCCTCCTCCAAGGAGCCCTCTGCTCCTCAGACCTGGGAGGAGTATATGGAGGGTAAGAGGACCTCGTTGTGTCCCTCGTCTTCAAACCCTGAGCAGCTATTCTCACTATCACATGGGATGGGGACCTGCTTTCAAAGGCTGCCATCCCTCACCAACCAGCTCGTGTAGTCGGCATTTCAGAACGACAGCAAGCCCTGAAGCAAAGCTCGCTTTCACCACCTTCAAAATGCCTCTTTTTTTTTTTTTTTTTTTGGTCTCACGCCTCCTTGACCAGCAACAACTTTAAGCCGCCAGAGCGTCTTGCTCACTCCTCACTCTTTCTTTCTATTCTTTCACATCTCTATCTTTAGAGGGCGTTCTGTTGGAGGAGAAAGGTATGTGATAGTGTCTATACATGGTTGACATGCTCGCGTGAGCTGCTGCCCGCGCAAAAAGAAAAAAAAGGACCCAGTGTTGCTGTGGCGACAAGCGGCTTTCTATGTTTGTAGGACAGCCCCATCTAAACATCGAGAGCAAATCGACATCAATTCAATAGGCGAGCGCTATGGAACAGGGGACAAGGCAAAACGCTTCTATGAGAAGGCTGGCGATATGTACAATAAGGCTTGCAAACTTAACCCCGGCGATTCAGATTGTCTTTACAACTTGTACGTATTCAAGTTTGCATCGCCACTCGTCTATTTTTTTTTTTTTTTTCTGAACAGCCCAGCCGTGATAACTGATTTTCATCCTTACTGTGTCTTCTGTCATGCAGTGGACGGGTCTTATACATTCTAGTCGATTTTACGCACTCGGCATGCCAAAAGTTGTCTCTCCTGAATGCTTCGATTGAACGTTTCAGATCCGCCTTGAACTACGACCCCGAGAATGCCGATACTCTTTTCAATCTCGGTCAGGCATTGACAACCCATGCGGAGGTCATTCAGGATCACAACGAGGATGACGAGGAGCATGACCATGAGCATAAGAGAGAAGATAGCGAATACGAAGGAAGTCCTGAGGAGCGTGCTGCATTAGAGCTTCAGGAGGCGGTCGCGTTGTTTGAGAACTGCTATTCTATCCAGCAGCACAACCTGTATGACGCTGTGCAGGAGGTGCACCCCAAGAATCCGTCTAGCAATGACGACAAGTCGCCAGAAGTGTTGGAGCAGGAGATCAAGGAACTCTCCAGCGCTGCCGGCGCATTGATTGACACCTTGGTCTCATCCTCTCAGGCTTTGACATCGTTGGGCTTCTTGGTTGTCACGAAGGAGCGTTCAGAGGACTACTACCGTCAGGCGGTAGAGAGACTGGACGTTGCACTCGGTGTGGCAAAAGACAAGCTTCTGTGGCCAGTGGATGAAGAGAGCTCATCCAACGAGGTCACAGCAGAGCTTCTTATTGATGGCGAGTCCGAGGATGTCTTGCCTGCGACGAAGCCAGTTTCAACCTTCCGCGAGGCCGAGTCTCAGAGCGACAGTATCAACCAACAGGAGAAGCTCTGCGACATCCACCTCCAGTACTCGACCGTCTATTCTTCCCAGGCGGACCGTCACTTTGATGATGCCGGCGTTATTTCGGAAGAGTTGAACGAGAAGGCTTTGCGGCATCTGAACACTGTCCTGGGCTATCAGCCCCGCCATGTGGTGGCTCTGTGCGACAAGGGTGATCTCCTGGGCGGTTGGG
>Ga0247824_10002174_pt1 | contig 10926 bp, 9 predicted proteins | sample 13C_PalmiticAcid_FD_194412 | JGI IMG/M metagenome (GOLD analysis project Ga0247824, IMG submission 194412) | Soil microbial communities from agricultural site in Penn Yan, New York, United States - 13C_PalmiticAcid_Day48 | ecosystem: Environmental > Terrestrial > Soil > Agricultural land...
GGGTTGGCGAGGGCGGGGTGGGGGTTGAAGGGTGGTGGTGGTGAGGGTGAGGGTGAGGGTGATGGAAGCAGGCTGCGTGGGGCAGGGACGGGAGTGGTTCATGAACAGCGGCAGCAGCAGCGGCCTCGAGGAGTAGATGGCGGTGGTGACACAGGGACGGACACAGACGCGGAGACACGGGCACGGGCACGGGCAGAAGCGAGCGGGGAGGCGGGGCGAACCGCGGCCGTAACTGCGTCGCGACGGCAGGGCGCGAATGACCCACGGACTGTGGCCGCGGGCGTCACGGTCGGTGTCAACGCCGCGGCCATGGGCACGGCGTATCTCTATGAAGCGCAGAGCGAGGCGGCGCCACACGCTGCGCTGTCGATGATTGCGCTGGGTGTCATGACGGTGGTGTTTTCGAGTATCTCGCCGCTTGCGCGGTGGGTTGTGGAGCGCGTCGGGGCGTGAGGTACATAAGTTGGATATACCAAATTAGTGCGATGGACATATGGGCGGGGTTTGCCGTTTAGGGTGGACAGCTCTGACTTGGGGGTCTGGCATGCTGCTGTCGTGAAGATGGGTTCCGGGCTCCGCTTTGCAAGCCGGCGAAAAGACAGCGAGGGAGGCGGGGGCAAATGCACCCAACATTTGGAGGCGGCCACCTTGCCTTTGGGATCGCACTCTGGCTACGCGAGTTAAAACAAGTTGGGTCAACCACTGTGTATTGCTATCGCAATACCTCACGCAATCCGCACCAAACATGGGCTCTTGTTACAGAAACTCCTGCTACCGTGTTGTTTCTGTCACGGAACCCAGCGCCGCCGCAATGCCTTCTTTTCGGCCTGTAGGAAAATATAGAAGCACACCAGAATCAGGTAACCGGGGGTGGTTGCCTTTGAGTATCACACATCTCGTTCCTATCGTCAAGTCGACGTTACTCGAGCCTAGCACAACAGTTAGACACCCTCGCAGGAACGATCGTAGCCGGGCGACAAGACAAACCTCTCAATCAGATGCAGCCCGCTCGCCGTGTCCACGACCCCCGAGATCTCGCCCGTCTTCAACGCGAACGCGGCATCCTCGAACTCCTTCTGCATGTCCCCCTGGCCGAAATACCCCAGATCGCCCTGCTTGCGCGCGCTGCTGCAGTCCGACTCGGTGAGCGCCAGCTGGCCAAGCGAAACCTCGCCGCTCTTAATGCGACGCTCGTGGGCCTTGATGATGTCGAGGGCCTCCTCCTTGCTCCGTGTGATCTGGTTCTCGCGCCAGCTCGAGGGCCGGCGGCTGTCGCGATGCTTGACGAGCAGGTGAGCCGCGCGGATCTTGCCCGGCTGGCGGTCCTCGCCGGAGCCGGCGCTGAGGCCCTTGTTGCTGTGGTAGGTGGCCATGTAGTTCTTGAGCTTCTCCGTGTCGGTCTCGGCGGGTGGTTCCCAGCGCGACACCTTCTCAACCGCGTTGAAGTAGTAGGGCAAGTTCTTGGACTGGCTGTGGCGCACCTCCCAGTTCGGCGGGAGGCCGGTCTCGGTTTGCTGGAGGAGACATGGGTGTCAGCGGGTTGATGATGGAGTAGGCAGACGATGGTGATTCAACGTGGGTGGTGTTGTGTTAGGAGCTTGGGAGCATCACTCACATCGGCCATGGCTGCGGGTTGGCGGATGGAGCTGTTTACTAGCGAAAGACGACTTGCTGCGCGAAAGTATGGAAGAACGCAGACGGGAAACGGACGGAATTAAAACAGAATAACCCGCAGCAGATCTCCCTCGATCCCCGATGACGCGCTTAGTATTTAAGTAGGGGTCGGCAGACAACAGGGTTGCAGTGATTGGCAATCGAAGCCCTCTGGATGCGGAGTGCAGCAGGGCGGAAAAGGCGGGGTGATGGGACGGTGGTGGGGGTTGCGGCGGCAACCTTGGCCGCCGTCCAGGTTCGTTGGGCCAGGGCACAGTGTGAAGGTTGCACCGAACCCCTGTTTCATGGGCGAGGGCAGCCATCCCGAGCCTGCGTCACCCGTCACCTGTCCCATCTGGGGAGCAATTTATCTCCCGTCCTCTCTCCCCTCCATCACGAGACCCGCGAGAAAATGGGTGTGCAGTATGGCAAGTGGAAGCCCGACGCGCGAATGGGTGTGTGTCTCACAGCTCAAGTTCCTCCCAGCGACAGCGTGCATCGCAAGAATCCCGATCGCACTGCTGTGATGAAGCCTCGACTGACGGCTTCGTTTTTGGAACAGGTTGAATGAGATGCTTTTCATCCTCCAGTACCGGATCCTGTACCACCTGGAAAGCACGTCTTCCACAGTTTGACTGTGGATGGGGAAAGCCAGCCCAGCGTTATGTTATTTCAGGCGGCAAGAGCTCAGGATCTCAGGGAGAGCAGCCACCTGCCAGGAGGGCTTGGAGGGGTACGTACCGAACCGGCGGCGGCCGCAAATGGCTAGCGCCGCGGCGTTGTGGATTTTTAGTGGCGCATCTGATCTTCGGGAAGCGCTGCGCCGCAGAATGTCATCGCCTTCGGCCGGTCACTGAAAGGCTTCGCAAGCAGCACCTTCCAGCACTCGCCCAGCAACCTGCTGCTTCACACTTCGTTCCTTCGCTGCGGTTCCCATCCTCCTTCCGTACCATCTTCCACAAAGGTAAACTCCCGTCCTCCAGCATTTTAGGATCTGAGAACTCGCCTGGCAACACGTTTTTGGGGCATCTCTTCCAGGTTTATCACACTCCCCCCATCATCACTGCAAGAAACATTTCCTTCTGCCAGCCTTCCTCAGACACCAACTCATCCAGTTCCACCCAACATCCTCCCACCTTGCACTGCAAAACACCACGACAATCTTGCATCAGCATCGGCATCGGCAACATCCGCTGCATTCACCTCGCGACGCAACATCACCCAACCAGTCACTCAAGCAACGGCTAATCCGCCATCGCACTAGCAATGTCGTCGCCGGCAGCCTCCACGTCGGGCGACCGCAAGAAGCCCGCCGAGCAGATCACGTTCCGTTTCTGCTCCGAGTGCAGCAACATGCTGTACCCCAAGGAGGACGAAGTCGACCGCAAGCTCATGTTCACTTGCCGCACCTGCAACTTCTCGGAGGAGGCGACCTCGTCGTGCATCTTCCGCAACACGATGAACAACGCCGCCGGCGAGACGGCCGGCGTGACACAGGACGTCGGCAGCGATCCTACGGTGGGTATCCATTCTCTTTCTCTTGATTCGGGGCGCCGGGGTTCTGGCGCATCGGGCTTGTCCAACTCATCGACCTCATCGACCACGTCGGCGTGCGTGACGACCTGTCTCGGCTGCGGCGACATGATTGTCTGCGACACGTGCGGCGATCCGTTTTCCATGCTTCCCTCGGAGCCGGGCACGCCGGAGCTGGAGCTCGACGAGGCCAGCAGTACGATGGGATTCGACCAGGACGTCGACATGGACGACGATGACGAGCTAGATGTCGATCTCGACGACGTGGAGATTGTCACCTGGACAGGCGAGAGCCTCGACGAGCTAGGCGCCCTAATGTCTCGCACCGAAGACTTCTTCGGGCTCCGGGACATGGACCTCGGCCTGGAGGAGAAGGCAGAGAACATCCTCGTTGGCACGGCTCTGAAGTCTTCGGTCGCTTCGGCTCTCGCCCAGGGCTAGGCTTCCTGAGACGGGATCATGGCGACACTTTCATTAGCCGGAATGGCTTGAACGACCTGAACGACGTACGACATGCACGACAGCGACACGACTCACGCATCTTCATCGATAAACCATAATACGACATAGCATCATTGCAGTGGTGGCAGGGCCCGGTGTCTAGGAATTCCGGTTCAGAAGAAGGGGGATGGGTTGGCGGTTTTGTGTTATTTTAGGGGGACGCCCAGTGGCTGACGATGATTCCTGCCTAGCTGCCGAGAAGCAAGCGCAGCTGTCCGGCTTGCAATCACCATGAGGCGGTCTTTTTCCAGTCGCAGCAGCGCAGCGCGGAAACGGGAATGGTAAGCATCCCAGCTCGAGGCCTGGAGCAACGCCGCGTTGCTAACCGCGCCAGAAACTTTTCTATGTCTGCTGCGATTGCGGCAACATTTTCCAATAGGGTTGTGTTTTGTTTCGATCAACTTCCGCCTGGAGGATCATAAAGGGCATTGGCACACTTTGGCGTTCAGCGATAGGGAGGTCTTTAGGGTGGATACAGGCTTTTGGGGCGCGGCGCAGCGTTTTCTCTCGGGTCGATGCAGACATGTATGTACTCGACCATCACAGGTCACCGAACGAATCCGAGTTTTGGAGTTGTCTGTTTGCCGCTGTTGCATTGGTACAAGTAGTATACACGACGCCCAATAACGCCGTTTTGGTGCCAATCTTCTATGGTGTGTCTGGTGTGACACTGGCACCTGTCTCCCCCATTCTATCCGCCTCATGTGACACTCGTCAAGCGCGACCCACGTCCAACGCAGTCCGAACGACGGCAAGCTCCAACACTGACTCATCCCTTCAGTAGTGTAAACATGCCTCCTCGGCCTTCAATTCTTCGCCCACGTTATGCCTGCATGGGCGCCATGCTGAGAATCCTGCTCCACTTCTTCTTGCGCAGCTCCTGTCCCACGACTCCGTTGATGCGCGAACCGATCGGGTCTCCGGACTTGTTGATCAGGACGCAGGCGTTGTCGTCGAACCGAACCACGCTCCCGTCTCGCCGCTGCACCCTCTGCTTTGTCCTCACCACGATCGCATGTCGGATGTCGCCGCGCTTGACCTTGGGGCCGGAGGACGTGGCCATGCCCTCCGCCTGGGCGCCTCTCTGCTTCTGGACCACCACCACTATCCTGTCGCCTGTAGGTGAGTCGGTTAGCGTAAGGACCGAGAACAGCCGGGGCTCGTCGTACCGATAGAGGCGTGTCTCTTCTGGCCGACGACCATGGCGCATTCGACAATGGCGGCGCCCGAGTTGTCGATGCAGTTAAGCATCGTCTGGTTGGCTGTCAGAGTCGCTCGGAGGTTCAGTTGGGGAGAATACAGACCTTTAGTTGAATCATCTTGGCTCGTCTGGCTGTGACACGGCGCCTGCCACGACTGTTGATGTCCGTCTCGCAACCTCGAACGTCGAAAGCCCACTTCAGCTCCGGCCAATGCCGGCCCGGAAAATTGTTCGCGGCTGGCGCGAAAGGGCCTGGATTATGTAACCCAGGGCGGTCAATGCACCTCGGCCAATCGGGACCAATGCTGCAGGCCCTTTAAGCTCTGAGGATGTGGAGCGCCTTGGCGCTGCGCCTGCCCAATGGCCGTCACAGCGCAAAGCGGCTGTCGCATGGGTCGCTCTTTCCTCCCCTGCTGCTCGCCTAGCCCCCCAATTTCCCTGGCAACAGCGCTTGAGAGGGGCCCAGATCTTGGACCATTCCATGCAATTCTCGACCACCTTCTTCTCCTTTTGGACCTGCACATGAACATCCCCAAATCCCCCAACTTAGAAGGTCGCACCATTCACTCCCTCCGCCCAGGACCTCGCTGCACCACACAATCACCTGCCACAACAACCCTGCACCGTTATTTGGGCCGCTTGTTGTTGTTCTCCAACGCATGACGACACAGCAGCGAATCTGACGGACCGACGGCAATCTGACACGACGACACCTTCCCTGGGGTCAGACTTGCACGGACTGCCCCGTGCAGCGGCCCATTGGCGCCTCGATTGCAGCAGCAGGATTGCAGCAGGAGGCTGAGTGCAGCTGTCTTCAGGTTCTGCATCCGTTTCAGCTGGACGGCAGGTCCAACGGGCAGCCGGGGAGTCTGTTCAGTGCGCCTGCCTTTAAGTTCTTGGGCTGCAGGCGGGAGGCAGCACTCGTGATCTCACATCAAAAACAAGAACCGGGCATGGAAGGCTGATTAGGTTCCTCGCCGCTTTTGCGCATCCGCTCCTTTATATTCTCAGGCGCAGGTGGCCTCGTCCCGCCAAACCCGACGCTCGTTCTCTCACGTTTCCACTTCACCTCACAACCGCTCAAATCATCTCCAACCACACCTTACGAAATCTTCAACCAATTCACCATAATGCCTCGGACGCCCACTCCGGCGTCCAAAAAGCAGCAGCTGACCTATGCGCAGCTTTCTGCGTACGACGACATTTTGACCGATGGCCTCGTCGACCATGTGGGTTTCTCGAAAGATGAAGTCGGAGAAGTCGTAGAACTGACGGTGAGCACCAGGCCTACTACTGGACGACAATCCCGAAGAATCGGCCCTCATACCACCCGTCACGCGGCATTCGGGAGGACGAGATCACCAAAATCATCCAGACCCATCTGATCGTGGACCCGAATCTCACTGTCGCCGAGGAGAAGCTGCTAGCGACTGACGGCCTGAGGAAGTTTTTGAACTCGCTCAAGACGCCCAAGGAGAAGGAGGACTTCAAAGGCCACCTGCGGCGCTACATGTCCATCTATCTGCCCGACTGCCCGTTCGAGGTGAATGCGACCAACCGGTACACCATCGGCTCATACGAAGCAAGCATCACGGCACGGCGGTTCATCAGGCGCAATGAGACCATCAAATATCTGGCGGGCAGCCAGGTGACGGTGACGCCGGCCGAGGAGGCCCAGCTGGCGCTGCGCAAAAAGGATTTTAGCCTCGTGGTCAGCAGCAGGAGCAAGCTGACCAGCTTGTTTATGGGCCCCGCAAGATTTGCCAACCACGACTGCGACGCAAATGCCAGGCTCGTTACGCGCGGCCAGGCAGGGATCGAGATTATCGCATGCCGGGATATTGAGGTGGGCGATGAGATTACCGTCACATACAGCGAAAGCTATTTTGGCGAGGACAACTGCGAGTGCCTGTGCCAGACGTGCGAGAGGAACCTGACGAACGGCTGGAAACCCGTGGACGGTGCCGTGTCGGTCCACACTAGCATTGAGGCGGCACTGGTCGCTGCGACCGACGGATACTCGCTGCGCAGACGGAGGCGAGACAATAGCGTTAGCGTCGCCGGGTCTCGCGCCTCGTCAGTCACACCCGACATTCGCCCGCGCATTTTGAAGACCCAGAGGAGCCGGCAAATGCTGGGAGACCGGGCCTCGACGACAGATTCCGCCGAGCCCGACCAGCTTGGAATGTCGCGCGTCATGAAGCGGAGCATGGCTGCTGCGGGCCTCAGTTCCCCGCCAATGACGCCCGCTAAGCGTCTCAAGACGACCCATTTCGACATTGCTACCACCGCGGTGCGCCCGACAATCTCGAGAGACAACTCGGAAAGCGGATTTGCCACCAGATCCGTGGCATCACAGGACAGCGTCCTTACCCTTATCGACGACAACTTTCCCCGTCTTGTGAAGCTTGAAGTTCCCCTGTTGTCGCCGGATCTCTCCCCAGTAAAACAGAGCGTCGAGGTGGCTGACTCGTTGGATGGCGAACGCTTGGAGCTCTCCAAAGAGCCTCGCGGGATGAAGTCAGTGCTACCGACAACCGAGGTCGTCCCCGCAGAAGAAGAGCCGCTGGACGTGGGCGCTACGATAGCGCGTGATTCGGCTGGAAACAACTCGAATGGAGACAATGGCGTGTCGGAAGTCGGAATCCTGCCGGTCCCTTCTGGATTCCAGCTCCTTGAGGAAACAGGAAAGATGGCCCGGGAAGACTCGGAAGCGACAATCCTGGACAAAGTGTTTGACTCGGATGAGACGACTCCGGAGGGTTTCAGCGGCTTCGACTCGGAAGAGACAATCCTGCAAGACGACAGCACGTCAGACGGGACCGAGTCCATCGTTGAGTTGCCAGTAGCTGACGTGGTTCTCCCGAGCAAAGCCTCGAAAGACCAAGGCGCCAGAGCCGCCCATGCAGCAAAAGCAAAGAAGCTGCGCGTCTCGGAGCAACCTGTCGCGGAACCCGTCCGGAAACCTCGAACTCCCGGCGACTACACCCTCACGCCACTGCTCCTTTCGGAGCCAGAGACGGCGTGGATCCACTGCACCAATTGCAACACGGCATTCGTGCAGAGGAACGCCTACTACACGCAGGCCAACTGCTACCGGTGCGAGCGCCACTCCAAGCTGTACGGGTACATCTGGCCCAAGACCGCTCCCGCCGGCAAGGGCGACAAGGAGGAGCGGGTTCTCGACCACAGGACTGTCAACCGCTTTCTGCACCCAGAGGACGAGGCCAAGGCCCGCGGCAGGAAGCACTGGAAGGAGCGCCTGGGACAAGACAGCGACTTGTCACAGAGTGAGCGCGGGTCGGAGACCCCAACCCGAGGACGTGGTCGGCCGAGGGTGAGAGATGTGATGGACAGAGAGCGCGAGGCTGAGAGCGCTGGCCCCGACGGGTTGTTGCGCCGTAGTGGGCGCGCTCGTAGGGCGAGCGCTAAAGCCATGGGCGATGATTAAGTGGACTGGCTGAGATAAGGGCGCGTGAAGCCTGCCTTGTGGTATACGTGTATCATCACATCTCTTCACTTTCTTGTTGCTGGGGCGAGTGTTTCGGGTCTCTTGGACCACTGTTTGGTGTTGGGGACGGCAGTCGGACATTGCTATACTAGTTGCTAACGGAATCTAATGAACTGAATGTATAATTACTCTGGCACTTCTTGAGCACTTGAATCTGTCGTGAGAAGATTGGAACCTGGGAATCTGCGGTTCATCTAGTGTCACACAAGCCCCTGACGATCAACCCTTGCTCCCTGTCCGACCAGGGAGGTTGCTGTGGCCCAAGCTCCAAATTAACTGCCTCAGGCAGTTGTGCATCCAAGCTGCGACCCCCAGTCCCCGCTGGCCCAGCAACACCACCTTGCCGGCCGAATTGGGAAAGTATGAAGCTTCCTGTCCGGCCTGTCACTTGCCCAGCTCGGCGTCAGGCAAGGCGTTTGACGACTGCAATTGAATCCATCACAAGCCTCAACCAGGCTCGTAGTTTCGCTTCCCCACCTTCCTTCAGACCTTTTAGTTCTTGTCCCATCGCGCATTCCTGCCAATTTCATTCTTCTCCGTTCCTGTCTGGGAGCTCGCCGTCGCATCGACCATCCTACCCTCAGCCGACGATCGCTTTCACGCAATTGACCTTGATCCGACCCACCGATCGTTCCAGACCACACCCACCCACAATGGCAGACAGCTTCGACGACGACGTCATTGAGGACGCGCCTTCTACCGCGCCGCGCACCGGCACCGGCGACGACGTCGAGATGGGCGACGGTGCTGCTGCTGAGACCGCTGCGGCGGAGGAGAATGCGAATGGCGGCGCGGGGGACCTGCCGTTTGCCGAGAGCGGGCCCGACGACCCGCCCGCGCCGCGCGTCACGTTTGCGCAGTACCTGTCGACGCCCACTGTCACGCTGCTGATCGGGTCGGGCGAGGCCGAGACGCTGCTCACGGCGCATCAGGGGCTGCTGGTGCAGAGCCCGTACTTTGCCGAGGCGTGCGCCGAGTTTGCGGATGATGGGAGTGTATGTGCTCTTTCCTCGGTGAAGGGGTTCGGGGGGTTTGAGGGGTTGGTTGGCTGACTTTGGTGGTGGTGTGGAATAGCCCCGCCAGATCGAGCTCCCCGGTGAAGACCTCGACGCGATGGGGTGCTTCCTCGAGTTTCTGTACACGGGCGACTACTTCCCCAAAAAGCTGCCCGGGCAGCGCACGCTGGAGAAGGACCCCTCGATCCCCGACGTGGACATGACGGGCGACCAACTCCTCAAGCACGCTAAGGTCTACACGCTGGCGGAAAAGTTTGGCCTCGTCCACCTCAAGAACCTCGCGTCCAGCAAGATCCACTGCGTCAACTCGACCGCCAAGGGCGAGATCGCCTACGCCCGCTACATCTACGAGTACACCTCCAAGGACGACACGTCCATCCGCGTGCCCGTCGCCAACTTCTGGGCCACGCGCTCGCACACCCTGCGCTCCGAGGCCGAGGAAGAGTTCCGCGCGCTCTGCTTGGAGTTCCCCCAGTTCGGTTACGACGTGCTCAGTATGTCTCCTCGCATCCCACCCTTTCTCCTCCATGCCCAAATTGTCGTCGTGGCGCTAACTTTTTGTCCCCCCTCACAGCCCGCGTCCTCGACGAGAAGCTCAAGCGCGAGCGCAACGAAAAGATGCACCCCGGCGCCCCCGGCAGCGCGCGCAAGCGGGCCCGCCACAGCAGCGCAACCGCTGCGTAAGCCCGGCAGCGACCGACACACAATCAGAGAGATGCACCATCACCGGGCCCGAATCAGAGGGGCCGCAACAAGGGTTCTCGGTCCGCGTTTGTCGATCCGCCGACGTCGAAATACCCTTGTGGCCGCACTGGGCGGGGGTCAGCAACCCCCGGATTTTCTTTTCCCGGGAGACTGCGTCGACAGGAAACCGCCAGCGCTTCGTTCACTTGTACAATACATTGCGATCTTTTCGGGTACATTTTTCTCTCTGCGATACGTTTTTCAGTTTATCTTGCCACTTGGCGCGGCGTGCTGGCGTTAGTTCATCGAGCGTCTTTGCTGGGGGCCGGGTTGTTGCGGACTTGCAACGGAAGGTGGAAAACGAGGGTACTTCAATGCTTCGCCGCGGACTCGGCGACGTCCGTGGGCGTTTACGCGCACAACATAACAGGCCGGAGGGGAGGGTTAGGGAAGGTAAAGCCCTTCGAGTCGAAGTTGGGAGGGGTTTAGGCGGTGGGCGGCGCGAGTCCTTGCCTGACGGGACCGAATACACTGCCTTGGAACTTTCTATATCAGGGTTGGAGGAAATACCAGGGGCTTTTGGGGTCTTTGGAAGGCATGGGCGACAGGGGCTGGGTGGGTGTATAATAGGGGCGTAATTCAAGCCGCGGGTTGAAATCGTCTCTTGGGTCCCTGTGCCGTGGTTTGTGCTGGGTGGTGCTTTCCCGGTCGGTAATGGACTTCAGCGGCTCAGCTATTACCATCATAGCTTTTAAGAGAGAGAGCCGAGTTTAGAAGACTGCCGGTCATGGTCTCCATGATCTCGTCAGACACCTTGTCTCTCCAGT
>Ga0247824_10002175_pt1 | contig 10922 bp, 9 predicted proteins | sample 13C_PalmiticAcid_FD_194412 | JGI IMG/M metagenome (GOLD analysis project Ga0247824, IMG submission 194412) | Soil microbial communities from agricultural site in Penn Yan, New York, United States - 13C_PalmiticAcid_Day48 | ecosystem: Environmental > Terrestrial > Soil > Agricultural land...
CTCTATTTTCTCTCTATCCCTCTCGAAGTAGGAAGAGTGAGAGGAAACCCGGATTTTGTTTCTTCCCTGCCGCCCTTTATTTGCCCTTTGCTCATTTTATTGATACTATCGCTTACGACACCGCCAACGACGTGACCGGTTGCGGCAAACGCCTGGATACGTTCTGTGCCCAACACGACGGTCCCAGCAAGTACGATTCCCACTTCTCTGGGGCAGCGCCAAGCCAAGACACCACACCGACGCGTTTGCGCCACGTTTGCACGATGCAGCTGAGATTATCAAGAAGACTGCCGGGTACGGGTTGACGAAAACGACGAAGTGGGAATGGGTGGTTGGGACAGCTGCTTGGAGGGAGTCATGGTGGTTGGGAGGAGGGGCTGTGGAGATTGGTTGTTGAGGGAGGATGGGGATTTTGTGCCGCGGCTGCATGTCGTGCGGCCCTTGGCCCTGCTTGGCTGGGCGTGATGGCGGTTGGTTGTTGGTTGTTGGTTCCAAGGGAGGAAGTCGGGTTGAGACAGTCACCATTGGCCTCCGTGACTCATTGGGCACACGAGGGAACAAAACCCCGCCACACCGCGCCAAAGCTCCATCTTTGGTGCAAACCACTTCCTCCACTTCTCGAGCTACTCTCGTTGTGTTCTTGTCTTGTAAGTGCTCGTGTGGCCATGGCAACAACACTGTCGCTCTCGGCCCTTGCGGCGTACCTCTCGGCCCTTGGGGTTCCAGCCCCGTTTCCCAGCTTCCCAGCTGCCGATCCCATCCACAACCCCAACGACATCTACCGTTCGTACATTGCCGCCGCCCTCGAATCAATCCTCGACTGCGACCGCGCCCTGATCTACGAATCCCTGCAGCGCACCGCTACCCCGTCCAAGGGAGATCTCGTGCTCGTGCTGCCGCGCCTGAGACTGAAGAATGTGAAGCCCAAAGAGCTGGGGATCGACCTGGCGTCCAAGATACCCGATTTCACACTTTGCAGTCTTCCTTGGGTTTGTTTTACTGTGTAGAAGAAGCCCGGAGGTAAACTCCACCTTGAACGATGCATTAATACAAGATTGGCGATAGTTCCCGGCCCTCCCCCTCGTCAACCCTCCCGTGCCAGTCGACAACTTCCTCCAGTTCTTCTACTCGCCCAAGACCCTCCCTCAAGTCATTCTCCCCTTCGTTCGCGACCGTACCATCTCATACGGCAAGCAAAAGGCAGCCAAGCCCAAGAAGAAGGCCATCATCGAGTTTTCGTCTCCCAACATCGCCAAGGAGTTCCATGCCGGCCATCTTCGCAGTACTATCATCGGTGCCTTTATCGCCAACCTGTACGAGACAATGGGCTGGGAGGTGACCCGAATCAACTACCTGGGCGATTGGGGCAAACAATTTGGGCTGCTAGCGGTCGGCTGGCAAAAGTACGGTTCCGAAGAGATGCTCCAGGCCCAGCCGCTCAAGCACCTCCTCGACGTCTACGTCAAGATCAACACCGAATTCAAGCCCGAGGAGACCGCGAGCAAGCAGGCCAGGGACGAGGGTAAAGACACGGCCGAGATCGAGTCCAAGGGGATCTTTGCCGAGCGTAACGCCTACTTCAGGCGGATGGAGGACGGCGACCCGGAGGCCATTGCCCTCTGGCAACGCTTCCGCGACATCAGCATCGAGCGATACATCGACATCTACGCCCGCCTCGGCATCCACTTTGACGTCTACGCCGGCGAGTCCCAGGTCAACACGGCGACCGTGCTTGAAGTCGAAACCACACTGAAAGAGAAAGGCGTTTACAAAGAGGACGAGGGCGCATGGAACATCGATTTTGAGGCACACGGCTTCAAAGGTCTCGGCACGGCCGTGCTGCGCGGCCGTACGGGGACGACTACGTACCTGCTGCGCGACGTCGCCGCCATCCTCGACCGCGCCCGGCAGTACGAGTTCGACGAGATGATTTATGTCGTCTCGTCCGAGCAGGACGGCTACTTCCAGCGTGTCTTCAGGACCGTCCAGCTGATGGGCCGTGACGACATCGCGAAGAAGCTCAAGCACGTCAACTTTGGCAAGGTCCTGGGTATGTCGACGCGGATGGGAAAGGTCGAGCTGCTGAGTGATATCTTGGACAGGTGCGGCAGCGCCATGCACGAAGTGATGCGCACCAACGCGGTGAAGTACGCGCAGGTAGAGGACCCCGATGCCGTCGCCGACACGGTGGGGATTACCGCCGTCATGGTCCAGGACATGTCCGGGAAGAGAATCAACAACTACCCCTTTGACATTTGCCGGATGACCTCCTTCGAGGGCGACACGGGCCCTTACCTACAGTACTGCCATGCGCGTCTCTCATCCATCGCCAGGAAAGCAAAGGCCGCCGGCATCGACCCCGCCGAGAGCGAGATCGACTATGCTCAGCTGCAAGACGATCACTCCGCGGGCTTGCTTCGCACGATGGGCGAGTTCCCGGACATTGTTGGCCTCGCTTTCAAGACGTTAGAGCCGACTACGATCTTGACGTATCTGTTCCGGCTTGCACACCAGCTCTCTTCGAGCTATGATGTCCTGCAAGTGGTTAGGGCTCCCGAAGGTCATACCACATCTGTTGCCCGCGCGGCGTTGTATGACACTGCCCGGCAGGTTCTGGGTAATGGACTGCATCTGCTTGGGATCAAACCTGTGGAGAGGTAAGCAAGACCCTGGTCCGTATCACCATGTGTTCCGTGCTGACGTGTTGTAGGATGTGATGTTTGTCTGGCCTTGATCTGCTTGGATATTGGAGGGTCCATTGGTTGGTTTGGTCCAAATGCGTTGATAGAAATACCGAGCATCACGTTGTTTGACAAACAAATGAGGTCGCGACACGACTAGGACTGTGGGGAGCCACTCCCGTCGATTTATTCATTGACGAGATGCCCTCAGCCGGCACCAGACACCAACCCCGCCTGAAGTCCGCCGATAATTCAAGACTAGGATTGTCCCAGATTTACTCTCAAGCATGATGCCAGTGAGCCAACTTGATGGGCAACGGTGAAGTGAACCCCTTACAGCCTCGAAGCAGGGAAACCTCGCCAGTGTTTACTGGCAGTAAGATGGCATGATTTTGCTCGCCGTGTTGCCATTGTGATCCTGGTCTCACGCGTGGTCTGCTTCCATCCTCACTGTCTCTCCGGAATCACAGTTGAATCAAGTGTCTGACCCCGGCAGCTGGAACCGCCGCAGAAAACTGAGTCTCGAGCAACCTGGACGTCTTATTGTCTACCTTCTCACTCGTTCAGGTCAACTCTTGACTTTTATCTCCTCCATCAGCCCTTCCCCCACCGGCGAGGACCCTTAACCACCACCCCTCCCTCCTCATCCAACTCCCTCACCCTTACCAGTTGTGCCACAGCTCATTGTTGGTGCCCTTCATAAAGACATCCACGCGGCCCGGGCCCCAGCTGGTCACGGAAGGCGACGAGCCCGCCGACGGGCCGCGGAGCGACTGCCACGAGTTCCACCTGTTCCCGTTCCAGCCAATCTGCCACACGTTGCCGTCAGTGCCAACACCATACACATTCATGCGGTCGCGCTGGTCCGTCACGGCGCGGGGCGGCTGGGTGAACTGGCCGCCGAGCGACTCCCAGCCGTTCCAGCGGTTGCCGTCCCACCACCTGTGCCAGACGGCCCTGTCGGTGCCGAGCGCGAAGATGTCGAGCCGGTTCTCGCCCCAGGACACGGAGGACGGCTCCGATGTGAGGATGCCGCCGAGCGACTCCCAGCCGCCCCAGCGGAACCCGTCCCACCACTTGTGCCACAGCGCGCGGTCGTTGCCGACGCCGAAGATGTCGATGCGGTTGGGCCCCCACGACACGGACGAGAGGGTCGGGTTGGAAAAGCCCCCGCCGAGCGGCTCCCACCCGTTCCAGCGCTGGCCGTCCCACCATTTGTGCCACACGCCGCGGTCGTTGCCGACGCCGAAGACGTCGAGCCGGTTCTGGCCCCAGGTGACCGACGACGGCGTCGAGCTGGGGAAGGACCCGCCCAGGTTCTCCCAGTCGCTCCAGCGTTGGCCGTTCCACGACTTGTGCCTGAGGAAGAGCGTCAATGATATGACACGGAAGCGGAAGATGGGGCAGAGGATATTACCGGAACCCAGTGTCAGCGTCCTGGCCAAAAACGTCGAGCCGGTTCTCGCCCCACGACACCGAGGACAGGGGGGCGCGGAACCTGCCGCCGAGAGACTCCCAGTTGCTCCAGCGCTGGCCGTTCCACGACATGTGCCTGTCGTCGAGAGCCAACATGTCAGTTACACCTGATGTGAGTTTGGGTTCAGACGGCGGCTTCGGCAACTCACCAGCCGGCCTGGTCAGTGCCCATGCCAAAGATGTCGAGGCGGTTCTCTCCCCAAGAGACCGACGAGGGAGCCGAGTCCAGTTGGCCGCCGAGGGACTCCCACTGGCCTGGGGTGGTGGCCCGGGCCTCGAGGCTGTTGGGGGATGTGTCAGGAGAAAAGGGGGGTGCGGCTGAGACGAGGCTCACGCCGCGGACGAGGACGCCCAGGAGGGCGGCGGTCAGGCGGACCATGGTGCAATGCTTTTGGTTGTGTTCAATGGCCGTGTGAGCTTGTTGAGATGAGGGCTTATCCCCAGGGTGACAGTTATCTCTACTTATATTACATCCTGAATCCGAGGACTTACAAAGCGGGCCGTAATTGCTTGGTACCTAGACACGGGCCTGGGACTTTGACGACTTACAAAGCGGGCCGTGATTCCTACCTAGACACGGGCTTGGCCGTTGACACAACTTCGACTGCGGGACGCCGATGTGGTCTGTTGCGAGCGAAATGAGGGGTATTGCGAATTGCGAATACGCGGGGTTGAGGTACGGGGACGAGTTTGTTGAATGACGGCAGTGACGCCAATACGACCGTATCGACGCGGTGGAGTTGCGGTCGACATCGGATCGCATGCCCCAGGTGGATGGGTGGACTCTGGCGGGACGAATACAACTCGAGCGAACTGGACACGTGAATACTATCCGGGTAGTGGACCCGAGTGACGCAGGAAATGTGTTTTTCACCTCCTAATTCAGGGTTGGAGTGGAGATGGATAGCAGGGACATTCCTGAGGAGGTCAGCGTATTCCCGTTTTTGTACGAGTTGTTGGGCAATCAGGACAGCGTCTAACCAAGGAACCGTCGAGAGGGGTTTGTGAGTGATGAGGGGGTAGCAAGGAATCTCATCATTCGGGGTGGATTGTCTCTCCACGGATCAACACATGCGCAGCACGGTCTGGGGAGATGTTGGAACCAAGAAGAGCCAGCAGTCGCATCGCATGTTTTTGAGTCTTGGGTTGTGTCCCAAGCCTGAATCCATGATTGTTGTGCCTGCGGAAGACTGGATCGGGGACAGGGAGAAAGTGGTTTTCATGACTTATGCCGCATCCTTATTACCTCCCTGGTTCGGCCGTGCCAGCATCACGATGGTTTGCGGCAGCTTAATTTGAAACCCTGGGGAAGGAAAACAGAGCCTACACTTCCACAATGAATGCAGGACGGCAAGTGAGCCGAGGCTAACGCGCGGGGTTGAAGACTGACCATTTCCCAGTTCCATACACGCCCGGCGCTTTCGGTAGCTACGGATGCCTCGGGGCGTTGTCGCAGCACTGATTTCGCGGATGTAGCTCTGACGTCGATGATACTATCATCATCGAGGGACGATTGGAACTGCAGACTGGCCTTTTGACCGGACCATGTCATCTTAACGCCAAATGTAGGTGGCATGCTGGGACTGATGGGCCATGTTGTCAAGGGATGCCCACTCAAATGCCGAAATGTCTAAGAATCACAGAACGAAGTGGTGCGATGGCGATCTGGGAGAGGGGGTGAGAGTTCTTGGCATGATGTCCCGTTTAACTCACTTCGAGGTCTGTTGATCGCCCCCTTTTCCCTTGCGTCATGTTTCTTGCTCGAATCTTTTTTTGGCTACTGCAACTGACGAACGAAGTGTGTGCTGACGCGTCATACCTAGCGACTCTGCGGCTGTTTGGATAATACCGAGTTCCGGGTTGCCGTTCCACGGGCTGTTTCACACTGATGAGACCCTGCGGATTCACTGGACATGTTTCTCTAGTGCGCTGCCACGGTCTGGACAGAGAATCTTGGTGTAGACGTCCAGCTACAGTTCATCCGGGCCAGGGGCGTCTCTATCGGGCGGCCGTGCATGGCGTCGGATGATCCCGAGGAAGGGGGGGAAGGGTCGTCTTGGCGATATCAGCCTGTTTATTCGAGGACACCCTCGCGGGTGGGCGTGGTGAGAATCCCGGTTTTCGGGGCTGGATAATTTACAGGCTAAAATCAGCGTGGTGGCCTCGTCTGGACATGCAGGGGACTACACACTGCCGAGCTAGGCAGCTCGTTTTGGTCCATGGAACATCGACTGCGGGTTCGCAAACAAGCAGCAACCATACTTCCCCAGGGTTTCCTGCCGATCCCGTGCCCTTGGCTCCTCTACTTGGCGATCATGAGTGCCGCCTTGGCTGCTGCCCGTGGCGCTCGCTGAGTCCTTGGCTGTCCCAAACTGTAGGAGGCGAAGACTGGGCAAGGCGCGATCTCACCATCCTTTCCCTCACACTGCCTGACTGTACCCTTTCTTTTCTCCCGCAAGAGGGGCGTCTGTCGCTCACATGAGAGTTCTAGACCACGCAGGTTCCGTCGCCATTCGCTTGCTGTTCCCCCTTTCATCAGATCGGCGTTCTCTGTCCCTGAACCGGTTTTCCCGATCCGGCCAGCGGCAAGTCCCAGTGTACCCAGCCACGGAACCACAAGGAACACGCCCTGAAGCCGTTAGCCGGCCCAACGGTGTGCCCGATGTTTTCACACCCAGCCAGCACACGTGTTGCCAGCGCTTGGGTCGCAGCGATCGAGTTTAGCCGGCGGTTGAATCGGCAGTGCGATCCCTTGGCCGGCGAGAGCGCAGTGTTTCGGCAGGGCTGGGGCTCGCCCCTTTGTTATTCGCTCAGCCGCCCAATCCGGGCCAAGAGGGGCGTGTGCCTGCGGCTCAAATCGACCGAGGGGTGGCGCGCTGACGACGCCATGCAGGCGGCAAGGGGGACGTGCCACGGTGGTTCCGGGTAGTTCCCCAGGATTCCCCACGGTTACCCCAGGATTTTGATCGCGGCTGCAGTGTGGGGAAACCGATTGTCGGGTGAGAAAAGGTTTGTGCACACGACAGGGTGGATGGCGCCAGCACGAACTCTAAATCACCATGTCTGGGTTGTTGGGCTTGTTGTCGAGAGCCAACGATCCTGCCAGGGCGGTTTAGGCGATCTACACAGTACTTGTCGGGTTGTGGGGGGTTCCTGGAGACGTCTGGCTAGCGAGGCTGGGCAACTTCCAAGAATGGCAACCCCAGGCCGGCATTGACGCGCCGAGAAAGCTTGTCAGATGAGCGGCGAGGGTGGGGTGGGTTGCATGGCACACAGGGGTAGGCCCTGAACAGGGTTACACGTAGAGGGCAGCCTGACATTGGGAACCCAGGCGTGGACTCGGAGAAGGACCTCGGGAGTTGAGATCCAGAAGAATAGCTGTACCTTACTCCAAAGGCTGGAGGAGAGCTCCGAGCTGGACCGATATGGAAGACAGCGAGGGAAGGTATAAAGTGTCGAGAGCCTCCTCGTCCAACCACCGCTTGACATCCAGCTTGTCATCAGTCTTTTCCTCCCCAACCAGAACACTCCCATCCGATCCAAACACACACAGCCGTCACAATGGTCGCCTTCTCGTCTCTCTTCCTTGCCGCCTCTGCGGCCACCGCCGTCGTTGCTGCCCCTGGTGAGATGCCTGGCATGTCAAAGCGCCAGACCCTTACCAGCAGCTCGACCGGTACCAACAACGGCTTCTACTACTCGTTTTGGACCGACGGTGCTGGACAGGTCAGCTATACCAACAAGGCCGCTGGCGAGTACAGCGTGACGTGGTCGGGCAACAACGGCAACTTTGTCGGTGGCAAGGGCTGGAACCCGGGCGCCGCTCGGTATGCTGCCCCTGAACTACCCCGTCTCACCTGACTCCTCGTAACTTACCGTCCCAGCACGATCAACTACTCGGGCAGCTACAGCCCGAACGGCAACTCGTACCTCTCCATCTACGGCTGGACCAAGAGCCCCCTGATCGAGTACTACATCGTCGAGAACTTCGGCACCTACAACCCCTCCACAGGCGCGACCAAGCTCGGCAGCGTCACCTCGGACGGCTCCGTCTACGATATCTACCAGACGACCCGCACCAACCAGCCCTCGATCGAGGGAACCTCCACCTTCCAGCAGTACTGGTCGGTTCGCCAAAACAAGCGCTCGTCCGGCTCGGTCAACGTCGGCGCCCACTTCAACGCCTGGTCCGCCCTGGGCCTGAAGCTGGGGTCGCACGACTACCAAATCGTCGCCACCGAGGGCTACTTCTCGAGCGGCTCGGCCGACATCACCGTCAGCGACGGCGGCAGCGGCGGCTCGACCGGCGGCGGCACGCCCACCACCACCACCACCACCACCAAGGCGGCGACCACCACCCCCGCGACTGGCGGCGGCAGCTCGGTTAGTTCCTCTAGGGAAGAGTCTTGGCTAATTATTGAGGGTGTATGCTGATACAATGGAAACAACAGTGCTCGGCTAAGTGGGGACAATGCGGTGGCTCCGGAGTACGTTTTCCTGCCCTTTCTCCCTCGATGTTGATGGGACACATGACTAACCTGGTACCGACAGTGGACCGGCCCGACATGCTGCCAATCTGGCTCGTCGTGCAGCTTCCAGAACAACTGGTACTCCCAGTGCCTGTAAGCGGGTGTAGTTTGTGGTGCGTTGTGGGGAGGCGAGGTGTTGGAGTCGGGTTCGGGTCGTCGGATGTGGTGGTGGTGAGAGTGGGAATGAGAGAAAATAGGCGAGTCAGGGATGTGGTGGTGGTGAGAGTGGGAATGAGAGAAAATAGGCGAGTCAGGGGTTCAGGGGTTCAGGGGTTTTCATCCCAAGCCAGCCTTCATGTATATACTTCTCTTGCAACCATCTGGTTGCCGTACAAATCGATCCGGGAAGATTTATCCCTTCAATCCACTATCCGTTGCGACGTGCCTTAGTCTCTCCCCGATTTGGGGAGCACGACGAATCTTTGCCAGGGCCTCAGCGTCCGAATGGCAGCAAGACTCGGCCACTATCTGCAGTGTTCCGATACACTTCGCCGATTACGCGAGGAGATGCTGAGGTTAAGGAACTTGTACGGATACGCTGGCGGAGAAAAGAGTAATACAGTTTTAAACACAGGGTTCATACAAGCTCGGCCTTTCGAGCCCCTACAGCCACCCCTACAGCCAGCCCTACAGCCACCCCTACGAAGTATAGCTACCCCTACAGCCAAGACCGGATTGACTTTCGGTGCGGTGCTGGTGGACAATGCAAAAGCAAGCTTCCGGAACATAAATGTTCCTTCGGGCACGATCGGGGCCCTGAGCTGTTTGGTTGGTTTCAGCACATACCTTAGCTTAGGAATGTGTCATTGGAACACTCTAAGGAGGTGCGCTCCCGCATACCTTTAAAGGCTCCCACCCCTCATCCTTTCCCGTTTTCGTTGTTTGCCCCGACAATTCCAACGGGCGACAAGAAAAACAGCAAAAATGTCTGGCACCACATACCCGACATACGAATGGCTTCAAAAATCGGGCCGATGCCGCCCGTCCATCGACTTTGTCCGCCTACGATGGTATCTCTCGGGCCCGATGTCAGCCAAGATCCACGTCCTCGAATCTGCATTCGACGCAACATCTGCCCAGTCCCCATACCAACCGTCCCCCGACTCGGATACCTTCCATTCCATCTCGGCGTCGCCCTTATCCCACCCAGCCGTATCGTCCATCACCGTCACGGTAGGCCTTTTCGACAACTGGGCCGAAAGCTGGGAGGACGTACACCTTCACTGCGCCGAACCCGAGCGCGAGCGCGCCACCACGCTGCCGGATGGCACCAAACAGCTCGAGCGTTGCTGCGGTACGGTCCGGCCAGGCCCCGGCCCCTCTCTCACCGTGACGGCCGGCGGCGGCAATTCGGGCCCCGGGCTCGTGACCATCCACGACTACGTCACGGCCGTGCATCCTTGGCTGCTCGCGCACGAAGCCGACATTCGCCTCGCCATTGGCGCCTACCCAAAGTTTTCTCTCAAACCGGAGTTCGAGATCTTTGTGTATCCGAAACTTCTGAGCCCGTTGTATTTGAGGAACACGAGAGATGTGAGAGGGGAAAATCAGGAGGGATGGTGGGCTGGACTTGCCTCGGATGCTGAGAAATGGGCTGCAGAGAGTGAGAGTGGTCAGTCCTAGCAGAGCCATCCATTATCCTTCTTCGAGAGCTTCGAGGCGGTTCAAGAAAATCTGTCGAGTTTCGACCACGTGCAGTCAGAGGTATATGTGCGAGAACCAAGTTCAGGTAAAGGCGCTGTACTCTACTACATCATACGTACATTAAGTTTTGAGGAAACAGTAATTACGGGATCTGGAGCACATACTTTCGGAGCGGGTCAAAACACCTCCTTGAGATGGGTACCGTGCGGTACATGTAACAAGATGTCTATCGCGTTTATTTGACCCTTACGGGGCAATTCTCAGTATCTCTAGCCCTGACGTCCTACCCACAAGGAGACAGCCGGCTTGAAGCTTCCTATGCGGGCAATTGCGAGTCCGGAGGGCATCATTGTCAAGGTTGTCAAGGCGCCCTTGCCGCAGACGCCGTCGAAGTTGCAGCAGTCCCCTCATTTGCCGCCGCACTTGAGGTTCCCGTTCTTTGGCCCGCACTTGCCCTCGAGCCAGTACTCACTGGCGTCGGGGCAGGCCCCTTCGTAGCAGGTTCCCTCATTCGGGCCCCCCTGGTCCGCGCCCTGGGGGTACAGGAGGCGGCGGCGGTGGCGGCGGCAACGGGCCCGACCCGGGCCCCAAT
>Ga0247824_10002177_pt1 | contig 10921 bp, 5 predicted proteins | sample 13C_PalmiticAcid_FD_194412 | JGI IMG/M metagenome (GOLD analysis project Ga0247824, IMG submission 194412) | Soil microbial communities from agricultural site in Penn Yan, New York, United States - 13C_PalmiticAcid_Day48 | ecosystem: Environmental > Terrestrial > Soil > Agricultural land...
GTATTGAATCGCATGCTTCAAGTACTTGAGTGCAGTCAGCGTACGGCCCGAGGAATGTTCAAATAGACCAAGGTTCAGGTAGCTATGCAGAGCCTCGGGGGAATCCACACCCAACGTCCTTTCCGAGACAATAACTGCCTTTCGCTGGAACTCGAGCGCAGTTTCCTTGTCTTCAGAGTGGTAGTAGATCATAGCCAGGGCTTGGTAGCAGCGAGCGGTTTCTGGATGCAAGAATCCATACGTCTGCTCATGAAGGGCCAAAGATTCGAGCAGCAACTCCAGTCCCAAATCGCGGTGTCCTTGAGCCAGACTGGTTTTGCCAGCCTCAAAAGCCTCGTCGGCGTAACTGGAACGCGTTGTAGCCTGCTTGACGAGAGGAAGAATTGCCAAGATATCGCTGGGCTCAAAAGTACTAGAGCGCTTCTTCGTCTTGATAACAGCTCGCGGCTGCTTCTCGGATTTGTTTTGCTTGTTGCTCTTCTTGCCTGAGGAAGCCACTGTGTCAGCGGCAGGGGTCACGTCGGAACTGGCTTCAGGGCTGGGGAAGAATGAATAGTCACGGGCTTCAACCTGGATACCGACACGGAGGCACACATCTCTCAACAGAGGAATCTTTTTCTGTGGAGCAATGCTCTTGATGAAATCGTCAGGCAACTTGAAGCGGTAACGCATCAAGACCTCAAACCGGATATTCTCACACAGACTTTCTGGAGTGAACGAGGCATATGGATATTCGTCCTGAGCCAAGGTGGCAATAGGGCTTGCATTGAGTTCATGTCCCAACAAGCAGTTCAAGATATGGGAGATGCAATCAGCAATGTGGGTCGTGGGAAGACCACGGATGCTCTTGCGGATGATGCGCTTTACGGAACGAACAACCATCTCCTGCATGGCCAGGTAGTGAATATGGACCAACGTCAACTCTTTGCTCTCCTTTGCCAGATTAGCAATACGGCCCAAGTATCTCATGTTGATACCGCGGCGATGCATGGCCTTGGTTAACGAACCACCGTCAATTGGGGAAACAACGTACGCCGTAAAGTCTTGGAGCTAAAGTAAACGGTCATAACAAATATCAGGCAGCTTAGAATCCAAGTGACAGTGAGACGACAACGACAAGACATTGCTCTTCACGGAACATACCAAAAGACCAATGACATTCTCTCGCAGGAACTTGGAGGCCTCGCGAACAACGTTCTCTTGCTCAGTCTTGGTAGATGCCTGCTCAGCAGGAGTGTTGATCGAAGTGAATGCATCAACATTGAACGTGAGATTGAAGTCGAGAATGTTGACGTCGTCTTCAGGGTTTGATGGTGCTCCATCCTCGCCTTTAGCCTGGTCATCCTTGTTCTCAGTCGCTTCACCTTCTTTCTTAACCTCTGCCTTCTCATCCTTCTCATCCTTCTCATCCTTGGCGTCATTTTCGGAAGCTGCAGCTTTTTTCGCCTCCGCCCGCTTTTGGATCTCAAGAGCGCGTTCCTGGACCCATAGGCGCAATTTATGTTCCCAGAAAAGAAGCATCAACTCGGGCCTCATCAGTGTCAGCTTGTGTGGATACTCTGGCAAATCGTCCTTGGCTGCAATATCGTTCTCCAGGAACTCGATATCGACAGGATTGAGACGGTAAAGATCCAAAAGGTAGCGACGGCCATCCGCTCCCATGAGACCCTTGGTGTCAAAGGATGTCCAAAGGTTCACGACTTTTTCTTCGCCATTGTCGACGGCGTGCTCAGCCAAATGAAGAGCCTTGGCGGCCTGGCCCAAGATTTCATGGAACTTCTCATCCCACTTGACCTGAGGACCATTGTCTACGGATCCATAAACGATCGATGACTCCTCCTGTTGTCTGAAGATGCCGGGGACAATTGACTGGGCCACAACACGTACACCCTTGTAGTCGACAACTACAGTTCCGAGAGTATTCAGGCCTTCAACATCAACGCCATTGAGGACGCGGACGCCTTCTAGATCCTTGCCAGTGGCGACATGAGCAGCGTCATCTCCACCTAGCTTCTCGAAAGTATTGCGGCCATCAAATCCTTTGCTGAAAAAGATGTTGTTGTAGACATACATGTGCGACTCGTCGGCTTCCAAAGGATTCAAAGGGACAACGTTGCCGTTGACAACATCCATGGCGCCACGAACAGCAGCTTCCGCGAAATCGGCGTTAATCTTGTTCAAGAAGCGATCTCGCATAACACGATCCTGCAAGTTGTTTCGGGGCAGCTCTCGATGGGATTGAAGTTCATCGTTCCAGTCCCGCAGGCTGTCTACCGAGTCCGTACCGTAATTGAGATATGCCTCCGAGGGACGGGTAGAATCAAAAGTGTGGGGCGAAGGCTGAATCGCCCAAGAGTAAGCCGGCTGTGCAGTAGTGACAGGGAGGACCTCGAGCATATGATGGCGTGTGATGAACTCCTGAAGCTTCTTAAAGTTGACAGTGAACAGGAGCGAGACTTTCTCCAGCAGCACAATCAAAGAGTGGTCGCTCGCCGCCTTTGCATCCTGACGAGGAGAGGGATCAAAATTGTTGGAGGTCGACTTGTTGACATGGAATCCGGTCACTGTGGAGGTGATCTGGACAGTCTCGCCCTCCAAGGTAGTCACAGTCAGATACATGAGATCTCCGCGGAGCTTGAGGTGATGTGGTGGAGGATTCCATCCTGACAATGCAATGCTCTTGACACACTGGACAGGAGTCCTCTCAAGACCCCTGGGAACAAAGTCTGAGAGAGCTGCAGATGCTTTAGGATCGAACTTGGAGAACACGTTGGTGGGTGCGGTCTCATAGGTCGAGTTATCCACAGGAGTCTCCTCTGGAAGAGGTTGGTGGGGTATAGAGTAAATTGGCATGGTAAGTTCACATGCCACTCGTGGCACAAAGACTGACTGACAACGTAACAGGTAGCCCCTATTCTTACCAACATATCCTGACACTGTCGACAAGAAAGACAAGGCGGGATCGATTCCTACGGCATTGACGTTCAGCTTGGCAGGCCCAGCAAGCAAATCGCGGAGACGGTTGACGTGAATCCTTGCTTCGCGCTCAGTGTAATTGTCTACGGCAATACCAATAAGTTTGACATTCACGTTCACGCACCTCGATCCCTTGTGTGTAACATGATCCAACTTTCACTTACTTAAAACCAGATCAAGCTCACTGTCTGGCGTGATGCCCTCAACATTGCCCAATTCCATGAAGTCATTCAACTTTTGGCCGTCAAATGCAAGCGAGAAGCAAGAGTGCATGCAGGTCTCTGTGGACTCTACAATCGATTGGCGAACATCTTGAATCGCCTCACGTGGGCTCGCCTTTCATGGGAAACCGCGGTTAGTAGTCAGATATCAAACGTCTGGTATTGTCCTCTCCTGATCTGACCCAGGCCTTTTCTGTAACACTTACAATGACCTGAACCTTCCCGCCCTTGTTTGGCAGGTTGATAGTGATCTGGTAAAACTCCTCGGGGCCATCCCCTTCGATCTCTAGTGAACAGCGAATCGGACCGAGTCAGCTCAGTTGGGCCTATCAACATGTACTTTCTGATCTAGTATCAACCGCCATGACTTGAAAACTAACCTTGAGCTTGCTCGGTGGCAACGGAGGCCTCTGGGACGGTCTGCTCAGGAGCTTGATCTGCCATGGCTACATTGTATCAACCCGATCAGACACCATCAATCCAGGTACAAGCACCAAGTAGAGCGTGTATCGTGAGGGGTTAGAGGGAGCTGGGGTCAATATAGAGGTCTTTCAGACCTGCTATAGCATGAGCAAGTCGCTTGCCCTGATCTACCCAGCGATTCGGTACCTGTGTGTCTGCGTGTGGAAAGTGCAGGTGGAGGATCAGTGCTACAATTGAGTCACTGCTGTTCAATGGGAGGAACGCAAGAGTGGAATGCAATGCAGGGGTCCTGGAGCTATTCAGACTACAAATCCGCAAGAAGAGACAGGACGAGGGTCGGGAAGTGGAGGAACGTGTAAGGGAGGTCAAGAACCGTCGCCGAGTCCCTTGAACCATTGAAGGCACCGTCACATGTCCATCAGCCACAGTGTAAACAAGGCGTCAAATCCACTCGCGGCCAGAAGAATATGCCACGAATGTGCAGATATGAAGGAAGGAGGAAGGAATTGAATATCACAGGTAGATACCAGGACAACCCCCAGCAGATCACAAAGGTATACACCAGGACCAAGCACATTTCCTCAGAGAGAAGCGACAACAGAACTTGCAAAGAGAGTTCTTGATCGGGTCGAATGATTGTCCTCTGGAGCGACGACGATCTGAGCAGAGGACATGATGAGACGTCCAAGGACTCCATGCAAGGTTGTATCAGTTGGTGATAGTGGGTGGTTAAAGAATCTATGGAGCCATTTGATCTTGAGTCACATAAGAACGGATATGCCAACTGGCTAATGGTCGCAGGCTGTTTTATAGACACAGAGGACTTTGACCAATGCTCAAGGACTGGGTCGTGAGAGTCGATCGGGACGAGTTGCCCGGGACGTGTGAAGGATGCGGACCTGCCATTTTGAGCAAGCAATTGCTGCCTGCAAACCACCAAGTGCGTTGAACGGCGTGTGGGGTGCAAATGGGAGCAACCCTTAAGAACGAGGACTGACTCAGTTTCGTCAGAACTGAACTCTGAGATAACAACCTTGCTGAGAGCCCGCTCTGAAGGCCAGTGCTATCGTCCGTGGGTGTGCATTTCATGTGTCAAATGCGTACTATGTCACACAGTCATAAAATTGTCCGGCCAGCTTGCTTCTCTTCTCTCTTTCTTCTCTCTTCTCGACACCCTGTCACTCTGCGTCCCAGACTTCCCCTCCTTGATCCCTGCAGATCACCTCCCCCCTCACTTTGCACATATCTACTCGTCTCATTCTCATTCCCAGCGACACCTCCTGCCTTATCATCATCCTCAGCAACGATCTGCCCCTCTTCTCTTTCTCTGTACCTTCACTCCAACAAAGCCTATTGTAACAGCAAGTCATGATGCAGCAGCAACAACAGGGCTTCCAATATACCCAGGCCGCAAAGGCAGCAGCACAGCATGCTCACGTCGCCTCAGTAGCGCGGACACCGGTCTACACTCAGACACAAAAGTTCAAGAGTAAGTGCCGCAAGCCCAGTTGCAGTGGACGACCGTTTTTGTTTTGCCCGCTGTTGTGTTGTGTTATTTTGAGGACGGGAAAAAAACTCTGATCCGACTAGCCTCCAAAAGATCTAACCGCAAACCACTCCCCTATTGTATTTTGACTCATTTTGCTCACTGATAGACCACTTTCAGTCAGGGGCTGTATCTCTCTCTCTCTCATACGCGGTAATGCACCCGCTGGACACCCTCAAGACCAGGATGCAGGTCGCCGGAGGATCAGGCATTGCTTGGTCAACCATTTTCACTCGCGAAACCGCCCGCATGCTCGGAAAGGGCTTTCTCGTCAGCTCAATTGGTGCGGGACTGCAGGGAGGCGCTCGGTTTTCGTTCTACGAGCTCACAAAATCTTATCTCTTGCCACCAACATCTCGCTTCCAAACGGGACACAACCCACCACAACACCCTTGGTGGCTCCCAACGCTCTCTCCCATCCCCGCCACCGCTATCTCGGCTATCATTGGAGATCTTGCCTCCTCTGTCATCAAAGTGCCCCGTGAGGTCGTTACATCGAGATTGCAGACAGGATACTATACCAATGTACCCAACGCACCTGTAGGCGGCGTGAACGCAGGATATGTTTTCAGGGCTGTGGTGCGGGATGAAGGCGTACGAGGACTGTTTCGCGGATTCTGGAGCACGACCGCTCGTGATTGCCCCTTCATGGTGATCCTGTTTACAACGTACGAGAACTTCAAGGCCTACCATACCAGAAACATGGTCACTCAGATCACCTCCGACCCCAATTACATCGCCAGCTCACCCGTCGAAGTCAAGATCCCGGCTATGACATCCACCTTGTTTGGAGGTATCTCTGGATTCTTGGCTGGCTATTTCACCACGCCCATGGATGTTATCCGCACAAGGATCATGACATTCAAGAAGGCTGCTAGTGGGACAAAGGCTCCAGCTGAGATCACTATGACCAGTATCAGTCGGGAAATGTACCGCGAGGCAGTCATGAAGGCGATGAAGACAAGCGCTCAATCGAATGGAGCTGTTCGTTCCATGCGTCTTGGTCAAGGTGTTTACGGTGCGTTCTTTGCGGGTGCTGTTCCAAGGAGTCTGTGGTGGTTCTGCGTATGCTCAATCTTCTTTTCAACATACGAGGCCATGAAGCAAAAGTTGATGCCCTTGGACTATGAACCTGTCGAAAAGCTGGGATCTGTAGTAAGGAACTAAACGAATAAACGCAAGAAAAGAAAAAGACGACTTGAATTGTTTATTGTTCGCACTAGAGTGACGGGTATATGTATTGCTACAGGCGCCTCGATACTATATACAAGGATCATCGTGATAAGCACAATGGAAAAGACCCGGCGATCGAAGAGTCGAGTGGCACACGCGAGAACAAGGGTGCTTTCAAACGTGTTGAATCTCGATCTTGCCCTTGTTCAGCGAGCAAGTGTCGTCTTCTTGGTCGGATGATGATATCCGGCTATGCGGTTGGTCGTCGCCCGTACGAAACAGAACTGCATCAATGGCGTCTCGGATGGTCAAGTGAACTATGGTATCGTCCCGCAAGAACGGGTTTGTTCCGTTGGTTTGCGACTTTCCGTCTAAACTGCTGCTGCTGCTACCACTTTGCTCGTCCTCGGTTTTTTCGGGTTTGGAGGCCGACTCGATATCATCCATAGTATGGACCTCCTGTAGCGCGCTGGGCTCGGTGGGTTTGGTTATCCCTGAGAGCTCCATGATCCTGAGGACGTTAGATTGAACACCTGCAAAGTGAACCTCAAAGAACGTATCAGGGAAATCCGTAACGCCAGCATAGTCCTTGAGCATCTCTTTTAGATCGAAAAGACCTTGAAGACCGGTGAAATCGATGTTGTTAACAGAAGAAAAGTCCAAGATGACGGCGCGTAGTTTTGGGAGATCATCGTCCGTGATATTGGAAGCATGCCCATGAGCAGCCTTTCGCAGGTTCTGAATATGACGCTCAAGATCGTCGGACCACAGACGCTCTGTTGATGATTTGACACGACCGCCAAAGCGGGTATACTTGTATACTTCATCAAGGACCCAAATCTTGAGAGCCTCTGTGTTAGGGAAGGTAGTTGCTTCTTCCATCCTGAAAACTAAGATCCCGTGAGGAGCAGAGACTGTATCAAATGTGCTGCCGATCGAACTATCCACAAAGACATCGGGACGTTCCTTGAGCTGACGAAGAACATGGAGGTTTGGACGGGCAATCCTGAATAGGAGAACGACCAATGTAAACCCTACACCAGCTGCAATACCGGTCTCGACAGAGACAAAGATAGTAACCCAAAGCGCGACTTGAGATGCCAGGAAATCCCAGAGATCAACCTTGAAGAACTGGTAGAAAACCGAAGGGGGCGAGACCAAAGTCACGACTGCAACCATGATGACTGCAGAGAGTGCAGCGTCAGGAATGTAGAAGAAGCTAGATTGTGTAGGTTCATGAAACACCCATTAGTCTTTGATCTCCAAGTAAATGTTAGTCATCATTGACGCGGGCAAAACAGCGATAGATCAACACTTACATTGGGGTCAAGAAGAAGATTGCCAATAGGACCAATGCACCTGTAACAAAGCCGGCGAAGGGGGATTTGACTCCACACTGGAACTTGACTGCCGAGCGGGAAAAGGAGCCTGTTACTGCATAGGCGCCAAAGAATGAGGCGGTAACATTGGCGAGTCCAAGGGCGAGCAACTCCTGATTTGAATCAATCTGATATCGGTTTTTTCGTGCAAAGGCCTTGCCAATAGCAATGTGCTCCAGGATGAGCGCAAGCGCGATGGCTGCGAGCTTTGGCGCTGTCTCGGATAGGAGGTCCATGGTCAACTGCGGGACTGCCGGTGATGGTAATCCAGAAGGTACGGTCTTTAAGATCGAGATGCGAGGAATGATGTTACCCTTGGCATCATGGGGCGCGTTTTTGTTGAGCGCATAAGACACGGCGGTAGCCAAGACCGTTACAAAGAAGAAACGTGAGATCTTGATCATTTGAATCGAAAACTTGCCGCGACCCCATCTGTCCACAGCTAGACCAATGGTGACTAGGATGAGCATCGATACCAGTCCAACAACAAGGTCCAGCCATGACAACGTGTTGATGTGTCGTAACATGTTGATGATAATGTCATAGACAGGAGCTCGATTGTTGATGTTAGGAACGCCTAGCCATTTGGGTATTTGCTGGATGATGATTGTCACGGCGGCGCCTGTGGTGTATCCGACCAAGACTGTCGTAGGGAAGAAGTCCAAAATGATACCCAACCGGAATACACCCAGGATCATCGTCATCAAACCGACCACAAAACATGAGATGGCAGCGACTTCAGCTGGGGTCAAACGGCCTGCCAGTTCAGCAACCAGTTCACCAGTGATAAGCGAGATGACAGCAGTTGGTCCGATGGTCAAATCCTTTGAGGTTCCCATGAAGCAGTAAAAGATTGCACCGATGTAGGCTGAGTACAGTCCATGCTGAACAGGCAAAGCAGCCACTTTTGCGTAGGACATTCCTTGAGGGACAACAATGAGGCCGACAGTGATTCCGGCAATGATATCCTTGACTGCCCAACTGCGATTGTACTTTGGCAACCTGAAGGTGAGCAACCGGATAGTATACATGCAGCGATCAGTCATTTGCATTGTGTGGATGCTGTGCTGTCCGAGAGTCTGAAGAGCTCATTGTATGAGTGTTGTTTATACCATTTGATGATAGGGAACCGCTCGTAGACATAGCGAGGTGTGTTTCTGGGGAAAGCCTTCAACCAGCCGACCAGGTCTCGTCCGAAATCCTTCAACTCTTGATCAGCCATAATAACGACGGCGTTGACTGTGAAGAAGACGAAGAACGAGTAGTGCGTACGCTGTAGGAGAAAAGAAGAGACAGATGAGGTAGGGAAAAAGGGTAAAAAGAGGCGGTTGGTAATGGACAGTGCGAGTGGTGGTCTGCACAGCAAAGAGGTGAGAAGAGTGGAGGAGAGAGAGAGAGAGGGTCAGATCGACCGCACCTTTATACCCCCATGTCTCCACGGGGCTCATAGTTTATGGTGTGATGCTCACTCGTAGACCGACTTTATGCAGACGTGCATCTCCCTTTGACATGTACACCATGCTCTAATGTAAGCAGAACTAGCGCTGTGACTGTGGCAAAACCTCCAGGGGAAACGACTAGTCTGGATGGCGACATCTCTGCGCCGTCTGTTGTGATGTCCAAGATATGGAGGCCAATTGGGTCGATCAGCACAAAGTCAGACTGGTTGCTACATTCCTAATAGCCTATCGAACACCGGGTAATCATTTCGCACCCGGCCCGACTCTTGACAGTGACTGATCTCTGTTCCATCGCTTGATCTCTCATGAGATTCCTAGCAATATTGAATGGCTACTGCGCTGAATGCCTCTGAGATTCATAGGAAGCTCGTACAAGAGGACCCTAGAATTTCCCACACCTTTATCAGCAATTGAATGAGGCGGTTGTCTGAGACTGTATGATATACAATTGAAGGCAAGGTGTCCAACAAGTACTCGGCCACATTTGTGTTTTTCATGTCCAACCACACAGGCCACTGTTCAGACCCTGTGCACACATCCAAACAAAATAGGGCAGATCTTGGCTGCAGGTTAGATAGAGCGATATGATGCCATATCTCGCGCCTCAAACGTCGTTTGTGCAGGTCAATGCTTTTTTTCGATCTTATCACAGCACAGCTCAATCTTGATCTCAGTTGCCGATTCATTCGACGATCCACTAGTCGATTTCCTAAGAGCACTGTGTATCCACCGGTGTAGAGCTGCGTAGTTCTGCACTATTCGACGCGTTGCTGGACCATAGTTAGGTAGATATAGAGTCAAAGTCCTAGGCTGTCACATCCAGCAGCCAGCAGCCGTTCTAGACACTCTCCGTCTTATTGTCTCCCTTGACCTGGCTAGGTCTATCATTTGTAACAAGTGGCCATCTCGTCATCCCGGAGTGTGGTTACAAGCTTTCTCTTTGTCTTCCCTTCTCCTTTCTCCGAATGGCTTAATGCCGTTTTAGTATGCTCAACCCCCCACTCTGCTACTGATGCTCTCTCTTTTTCGGTGATTAGCTGGAGGTAGAGGAAGAAAGGTACCAACTCCGATGACGTTCCTTCGGGACAAGCGTCGTGGGAGCATAGGAGTGTGTTGTTCCTACGACTGTCAGAACCTGTCCTCCGTGTAACCTCAATGCTGGCCGTGGGATGTGATGTCTCAGCCCCAGCACTGTGGCACTTCACTTGCATTCGTCAGCATTTCACTCGACACACCCAGCCCCATCTTCCTTCACACAACTCGTATCCTCGAAACCTGTCATCTCTCCTCAGGTTGTAAGCAGAGCAGCATGCTTACAAACGTATGACAAAGCGATGATCGCAATTGCTTTGTTCCTGCATGCCAATCACGTGTGGCAAAGATCAAGGACCAAGCCACGGCGGCGATCGTAAATACTTTGAGCGCCAGCTCTGAGCCCTCCCACACCCTTTCCTCACTCAAACCAAGTACTGTGCCCAACATGTCTTTCACTCAAGACGACACCCATGCCATCAACACTATCAGAGTGCTCGCTGCCGACACTGTCTTCAAGAGCAACTCTGGACACCCTGGTAAAAGAGATTCACTCATTCTTGGCATTCCGGAGACTCGCACGTTCCGAAAGTTAGAGCCCAACAACTGACTCTATTTCCTTTGCTTGCCTGTACTGGTGGCGATTGTAGGTGCCCCCATGGGATGCGCTCCTATGGCTCACCTGTTGTTCTCGCGCTTCATGAACTACAA
>Ga0247824_10002179_pt1 | contig 10911 bp, 15 predicted proteins | sample 13C_PalmiticAcid_FD_194412 | JGI IMG/M metagenome (GOLD analysis project Ga0247824, IMG submission 194412) | Soil microbial communities from agricultural site in Penn Yan, New York, United States - 13C_PalmiticAcid_Day48 | ecosystem: Environmental > Terrestrial > Soil > Agricultural land...
CCCCCCATCCCACCACCACCCTCACATTGAGTGCGGCGGACGCATCTCCAGCCTAGCGTTGGTCGTACGCGTTCTGTACCGGTAGCGCTATCCGTACCGGCAATAACGTTAACGTAAGGCCAGCGTCGCATTCCCCGCAACCACGCCGCACGGCGAGTCCGCCCTGTCGCTTTCCCGCAGTCCTGGCTCCTGCGATACTCTGGCACGTCTGGTTACAGTGCCCAGACCACGCACCCAACCAATGACCCCCTTTCGTCATGTGCCATGTTGGGTCCCCCTGGACGACCCAGAATGTCAAATGCCACTCTCCACACCATCGAGAAGACTGTGGAAAATGAGGAGGAATGAGGAGGAATGAGCAAGATACCACGAGGGGTGTAACCACAGTAAAAGCGCGGCGGCGCAAGGGGATTCGCCCAGCTTCTTCCAGACCACTCGCTTGTGCCCCCCAAGACAACGCCGCCTGTTGGATGCTTCCCCGCGGCCCAGCCCCAAGCAAGGCAACGTTGGATGAAACGTGGGAAAAAAGCAAGGCGATGGTCTGGGGGAGTGCAGGGTCCTTCACGCTAAAAGGCAACAACCAGGCAAGAGAGAGGGCATAGTTCTGTCGAGGCATCCGTGAGGCCATGGGGGTCAGGGGCGAGCATGCACCACGTGTGTTCGTTGAGTGGTGTGTCCAAGGTGCCAGGCATGGTTGCAGAGAGTAAAAGTTCACAAGCCGGAAGAGTGCACTGTGTTTGAAGTTGGGATAGCCAAGGTAGCATTCGTAAATTACCCAAGGCGGTTTGTGAGACAAAAATACACAGTAGAATGCCGACAAGGACCCGTTCCTCGCTGCCCAGTATCCCCCAAGTTTCCCGCCCGCCGTTCTATCAAAACCTGTTTTTCCGACCGTCGACAAAAATGAAATGATTGGAGGGTGTTGTGTGTTTGTTGTGTTGATGTTCCCACCGTCCTAGAAACCCCCCAGAAAGAAAACAAAGGAAACGCGTATGTGTGGTTTTCGTTGCTCCATGACGGAGGTGTTGAGAGAAGAGAAGTCTATCCGTCCAGAAGGCCCCGTGCCCGATTGCGGTGTAATGTCCAGCGCTTCGAAACCCGTATTAAAGAGTCCAGTACCCTTTCCATCCAACAAAGCAAATTAAAGAAAAAAAATGGCCAAACGCCCAAGTGATTATATATCCTCTATAGATTTCCCGGGGTCGTCATCAGTCATGTCGTCAAGAGGTTCTCAAGTTGTTGAGGTGCCGAAAGAGAATGCCGTGCTCGCTCCTCGTCGTGAAATCACAACCTGTCGAACAGGTCACCCCCCGCGATGCTGTTGGACGATGAACTCCTGCCGCTCGCAGGGAACCCGTCGCTCGGACCCAGCAGGTCGTGAACGGCAACTTTGGGCACCGGCAGTTTCCGTTGGGCGCCGTCGGGCCGACTCATGATGTCGGTCAACGAGATGCCGTTACTCCTGGGCATCGGCTGAATGGGCGCCGAAAGCCCCTCGGGCGACGGCTCCAGCGGGGCCAGCGCGGGGGTGTGGTGCAGGCTCAGGTTGCGGAACGGAGGCAGCTCGACGCCGCTGTAAGGCCGCAGGCGAGGCGAGTGGGCGGGCGTCGCTAGCGGCGTGTGGTCCGGTGTCGGAGACAGCGAGTTGTGGGAAAAGGTGGGGGACGAGGGGGCGGTCGAGTTGGGCGAGTTGGGCCTCGACCGCTTCGCCTGCCTGTAGGCGTGCGCGTAGTGGTCATCGTGGTCGTCGTTCGAGTGCGAACGCGACATGTGGTACGCCCCGAGACCGGGCAACGGGTTCCGCGCCGAGTGCAAGCCGCCGCCATAATACGGGTGCTGCCTCGACGGCGGGTAGTGGTGGGGACCGGGCATGCCGTCCCGCTCGATCTGGCCGGCGGCCCTGGCCAGCATGGCCATGTCCGGGCCGCTCTGGCTGCTGGGAGCACCGCGGTTGTAGGGGCTGAGGCTCATGGGCGCCGGCAGGTTGAGGTTGTAGGAGCTGTAGTGGGGAGGGGACACGTTGGGCGACGACAGAGCCGTGGGCGGCGCCGAGCGGATCATCTTGGGCCCGGGGGGCGCCATCACGTCGGGCTGCATCCTGTGGATCATGGTTGCGTGCTGCGGGTGGCCCTTGTTTCCTCTCCGCGAGTTGGGGTTGTTGTGTATCCTCGAGTGGCGGGTGAGCTCGTCGGAGCGCGAGAAGCGCTTGCTGCAGCCGGGGAACTGGCAGGCGTGCGGCTTCTCTCCGGTGTGGGTGCGGATGTGCCTGGTCTGGTGCTCTAGGCGGTGGAATGCCTTGTCGCACATGGTGCACTTGTAAGGACGGGGCAGCTCCGTCGGCTGCTCAACGGACTGCGCACCGGCGGGCAGCGGCCCGTTCGGGCGGATGAGACCAACGGTAGCCATATCGTCCTCTGTCCGGTGCTGTTGTGGCGAACCCAAGTCCCTCTCTGCTGTGACCTCTGGGTTCAGCAGGCTGGAGAAGTCCACTGCAGACTTTGCCCGTTGCATGTGAGCCGTCCTCCCAAACGGAGTCTCGACACACAAATTCTGCCCGATGTCGTCCTTGTACTCTTCCAATCAAGCTGCACGCGATGCACGCAGCCGCTGACGAGGACGTTCCCAGGTCGATGCAAGTCGTCTCGCTGTTGTGGTGCCGGGCTCGTCGTCCTTGGTGAGAGGCGCCGAGAATGTTGTTGTGTGTTGGTTGTCCGTCTGCCACAGAGCGCGCTGGCCTGTGTTTGGTTGGAAAATTGGGTTGGTCTGGGGTCTGGGGTGCTGACGTTGGGGAAGCTCAAAGTGGCATGGGGAAGTAACGGAAAGTTGACGGGCGTGTTTGGGGCAGCGGCACTGGTTTTAAATGGCGCGCGGGCGGCCTGGCATTGGGGGGTGCGTCTGCTGGCATGTGGTGTGGGAACAGCAGGGGCCCGGGGTGTGGGTTCGGGAACGACTCAGCGAGGAGGGGACAGGGAAGGGGCGCCTGAATGCCAGGGGGGAAATCTCGGGGAAAAAGAAAAACAGTGGGCAGCGGTACCTGGCCCAGAAGGTACCGTACTTGCACCCCGGTTACGACACTGCGTACAGTACCTCCGCGCATGTCGCCTGGAGAGTCTGTCTGCAGCCTCTGCAGCAGCTGCAGCCGCCCCTCCTTCGGGTTGCTACTGTGAATGTCACATATCTGGCCGGTGTGCGACTGCTGCGGCGGGAGCGGCATGCCCAGAGGCCGTGATTGTGGGAGGTACTATACTGGAGAATTGCCCTGCCTACAGAGTACCTCACACAGCACAGTGCAGCAGCGTGTGAAGGCCTGGGCAGAATCGGGTGGGTGGGGTGTCCTCTCCCGAGAAAACACGGGAATCGTGGAGGACGACGACAAGAAGCCAAGCGTGGGGTGTTGTTCGATCCAGACCGGGCTGTTGCCCGAAGTCGCGGGGCAGGCTCGGCAGACTCGCCAGAGTTGTGACCGAGAATCAGTGAGGCAGCATCAAAGTCGAAATCAGGGGCCAGCGCCAGCACTGGCATTCGTCCCACAAGGCAAAGACGTTAAGTTGCCACATCATGACAACAACCAAACCGTGTGCCGCTGTCCCTGGCGTGGAGCACAAATCCCGTCGCTCGTTCGGGACAACGTTACAGGTCCTAACCGCAGGAGCCCAGTCGAGCGCCGGCACGCATACTGTGGCCTGCTGGCACATGTGGGCTGTCTCCGGCTGTCATCTGGTCAAAATGTGATGTTCGTCCCATCCTCTGCGGTGCAGGGCTGGTTGGGGAGCAGGCCGTGGCCAATGCTTCCCCAGAACTTGCGCAATCCGGGGCGGTGTGGGCGGTGGCTGAGCGGTGGTACAGCTATGTCCAAATGGTTGGTTCTGACATCTCTTGGCTTTCCTAATGTGTCTGATTTCTCTGGGGGATGCCACGCCAGCAGCTCCAAGGCAAGCTCGCGAGATGGCGACGATAACGGCGTCCGCTGCGAGCACAGCAGTGACGTGCCCTCCCAGTGCGACTTGACCCCCCGGTGGCGACCGATGAATCCGGGGAGAGACGGCGCGCTAGGAAGGCTGGGCAGTCGCACGTCTGGGGAGATGCAGGACGTACGGGGCAGCCCCCGGCTTCAAAGTCCACAAGCCGCGGTCACCGAGTCCTGGTTCGGCAGGCCGTGGCCCAGCAGCCGGCACCTGGGTTGCTGGGCTTTCTTCGGCCGAACCCACACAATCACGAGTGTCCGGTTCCTCGTCTGATTATGCGACTGTGAACCCCGTATGAAGGGTTTGAGAGCCGGGGGCGGATCCCGGGCTAGACAGATAGGGTCTTTTCTCTCTTTCGGCGTACCTTTTACCCCTTCCGATATCAACGAGGCATCCATGATCTTCATCTGGGGTCCTGGAGGAGACGTGTCTCGAGCAATCTCGGGGGTGGCGCGAGGAAGAGATAAGAATCGACGACGCAATCTGTGGAGTGTGGGGAAAGCCTGAGAACCTGCTGTCCATAATCTGTCCCATCGGGACCCTGGCACACATCATCAAGCATAGCCCTTTCCGACTCGGGCTTCTGGGCCTGGCGATCTCACAACGCACACAAGTCAGCAATGGACCGTTTGCGGCGCTGCCAGACTCGACTGCACAAATGCCTTCGGCCGAGGAGGGTTCATCAGTTTGTTGGGGCCACCGGGACCCGGGTGGGGTGCCCAGAGGTGTCTCTCGCGTCATCCCCAAGGAATCGTATCACCCAGTGGGTTGTACGGTGCGCAGCCTAGAATGGCACCAAAATCCGGGGTACTGAAATCTCGGCCGCTGACCGCCGTCAGAGATAACGTTGAGCCCGCCACATCGGCTTCCCTGCTGCTCTCGGGATGCAACTGACAGAGAGCCGGCGCTGATGAAGCTTGCCGAGGATGCGTCAAACTACCAGGGGCTGCTTCAGGACAGTTGTGTCCGGCCCTGCAGTGCCCTTTCGATGTTGACCATGGGTGCATGGTGCTGTCAGGGCTGCGTGCGTGGGGGTCTCGGGTTGCACTGTGCGCACAGGGCTTTTATCGCCGTATCAGCGCTCGCAGCTGCATCACGCCTCAACTCCTGGGGCCCGGGCCTGGAAACCATCGAGCGGCCAGAGGGAAGCTCCCGAAACTCGCTCGGCTCTCACCAACTCCATCCGTCCACCCGCAATGGCAATGAAACTGAACTTGCCCCCGAAGCGGCATTCGGGATTTGCGGATTGCCGTTCGCCCAAGCCCTAGCCAGGACAGGCAATTGCTCGCAACTCACGATTTACGGGCAGTTTCCGACTTGGGTAGGAGACTGGCAGGTCCCTCTGGCTTGCTGGCCTGCAAGGTGCACGATGCTTGGCTTGCGACGAGGTTTGTTCCTCGCCAGTGCTCCACGAGGAGCGAGGCGCTGCACCGGAACCGGGCCGAACACCCAACGCCCGTACCTTGCACGCGGGCTTGCCGTCAACCCGGCTGAGTCAGAAACGGACGGATCTTCTCGCTGATAACAATTGGTGCTGCCCCGAACCGTCGTCCAAGCCTGGAATCCGGGGACGTTCCCAAGCCATGCTTTTCAACACGTGGGGCGGCCAAGAGAAATTTTCGGATGGAGCTACCGACGCTGCCAACACAAGGGCGACTTGGTCCTCTGAAAAGCAGACACAAATTTTTCTCACCATTTCGGCCCCCGCCTGACAGAGCCCGAAGCGCGAGGGGTGTCCAGTCCACTTTATGGTTTGGGCGAGTCATATCGTGGGCACGTTGAAGAACGCGGCAACTGCCGCGGTCCACAGAAAGACCGAGGATCCGCCACAAAAAGAACACGACACAAGAGGGAAAAAAAAAAAAGAAGAAGAGAAAAGAAGGAGAGAGGAGCCGCGTACGTGTCATCTGATCACTGGGGGACCCTAACGACCGGAAGTAGAAAAAAAATTTCGACAACTGGAGCTCTTTTTCTTCATCTGAGCCTGGCTGTTGCGTCCGTTCCTGCCGCAAGGTCCCCGCTGGCGCGGCTAACATGCACGGAGATCGATCGCCCGCCCCAAAGCTCGCAATTACCCGGCGGCTCCGCGCGATTTCCCCTAGCTCCGCCGCAGCGCCGCAATCAGAACCCGGTGCAGCTCGGTTCTGGACAGGATGACAGCAGCGGGGAGTTTGGGCAGATTGTGGGGCCCCAAGCCTTGCCCAGACAGAAAAAAAGCAAATCCCACCACGACGCTAACGGACGCTCGTCTCATCGCACGCCTGAGAGCGGCCAAACCATTGTCCTGGGCCACCCCCCTTTTCCGCGTCTCGGGGCGTCGACGGGCGGGCGGCATGTGGTGAGCGAAGCGAAGGAGAAGGCTTGTGCGTTGGCGGGAAAGCCGAGACGCTCGGACGAGCTGAGCACAGCGTTCTCGTGAGGATTCGGGCAATTCTCTGACAAACCCGCTGCTGTCGCTCTCTTGGTTCTTGTGGTCTGGCTCAGAAAGGGGCCGGCCAAGGGGCAGCTGGATGAAGAAGGTCAAGAACCCCCCACGCCGCGGTCTGATCAGCCCCAGCTTTTCGCGGCTCCCTCCCGAGATTGACGCGCCAGCGAACCAGCGACTGCCCCTGCGATCACATGGGAGAAAGCCGAATGCGGAGTGGAGGAGCAGGCGCGGTATTGGAAAATGGATACCGTTATCTTCTCCGAAGGAAAAAGGAGGTAATCTCCGCGCCGGCCCCGTGATGTCGGCGCCGGCTGCCCGAGTTGAGCCTCGCCTCAACTCATCCTGTCTGGACCCGAGGAACCACCAGCGCCAAGGCCGCGGTGCCGAGACAGGATCTGGGTGAGTCTTGGCCGTTCGGGCGAGGAGCGCCGAGCCTTTTGCATCCCCCTTGCTGGCCCCATTCGTTAGCATGAAGATCATCAGCGCTGGTAATGACGGTGTCGGGACTTCCCACGGCAAACCATAGGCTTGTTCCCCACATCCCCGTTGCCCCAGGTCGGAACGCGCATTCTGCTCCTCGGCAAGCATGGGGAAGTCGATCCCAGGGTTTGGCATGCGACCCGACAGCCGTAGTGCCAAAACCGCCCGGCAGTTGGTTGAAGTTGTGCCTTCTTTGGGGAGTTGTTGGAGCCCAATCTTTGCATGTGAAGGCTGTCAACCTTCCGTTTCTGGTCATGCTGGGGCTTCGTGGGGAAGCACCCACGGGGTAGCGTGGTGCTTGATACCCCAGCACCGGGGTGGGCTTCGGGCTGCTGATAGCCTCATCGCGGCGGCCGTCGATGAGGATGTGCTGGCGGCAGATTGCACCATGGTACGATCATGAGATCACCCTCTAAATCGACTTAACAATACGCCTTCCGTAGACTGCCGATCTCATGGTAGCAAGTAGCAATACCATTGGTCCGCACTGTACATTCGGTGACTTGGGCGGTGTCAGAACTGGGGAGGTGAAACGAACGGAGAGAGCCGCATGGCGCCATTCTCGTGTGAAGGCGGGAATCACAGGTGCTTGTCCTGGAGTGAATGTGATTATGACATCATTGCCGTTGAGCTCCAGCCGCAGGTCTAGGTCCGGAGCTCGCGAGCTTGGTGTTGAGAAACGCATGTGAAAATTCGGGGGGAGCGGCTGGGCTGTTGCGCATGTCCATGTACTCCCTGGCGGCAGACTAAAACTCAACAAGCGGGTTTAGCTCAGTTGGGAGAGCGTCAGACTGAAGTCAAACTTCGGGAATGAAATCTGAAGGTCATGTGTTCGATCCACATAAACCGCATGTTCTTTTCTTTTGCCAATCCGCACTTGGGTCCTTTTTTTTTTTTTTTTTGTTAGGTGGCTGAGGCTAAATCATGGCGCACGCAGCTGTTCTGTAGGAAACCCTAACCCAGACATTTCGGGAGCTTGCATCCGAAGCAGGTCCAGCCCCGGGCCTCGTGCAACCAACAAGCACACAACATCCACAGAACCCTGGGCATCGACGCCTTTTTGGTTGTCGCTGAACCCGGGAACAAACTCAATCCCGGCCATTAGTCGCAAAGCAATGGGGGACAATGGATGATCACGCGATCCACAAACTCGGCGTCCCAGACTTTGATCTGCCCTCTACTCGTGCGTCCTCGTTCCCGCATGGCCACTGTGCTCCCGTCCTTCGCTCCAAAGGGACAGGATCCTGAACAAGCAACTGACACTAGACACTTGCCAAGACCGCCTCCCGACTGTGTCGGCCGCACAGGCCCTGCAGGATCTGGAGGAAGACGACAGCAGCTTCATCTCGACTGGACTTGCGGCCCTTGATGCGTCGCTTGGCTCTGGGCTCCGTGACTCCGACCATGGCGGCATTGAGAAGGGCCATGTGACGGAGATTTGGGGCCCTCCAGGTGCTGGCAAGACCGCGTTCGGGTAAGTGCTCTCCAGGGCTCGCGAGGGCAGTTGCTGACCCGAGCTTCAGAATCCAGCTCGCGGCGAGTTGTCTCGGTGAACGCCGCGGAGTTGTCTGGGTAGGTCCGTTCCGCCTGCGTTCCTCATGTCTTGCGGCCTTGTCTAACAGCTCACCCTTCATCTAGATGGATTCCATCGCGTGCCCATCGAGCGCTTGCGTGCTGTCGCCGGCTCAGGGACCGGTGAGGGCGAAGAGGCGGGCCTCGGTCGCCTAGACGGCTTCACCCACTACCCATGCCCCAGTCTGCCGCACCTGATTGCCTTGCTGTGCAGGCCTACCGCGTCTAGCATTCCACCAGGAACGTCGCTGGTCGTGGTTGACTCACTCTCTGCCCTGCTCAACCATGCTTTCCCGAAGCTACCCGAAACACGCCCAGCCAGGAATGGTAAGGGGAGTAAAGGTATGCTGTAGTGTGCTCGAATAGTTCGCTTCAAACTGACCTGTCCGTCAAGGACCTTCCGCATCGGCACGGCGGCTCCAGGTGCTCCAGTACATTGTCAGCAGCCTCCAGAAGCTTGCGGCAACGCGAGACTTGGCCGTCGTGGTTCTCACGCAATGTGCCACCAAGATGCAGGCGGAACGCGGTGCCACCCTGATCCCGGCCATCAACGCCGGCGTTTGGGAACAGGGGATGTCGACTAGGCTCGTCTTGTTCCGCGACTGGCTGCAAGAGGGGGCCGAGACGCATGGCCTACACTTTGTTGTGGTTCAGAAACGGCATGGAAAAGGGACGCCTGCTCTGGTCGAGAGCGCCTGCCCCTTCACGGTGAACGAAGTAAGTAGAGAGCCATGGCTAGGGGTGCAACCGCTGATCCCGTGCAGCGCGGCTTGGTTTCTGTCGAGTACGACGGCACTCAACAGTCGAGGACGATTACATCTACCCCGGCCCAGAAGCGGAAACTCGGAGAGACCGATTTTGAGATTGCTGACAGCGACGATGAAGAATATGGCTGGGACGACGAAGAGCTGCCACCCATGCCGTCACAGTGGCAGGGGAGCGAGGACATCTTGCTCACCCGGAACCCTGAAAGCGACGAAGACGATCATCAAGACGGCAGCCAGTCGCAGGAAGTCGTTGAAAGTGAGCGCCAAGAGCCAGATGAGACACAATCAGCTAGCGAGGCCACGACGCCAGCGCGTGAATCCACCCCCTGATCAAACTGTGGACTTCCTCGAGCTCGCCTACGCCCACTGCAACATGGCCCGAATTGTCCCCATGTGCCGTTCGAGAATCTGCCGATGCTCGCCTCGGAGCCGTCGGATGAGCGGTATCGATCGGCTTCGAGACTTCGGCAGCGGTTCGGGTGCGCAACACGGGCAGAAGACGGCCAATAATCTAGGTTCAGTACAGCGGCCCCCGAGTCCCTGCGGATGACCCCAGCACATTCTTCTCTCCCGAATACACACACACCTCCTTTGAACGGCCCGAGAGCATCCTCGAGGAGCACCACCCAGAGAGTCAAAGTCTTGGGTCAATATCGCAATCCAGACTTTCTCATTCTCGTCGAGCTTCTCGCACATTCCACAGTTTAGCCTCGGCGTGGCAATACTGCGTCTCGTCATATCACCAAGGGGCCTTGATGGCAGGTGGGTAGCACTGCAGCCTCGTGTTCCAGAAGCACTACCAAGCGGCTCCATGATCGCTACCTGATTTGATGTGGCCGGGCTTAGCTCCCGTCCGCGGTGCGCATGCAGTGGCAATCAATCGGAGGTTTTAGATGAAGTTAGCGGAAGGATTCGTCACGGCCGCGGTCGTGATTCCAAGAAACTCGCTTGTCGTCGGTGGGGAGGCCGAGCAGGGAAGGGAAGGGGGTGCTGCAGCCGGTGAAGGTCTAGCCGATTCAGCCTGTCAAGAGTGCCGCAACGCGATCGTCCGTGGGACATGTGTTATCTTGCGCCGTCATGGCGACATCGATCTCGTTTCTGGGGTTGATCGAGATTTTTCATGCCGTCTGTTTACACATGCCCCGGGCGCGATCCCCAGCTCCCCGACGTAACCCTGTCTGCGGCTCGCCATCCTACTTGTCGGCAACTCAGTCGCACAGACGATCATGGTTCGTCTCATCAATTCAGGCTCACCCCAAGATCTCCTCTCCGCATCGCAACGGCCGCCCCCAGTCCCCAATCTCCGCATGTCAACGCGCGCGGCAGGGACTGCAACGTTTCGACCCCAACGGCTCGCTTGCATAGATGATGTGCAGCGGATATGCACGTCCGCCTTCCCCGGCCGCACCCTCATACTGAGCATCTGCCCCGTTCGGTCACTGTGCAGACGTGCACCCTTATCAACCTCGGCCTTGAGATCCGACTTGCCCGCCCCCTTGCTCCCCAAACCTGCGTCCTCACTACCATCGTAGAGTGCCGCCCATGTACAATACATACCTGAGACAAGCCACACTGCAGCAAGGGTGCAATTCTGCTATCTGGCCTTACATCCGTACCGGACAAAGGCCCGGTATGGGAGTGGTATTGTAGGGTTGCGGTTGCGGTGGGGCGGTCCGAAGCCCCCCCCCCCATGCGTTTC
>Ga0247824_10002180_pt1 | contig 10911 bp, 11 predicted proteins | sample 13C_PalmiticAcid_FD_194412 | JGI IMG/M metagenome (GOLD analysis project Ga0247824, IMG submission 194412) | Soil microbial communities from agricultural site in Penn Yan, New York, United States - 13C_PalmiticAcid_Day48 | ecosystem: Environmental > Terrestrial > Soil > Agricultural land...
GCCTAGAGGGCGGTGGGGGAGACTTTAGCCTCGATGGCTCCTTGTTCAATGCAGGGCTAGCTTGGTCTTGGGCAGCAGCGGCGGCAGGAGAAGTCGAACAGGCCAAAGTATCATCCGAGGTGGCCTTGTTGGCTATGCGGTTATCAAAATGTTGGAACCTCTGCATAATGCCTTGGTAGTTTTGGAGCGAGACCATGGAAGGCGACGACATGGTGTAAAGGCCATCCATGCCAAACCGGTAGATGATATCGTCCTCTGCAATGATGCTTTCATCGTCCATTGTGCTAGCCTCGGATTCGGCATACCGGCTCTCTTCCGAAGGTGTCCGTGAATGGAGGTTCTCTTCGACTTGGTAGAAAGGCTGCTGGAGAGAGGGGTGAAGGGGCTGGTGGTAGACCAGGTCACCGTAGTTGACTGGCATACGAAGTTGGACTGTAGGGGATGGCTCCATATCTTCGTCCTCATCCTCATAGTCTTCGTAGTCATAGTCATACTCGAAGCCATCTTCACCATGGACGGTATCATCCAAGCTTTCGTTCCTGTAGTTCCAACCCATTTCGCTGTCATAGTCATCGTAGTAGCCCATCATGGTCAAGTCATCAATGTTGTCAATCTCTAGGACTTCATGGTAGACGGCAAAGCGGATACGTCTTGCTTTGGGCGGTGTTGGCAGGGGGCGGGGCTGGTTTGCGGGCGCAATCATTGCTTCCTGCAACAATGCCGATGAGGACGAGGAGACCACAGATGGAGAATTGAGTTTCGACTGAGGATGTTCTTGTGGCAGTGAAGAACCATCGTTCGAGAACTCTGGAACGAAAAATGGTGCTTGTGCATGGTGTTGCTGCAGCTGCTGCAGTAGCTGGTGAGGAGGCGATGCTGACCTGGGAGGTGGTGAAAGTGGTTGTTGTGGTGCTTGCTCAGGCTTTGTGCTAACCTGAGGGGTTGTCGAACGACGGATTGGCAACAGAGATCGGAAAGTCGAGCGACTCTCAGTCGATGGTTTAGCCTCGGGGGCCATCTTCTGTGAATTGCTGCTCGACTTGGATTGCCGCTTGCTTGTCAGGCTATTCGTCAAAGACTTTAGGAGACTGATCGACCCAGTGCTCTGGCGAGGCGATTGGGGTTCTTCCGATTGTGATGGGTAGGAGGAATTGCTGTTGGTCGATACGGCGGTTGTTGCTTTGGCAAAGGTGACATTGAGTGGTGATGAGAGTTTGTCCTGAAGTCTGCTGTTGTACCTGACTGCAGAAGTGCCACCGACAGCGCCGTATACGGTATCAACGTCGATCATTGTTGTTCCTGGATGAAGTGTGTGTGAGAGGGAGAGATGTGTGGAAGAGGGGGGGAGAATTGCCTTGTCTACTGTCTACCGATGAAGGGGATCAAAGTGAAGAAAAAAGCAAAGCAGAGATCGGAAAGACAAAGAGAAAAGAAGAAAAAAAGAGGGTGTGGATATCTTGAAATAGACAAAGTGAAAGAGAACGGGTGCGAAAATGAAAGTGTGGATCCAAGGGCTAAGTTCGAGGGCGAGGAGGCTATCGTATCACAAAGAATCGTGTTCTTGCGAGTGATCTGTGGCAGGGTAGTGATGTGAAGTGGCAAAGTCAAGATTAGGGAGGGGGGTAGAGACGGGATGAAAGAGTGGAACGCCGCAGTTTTTATACAGCCAGAAAAAAAAGTGGATGGAGCTGCACGTCGGTCGATGATTACAACATCTTGCGCATGCCGTTCATCATCAAAAAAAGTCCTCGGTAGAAAAGAATGTTTGTTCATTTTCCTCAATCCCCTACAGAGTTCCTTTGTAATCCAATTGCTCAGTAACTCCCGATGTTTGTGTATACGATTGCATGTAAGACAGACTAGCTGATCGAACTATGCCTGAGGAGCGTGCAAGAGCATCAACATTGGCCGTAAGCGACAGAGCGAGAGCTCAGGCCTACGTGAGTGATGTGGTTTTTTAGTCATTGACCCAGTGTCCTGGGATTAGGGGTGAGGGGCCAAATGAACTACTTGCCGAACAAATTTGTCTGTGTGCCTATTGAGCACAAATAGATGACATGAGTCGTACAACAATGGTGCAGCAAGCTGTGCGACGTTTTATTTTTTGCTCATGCTGAGCCAAGACCCAGACCCCCAGCCCTATCGCATCATTTGTGTGTATCAATTGCATTGCAGGAGACCCCTGCAGTTTCGGCAATAGGGGAGAGGGTAGGTGATCGATAATAGAAGAGGGCTTCTCTCTGTTCTCCACGCACACACACAGACGACGCCCATTGCCCACTCGAACGATGCAGGAGGCCGTTGTAGCGTCGCCTCACGTTCCATGTGTATCCGTTTTGCCTTGCCCCTGTACGCCATCACAGCAGTTTACACAGCACGATGGCGTTAAACCCAATTGAGTGGACGTGCTGTGGCTAGTCCACGGACACCACCGCACTCGGAAGTTGTCCCCCATGATCGGAATGACGGTGACGGCGGGGCGGGTTCATTATTGTTTCCCTTGCCAAAGTTCACACTGTCACACTGGTGGACCATGTCATGTGGAATGCCACTGTGAGAGAGTGAGGCTGGTGCCTCCCTCCATCCCACAAAGAACAATGGAGGCTGGGCGTATTGGGCTTTGCCGAGGGTGTACCACAGCTGCACGCAAACGCGTGCTTGTCCTTTCAAGAAGGACATCTTGCAAATGCATAAACGGACACTCTACATCGTCGGCTTTCTACCGTGAACTATGATGGTGAAAGAGCGTTCCTTGTTGGACCCGTTCCATTCGTGCCAAGAGAAGGAGCGAGAATGGTCTCGCCCCTCCTGTTCGCGTCTTTTCTTCCTTTTGATCTCTTAGCGTCCCGGAACGAATCAACCCCAAGGGTTTCTCGGGTTAGAAGAACCACGCCGCGGGTCCTGGGTACTGAGACCATCTCGTAATGTTTTCACAGTTTTTCCCTTGTGGACATTCGGGCGTTCGTGTAGTACCGTCTTGATCTCGCTACGCTACGCCTCTCGTCCATCATTTTGAGTTTTGCAAGGGACAAAGCGAACACGCCTTGCAAAAAACGTAATAATGACACTGGAGATGTTTCCCTCTCCGTCGCGAAAGGCAGATTGGGGGTTGTTGTGGTGCAAACAAATGGTGCAAACATCAAATCGAAGCATCACAGACCCCCAGACCAAGCAAAGAAGCACACAGTCTGCACAAGTTCATTTAACCCTGTGCTCTCGAATCGAGTAGATCAAAGATCCAACGATCATTGTTCTTTTTGTCCTACAGACGTTGCGTTTCAGGTGCAATTTTCTACGATCCTGCTGTTCCTCCCTCCCTCCCCTGTGTACCGAGCCATGAGGCAATGCTTTCTTTTTAGGTGAAACCATCCATTTCTTAGTACCACCAGAATCTCCAATAGAGGACTAGGAGGAACACCAAGCCGACAATGATGGGTGGTCCGTATTTGCGATATAGTGCTTGCAAATTGACATCTCTGGCCGTCTTGCGGTACCTAGCAGAGTCCCGGAGCAACAGCTCTGATTTTCCTTGCAAGTTGTCTAACGTTTCGCCTCTAAAAGAATGTCGGGGTCGCAACCATATAAAAAGTGGGTGTTGAGTATACCTCCAGTGTCTTTTTGTGTACACAAGTGAAGGGCTGCTTGTGTGTAGGGGGCTGCTCAGTATTCGTTCACATGGCGAGTTACCTGTAAAGTAGATCCTCCATGTTCTTGGTCATAATCTTGGTCACATCCTGCAAATCCTCGTGGAGCTTTGTCAAGTTGGATTGTGTTCTAGTATCCTGATACAATCGCTTTGTGTTTTGCATGAATGTGTCTAAGGCACGTCAACAAGACAAAATGGATTGAGTTACGTGGTCTCAGGTCCATCTGCTTCCTTGTCCATCTTGTTCCAAAGAGTTGAAAGTTCCGACCGAGCTCATGTTCTTACCAAACCTGGCAAAGGCGTAAGGTCGAAGGCCTGGGCGGTCGATCTCGTTGCCGTAACTCATGAAGAACTCTTTGGAGAGATCATCCAAGTATGTAAAGGCCAGCTTGCGCGGATAGTTGCGCTCACATATGCACAAGTAGACAACGCCGTGATCGATGATGTAGCTATTCACATTACAGATCAAAGATTTGGCTTTCGTTAGAACTCAGTCTCTCTCTGAAATGCAACAGCCATGATTGTTGTAAGAACCCTTTTGTTCCTAAGAATATCGATGGGGTTGTTCCCGTAGTCGGTCCCCCCTTCCATGGATAGAGGAGTTGGATCGACAATAGTTGGCTATTGAGGACAAGAATCATCCTTTCTTCCTGATGGTGTTCTGATATGATCGAATCCTGGTAATGGGAGAGAAGAGGGGGTGTTGATCCAGCTTACTGTTTACATATGTATGTGTGACCCAATGTTCCATGTGCAGCCAACCTGCTCCAACCTATCAGATCCTGCCGCGAAAGATCATATAATATGAGGGAGACGCGATCCTTACTGGAAAACATGGCTCCCCGACTCGATCGAGCACCGTTTCTCAGAGTTCATGTTCAACTTGCGGAAGATGAGCTTGGCCTGGGACTTGTACTCCTTGAGCTCCATTTCTACCTATCATTCCATGGGTGCCGTGAAAAGAGCTATGCTTGTTAGGTCCAAAGGTTCAAAAGGAGGCTCCAGGTACAACCGGGGCCGTGGTGTCTTTTGTACACTCTAACGTACCTGTTCGTCGTCAATGGAAGCAGCCAGTGGCAGTGCTGATAGAGGAAAAGGTGGAAGGTGTTTTGTAGCCATGGTTAGAGTCAGGCACAGGCGATTGTCCTTGTTTCCATGGAAAAAAAAAAAAAAAGCTGCTGTCTTATTTACCGTCCGAGACGCGCGCAATCATTGTAGTCTTGACCATGGCTGTATATTGTAAGGTCTCGGAGGAACTGCTGAACGGGAATGAGAAGGAGCACGAGGTAGGTGAGGCTGTCCTGTCTCTGGAGAGCTGATTAGGGGAGGAGGTGAAAGAGTGTGAAAGACAAAAAGGAGTGCTCATCATCAACCTTGGCTGACCATGCTATCGGTTCAATGAGCCGTGGCTTGGCATTTTCTAGCAACGTCCTTCAAACGAGTTGTCCGCCAAGAATGAAGTGGGTTTGACCGCCAGGAGAACCAGCCGGGGCTATCTTGCAAGGACTGGCTCCCCCAAACAATCACTGGAATGTTCGCATCAAAGAGCAGTGGGTCTTGTCTGTTGCTTTATTCGCATCTCAAAGAGTAAAAAGAATGCTCACTTCTTTCAATGCACTTAAGCCTTAATGGCGTACTTGCGAAGAGGGAAGTGGGTGTCCTTCTTCTGCTGCTTCTCGGTCTTGAGCGAGGCCTCGTGCTTGGTAAGACGGCGGCGGATAGCACGGGTCTTCTTGACGCGGAGGTCCAAGGGAAGGAAGTTCTTCTTCTTGTAGAAGAGACGGAGCTGGGTACGCTGAGTCTGGGTGATGACAGTCATGACACGAGCAATTGACTTGCGGACGGAAGAGCTACGGTGGACACAGACCCAAGCAATGCAGTGTTAATAACAATGTACCCCAGTTCCATCAGCAATTGCTGTCCCTCTTTGTGTAGCAGCTCTCAGTGCTAGCTCTGGTTGCGAGTTATCCTGAATGGTGCGTGGGTGTGTCATGGGTGCCATCGTTGTGCACTGTACAGGATCCGCATTGATGTGATAGAATACCGAAAGATGGGACAAGCTACCGAGGAGCCTGAAGATGACAATAGCTGAATGGAGTTGAGGAGGGAACATGTGCGCGACCAACCGCATCCAGTTTGCTCACACTGGAAAGTCCTGCAAAGCATCTTCCTCAGCATTGATGCTGCAATATCCTGTTCGCGAATTGTGTCCCGTCGATACAGATGTTGACGCCATGCCACCCTTCTATGTGGTAGTCAATGATCGTTCCTGGCAACTTACATCTTGGTCAACTTGCTGGAAGAGCCACCGGCAACCTTCTGGACCTTGAGGCTGGCAAGCTCCTGCTTGAGCTCCTCGAGCTGCTTAGTGAGCTCGGCCTTGTTCTTAGTGCGCAATTCGTGAGCCTTGACAGCAGCCTGTTAGTACAACCGAGCAGAGAGAAAAGATATCGAGCAAATCGGTCAGAGATTGACTTTAAAGGCCAAGGGTCTGTGTTGGAAGGGTAGTAAAAGGTGTTGAATCGCTGATCCTGATCCTGATCGACCTGAACAACGTCCGTCTTCATTCGATCCCAAGTGGCCCAGGTGGGAACAGGTGTTTGTTCGCGTTGGGCTGGCGGTTTTGTCCAAGTGCAAGGCATTCGGCACCGCTGGTGAAAAAGTCTGATCCAAGTGTTCCCACTGGGATAACTCGCCCCCAGGAAGGGCTGTGGGGTCCTTTAGGAGCAAGAGCTTGTCTTTGTCGTGTTCAGTGATAGTTGCAGTGCTTGATCAGACGCTCCGCACTACCCTGTGGCAGTGGCAGAGTTCCCCTCAAGATCTGAATCGCGAACTTGTCACCAAGGATGAGATGATGGTTGATCCTAAAGCAGGATCCATTCCCGGGATCACTACAGACACGGATAGATGGTTGATCCTGCACTAGGTGGTTGCTGGGGCCATCGAGTTGGATGGATGGCTCTCCATGTCCTGGGTATCCGTTGGCGATGGATACTCATCCAGTTCATCAAGATCAATCACATGACACATTCACAGCGTAGAGACCATTTGATATAAAATCGGAGAGAAAGAAGGGACACTCAACCCAAGCCCTCCCTCGCCATATAAACGGCAAGTCGCAGGTGACTGTCGAACTGAGCAAATGCTTGAGGTCCGCACGACAAACAACACCTCCACTCACACCCACACACCTTTCCCTCTTAGCCATGGGTTCAAAGTCCAAAAGCGCTCCCTCGAAACGAACGACTGCATCGAGTATGTGCTCGGTGTCGTCCTCATTGCTCTTCGTCACGTCGTCATGTTAGCGTAACAGCTTCTATCAGCACTCACACTTTTTATCTCACACGGACACCTTATAGACGAACCACAGGTACAAGATATCAAGAGTGTACCATGCATTGGATCATCAGTCCATCTTCCCACAATTTGACATAACATATATTGTTTTAATGAACTCGTCTAGGATCTAGCTGTGCCCGCTAGTAAGAGATCAAAGGTAGAGTCGACCTCTTGGAATCTGATCAGCTCCAAACTGGCATATGAATCCTCCTACCTCAACTGACCCACACCCTGATAGAAATCACAAGATGAGACTTCACTATCAATAGAACGACCAGGTTATGGTGTTGAATCAGCGGAAGCAGAGGTTTCAGCAGACATGGACATGGATGCCCGGACGAATCATTCGACAGAGGATGTGAATGAAGGCGACGGAGAGGATGATGATATCGACATGCAAGGCGGCAACCGGGAGAGTAGCGACGAGGAATCCGATGTAGAGGACGATGTAGATCAGGAACTAAGGGAGAATGCTGCAACAGTACCCAAGGTAGGTTTTGACTATCAGTGGTTGTCCAGTTTGAGCGGGTCCATTATGAGACGATTGAGACGATGCTGACACCCCCTTAGGAGGCACATACGTCGGATCATATCCAAAGGACACTCACAGACCCAGAGATCGAAAGTGCATTTCATGGTCAGTACATGACCCAGATCACACAAGCGTTTGGTGACGAGCTCAACACACTACGTGAGGTATGGATGTGCAGCTGCTCACTGGGTTTACGACGTATGAATGTGTGTGCTCTTTGAAAGGTCACTTGTGCTCATTCCTCCGAGGATTCCCCCCCTATCTTGTTAGACGGACTCGTTGGAAGGCCCACATCTGGAGCTTTTGATCGACTCGTTAAACCAAACTGGACACATCTATTCAGCCATAGAGAAGGCGCTTTGGGTTGCAGAAGACAGCCACTAAGCCAATACAATTGATCGCACAGTCCACTCTTTTGCTCTTTTGCTTCACAAGGTTCAGCCTCTCATTCCTCTTGTCTCCACTCTCACTCTCTCCCCTCTTCCTTTCACCTTTCCTCATGCCGAGCGCACCCATTCCAACATAACCATAGCAGCACCATGGACTTTTCGAACGAGCAGACGCCACTTATCTCCAGCAATCGCGAAAGCATTGCCGACAGCCGTTTGGGTCCAGGCAAAAGAGGATTCTACTTCACTGAACCACGAGTGGCGCCTGTCTCACGTCCACAGAATGACTCACTGCCACGACCGCAGAGACAACCCCCACTGCTGCATCAGAGTTTGGAGAGAGCTAGTTGGCACGAGCAAGCTCATACGATCACCTCTCGACACTGGCTCGTCCTGACACTAGCGTGCCTCCTCCTCCTCGGAAACTATTACTGTTATGACATACCAGGGGTAGGTCCTGTGCTTTTGAGAGGGTCTTTGGCTATGCTACCACCATCACCGTATTGACTGAAGGAGAGACTCTTTCCTTTGACCCACATAGGCATTGAATGTACAACTGAGGGAGTGGCTCGGGACGGACTATGCAGCACATCAGTACTACCTCAATCTCCTTTACTCTGTCTACTCTCTTCCAAACATCGTGCTTCCTCTCATGGGAGGGGTTTTGATCGACCACCTATCGGCCTCAAAGATGTTGTTGATCTTCAGTCTGTTCGTCTGTGCAGGTCAAGGTATCTTTGCGATTGGAGTCTCAACAAAATCGATCTGGACCATGATTCTAGGCCGTTTGATATTCGGAATTGGTGGCGAGTGTCTCGAAGTAGCACAGGCCAAGATCACGACCGACTGGTTCAAGGCAAGGTGGTTGGGTTTTGCGCTTGGTCTGAACCTGTCCTTCGCTAGGATTGGTACAGCATTGAATGACAACATCTCGCCCGTCATTGCTAGCGGGGGAGGGGGAGTTGTTGCAGCTAGCTGGGTTGGATTTGCGATATGTGGACTGAGCCTTGCAGCAGGTATCTGCCTTTCCCATCTGGACAGCGCGGAATCAAGAAGGTCTGCAGGTGTACGGTTAGACGTCTCATACAAGAGAAGCGATCGGGTACAATCGAGAACAGACAACATTATTGGAAGACACGCACTCAATGCTTCTTCTGACTCGACTATGAGCATGTCCTCGGTCGCATTGGAGGAGGAGGACGAAATCGAAAAGGACGACGAGATGGCGCAGGATGACCGGATGCTCATTTCTGAAGTCTTTACGCTCCAGCCAAACTTCTGGGTCCTGTCTCTTTGCTGCATAACGCTGTATGGTAAGTTCTGCATGAATGGGGGAGATCCGTGCGAATACTCCCGTTTTTTTACCGCATGATCGGCCCCCCACCCTCCCTTTTCATGCGCTTTTCATATGCTTACCAAGGACGCTTGTCTACATTGTAGGGGCTGTGGTACCCTTCATCCATGTGTCCAGCGACTTTCTGCAAAAAAAGTGGTACGCGAACAATCCCACGAAAGCCGGCACTGTCATGGTAAGTTTTTGGAGGAAGGCAAAAGTGTGCTCGAACGTTGGAACCTTCCACTAATGTTCTCCCAATGGCTACAAACTGCATAGTCGATCCCAGACATTGTGTCCGCGATTGGCTCACCTCTTTGTGGATACCTGGTTGACCAGTATGGATACCGTGCTCGCTATATCCCTCTTTCGGCTTTGCTCCTTATCTGGGCCCATGTGCAACTTGGATTCACACTTGCTACACCGATTATGGCCATGTTTATCCTTGGATTGGCCTACTCTCTGTTCGCCTCGGTATTGTGGCCATGTATTCCGTTCCTGGTCAAGGACCACCAGCTTGGAACAGCGTATGGTCTCGTCACCATTGCGCTTAACATTTCGCTGACCATCTTCCCGTTGGTCGTGGCGTCTATTCTGGAAGCAACTCAAGGATCATACACTCATGTGGAAGGACTTTTTATCGCACTTGCCTTTACAGGATTGTTGCTATCCATTCTGTTCAATGTGCTGGATTATCGTCAAGGGGGCTACCTGCAACTGACCGAAAACCCTTTGGACTTGTATTCCTCGGACGATGATGATGAAGGACGAACGAGACGTAGCCAGCGTAGACAACGCGTTCGTCAGGATCCCAATGATCCACGTGAACCAGGATTTGAATATCGAAGATCACGACGGTATTCAAGGGCCTTGCTGCATGAGGAAGATCCAGATATTGAAGATGTTCAGGTGATGGTGACTACCAAGCCTGTTGGAGACGGGATCATAGCCGTTATTCCGCATCGACGGAGGCAGTCGTTTTCAGGCTTCGCAGGACATTTAGAAAGAGCGAGACGAAGTCAGTTGTTGTCTCAACTCGATACCGTTCCTGAGAGCATGCCTAATACATCCCCATACTCTGGCGCAAGAAGGCCACGACCCGGCCCACGCTGATCAACCGACTTGGCATGCTGTACTGGAAGGAAAGGACATTCTCACGAACTAGATCTTGTCGAGCGTAAAGATTCCTCTCAGTCTGTCTAATGTCGAGGCGTAGCTTTTGAACCGGGGGTCTCGGTTTTTCAGAACAAGAGGTTGTGTGAATTTGGAGCTTTGATTTCAATACCATTTACTCCTTTGACCAATTGAATTCGAGAAACGGCGTTTCTTTTTCAGTCAGAGTGGAATAAAATTCGACATGTAACGAAGTAACTTCAATAGTATAAGTTTGCTGTCTTTACCTTTTGAGTAATCCTATCCGTTTGTAGTTCGTCAAGGTCAATCAGCGGACGGATGATGGGTCGTTGATCCAAGCTCTTTTTTTGACTTGTGGTGGGAAAGTGGTCACCGCCACCATTTCGTTGAATAAAAACGATCTCTCTTTCTTCTTTGCCACCCTCCCTTCACCTCCCAGAGCCTCTTGAAGCAGCCTGGTAAGGCGACTCTCCCTATTGCTTATCCCTTCGCCTACCCATTCATCAAGTGTCCGTCAGTACTGACATTGGCTTTGTCC
>Ga0247824_10002182_pt1 | contig 10908 bp, 6 predicted proteins | sample 13C_PalmiticAcid_FD_194412 | JGI IMG/M metagenome (GOLD analysis project Ga0247824, IMG submission 194412) | Soil microbial communities from agricultural site in Penn Yan, New York, United States - 13C_PalmiticAcid_Day48 | ecosystem: Environmental > Terrestrial > Soil > Agricultural land...
ACCATCCTCTACTCGGCGTTGTCTCTGCCACTCTGCCCAGTGGCTCTAAACCAAATAAAATGAGCAAGTGTTCAAACCTTGAAAAAAAAAGCGCGCGCACCACACCGTAGCACACACATTCGTTGCAACGGTCAAAACCTTCAAGTCCCCCTTCATCCCAAAGTTGTTTTCTAATGAAGAAGGGAGGGAGGGAAGAAAAAGATCTAACAAGTCTGGTTGGGGTTCGCACCTTCCTTTCCTTCCCTCCTCATCCTTCACCCCTCCATGCTTAGGTTCCATTGGTCTCCAGTATCACCGCGAAATACACTCATTCCTACTGGTCGTTATTCTCTCAGCAAAAGCATTATGTGGTGTCCAAAGCTCAAGGAAGCATCAAAGAAACAACAGAGGGCCATCCTTCGGTTTTTTTTTTCAAGGGAGATTTTGCGACCTGAATCTTAGAAAGAAAGAGAACTCATTTGATCCATGGCGCTGAACAACAACCATTCCTTTCCCTCATATCCCAATGTTGTCCATTGATCTTTATTAGCCAAAGGGTGATGGCAACCTACCATACTGCCTTACTAGGTGATAATTGGCCAAGACAAATTGGTCGGCGGTGCGTTGACGGTCCACTGTCCTCCATATGTGTCATCCACTGCCCTTGAGTTCCTGACTCCTGATCCCTTTGTTGCTCAATTGCGTTCTTGTGATTGTGTAGAAGCCATGGGTACCTCTCCTATGAAGGCAATGTCATTGGAGCCAACATATCATGGATGAAATCCAACACCAAGCTTACCACTGTACTGTCAAAACAGGCACTAGTCGATCCAGGTTGAAAGGGATAATAAACGAGGCCCAAGAGTGTGTTCCTTTATAGTTGGGCAGCGTGTCCAACTCATCTGCCTGCCCTCATCCGCTTCGGTGCCGGTCTTTGAGTTTTATCCTGACCTGACCGATGCTGCAAAAGTCGAGGCTTTCAGTCGTGTGCGGTGGCGGAGGCCTGTTTGTTGTTGAGGCTGCCGTCCGCTGGTCCTGTGGTTGTTGCGACTTGTGGTGGGTTCGTGCAGGTTTTTGATGATGAGCAAAAAGAGGATGAAGGTCAAAGGCTTGATCAGGTGAAGTCGAGTTCCTGCAGTTAGCAAGGCGAGGCCGACGATGGCGCTTGCTGACCTCTTGGGACTCCACTTGGTCCGTTGCAACTTTCCTGAAGTGTTGAGATTCAACCTCGTGCTCCTTGCTACAGGTGTTGAAAGGGAACTGAATCATGGGCAGAAGTGTCCTGAGGATCCTTTCAGGTCAAGGGAGCGAACACGTGCACGCAAACTAACCAGCCTGCTGTCTTCGATGAGCTCTAGAAAGTATGAGTGGGAAGAGATCGGGACGGGACAAGAGTGAAGAAAGTTCGGAAGGGAAGGGCGAAGGTGAGGGGAGTCAGGGCGATGAGCAATAAAATCCTTCGCCATTCTTCCTCAGGCCTCTTCACTTTAGACCGTCCACATTTTTAAACACTGCCCACCTTGGTACACTGGTACACTTCCTCCCTCAGCCCCTCGCACACTCTCGTTCGCAAACAATAGCCGGTGCTGTCAGCAGCGCACAGAAAGCTCGGTAAAGGATACGGTGTTCTTTAGCCCCAGTATGCTAATCCATTCAAGAATACAACAGTCAAAAAGTGGATTATGGATATCGCCTTCCTCGGATGGTACCAGCAGATCCTGAGAGCCGCTGAACTTGAGGATCTGGCAGAGAGCCACATGCAAGGAACATCCAACTCATATATTCATGTACCCTCTTCTCTCTCAATATTAGATCGTTCTCAAGGGATACACCCGATCCACAGGAACAGGACCCTCAGGAAATCCAACCATACAGCAAAAGGTATGGAAGATTCGCTTGATATCATGGAACAGCCAAGATGTTTGACCCATTCTTCTGCAGTGGATAATAACGCCTTCATTCCCATGTCGAACAGGGATTGCTGGGATACAACCAAACACTCAAATTTTCGACATTCGCCCGCAACACCTGGCAAGGTATTGTACTCCAACCCGGCACATCACTGCACCGTTCGATGAGTTTTTATGCTGATTCTTGTCTCCATGTCGGTTTTGGTTTTCTGTTTTTCTGTACAGCAAGAAAAAGAACGATGGTCAATATCGTTTCATCCCCGCGGGGAACCCTCTCGCCCCAACAGGCATTGAAACTTGCCAACATGTATCTGGAAAACGCCTCCACATGCAATACCGACGATCGTGATATTGCTTTGGTGCTGTGCCATGACACCGAGATGTCGTTATCACAAGCAAAGAAATCTATCAGGCGTCCTGAGGATCAGTACGTGAACTTGGAGATCGCTACCGCCTACATGGACCTAGGCAATCTTCTGGAGAGTCAAGGTCATCTCAACGAGGCTAAAGCCAGTTACAAGAAAGCTGAGAAACTCGGGTAACTATGAGATCGCCCGCTTCATCGACGGTCCAGGGAAAAGTACACCAACTGAACTGTGTGTTTACACTCCTACTTGATTGACCAACCAGAGTAAATGCTCAAGGCTCAGGTCGCTTTAGATTCACCAGTCGTCTCAGCAGCATCACAAACTCAGTCAAAGGGTCTTTACTCTCTGCAGGTTCTCCTTCGGATCAGCACAAGCAGCAGCGCAATATTGCTACTGTACCTGCGCACATCTTTGCTGGGAATTCGCATCCGCCTGTCATTGAGTACCATCTACCAGGATCAGATGAACGTCTCACCAACACACCACAACTGGCGTATTGTCTTTATCTTTTGAATGTTCATCGCTCGTCTGATGACGCACTGGATCCGGCAGCACGCAACTGGCTGAACACCATCGAGGGGGATGCGGACGAACAAGATCGACTCAAAACAATGGCTACAGAAGTGATCAAAGCATTCAAGCGAGATGAACTCAAGGACGCCAAGACTGTTGCCGAGGTGGTGCATCTCGCACCTGCTCTCGACAAGGATTCTTTCCAAGCTCTTCTCACTATATTCTACTCTGGAATCGACCATTCTGGGTTGCTCAAGGTTCATCTACTTGAAGGACTTGCTCAGTTGATTCAAAGTGCTGACCAAGGTCACTTCAATGATGATGACCTCGTCAAGATAATGGAACTTCTCACTCGACTGAAAGATACTCATCAACAATCATCGGAGCACCTGCACCAATTGGCATTGGCAGAATCGCATGTAATGGATGCAATGGCCGATGCAATGGCCGATGCAAAGGTCACTGACCTGGATCGAGAGACACTCCAGGAATCAAGCAGAGATGATAAGAAACAAGCGATGCATCAATCTTGTCGAGTGAAAGGTCCGATCTCCTATCCATTGATGGTCTCTCAGTCGGAACTGGCTTCTCCATCATTACTCGATCGTGTCCAGAACAGACCAGATGTCGAAGGCAGTATTCGCTTGCTCAGGAAGCAACGCACAAAGGATCGAGGCAATGTCGTCTACATCCCACCTCAAGCCAAAGCCAGTTCACAAGCTGCAGATGTTACTCAGTTCCCATTGATGGAGAAAGTCAAGAAGTTCTTGGACAGCAACCAGAAGGTCTTCCTACTGATGGGTGACTCTGGTGCGGGGAAATCCACATTCAACAGAGAACTCGAGTTTACACTGTGGCAGTCATACAAGAACAGGACTGGCCGCATTCCACTCCACATCAACCTGCCTGCCATCGATAAGCCTGAGCACGATATGATCGCCAAACAACTACGAATGGCCGAGTTCACAGAGTCCCAAATCCGTGAGATGAAGCACCATCGCAAGTTCATCTTGATATGCGATGGATACGATGAGAGCCAACAGACACACAACCTGTACATGAGCAACAAGCTGAACCAAGATCACGAATGGCAAGCACAGATGATTGTCAGCTGTCGCACAGAGTATCTTGGGACGGACTATCGCGATCGCTTCCAACCTGGAAACCGTAACCAACAGTCGGACTCATCTTCGTTGGAAGAGGCTGTGATCAGGATGTTCTCGCTCAACCAAGTGCATGACTACATCAGGCAATACGTGATTGTACATCAACCTTTGTGGGACGTGGATGACTACAAGCAAGCACTCGAACGTATACCCAGCCTGAAGGATCTGGTGAGAAATCCTTTCTTGATGACTCTGTCGTTAGAAGTGTTGCCGCGCATGGTGGATCCAGGACAGCGTCTTTCCGAGGCTCGAGTGACTCGAGTTGGATTGTATGACCATTTCGTCGAGCAATGGTTGGAGCGTGGCAAAAAACGACTTGGAGAAAAGGACATGAACGTACAGGCGCGTGAGGCATTCGAGAGCTTGAGTGACGAAGGATTCACACAACATGGTATGGAGTTTATGAAGAACCTGGCAGTTGCGATCTACAAAGAACAAGACGGTCAACCAATTGTCAGGTACTCTCGAGCCAAAGGTGAACAGTCGTGGAAAGCCGAGTTCTTTAGCCGAGACAAAGAGAAACGACTCTTGCGAGAAGCATGTCCGTTGGCACGAAATGGCAACCAACACCGATTCATTCATCGATCGCTGTTGGAGTACGCCTTGGCGCGTGCAATATTTGATCCACAGGATGTTAAGAGAGTGTCAGTTCCAGAAACTATTATGGGCCGTCGAGGAAGTACAGATTCTACTCTGAGCTTTGAGATCAAGAATGATTCAGAGGAACAACATGAACAAGGACCGGATCTCGATTCACCCTTGGTCTGGAGGAGTTTCGTCAATGACCACTCACTTCTCAAGCTTCTGGAGGAGCGTGTTCAACAAGAACCAGCATTCAAATCCCAGCTTCTCGACTACATTGAGTACTCCAAGAAGGACAAGAAGTGGCGCAAGGCAGCGGCCAATGCCATCACTATTCTGGTCAGGGCAGGGGAGCAGTTTATTGGCACCGATTTGAAGGGTATCCAAATTCCAGGAGCCGATCTCAGTTATGGAGTGTTTGATTCGGCCCAGTTACAGAACGCGGATTTGAGGAAGGTCAACCTTCGCGGTGTTTGGTTGCGGCAGACGGATCTGAGTGGAGCACAGATGACAGGGGTGCAGTTCGGTGAACTGCCATATCTCAGGGAGAACAAGGAGATCCACTCGTGTGCGTACTCACCAGATGGAAGCTCGATTTCTGTCGGTCTTCGGGATGGAAATATCAGCGTCTACTCGACATTGAACTGGGAAAGGACTCTGACACTGAAAGGCCATAGCAATTCAGTGGAGCGTGTTGTGTATTCACCGACAGGCGACAAGATCGCCTCTGCCAGTATAGACAAGACGATACGACTATGGGACGTCGAGGCAGGATCACAGCTATACGTCTTAAAAGATCACGCAAGCGAAGTCTTAGGCCTAGCGTATTCACCTCGTGGAGATCTGATTGCCTCCGGTGCTGTTGATATGACGGTACGTCTCTGGGATGTGATCACTGGCGATTGCCGCAAGGTACTATCTGGCCATAATGGATATGTTAGTGGTGTCGCGTATTCTCCTAGTGGGAAGCAGATTTCCTCTTGCAGTGGAGACACCACGATACGTCTATGGAGCGCGGAGACCGGAGAGTGCGTTCGTATTCTGTCCGGCCACAGCGACGTAGTTATGGATGTCACATATTCCCCACATGGAGAACAAATCGCCTCAGCCAGCTTGGACAATACCGTTCGATTATGGAATGTGGAAACCGGATCCTGCCTCCACATCTTACATGGACATACCAACAGAGTCTATAGCGTGGTCTACTCGCCGAAAGGTGACCATGTTGTTTCTGGAAGCCGAGATGCAACAGTGCGATTCTGGGATGTGGAGACAGGGTCATGTTGTTATACTTTGACTGGTCACCGTCAAGCTGTGATTGTTGTCTCTTATTCACCGAAAGGTGACAAGGTTGTCACTGGAAGCAGTGACAAGACTCTTCGGTTGTGGAATGCTTCTGCCGGTTCGTCTCGTCTCGTCTCAAGTGGCCATAGTGCAGCTGTTCAGAGCATCCAATGTTCGCCAAAAGGAGATCTAATTGTCTCTGGCAGTATCGACAATACGATACGTCTCTGGGATATGGAAACAGGGGCCTGCCGTCGAACACTGAGTGGCCATACCGATACGGTTTTCAGTGTTGCGTTTTCACCTAAAGGAAACTGGATCGCGTCTGGCAGTGGCAAAGATAAATCCGTGCGACTATGGAGAGTGGCGATAGGAGTATGCCAACATATCTTGACTGGCCACACGAACTGGGTTAACAGTGTCGCATTCTCGCCTGAAGGAGATATGGTTGCATCTGCCAGTGACGACAAGACAGTGAGATTGTGGGGAGTGGCGACTGGAGTTTGTTACAAGACTTTAAGTAGTCATACAGATGGTATCTTGAGTGTAGTATATGCACCTGATGGCAAGCATATCGCCACTAGTAGCAAGGACCGCACCGTGCGGATTTGGGATGTTGACACTGGAGAGTGCTGCAAGATATTGAAGGGTCATGTCAACTGGGTCAGGGAAGTCGTGTACTCTCCTCAAGGAAACCGAATTGCATCTGCAAGCAGTGACAAGACAGCCCGGTTATGGGATGTCCAGACAGGAGAGTGCCGTTTTACCTTGACTGGGCATACCAGTCATGTCTGGGGTGCCGCGTATTCAGCCAACGGAAAGCTGCTCGCCTCTGGCAGTTGGGACAAGACAGTGCGGCTATGGGATGTCTCATCAGGAGAGTGCCGAGCAGTGGTTGAGAACTTTCCGGCCGAGGTCTACTGTGTTTCCTGGTCCACATCATCCGATCCCAACTATTTGGTTACCGGTTGTAACGATGGTTCGGTACTCAAGTGGCAGGTCCTTGAAGAGGATCAATGTCGTGTTCAACTGCAATGGAGTGCCTCAAATGGTGCACTCACAATGACAGGCGCCTCTATCCAAGATGCGTGTGGATTGACTTCAGTCAACAAGCAGCTACTGCTGCAACGTGGAGCCATTGATGAGCCGGAGCATCTATTGCGCGGGACAAGCGAAAATCTGACCACCATGGCATCAGCTGTCTCCAAACTCAAGGAGATATTAGAAGGAACAGCAGAGGGCTCTTCATCTAACCCACTACAGCAGACTTGGAAGCGTCCGTGGTGGAGTCGACAACGAGAACAGCGCACAAAGCATTGACGGGGAGAGTGGCCTTCATGGTTATATTTTATTGGCTTGTCCTGATTTTGAAAGTTATAGCAAAATGAAAAAAAAGATCCGGTGAATAGGAATCGTTGGGTATACGAGAATCCATCTCCCTCCCAACCGATAACGACTCATTGCATCAGGAGGAATGAGTGCTTTTAGTGCTGCTTGCAGGACCCTGGTTGGGATGGATGGGATAAGATGATCCCTCTCTTTTGCTCCTCCCTCTCGTGTCTTTGCCACTCAATCCAGTGGCTCTGAACCAAATAAAACGAGCGTGTTTCAAGAAAGCCTCGACCCGACCAACTCAAAAAACGCGCACAACACCGTTGCACAAACATTCGCAACGGTCAAAAAAACCTTCAAGTCCCCTCCCTTCGTCCCAAAAGTTGTTTTCTAATGTAGTTTTTTATTCTATGCTTCTCTATGAAATGGGTGGAGGGAGCTTTGTACAAACATGAAAGGGAGGGAAAGAAAAAAAAAAAGATCTAACTTTCCACACCTTCCCTTTCCCCTTTCCCTCCTCCTCCTTCACCCTTTCATGCTTAGGTGTTCCTTTGGTCTTTTTTGTGTTCTTTTGCCGTGTTTTTTCTTTCTTTTGTTCTTTTTTTTTTTTTGGTGGTTTACAGGTTGACGATCAATGAAGCAGCTCCTTTGAGTGCCATGAACATGTCAATCTTCTCACGGACCTGTTCAGCAGCTGCTGACTGACCAAAGGATCCCTTACGAGTGTCATTACCCTTGCCGAGGCGCAAGGTGCGATGGTTCAATTCGATCACCTCATCAAGCTCCTCTTCCGACAAGGTGGCATCATCGGCATCCGAGTTGGCACGAGACGATGATGAAGGCAACACAGTCTCCTCATCCGAATCTTCCGAATCCATATCGCTGTCCGAGTCATCCGAGTCCACAGGAGCTGCGAGCTTCTTCTTGGTCTTGTCAGCAGACACTGGAGTAGACGATGCGGACGAAGACGATCTCCAACCGCGACGCTGGGCAGGGGCAGGGACAACTTCAGGTGCCTTGACCTTGGTTTCCTTCACCTCCTTGGTCTTGGTCTGCTGAACCTCCTGAGGGTTTTGCGATCGCGCCGCGGCAGCACCAGTGATAGCGGCTTGCTTGTGCTCCTCCAAGGAGGCGACCTTGTTGGCCCTCATCTCAGTGTAGCTAGGCGACTCTTTGTACGCGATACCAGCCTTGACCAATCCAGTGATGGTGGCAAACACGGTATCGGTCACGACCTCATGGATAGCATACTGCTCATCCAGTTCAATCGCCTTTTCGATGGAATGCTTCGACAACTCCCAAGCCTTGTCCTGCAGATGGAAGCGCTCATCCACCTTGTGGAAGATAGTCTTGGAAGTGCGAAGGCAAGATTTCACGACATCAGGGATGGGCGACTGCTTGAGACGGATGGCAGAGTGGACAGCAGTCGAGACGATCGTGTCACCCAAACCGGCATTGGCATTGTTGGGGTGAGCACCATGCTGAAGGACATCCTGGTCAGCCACGGCGTGCTGAGCGCCACCACGGAAGCGGCCGTAGCGTCGCGAGTGCTTGCCACTCTTGATGGTGCTGGTAGGCGTGGAAGAGATGGGAGCAGGCGAGGCAGCCGTCTTGAGTTGCTTCTTAGCCTTGGCCTTGGCTTCCTTCTCCTTCTCCTTTTCCTTGTCCTTCTGTTGCTGTTGCTGTTGCTGAGCGGCCTGTTGCTTCTTCAACTCCAACATTTGCTTGGTGTGCTGTTCACGTCGCTGTCTCCTCTGCTTGGCCTGCTGACCACGCATCTGCTGGTACTGGGGCTCCTGCTCAGCAGTGGCGGAATGCTTTTGAAGCAACGTGGTGGCCATCTCGTGCTGCTGACGCTGTCTTCTGCGGCGGTGACGACGGAGTCGCTTGGCCTTGTCAGCATCAACGCGGTAATCGTCCGAGACTGGCAAGCCATCCACATGGTCGTCCACAAAGTCGCGCAATCGAGTCTCGAAAGCTTCACGTCGCAATGGGTCGCACGTCTCGACTGTTGATGATCAATTGACGGAAGTAAAACACAGATCAATGTTAGATGTCATAAAAGCGTAATACAAGCTATCGTTGTGATGGAGCTGCAGCATTGTGAAGAAAGGGAGGGGACTTACCAGGCAAAGCATTGAGCAAGGTGGTCAAGGCTGCAAGGTACAGCTCAAAGGCATCATCAGCAGAATCGTCATCCATGGACTTGGACGACTCTTCTTTTTGAACGGCAAGAGCAGCCAAGGTCATGGCTTGTTGGACCAACGACTTGTTGATATGACGGTATGGGATATCCTCTGGCATGATGGCATAGCGGGGGTCGATGCCACCCGTCAAAGCAGCCAACGAGATACCACGTTCAGAAGCCTTGTTCGCAACATAATTCAAGGCCGAGTCCATGGCCGGGTGGTTCAAGATCCTTCCAGCCACAGGGATAGCACTCAGTTGCTCCTTGGAGAGCATAGAGAGACCCTTGGTGGTGTTGCTCACAGTGTTGCTCACAGTGTTGCTCACGGAAGGCAAAAGACCAGTTCCGACCGAGGTGACAGAGCTGACCATGGAACGCGCTGCACGGAAGGGCATCAAAGGAGAAGGGCGAGGGATGCTCATACCCCAAGAGAGAAGCGACGAGGCTGTGGAGGTGGCAGTGGCTGGTGCAGGAGCAGGAGGAGTCACAGTTGGCTCAGAAATGGGCGCAGGCATCTCGTCCTTGGACACTGGTTCCTGTGTAACAGCAGGAGTGGGTTGAGGTGCCACAGCTGCTGCTGCTGCTGCTGCTGCTGCAGGTAAGACTGGTGAAGGAGCAGTCGCCGTAACACTCTTGGCCACTGGTTGTGCATTGTTCGTCTTGGCATTGGCAAGATCCCGCTCGCCGGCCGAGGGAACAACACTCGCAGGTGGTGTCTGAGTTGAAAGGCTTGGTGATGGAAGCACCTTTACATGTTCTGATTCTTGCTCCACCTCGGTGTCATCATCATCCTCGGCTCCTTCCACTTCTTCTTCATCTTCTTCGTCGTCGGCAGGGGTGGTGGACAAGCGACGTCTGGATGGAGTAGAGACGGTTGGGGATGCTGGTGGCCTCAAAGGAGAAGAAGCGAGCAAAGCAGGGGTGGAGCTGGACCTGACATGTTTAAGATGTCTCGGTCTTGGCATACTGACCATGGTGGTGGCCTGAATTCCACTCGCTGGTACGGGCTTCATGATGCGCATACGATCGATGCTGCTGTCCATGGAGGCTCTTGAGGGAGCGGAGGCGGCCTCGGTGTTGAGAGTGTGGACGACATCAAAGGTGTTGTTGCGCTGAAGAGGTCTGCGTTCCAAGGGGGCGAGGGTCTCCTCCTTCTTCTCCTCGGTGGGTGCTGGGATGGGGAAGGAGTGGATGCTGTGCCGATGACTGGCCTTTTTGGCCTTTTCTTCACTGAATGCTTCCGAGTCCTTTTCATGCTCTGGGAGAATGGCCTGGGGGCCGTTTCTCGGTTTGACGACGGGGAGAGCAGCGACAGGGGCTTCTTCGGCAGGTGATTCCTTGAGGTCCTGTGATGGTTGTTCAGGCAATTCCGGGTGTACCTCAGGATTGTGAGTGGCTGTGGGGTTGGAGGAGGTCGTGGTCGGTGCGTGGGGAGGGTTGGGGGAATGTTTGCGAGCTAGTACGGACTGGCTAGTCTGAACGTCGACGCTCACGACACTGCTTTGCCTTCGCTGCAGGATATTGGAGACGAGGGAAAATGGGTCCATGTTTTCTGTGTTGTATTGCAGTGTTGCAGTGATACAATG
>Ga0247824_10002183_pt1 | contig 10907 bp, 10 predicted proteins | sample 13C_PalmiticAcid_FD_194412 | JGI IMG/M metagenome (GOLD analysis project Ga0247824, IMG submission 194412) | Soil microbial communities from agricultural site in Penn Yan, New York, United States - 13C_PalmiticAcid_Day48 | ecosystem: Environmental > Terrestrial > Soil > Agricultural land...
ATGCATTTCTGCAATCGCTGTGAAGTCTCATGTTTTAATATCTCTGCTCAAGTGAAGGACAAGAGTCGCGCGTATGGCAACGCGCTCCAGGCCGTTTCCTCTGGAGGCCATAAGGATGTCGCCCAGATGCTGCTGGAGAATGGTGCAGACGTCAATGGATAGGGTGGTTAGTTTACCCAACCATCCTTGTAGAAATCCTTCCCTCGCCTATATTGGCGATTTGGTGGTTGATATGTAGCTGCGAGAGTCGTTGGTGCTAAGTGGGTTATATGATGTATGGTGCCTGCGATCAACCTCCCGTGCGAGCTAATCAAGGGTTTGGATACTTTGGGATAGTTTCTTATCTGGGTCGTTGCGTTATACCGTATCTACTAGACCGCGGAGGAGGGGTATACTACCTATTTTCTATTTACAATTTGCTAGTAGCGAGTGAAGAGATCCGAGGAAAGTGGGTGTAATATAGGTAAGATGCTCTAGGGCTAGTAAGGGAGGAACTCTATACTTGTCTCGTTATCCCTAGACGTCGACGCCTAATGTAATACTACTTGCCTGGCCCCTCGTTTACTATTTAGAAAATAACTAGAAAACGTGAAGCTTCTATCCGTACGTACCTTTCCTATGGTACTCTTGTAATATTATTATTATAGTCGCGTATGCTATAGTAAAGAACTATAGCTATGTGCGATATAGCGTACCTAGCTGTCCTGCCGCCGCCTAGAAGTAAGCCTTTGTCCTAGGTATCTAGGATGTATCTGGATCTCGAGTTGGACGATGATTCCTTTTTGACGCCCGAGCGGGCTTCGCAAGCTAACCGCCCTTGTCTTTCCGCCCTAAAGGAGGTTACTTGCTACTAGAGCTAATAAGTTATTCGATACTATTAGTAGGCCTCTAAGGGGGAAAGCTATTGTAATCGGCTTTATGCTATAGTATATAAAGTATCCTATTAAGGCGACGCTATATTAGTCCTAAACTAATCGATTCTCTAACGATCCTATAATATCTAGTAGCGACCGATATAGGCTTTAGTAAACCCGATCGAATTATATAACCTAGTATATCTTAAGGCTTAGTCTCGAGATCTATCTTACTATAAGAAGCTATCTCTCGACGATATACTATACTACCTTAGATTCGATAGTTTTGGTCTTCTAGTCTATAAGGATTTTGCCGCTATCTTACCCCTAGTCGATAGAGCTAGTAGTCTTAGCTTTTCAAGCCCCCTTTAAGACTATTCTAATACCTTTATAAAGCCGCTACCTTTAATAGTCGATAATATATATTGTAAAGATATATCTTATAGCGTTGTGCTCGAGCTTAAAGAGTACCCTCCTAAAGGTAGTGAATAAACTCTAAGAATATATGGGATCTACTAATTTGTATCTAGATACTAAGCCCTGCGATGCCGGGGAGTTAGATACCGAAGGTGATGGACTTAGAAGACTGCCATTTGGCGTGAGCAAGCTATGGTTTATCTATAATAGCGATCTATACCTAAGTTAATGGCCTCCGAATAATTGACTAAGCTTGTTCTCCTATAATAAAGACGCGTAAGTCGAAGCTTGGTACCGACGTTCCGGCACGTTGACCAAGATGGCCGACCTAGCGTTGACGTACCTGGACCAGGGCCGGTGGGAGGAGGCCGAGAAGCTAGAGGGGTAGGTGATGGATACTTTTAAGACGACGCTCGTGGCGATCAAACTAGTCATGGAGGAAATGGGTTTCGAATCACTGGATTCAGACATCTGTCCACCGCCCTCATCGACACCCCTCCCTCGCCTATGGGCTCGTTTATCACATGCACGTTCGGAGGCCGCGGACTTGCAGATGGTTGTCCAGTTCCCGGAGCTGTTGCAGGAGCAGTACCGACCACACCTCCGGTCTGCCCTAGGGGTCCAACCTGCGTAGGACCGCCAACCTGCGAGGCTGGCACCGCCGTTCTGAAAGTGAGGCAGGCAAGTCAGAGGCGGAGCTTGAGGTGCACACAGAATAACTTCCGACTCGTCACTTACCTGGCTTTCTCCGTCATCCCGTCGTTTTTCTTCCCCTTCCAGTACCTGGCCACGACGTAGGCGCCCTGTTGATCATGGGGTTTAGCCGGGCGTGAAAGAGCTGTGGGAGCCATCTTAACCCCAAACAGCTTACCAGAATGGTGCTAATAAAGTATGCAAACATGGCCATGAAGGAGAAGGCCAGAACGGCCCGCCACTGGCTGCATCCGGAATACCCAATGTCGGCGGGCCCGGTGATGATGACGGTCGGCCGCCGCCACCACCTACCCCAGTAATATCCCCAGTAGTCCCAATACCACGTCGCGGAGCATGTGCTCCCGCCAGTGCGCTGAAGAAGAAGGTCAGCTTGTGTTAGATGTAATTCACATCAAGTAGGTACCGTGATTAAGAGGCAAAACACGATCAGCCACATAATCCAGAGAACAAAGTCGGCCGGAAACGCGAGGAAGGCATAGAGGAAGGGAGCGATGAAGACGATGGAGAAGACGGTGCTGATGGACGCGGTCACGATGCCATAGACGACCCGGCCATCCCTCGAGACCCCGGCGTCCGAGAGCCGGTGCAGGAACGAGCCGAGAATCCCGAGTACAATGACGGAGCAGATGAGCTCCCAGATGCGCAAGCCCACCAGCGCGACCTTTGATCCGGCGCCCATAGTGGCTGTTAGCGTAGTATACAAGTCGGTGGTGGGAGTGTGACTTCAAGTAGGTATCGTGGGGTAGTCGAGGTTGGTGGTTTGGATACCTGGTTTCCTCACGGCGGGTTCATATCGTGGTACTTAAGACCCCGTCGTAGTGCGTGCTTTGTTTCCCCCGTGGCCCGGCTTGATTTGTAGTGATATCATCGACCGTGGTAAGCACTCTCGTCGCCCTTGTCCTCGCTTTCTAAAGCAGCGGATGATTCGGGAACACGAACAATGGGTGCTACATCCCGGAACAGTCCGATGTCATGGCCAGTCGTAACCCGTAAGCAGCCATCTGATACACTACGCATTACATTACACCAGTGCCCCGTGGCTTTGTAACTGTCCATTTCTCGCCTATCGCCGGCGGTCAGCGGAGCATATTGCTGTCATGGGCGCCGAATCAGGCCAAATCCTTTGGTGGCAAAACGATTCACCCGTTATCGTCGTGGACAAGCTAATGTAATTGTAGTTGGTTCCTAGTATTGTTGTGTGGCAATCAAAGCTAGTTTTTGTGGGGTCGCGGAGAGGCCACCACTCGGTTTTACCTCCACTCGCTTGCGCACAAGTTCAAACCGCCATCGCCCCTTGCAACCGTCCCTATATACCTCTGGTACGGACGCACAGTGAAAATGGCCCCTGGTGAGCAATTGCTGCTTTGAATTTGAGGAGTCACCAAAGTACCGCAGTGCTTCGCTAATCTCAGTGGTACACAAGAATCATCCAAGCGAAGTCTGGGTTCGCGACGAGTCACAATCCTCATCGTCAACCACAGCCCCAACCAGCTCGAGCTTGATCCCGAATCTGCGCAGCTACGGAGAGGAAAATGGGAAGAAGCCGTCGAGGCGTTGGTTCCCGAAGTGATCAAGCCTGGCGGGAGCCTTCTCTTACGCTGCAAGTCGACAGGCGTCGCTCGCGGCATCGAGGGTTCCGTGACATGCCGCCTTGCGGGCCATGCACCCCACGACAGCGTCCGGTTCACCTGGAAGAGCCGTTACGTTTGCTCCAGCGCATACACCGCGGAGACGAGTCGTGAGGGGTACACAATCGATGTCGATGCCGGTGGAGGTGCCGACGCAGTCGTGGTATTCGTATTTAGTAAGTACTATGCCGACGTGCACATTTGTATACCTGTTTGACGTCCTAGCGTCTAGGGCCGCCACGAGTAAATCATCTCAGGCGAGTGGTGTAATGGGAAGGGGTTACTCCTAGATAAACAGAGAGGGAGAAAGACACCATCGTCTTCAGTCATCAAACCGGTTAACAACTGTTGTTTTATGCTTTCCGCAATCTCTGTATCAGTTCAGTTAATCCGCCGGCCTTTTGCGATAATTTCCATCCGGGTGATAATGTTTGTGAGTTTGGCTAGTGACTCAGTCCGCGTTGCAGCTCTGCGCCATCCATTCCCGAGGTAGCGAGGTGTTGACGAGCAGAGACGGGTGGTAAGATTACCGTCAGTTTTTGCGGGGAGGAACGGACGGCGCTTGACCCGCCCGGCGGCGTGGGAGGACTTCTCCTGATGGTTAGGTTACGGTCCAGCACCTATCCTCTGCTCCAAACCGCTTTCAGCTCCCTGGAGCGTGGAAGCTTTGATCGTGGCGAATCAGCGGGATGATAATTAATAAAACGACGCTAACATTCCATTCCTTTTGATTTGTCTGTCGCCAGCGTCCCGCTCCAGCTCGATCGAACTCTTTAGGTAAAGGCGACCTAAAATACGATAATTGCGTCATGATTGTGTAGGTGGCTTGTGTCTAGGCCTCGGGGTGTTTCACACACAATGATTGTATATGATTCGCACGATAAGGGGTTCACGAAGGTGGCATCAAGTATTTCACGCTTGATTGTCAACCAACAGCGCGGTGTAACCCTTCCCCCTACGCCAGATTATTACCCCATTAGCTCGTCAGTTCTCTTGGCCCGGGAAACGACGAGAACCTACTCTTCATAACCCATTTCAAAAATCTCGCACCATGTTCGGTCCACGGCGGCATCCAATCCTCGGCACCGCCGCCGTCGTCGGGGCGTCTCGCGCCTCGGCCAGACACGAAGTAGAGCGGCAGACGGAAGCGCAGGCACAGCGAGAGTGGGAGGTCCAGCGAGAAGCCGAGCAGAGGAATCGCCAGAAGGCGGAGGAAGATGCCCGGATCCAACGGGCAGCCGAACAAGCGTTGAAAGCTCAGGCTGCTTCTCATCCACCGAGTGCACCGAATCTCGTGCCACCGCCCTCTTACGCGGCGCAGAACATCAACGGACCTGGTCTGCAGCCAGCGCCGATGCCGGTCCGCGACATGCACAACACCCGGTACTGTCCGGCATGTGGCAACGCCGGTGAGATACTGGACCGGTTTTGCAGGGCATGTGGAACAAAGCAGGCTTGAGGATAAGAATAAAATGGAAGGGCCTGTTGATGAGAAGATCGCCTGTTATTCAAAGATTGTACAACCACTTTAGTATTTCATATTTACAGATTTGACTGCTTTCATTTTCGAAGGTAGAACTAGGACATCAAGCATTGGGGACCTTTGTGAGGCATCGTGCTCCTGTGTTGTGCTGTGCTGTGATATCACATGGACTGGTACTAATGAATCACTTCACCTGCATAGAACAGGTATGTCCTATACTGGACATGGGTGGGTAGAACCGTCACGAGAGGCTCATGATGCAGAGTTGCAAATAGATTGGATCATTGGACATTTCGGGGGTGCTAGCAGGGTCACAAGAAACCAACCTCCACCCCCGAGGACCGCCGTACTCCCGATTGCGGATTCGTTACAAAATGCTGGACATTCCAGAGTCCTCGAGCGCTTCTTGGGATTTTGCGGCTGCGTAATGAATTTCTTCCGGTGTTGGCCTGGCATTTGATCCACTTATAAGGCGTGAACCTCTACTCGATCATCTCAAGAGGATCATGTCTTTCATTATCCGCTTCGTCGCGCCCCATACCACATCTGCACCTTTGTCTCCCAGCTGGGTATATCTTGTGTTGCTGCAACTGCGTCATACCTGGAAGATGGATATCCCGTTGCTTGTCGCGGCCGATGACCGGCGGCGGCTAATCTTAGAGAAGTGGCAAGTAACGTTAGTACCAATCAGAAGCACAGTGGTGAAAAGTAGATATATAAAGCAGACATTGCTCCCAGGCCCTTCACTTGAGCAGAGATATTAAAATATACTAAAATATACTACTACGACTTTCCAACGATTACAGAAATATATTACTCTGTAAGAGAAACCCGAAAGAACGTCACTTGCCCAGACTCATGTCCTAGGATGAGTGTATGACCATGAACCGCCACACATGTTGCCCGATAGTCGGCGGGTAGCCAAAGAAGGCTCTTCCCATTTCTTGTGACCCATTCAGCGGTGACGAAGAGGAAACCGTTGGCAGGTTTCCGGCCTCCAGAGCTGCTTGAAGCGTCGGACAAGATGGCCGACATCCAAGCCACCATCACGAAGCTGCAATCCTCGACCCTCAAGCTCGACCAGGTGCTCGAGATCCTCAAGCAGTCCATCCGGATGGTCGGCGCCGTGAACAACAACATCGCCAAGCTGTGTAGGTTCTTCGACGCCATGGCGACGTTGATCACGGTCATGGTGACGCAGCAGGTGCGCAGCAGGTGCAGCCGTTCGTCAAGAACCCCGACACGAACCTCAAGCGCAGCGAGGACGGGCTCGTCGGGGCGCTCAGCTGGGCGGATAGCCAGAAGCAGGTGATCTATCAGTCGATAGTGACGATCCGGCCGTATTTCTCTGGACTACTAGAGGGCTAAGTGCGAGGATCCAAAGGTCATCAGCGAGAGGTTTACCCTCGTACGAAATGTCAAGGCTAGATATAGTATCGTGGATGACGATATCTATAACTTTGATGAGACTGGGTTTATAATGGGCATTATCTTCGCAGGCATAGTGATCACGACCTCGGACGGCCGTTGCAAGGCAAAACTATCCCAGCCTAGCAACCGCGAATGGGCAATGGTAATCCAAGGCGTCAATGCCCTCGGCTAGGCCATCCCTCCGTTCATCATCTTAGCCGCGAATACCACCTCGCCAACTAGTATACCGAGTACAGCCTCCCAGCCGACTAGCGTATCGCAACTACCAAAAATTGCTAGACTATCAATGCGGTAGGCCTAGATTGGATCAAGCACTTCGACTTCTATAACAGCGCCTCATACGAAGGGCAAATACCAGTTGTTAATCCTCGACGGCCACGAAAGCCACCACTCGACCGAATTCGAGCTCTACTACCAGCAGAACAATATCATCACGCTTTGCATACCTCCGCATTCTTCATATCTCCTCCAGCCACTCGATGTCGGCTACTTTGGACCGCTGAAGTAGGCGTACGGTCGCCAGGTCGAGGACTTAATGCGTATATATATCAACCACGTCAGCAAGCTCGAGTTTCTCTATGCCTTACGCGAGGCCTTCTTTGCCTCGATGACAGAGAAGAATATACAAGGTGGCTTTGCAGGTGCTGGCCTTGTGCCGTAAGATCCAGAGAGGGTGCTTTCTAAGCTGGATATGAAGCTTCGTACGCCAACACCCCTGAACTCACGCGCTAGCACTCCACAACCTTGGGTATTCCAGGCACCGCACAACCATCGAGAAGCCAACTCCAGTCAACACTTATTAAAACTCGTATTGCCAACCATCAAAATAGCTCCCCGGCTTCGATATTGGCTGCTGTAGACCAGCTTGCTAAGGCCTTGCTCACCGCGTTCCGCAGGCTGCACCGGGCCCAAAAGGGCGTGACTGACGCTGTTTGTGTATCCAAGTGGGGTGGAGCCAGTCCCTCCGTCCGTTGACGTGTTGTGCAGCGAGGCATACTCTAAAGCTTGACTGGTGCAAACGGCTGAGAACTGCTATGACGCCAGACCGACATAATGCAACCATACTTAACCTTCGCGTCCATGCACGAGATCCAGCGATTTCTCTTCCCTTAAATGGTTAGCGTGTAGATTGGTTCATAGAACGATGAATCATGAAGAGTAGTGCTAGGGCGAGAATTTAGCTGATAGAATTGAGAAATTTTCAGCACTTAAGCATGTGGGCGGTCTCAGTTAGGCGGATCGGCTCCGGCGTTGCAGATTCGGTTTCCCATCTGACATCTTGTCAATTTACGCAACACCTCGGATCTGCGCCCTGACTCGTCCGAGGTCAGACATGCCGGAGTGTATCGTCTATAAGAGGTCCGCACTCCTCAGTCCTCTTCAATTTCTTTCTATCTTTAACATTAGACTTCTAACTAATTCGGACATTTGCAGATCTCTATTACACTACTGCTTCAAAACACACCTCATAAACACCAGTAGCTGCTCAACATGCCTGCCCGCAGCGTCACATGCATCCTCCTCAACGCCACCGCCAGGGCCCTTACCCTGGACGTGCAGTTTCAGGAGCTCCTACACGGCGAGTGGATGAGCGGCCGTATGCCGCCAAGCTCCATTGCTCCCGGCAGCTTCGGCAAGTGGGAGTCCGAATCGGGCGGTTTCATGACCGGCACAGAAGGCGTGCTGAGTTATAATATACAGGGCATTGACGAGAAGCTGCAGCTCCACTGGAACAACCCATACGCGGGCTCCAACTGGTACGGTTATAGCCATCCGCCCGGATTCAAGGTTGAAAAGAATGGTGGCAATGGTGACAATGCAACTGTTACCTTCATTCTTACCGAGACGTGAACGCACTAGTTGTTGTCTGTATGTGGATAGGATTGGACGAGTCGTGTATCGAGCGCCGCTTGAGACTTGGTCCCTGCTGAGTTCAGTGTATCTGGAGGTGCGAAAAAGGCGTCGAGATCCTCAGACGACATCATGACGCAATCATGTGCAGCCGTTCGTTAGTTGAATCGTTTGGGCAGCACCTCAAGCTGTGAAACGACCTTCATTCGCGAGAAGACAGCTCGATGTGACTGGAATTGCTCTCTTGACAACCTCAATCGCGCGATGACACAACCGCCATCAGCATCTAATTTCCACGCTTCTCTCATCCGATGCTGCAAGCATGCAGTAGAGGTTGCCCAACGGCCTTGTTTATCGCTCCGATGCTGTCTTTGCAAGAGATTACCATCGCTAACCAATGCTAGGGCCAAAACAGGTCCTGAACGCTTTCTGGCAATCATTTGAGCAAGAATTTAAGTCGGATATCGGTATGATCCAAAGGTGCGGCGATGAGGTAAGGGGAGAAATGGTTCTTGCCAAGGCACAGGCCGATCTCCAAGACCAAGAGCTCCAGAGGAAGGAGAGAGAGGCCGCGTCTGGGCACAGACGCAAGCTCAGAGAAATACTGTCTCGGACGGGAGATAACATTGATACCATTAAAGAATGGTAGCTGTAGCAAGATAAGCGTCGGTCGGGTAAGTTCCTTTATTCCTTTCGTGATAGTTATGCCTAATAGTCTCTAGGAGAACGAAGGCGCTAGTTACTTGATTTATTATCTTCCTACGACTATCTCCCTCTATTCAAGCGCGCTTGTAAAGAGCGCTACCGCAATATAGCATAGTGGGTATTTGACACGGCCGAGTTTAGTCGATGGAAGGACGGCGCATCCCCTTGGATCTGGTGCTCGGGAAAAAGTGGGTTTTACCAAAACTCGTTTATGTTGAGCCTGCTAAATACCCTATAGTCGGATCTGGTAAGACGATTCTCCTGTACGCACCCTATATTTTAGGTGACTTATAAGCTACTATCGATTTGCGCTAATACGCCAACCTATAGTACGAGCGTAGTTAGCTACGTCTTTGCGTATAAAAGTAGGACTGGTGAAATTGTTACCTTCTTTTTCCCTCAATTCAATGACCTATAGTCGTTATGCGCGGAAACCGTTATACAATCCATTATCAGATAGTTACTCGACCTAGTAACACTCTTAGAGGAAATGGAAGCCAGCCTAGTGGAAATGGATTAGAATCTATCCATTAGGATTAGTGAGTTGACGGTTCTTCTCCGACAAAGACTCACCCAATCGGAAAAATTCTTTATCTTTATCGACGCCCTAGATGAGTTCGAACCTAGAGAACGACGCGTGCTTCTGAACTCGCTCGCATCCCTTAGGTCGAATGGGCTAGGCCTTAGGGTATTCCTCATAGGGCGTGAGAGCCTATGTGGGGAACTCTACGACAAGCTTCCTGGTATAGAGCGTCTGTCGATGGCGTTAGCGGAGGCGATAACCGATATTGCTCTCTACGTCGAAGAGGCACTTTAAGAAAGGATAGAAAACCGAGACCTCTTGGTTCGAGACCAATCTCTTATCTTGGATATAAAGCAAGCTTTGACAAAGTATGTAGACGGGATGTACGTTGACAATACCTTCTCTCCGCCTCTTTTACTAACAAGGAAGGTTTCTTTGGGTTACGTTCCTGATCAACGAACTCTGTGCCTAGCATTTCGACGGCGACATTCGCAATGCTATCGGCTGCCTTCCGAGGACCCTAATAGAGACATTTAGCCGAGCTCTTCTCCGGATAGTTTCCTAAGGAAATACTTCGATTACGGCGAAAACGTTCTCTTAGGTCGCAATTGCAAAACGACTACTGACATTGGATAAGCTCTGTAAAGCTATGTCCATCAAGATTGGCCAACTATACTTAGATCCCGACCGGCTCGTCAACGGCATTGATCGGCTTGCGTTGTAGTATAAAAATCTGGTTTATGTTGATAAGGAACTAAAGACGGTGTAGTTCGCCCATCAAGCCATTCACAAATTCATCATCGAGGGACCGTATCAGCAGAACCACTAAGGCAAAAAGGAGATTAGGGACTATGGGATCTGAGGGATCCCTGGAATACGATCAGGTGGCGATGCGCCGCCACACCCTGAACAAAAGGGGGACTGAACCCCTCTATATCCAAAGGGAGCCTACTCCCTAAGGATCAGCCTTTGTATCTAGCTTTTATAGTATAGTAGAGACGTTAGCTAGACCGTTAGTGGTAGCCTCCGAATCGGAACCGTTTCCCTAGATAAGATCCTCTATATAATAATAGCGCTAAACTATCTTCCTCGATAAGTGAAGCCTATTGTAAGAGATCCCTGACAATTACTAATCCTTCTTTTTTATCGACCGAGATGGCACTAGCTATAAGCAAGCCAGCGACTCTTAGTCGAAGTAAAGGCGCATCCCCTATAAATCCGATACGAGATATTCGATTACCTACTTGCAACTATTTATTACAATTAGCGACTATCTCTAAGACGTAGACCGACCCTAAATA
>Ga0247824_10002184_pt1 | contig 10906 bp, 8 predicted proteins | sample 13C_PalmiticAcid_FD_194412 | JGI IMG/M metagenome (GOLD analysis project Ga0247824, IMG submission 194412) | Soil microbial communities from agricultural site in Penn Yan, New York, United States - 13C_PalmiticAcid_Day48 | ecosystem: Environmental > Terrestrial > Soil > Agricultural land...
GTGCCGAACGTATCCCTCGAGCCCTGTACGAAGAGCATCGGCTGCGCGATCTGCGGAAGGTGCGCGTCGCGCCGCTGGTCGGCGCGTCCCGGCGGGTGAAGTGGATACCCGAAGAAGACAACCCCGGAAATGCCTTCGGCGCCCTGCGACGCAATATGCGACGCGATGCGACCGCCCATCGACTTGCCGCCGATGAACAGCGGCAGCTTCTTGAACTCGCGCCGCGCCTCGGTGAGCATCGCGCGCCAGTGGTTCTCGAGCACCGGCGCCTTGTCGGGCACCTTGCGTCCTGCCGAGATGTAAGGGAAGTCGAACGTTGCGCAACTGATGCCGCGTTCGGTCAGCGCCGTCGCCGCCTTGACCATCCACGCGCTCTTCTGTCCGGCACCGGCGCCGTGCGCGAGCACGATCGCTGCGGCTGGTGAGCTCGATCGATACAGGGTCAAGTCCATACCGTCAGCTTACTTCCCGCCATCTTTCTCCGGGGGAATGTAAAGAGTGCAGCCGGTGGACTTCATCCCTCCGATGAGCGACCGGATCGGCATCCACTCGATCGAGGGAGGGCAGATGGGATACCACGATGCGTGGTACACGGCAGCCCGGTGGCTCGGCGCGTAGTACTTCTTCAGCGTCGTCACCAGCGCTCTGGCGCCGGCCGCACCCGTGCTATCCGAAAGGCCGATACTCGTTTCGCCAACGAAACCCGCCTGCCAGAGCAACAGCCCGGCGCGCGTGTCGATGCGGGGGCGCCTGAATACGAACAGACTGGCTTCGTAGGCTTGAACACCGGCATCCATCGGATCGATATCGAGGTCGGCAAAGAGACAGGCGTCGGAGGAGATGCCCGGCTGGATCCGTGCCGGGATCCCTTCTTCTCTCGCCCGAGCCATGACGATGTGCGTAGGATCGCAACCGATGCCCGGATGACCGTAAAGAGCGACACATACGCGCTCGCCACGCCTGGCATGCGCCAGGATGCGGTCCGCCATTTCGCGATAGGAGTCGGATCTTGGCTTCCCCTGGGCGTAGTGATTCGAGAGCGACTCGGCCGTCGGGTTGAGCGAATGCAGCCAGCGCGCGGCCGCGGGATCCGCGACCAGGTACAGGACCCTCTGCGCTCGCTCGATCTCGCGAATTGCTTCCCCCGTCGTCTGTGTGATCAGGGAAAACCCGGTGCCGACAAAGGTGACGCTGCCGGCTCCGGTGGCGCTGCCGCGATCGCGCACGTCAGCGTCTGCGCTTTGCCTTGGGCCGCGACTTCGATGCTGTGCCTGCAGACTTCGTCCGTGACGTGGATGCTTTGGCGGAGCTGCGGCTGCTGCGTTTCACCGCTCGACCTGCCGCACCCTTCGAAGTACTGGTCTTCTTGCCGCGCTGACTGCTGCGCGCTCTCGATGTCGCCCCCATGGACCCGCTCCCACCCGCGGCGAACACCGCGAAGCCGAGGGTGAATTTGATCCGGGGCTCGTCATCCCCGATTTTGATTCGGGGGATTCCGACCCATGTCAGGCCGTTTTCCTCGCTGGCCTGAAGCAGCGTGAGAATGGCGGCCGAGTCGTCGGAGAGCAGCGCCTCCTTCTCCGAAGGCGACAGGTCGGCGGCCTCGACGATGCTGGCTCTCGCGGTGTCGTCATCGCCGTTGAACGCCTCCAGCCTCTCGGGGTTTTGGACCAGCCACATCAGGAACTCTGCGAGACGTTCGTTCATGTCACGACTCCTGTCATGGCTCCTTGAGGAGCCCGGCCTGTGCGAGGAGGGCGCGAAAACGGGGTTGACCGCGCACGCCCTGGAAGCGCGGTTCGACGGCCAGATACTGGATCTCGTTCTGACGGTTCGCGAGCGCCGCTTCCAGCCACCGGAACGCGAGGTCCTCGTCGCGTAATGCGAAGCGTGCGGCGGCCTGCTCGATTCCACTAACCCCTGCCGCCGCTTCGGCCGGGTTGTCGAGGAGAAGATCGCGCGCCTGCTGGTCGCGGCCGGTGAGAGCATACACGCTGGCCCGAATGGCGCTCAAGTCGCTGGCAGGCTCCGATCCGGGCTGGATGCGATCGAGCGCCGCCAGCGCCTTGTCCGGCTCGCCGGCAGCGATCTGAGCGATCGCCAGGGCCCGTTCCAGCCAGCCGCGGTCCTCGAGTTCAATAGCGGCGCGATAGTTCTCGATTGCTCCCGGAACGTCCCCCTTCATGTAGTGGATGAACCCCAGGGCGCCGCGCGCAGACACCGAGAGCGGATCCTGTGCGAGCGCGAGCTTCATCTCCTCGATCGCCGCGTCGAAACGCGCATGGCTCATCAGATACAGGGCATACCAGTGACGCGCTGGTGAGTACCCTGGTCTCAGCGCGATCGCCCTGGTCAGTGCTGCTTCGGCCTCAGGCCAGCGCAACTGCTCCTGCCGGATCGAGCCGAGAGCCGCATACGCTTCCGCCAGTGTCGGATCGAGCTCGACTCCTTTCACTGCGGCTGCCTCCGCACTCGCCTGCGCGTTGATCGGAGGGAGAACCCCGTAGACCCCCGCGAGTACGTAGGCATCCGCCAGGCCGGCGTACGGTAATGCCGCAGTCGGATCTGCCCTGGCCGCCTCTTCGAAATAGCGAATGCTCAGGCGCAATCCGTCGGGCGTTCTCTTGTTCCAGTGATAGCGCCCGAGCGAGTACTGCTCGAAGGCGCGATACTGCATAGGCTTTCGTTCCAGGAGCTTTGCGTCACTCGCGGACAGACGGCCTTTCAGTTCGGCGACGATGGTTTGCGCGATCTCCGACTGCGTGCCGAACAGGTCGTCGGCGGCCCGGTCGTAGCGCTGGGACCATATCTGGCGCGACGTGCGGCAGTCGACGAGTTCGACATTGACGCTCACCCGCCCACCGGAAACCTGCACCATGCCTGCGACCAGCACTTCAACCCCGAGGGTGCGCCCGATCTCGCGCGCCGGCTTGCTCGTATCCCGGAACTGTTCCACCGAAACGCCGGACACGACGTGAAAGCCGGGAACCCTGGCGAGAAGTGAAGTCAGGTCCGCCGACACCCCTTCGCTGATCTGCGTGGTGTGCGGCTCGCTGCCCAACGTCCGAAACGGAAGGACCGCGACCGAATCCTTTGTTGGTGCGCCTCTCAGCAACGGAATGGCCGCTCCCACGGCGGTCACCAGGATCGCGATCATTGCCGCGTACGCCTGGCGCCGTTTGCTCCACCACCTCGCCGCTTCAGGCGTGCTGCTCCCGAGAGCCTGCGCCAGTGCAGCCTCCATCTCACCAGCGCTGCGATATCGCTCCTCACGCTTCGGCGCGAGGGCACGCTCGACGACGCGGACGAAGGGCAGGTCGAGGTCGGGACGGAGATTAGCGAGGGATAACGTTTCTCCGCGTGCGTGCTTCGCCTTGAGCTCTTCGACCGTCGTGGCCGTGATCGGATAGGTATTCGTGACCAGGTGAAACAACAGGACGCCGAGGCTGTAGAGATCACTCTCGACCTCTGGCGGCGCGCCATTGAGAACCTCAGGAGCCAGGTAGAGCGGCGTTCCGGAGTGCGGCCGTTCGTCCGATACCCGGGCGCGCCCCGCGCCGAAGTCCATCAGCACCAGTCGGCCGCCCTCTTCGCGCACCACGTTGTGCGCTTTGATGTCGCCATGCGTGAAGCCGGCCGCATGAACTGCCGCAAGTGCCCTGCACAGTTCCTGCCCCGCGGCTGCGGCCTCACGATCGCTCCAGCGCCCGCGTTCATTCAGTTCCTGCTCGAGGGTGCGGCCGTCGATCAGCTCCATCCACATGCCCAGGCGGCCATCGTGCTCGTCTGCACCGAAGACCTGGACGACGTTGTCGTGCCGCACGCGCGCGAGCATGCGTGCCTCGCGAAGCCTGCGCCGGGTCCGCTGATGTCCGCCGTCGGCCTGTGGCTTGAACAGCTTCAGTGCGACGTCGCAATCGAGGTGCGTGTCACGCGCCCGGTAGACATCGGACGACGACCCGGATCCAAGCTTCTCGTTCAGGAGCAAGGGTCCCCAGGATCGAGAAGACGAAGGCTCCGCAGGTTGCTGCCGCTCGGGAGCCTCTGCCGACGGAGAGGCGCCGTGCGCTGACCGACGATGGTCGACGTCATCGAGCGTCCGGTGGACCTCGGCGACCCCGGCGATAGTGCGCAGCACCCGTAGCGCGCGAGGGTCTGCAGCCACGGATCCTGTCTCCAGACCGTCCCAGTCAGGAGGATGTCCATCGGCAACCGATGCCAGGAGGTCGAGTACGGCGCGTCGGCTACGCGTCATGTCCCATCTCTTCGTACAGCTTGTACAGGGCGCGCACGACCAGTGAACGTGCGGCATTTGCGTTCGGCTTTCCGAGCGACCGTGCGATCTCGTCGTAACTGCTCTGCATCTCGAGCCGTGCGATGACGGCTTCCCGGTCCAGCGGACGCAGGCGAGCCAGTGCCGCTTCGTAGCGCGCGAGATCGTCGCGGTCCATTGCCTGCTCGAGCGGCGAGCGTCCGTCGTCGGCGTGGCGATCTTCGAGCTCGACTACCGCCGGGCGTGTGGCCAGCCGGCGCGCTTCGCTGCGGATCCGGTTCATCACCGCCTCGCGCAGATACGCCTGGAGCGCGCCGGGATGCCGGGGTTCGAAGGTGTTCAGATGTCGCAAGACGCCATGAACCGCGTCTTGAACGAGGTCTTCGGTCTGGAGCAGATCGCGCGCACCCGCGGGGAGCCTTCCGCGCGCCCATCGCCGCAACGCCGGCATGGAGCGGGAGAACAATTCGTCGATCGCCAGGGAGTCTCCTCGCCTTGCGCGCTCCAGCAGGTCGGCGGTCGTCTCGAGCTCGAGCTGTGCGCTCGAGCTGGCCGGTCCGGAGCGCGTGACGGCAACCGAGAGGGGGTCAGGTGGCACGGTCGTCACAACCGAGCCGTCATCATAGACCCAATCCCTGTGGCGACTGCCGCCTGAGACCGGTAGCGCGGCGGCGGGGAAGCCGATCGTGCTGGTCGCGACGAGTCCCGATCCGGGGAATGGCATGCGTCTTCAGCCTCGTTCACCTGTCAATAACGCGCGATCCGGGCGGATCGTACGAACGCGTGTTGCGATATCGAATCTATTAATGTAGATTCATGGATGTGGATGTACCCTCCCTGTTCAGGCTGCTGGGTGATGAGGCCCGTCTGCGGATGTTGCGGCTCCTCGACGCCGAGCGGCTGAACGTTTCGGAGCTCACCGGGATCCTCGGTATCGCGCAGTCCGGCGTCTCGAGGCATCTCGGGTTACTGAAGGAGGCGGGACTGCTCGTCGAGGACCGCGAGGGCGGCTTCTCTTATTACCGGATCGCACCCTCGGTTCGCGAAGGGCAGAACGGGTTCGGTCCGCTGTGGCCGCTGCTGCATGCGCAGTTCGAGTCCGCGGCGCATACGACGGTCGGCCGCGCCGACAACGCGCGCCTCGCCGAGGTGCGCCGCCTTCGCCAAGAGAACTTCGACGCGCACGGGGGCCCCGACACGAACGAGCGCCAGCTCGTGCCGGGCCGCAGCTGGGCCGCGTGGTCACGGGCGCTCGGTCATCTGCTCCCGCGCGTGCGTGTTGCGGATCTTGGCTGCGGCGAGGGGTACCTGACCCTGGAAGCAAGTCGATGGGCATCCACAGTGATCGCGGTCGATCGCTCGAAATCCGTCCTCGATCGCGCACGCGCGCTGGCTGCACGGCGCAAGGTCTCCAACGTCGTCTGGAAGAAAGGGGACCTCGAGAAACTTCCACTCGAGGATGCGAGCGTGGATGTCGCGTTGCTGTCGCAGGCGCTGCACCACGCAGACGATCCCGCGGCGGCATTGAACGAAGCCGTACGCATCCTCGTGCCCGGTGGCCGCCTGCTGCTCCTCGATCTGCGCGAGCACGAAGAGAAGTGGGTGCACGAGCGACTTGGCGATCGATGGGCCGGCTTCTCGGACGACAAGCTGAAGGAGCTTCTCGCCGTTGCCGGTCTCGACGAGATCAGGCTCAACGTTGGCGCGCGCCGCACCGGTGATCCTTTCACGGTGTTGATAGCGAGCGGTGTGAAGCCGATCGATGCGGGCAACCACGCGAAAAGAAAGCAACGATAACGATGTCTTCGACCAGCAACACCTCGAACCCCGAGCCCCGAACCCCGAATCCCGCAAATCGCACGTCGCACGTCGCACGTCGCACGTCGGAGACGACCCTCCACGAGCAGCTGGCGAAGCGCCTGCTCGTGCTCGACGGCGCGATGGGCACGATGATCCAGCGATACAAGCTGACCGACGCGGACTTCCGCGGCGATCAGTTCCGGGACCACCCGAACGAGCAGAAGGGGAACAGCGATCTGCTCGTCATGACGCGGCCCGATGTGATCGGCGCCATCCACCGCGAGTACCTCGCCGCGGGTGCGGACATCATCGAGACCAACACGTTCACCAGCAATGCCATTGCGCAGGCGGATTACGGCCTCGAGTCTTTTGTCTACGACCTGAACAGGGCTGGTGCGCGCCTCGCACGTGAAGCCGCCGATGAATGGACCGCGAAGACGCCGGAAAACCCGCGCTTCGTCGCCGGTTCAATGGGCCCGACGAATCGCACGCTCTCGATCTCGCCCGACGTCAACAATCCGGCGTATCGCGCCGTGACGTTCGACCAGATGCGCGAGGCGTACGAGGAACAGGTCCGCGGCCTGATCGATGGCGGCAGCGACATTCTGCTGCTCGAGACCATCTTCGACACCCTCAACGCGAAGGCGGCGATCGTGGCGATCGAGAACGTGTTCGAGGCGAGAGGCCAGCGCCTGCCGCTGATGATCTCGGTCACTGTCACCGACCGCAGCGGCCGCACGTTGTCGGGGCAGACGCTCGAGGCCTTCTACCTCTCGATCCGGCACGCGAAACCGTTCAGCGTCGGCATCAACTGCGCGCTCGGCGCGCGCGACATGCGTCCGTACATCGAGGAGCTTTCGCGTCTGGCCGAATGCTACGTGAGCAGCTACCCGAACGCCGGCCTCCCGAACGCGTTCGGCGAGTACGACGAGAAAGCTCCTGAGACCGGAGAACTGCTCCGAGACTTCGCCGCCAGCGGCTTCGTCAACATCGTCGGCGGCTGCTGCGGAACCACCCCAGACCATATCGCCGCAATCGGTAGAGCGGTGAGCGGTCTCGCACCGAGAGCCTTGCCGCAAACAAGCTGGCTGCAGACTGAAGCCCGAAGTCGTGACAATGCCGGAAGCCGGAAGCCGGAAGCGGGAAGCCGAGACACGTTCACGCGCTTCTCCGGTCTGGAAGCGCTGGTGATCCGCCCGGATTCGAACTTCCAGATGATCGGCGAGCGCACAAACGTAACAGGAAGCGCTCGATTCGCGCGCCTCATCAAGTCCGAGAACTATGCGGAGGCTGTACGCGTCGCTGCGGAACAGGTTCGCAACGGCGCGAACCTGATCGACGTGAACATGGACGAGGGCATGCTCGACTCCGAGCAGGCCATGACCACGTTCCTCAACTACATCGCTACCGAGCCTGAGATCGCGCGCGTACCGGTGGTGATCGACAGCTCCAAGTGGACCGTGCTGCAGGCGGGCCTGAAGTGCGTCCAGGGGAAGTCGGTCGTCAATTCGATCAGCCTCAAGGAGGGTGAAGAGGACTTCCTGCAGAAGGCGAGCACCGTTCAGCGCTTCGGTGCCGGCGTCGTCGTGATGGCGTTCGACGAGACGGGGCAGGCCGACACGGTCCAGCGCAAGGTCGAGATCTGCCAGCGCGCCTACAGGCTGCTGGTGGAGGAGGTCGGCTTCGATCCGACCGACATCATCTTCGACCCGAACATCCTCGCCATCGCGACGGGGCTCGAGGAGCACAACGACTACGCGAAAAACTTCATCGAGGCGACGCGGATCATCAAAGAGACCTGTCCCGGCGTGAAGATCAGCGGAGGCGTGAGCAATCTTTCCTTCTCGTTCCGCGGCAACGACGTCGTGCGCGAAGCGATCCACTCCGCGTTCCTCTATCATGCGATCGCGGCCGGCATGGACATGGGGATCGTCAACGCCGGCCAGCTCGTCGTCTACGAAGACATCCCGAAGGGCCTGCTCGAGCACGTCGAAGACATCATCTTCAATCGTCGTCCTGACGCGACGGAACGGATGGTCACGTTCGCCGAATCGGTGAAGGGAACAGGAACAAAAAAAGAGGCGGATCTCGCCTGGCGCGACCAGCCGGTCCAGAAGCGGCTCGCCTATGCGCTCGTGCACGGTGTCGTCGACTACATCGATGCGGACGTCGAGGAGGCGCGACAGCAGTACGCGAAGCCGCTCGACATCATCGAAGGTCCGCTCATGGACGGGATGAAGATCGTCGGCGACCTGTTCGGCGCCGGCAAGATGTTCCTCCCCCAGGTCGTGAAGTCCGCCCGTGCCATGAAGAAGGCCGTGGCTGTCCTGTTGCCTTACATGGAAGAAGAGAAACGTCTGGCGGAATCTGAAGGTAGGGGCCGCCTACAGCCGGCGCGGAGCAAGATCCTCATGGCGACAGTCAAGGGAGACGTCCACGACATCGGCAAGAACATCGTCGGCGTCGTGCTGCAGTGCAACAACTACGAGGTCGTCGACCTTGGCGTGATGGTGCCGGCGGCGAAGATCCTCGACGAAGCGATGGCGCAGAAGGCGGACATCATCGGCCTCTCGGGTCTGATCACGCCCTCGCTCGACGAGATGGTGTTCGTCGCGCGCGAGATGGAGCGCCGCAGCTTCACGATCCCGCTGCTCATCGGTGGCGCGACGACGAGTCCGCAGCATACCGCGGTGAAGATTTCGCACGAATACAGTCAGCCGGTCGTCCACGTGCTCGACGCATCGCGAGCGGTTGACGTCGTGTCGAGCCTGCTCGGCGACAGGCGCGACGAGTTCGACCGCGCCAACCGCGTGCAGCAGGAGACGACCCGGCAGAAGTATGCGGGGCGGAAGGAGAAGCCGCTCCTCTCGATTCAGCAGGCGCGCGCGAACCGGTTCCAGTATGACTGGGACAACCACGAGATCGCATCCCCGTGGTTCGTCGGCCGGCGTTACCTCGAGGATGTCGACCTCGCCGAGATCGCGAAGTTCATCGACTGGCAGTTCTTCTTCACCGCCTGGGAGCTGAAGGGACGATTCCCCACGATCCTTGACGATCCCAAGGTGGGCAAGGCCGCGCGCGAGCTCTACGACAATGCGCAGGCGCTGCTGAAGCGGATCATCGAGGAGAGGCTGCTCGCGGCGAAGGGCGTTTACGCCTTCTGGCCGGCGAACACGGTCGGCGACGACATCATGGTTTTCAAGGACGATTCGCTGCGCGAAGAGCTCGCGCGTCTGCCGATGCTGCGCCAGCAGGAGGTGATCGCGGACGGCCGCCCCAACCGATCGCTCGCCGATTTCATCGCGCCGAAAGAGTCGCTCGTGCCTGACTACATCGGCATGTTCGCGGTGACCGCCGGCCTCGGCGCCGAGGCGCTCGCGAAGCAGTTCGAGGCGGACCACGACGACTACAACGCGATCATGGTCAAGGCACTCGCCGACCGCCTCGCCGAGGCCTTCGCCGAGTACCTGCACGCGCAGGCGCGCAAGGACTGGGGGTACGAAAAGGAAACGCCCTCCAACGAGGAGCTCGTCGCCGAGAAGTACCGCGGCATCCGTCCCGCTTACGGGTATCCCGCGTGTCCCGACCACAGCGAGAAGTTCAAGCTCTTTGACCTGCTTGATGCGCGCAAGCTCGGGATCCATCTCACCGAGCACGCCGCGATGACACCCGCGGCTTCCGTGTCGGGCCTCTACTTCTCACACGCGGAGGCGAAGTACTTCAACGTGGGCCGGATCGACCGCGATCAGCTGCAGGATTACGCGAAACGGAAGGGTGAGGCCGTGGAGGTGACCGAGCGCTGGCTGGCGTCGTCGCTGGCGTACGAGGCGGCGGAGTTCAGCGTGAAATGCTGAAGGGTGAAATCATCTCGCATGCTTCAGATGACCCGGGACCTGGTCGCTCACAAGGGCGCCGCGAATACGTTGCTTCTGGAGGCGATCCGCAAACACCCGGCAGCCGCCGCGGACGCCGAGATCGTCGGACTGCTGCAGCACATTCTCGTCGCCAGCCGATTCTGGTTTCTGACGATCAGCGGAACGCCGTTCGTTCTCGAGCGTGAGACGGCCGCTCCCGACTCGCTGGACGCGCTCATCGGTTTGTATGCCGCCGCTCAGCGAGACGAAGAAGCGTGGATTGCGCGCGCCACCGCCGCCGACCTGGAGCGCGTCCTCGAGAATCCATTGATTCCCGGCGGACGCTGCACGGTTGCACAAGGCATCATGCAGGTCTGCATGCACTCGCACGGGCATCGTGCGCAGGTCGCGAAGATGCTGCGGCAACAGGGCGGCGCCCCGCCGATGACGGACTTCATTCTCTGGTTGTCGTCACGCCCAGGTTCGTGACTCCATCGGTTGGTCCACTACTCCTCTCGTAACGCCTCGATCGGCTGGATTCGCAGCGCCCGCCTGGCGGGGCCGACAACAGCCAGTACTCCGGCGGTCACCATCATCAGAGAGACCGCCGGAAGCAGGATCTTGCCCTTGCCGCCAAGGAGGGTCCCATCCGATAGCGTATCGAGCACCACGATCGTCAGCACGCCGGTCACCAGCCGTAGCGCGAGCTTGTCCTGTTGATAGACGAGCGTCATCGACCGGGCCCCCACGCGTACGTCCGGCTCGCTGTCGGTCGCGATCTGCCGCAGCCGATCGCCCAATGCCGCCGGCTCGCCGCCGCGCATTCGCAGGATAGTTGCCATACACATACACGCTGCTCGACATCCACGACGTCACCATGTGGCAGGTTGCGGTCATGCAGGGCATGATCAGCATGCTGCTCGTCATCGTCGCGGTGAACGTCGGCATCCTTATCTACGGGCGCACAGCGACCGAGAGC
>Ga0247824_10002185_pt1 | contig 10904 bp, 17 predicted proteins | sample 13C_PalmiticAcid_FD_194412 | JGI IMG/M metagenome (GOLD analysis project Ga0247824, IMG submission 194412) | Soil microbial communities from agricultural site in Penn Yan, New York, United States - 13C_PalmiticAcid_Day48 | ecosystem: Environmental > Terrestrial > Soil > Agricultural land...
CTTCTGCCTCTACCGAGTCCACTCTCCCCATCAGGATAGGTCAATTGTGTTTTCACAGAGAAAGAGTCTTCTTCACCCTCTTTTTCTTGTCTCTCAGGACCATCTCGCCGCGCCCGAATGCTTGGGGCGCACGTCGGCGTGAGGGTGGAGTGTGTTTGTGCCTGAGTGCGTGTTGCCCTCCATAAAAATAGCGTGCCTGCTAGACTGGCCAACCATACGCTCTGGCTGTGCCACCTGTGCTTGTTAAAATAGCACATCTTTTTCGCCCTGGGTGGGACTTGTTGTATGCAAGGGCTGAGGGTGGCAGTGATACCGCATTCGGACAAGCTGTGTCCAACCCATTGCTTTATCTCTCACTGGGTCCCCTCTCTCCTTCAACTGGAGATGGGGGAAAAGCGCACTGGAGTTTGGGCAAACGACCATTGTAGAAAAGCACAGCCAGGCCCAGGGGCGCAGGCGAAGGCGAAAAAAAAAGAAAGAAACGTACCTGGGCTAGAGTGTTCTTTGGAGGACAATGACGACGCACTGCAGAATCTCTCTCACCCAAGGTAACCTCTTTCTCCTATGCATCTCCTCTCTATCTCCTTTACGTCTAGAACGATCGGGCCAAAGGGTGGGAAAGACATCGCCATCCAAGCAAGAACAAGATTGTACCAGATATCGATCTTAAGAGTGTCAGGCACGACCAGATGGACACGTTCCTGCCAGTGTGATAAGCAGTCAACGACTGAGCCTTCACAACCCACTGGAACAGTTTTAACACACACGACTAGAACCAAAGTATTCATCACGCGCAGCTCTTCAAGGTTGGATAGGTGACCGTCGTGCGGCCATGCATTCTCCCACTGTTGGCGAAGCACACGATCGCTAGCCGTACAATGATTCTGTTGGCCGCTACCTTGGACATCCATCTGGATAGAGGTTTACATGACCATTGAGTCAACAGCGGCATTGAATGTTTAATCTGCCAATGCTTGTTCCCCAAGGTTTGGCATGGCGACACGTTCACCGCACGGAGAAAGGTCATGGACATTGAACACACGGATGCAATTGGATACGAAGAGCATTCCCAACAACACTGGGGGCCTTTCACGACGAATTGGGTCAATCTCAATCTCGAGAGAGGCGTTCCCAGGACAGCGCATGGATGCCACCAAATTACCCGTTGACAAGACAAACGGTTGCCCCAACGACCAAATGTAAGTTCAACGACACAAGGCAGCTGAAATGACGTTCGCCAACAGGTATGATCAAAGGACAGATCAAAGAGTCCAAGATCAATAGGATTTGTTCAGATGGACAGGAGCGAGGAGCGAGGAGCAGAATGAGCGTGCTATTGAGGGAACACTGAAGTTTGGTGGAGGAAGTACCATTGTGCGTGTTTGTCATGGTGCAGAACAAGGAACAGGAACAATACCGTGCCGCCACATGATGACCCAAAGCGACATGACAATATCTAAACGTTCCAAAATGCTTCTGGCCTTCTCAGTCTGCAGACCTCAGCCCAATCGAACACCTGTAGATCAAACCCATTGGATGATCCGAAGGTATAACAACTCGTGAATAAATCAATGGGCTTGAAAGGTCTGCACGTTTTGGCCACTGTACGGTATCGTGCGGAGAATCGTGGTTGTGTGGTGAATGCCCTTTGTCAACGATCGCCCACAATGTATCCTGAAGTCTAAAATGCATCCAATGCACAAACAACCCGATAGGGTCCCCTGTTTGCAGATCAAGGGGAAAGGGTCACCGAACATGGCCCGTGATGTAAAGCCAAATGGAACTGTGTGCTGTATCAAAAAGGCAAACCAGCTCTGTGTAGAGAGATGCATAATACTCACAATGCCTCCATGTTATCAAGCAAGCAAGCAACGATGTCAGAAGGATATCAACTACAATACATTAAAAGACAATGCAGATTCAAGGATATTCTAAAGAAGGAGGTTCGCCAGGAACGATCTCTCGTACAAAAATCCCTGCCGTTCCTTCATCTCTGTCCACATCCTTTCCTTGCTTTGCGTTTTGTGGAGGAATAAAAAAAAGGTCATCCTTTAGACACTCTTTCCAATGGTCTCGACCCTGAATCCAATCTCCCTCAACTTGGGAGCATCCAAGATCAAACGACCATCGAAGATGAAGGCGGGCTTGTGCATCGAGTCAAAGATCTTCTTGTAGTCCAAGTTTTCCATCTTGAATTCGTCCCATTCTGTGCAAATAACGACGGCATCTGCGCCAGCGCACGCCTCGTAAGCACTACTGCAGACTTCGGTGTGCTTGTCAACCGCGGTCTCGTTGGTGCCAACACCAGGCTCGGTGAGATCCATCTTGATCTGCTTAGCGCCAACCTTGGGGTCGTAGATGGCAACGCGAGCCTGCTCCTGGATCAAGTAGCTGCAGAGAGTAATGGCAGCCGACTCACGGGTATCACCAGTGTCCTTCTTGAAAGCAAATCCGAGAAGGGCAATACGCTTATAGGTGACGGTGTTGAAAAGAGTGCGGACAATGCGCTCGGTGAAGCGCAGCTTCTGGTACTCGTTCATGGTGACGACAGACTTCCAGTAGGCAGCGACCTCAGGCAAGTAAAGCTGTTCACTCAAGTAGACCAAGTTGAGGATATCCTTTTGGAAGCAAGAACCTCCGAATCCAACCGAAGCCTTCAAGAACTTGGGTCCAATACGAGAATCGGTACCGCAGGCGAAGGCGACCTCGTCGACATCAGCACCTGTGGCTTCGCAAATGGCAGAGAGAGCGTTGATGGACGAGATACGCTGAGCAAGAAGGGCGTTGGCAGCCAACTTGGAGAGCTCTGATGACCACAGGTTCATGGTGATGACGCGTTCCTTGGGAATCCAGTTGGTGTAAATGCTGACAAGCTTCTCTTGAGCAGCAAAGCCCTCTGGGGTCTGAAGGCATCCGATCAAAACACGGTCAGGGTTCATTAAATCCTTGACGGCAGTTCCCTCAGCCAAGAACTCGGGGTTGGAGAGAATGTCAAAGCGGATGCCCTGGGTCGAATTGGCCTCAAGAACGGTGCGCATGCTCTGGGCGGTGCGGCAAGGGACAGTAGATTTTTCAATGACGATCTTGGAGGAAGTAGCAACCTGGGCAATGCGACGGGTAGCATTCTCAATGTAACTAATAAAACGTTGAAGGTGCGCATATTAGGGAGGCAAACAAACCCTTTGAACTGTGATCCTTCCCCAAGCTTCTGGCGCGCCTTTCGATGAAGGGAAGCGTCCCCCACACCCTCAATGTCAAGAACCAGTTGTTTTTTCCCGTTGACCAATGTATGCAAAACAAACAGTTGGGATGTGTGACCCATTGGCCATGGACCCAAACCGCAAGGACACCAAAAAAAACAAGGAGTGCATGGAGTGCCCAAGTCCCGCGAATCCCAATCACAATAGTCCTGTGGATCAAAGCACGTTTCTATGATAAGCCTGTCCTCCCTCTCCCCCTTTGCCATCCTTGGTCCTTCCAGGATAGGACTCCAACATTTGAGCTGGTAGCCATGAATACTTACGCGAGATCGGCAGCCATACCAGCACCCATACCGGCCTTCTTCGTAGGAGTGTTGACAGAGACGAAGATCATGTCGGCATCAATGATAGCCTGGTCGACTTCTGTGGTGAAGAATAAGTTCTTGCCGCGACGAGCAAAGACGATCTCGTCCAAACCAGGTTCATAGATAGGGAGGTTATCCGAGTTCCAGGCATCAATTCGAGCTTGGTTCAAGTCGACGATCGTGACCTTGACGTCATGGCACTTGTAGGCAATAACAGCGCAAGAGGGGCCACCTATCCATGAGTATTACCAGAAGTCAATTGTGGTGAGAACGAGGACAGGAACGAGGATGTAATACACGCGCACAGGTCTGATGATCAGTCCGGAAGAGTGGATGAAACTCTTCCTGCTCTATTCCAAGGTGTTATCACTCAAAGTGGCTTTGGACGAGCGATGACCAGAGATCAGGCTGAGGTTGGTTCTGAATCAGATGAGGCCGAGGACGCTTCGCTGACTTGAACGATTCAGGATGACGATGGCTCCGGAGCATCAGGAAGGACAAGGCTAGTTGATTGACAACATAGCGTGACAAGGCAGGCGATACTTACCGACGTAACCGGCACCGATACAGCAGATGTTCTTGACCATGTTTAGAGCGTGGATTGACCGAGGGTTTTGATGGGAATAGGAGGTGGTTGCGGGAGTGTTGATGAGAAAGAAGAAAGAGATCTCGAGAAGTTCACGCTTATATACCTTCAGTTGTCGCGCTACTCTGAAGGCCCCTGCATCAGCGAAGGACACCTCTATTTTTGGTGCTTCGAATCCAATCTCCACTCCCCCCACCCCGACTAATTCAATTGAGCGCGCTGGGCCGTATGGACAAGTTCATTGGCCTTTTAATCCCTTTGGAGCCTTGGCACATACGCGGGGATCGCGCATCAACAGCCGTCTCAGCTACTCCTATTTCCAAGAATGGCCGACTGGTAACTGTCTTCAAGGACCTGTCTTTGTCCTCATTGAGTTTCCCACGATCGTGATTGTCTCGCTTAGAGCTTTGCGATGTTCCATATCTTAGAACAGCGCGCGTCATTGAACAGCCACGCTGGTCAGGATGAGAATGCAAGTCGAAGTGATCGGTAAGGAACCACTTTCCTTTGGTGACGATTAATGGAAGCATACTCAATTCGAACATCTGCCTCTTCAGGATGGCTTACGGCGAAAGTGCTCTTTGTTCATTTCGTTTGGCACCAGTGTGTTGTCCATGGACAGGGTACTTTGCCAAATCAGATGAGAGCAAGCAAGACAGAGCCATAGTCGGACGGATCGAGTAGAGCCATGCAGAGAGGTCCATTGCCTATTGTTGTTGATAAGCGATTTATCAACCATTGAGCTGACAGCAGACGGCTCTCTTATCATTCCCTTGCAGCCGACCATAGTTATTGTGATGTGGTGGACTCCTTCAGGTTCAGGACCTTGACAGTTGGATCAGGATCTACCGCGTTAGATACGCGAAAGCGCTATTTTTATCCCTTGCTTGGGATTGATGGCCCTGACTACAGGAGCACTGCACTTTTTCATCGCAGGAGACAGCGATGGGAGCCACCACGCGTTTCTCCGTGAACAACAGTAATGGGAGCGGTGTGTATTCCCCCAAATGTAGAGAGTGACGACGGAGAGGAATGATAACCCCTATATGAGGTGGGCACAATTGTCCTGGTGACACTACAATTCCTGGAGAAGCATCCTGGCTGCAGAAAGCGAACATCATGGAGTGTCGGTCGCATGCCTGGCCATGTGTTGTTTTGTGCCTGTCTGCACAGTCTACGTCTGTGTGATGATGAACAGGGGCAGAAAAATAGGGGCAAGGTCAGTTGGGATGGGAGGGGGCACCAAACGTTGGAGCGAAGCAGTACCGTCCTTCTATCTCTCCCCTACACCTCTCGTTTCCTCATTCCCGTTAAACGCATTTCACTCCCCTCCCCTTTCCTCTTCTCCATTGCTTCGTCGACACAGCAAGGAGTCCACCACAAGCACCCGGACGAACCCTAAAAGCGCTCACCCACACTCGCGCGCGTACGCCTATCTGTACCTCAACCGACCAACCAGACACACTCGGGACGAACAGTGAGACCCAAAGAAAGACACGAAAACCAAAAGACAACATCATCCATAGCAACGAGCACGATGGGGAAGCAGGATATTATCCAGGTCCTGACACCCGATCATTCGATCGAGGCGATTTTCCTCGACGAAGACGCAATTGTGGGTGATTTGCTGGCAGCTCTTGCCGAAGACAACGAGGCATATGCTAGCGGAGACTGGGCCATCGTAGAAGTGCCCATGCCGCGAAAGAGTAAGCTAGTGGTTCCGCAGTGGATTTGACTTTCAGCGCTTGGCTTCACACTGACCCCCCGCACTGTTCAACATTCTAGCCTCATTATCATACCATGAGCTGTTCGCCCTCGATCAAGGTAAACTAGCTTTCAAACCGAGGAAATGACGAACAGATAGCCTCACCGTTCGTACCATCGCACTCATCTTGATTATTTGTATCCTTCCATGCAACAGGGGCCCTTGCACCAGAAACTAAAGTCAAGGAAGTGCAGGAGCGATACCAGGAACTCTTAAAAAACCCTGATGCAACAGTCTTCAAGGTTGTCAACTTGCAATGCACACTGCCTGTCATTTTCCGTCATGTTCCTACCGTTCCAGAGGCGCATTATCGACAAATTCACGTCTTACCTATGATGACTGTTCGGCAAGTTTTGGATACTGTCGCCAAGGAGATGGGCTTGAAGGCTCTTGACAACCAGTCAGCCCCTGCAGATTACGTCTTCTCGCAACTAAAGGTCAATGAGGAAGACATTGAAGGCAAGTCAATTGGGTTCCTGAGCGGGCTGGTACATCTGCACCCCTTTTATTGGTGGCACCAAAGCCAAAGGGATTCAAATTTTAACCATTGAGTCCTCCATACATATAGATGAGAGACATCTCCTGGATGAGGAGGCTCCTTATGACCTATTGGTCAAGAACCGAGAGTTGTTGATAAGTCAACAGATCAAGGATTACCACTTTCTCTTCACAGTACCGGACTCGTGGACCTCTAAAGTTGAATCTGTGACCTCGCGCATCACCAAAGGCTGGTCAGCAACTCGTCCACTCTCGATGGCGGTATATGGCCTCTTTGGCAGCGCTACCGCATCACAGCCATCAACCACCCGCGAAATCTCAAATCCTATCCCAATAGCACCTACCTCAATCCATCACCCGTCCTTTAACGAGCAGGACCATTCTGGTGAGAGCGTCAAGAATGCTCAGAGGCGACGACAGAGCATGATCGCAGGATCCAGATTGAGCTCATTTTTTGATCCGTCAGCTCTAAGCGGATGGCTTGCACCGCAAGAGAACAAGAAGCGACACTCGATTGTTATAGGGCAGAGCGTACCCAATCTACTCTCCAAGTCTATGGGAATGGAGAATGGTTCTGGATCAGATGCTGACATGACAGACGAGGAGCTGAACGATGCGTTCACTACGTTGCTGGTAAATTCAAGTTTGGTCGCAGGTTGGGTAATGCACTCGGTCATAACCTGACATTCTAACATATTGGGCCTACTATACGAATAGAATGACCTGAACATCAAGGATGCTGTCCGCGAAAGCATGCTGCAGTTCCCGCGCGAAAAGAAAATGGCTCTTATTTTGCAAAGTCAGCAAGCACAGCAACAGAAAGAACAGAAAGAAAGAATGGCTTCACCCGATCCATACGCTGGAGCCCAAAATGGAGGAATCATCAACAGGGCAGCTAGTGCAAGAGGAAGGTTCATAGGATCAATATCTTCCAGAGTGTCGTTTATTGAGCCAGATAATTCTCCAGCAAAGCTTCATTCAAGGTACTCTTCCTGGTCCAGTCTAGCAGGATCGTACGACAGTGGCGCATTGGAGGACATGGATACTACGAGTCAAAACCCAGCGGGGGCGGATCGTCCAATGTCACCGACAATGGCCGCTGCAGGGTCTCTCTGGTCAAGTTGGTTTGGGCAAGCACCACCTCCTGATGCAGATCAAGAAGAAGTAGCAGATGACTCGCCACAGTACTACATCGACCAGCTTTTGAGCAAGTACGTGAAGATGTTGGGGGCAGCTTAGTGTATTGTACCATTGCCTCGGTCACGCAAACGAGGGATTTGGAAACTAACTATGCAACATTCAATAGGACCATCACTCAAAAAGCCCTTGCGAAGCATCTATTGAGCCTTCGAATCCTGCTCTCGACTGCGAAGCTGTCTTGGATTCGACAATTCTTAGACACGCGCGGATTCAGGGCTCTAGAGAATGTCCTGGATAAAACAGCAATCAAGAAACGCGGCGGCAAGGCCAATGACTTGGATGAAACTCTCCAGTCCGAGTGCGTTCAATGTCTTCGTGTCCTCATGAACACAGAGGTATGAAATGCAAATTCGTCGTTTAGTAATCGGTCTGGATATCGCATATATTTGCAAGATATATTAACGTTTTCGTCGATCAACTAGCCTGGGTTCAACCAAGTTCTAAGGTCTCCATCACTGGTGGTCCATATCTCGTACTGTTTGTATACAACGAACAGCAAGTTGCGAACAAAGGTCGCGGAGGTGTTGGCTGCTCTCTGCGTCATGGCGCCGGAATCCCATCGTCTTGTGTTGATGGCTCTCTCGGACTTCAGGGTCGCTCATGAGGAACGCTTCCGCTTTGAATACCTGGTCCAAACCCTTGCAGCGGCGGTGTCCGAAGATGCCGATAACGCGGATCAAGATGGTTTTGAGTGGGAATACAAGACAGCATGTTTGAGTCTGATGAATGCACTTGCCAATTCGCCTTCATCGCTGGATGACCGTATTTCGCTGAGAAACGAACTTCGGAGACGTGGTTTGGAGGATGTCTTTCAGGCACTCAAGATGCAATCTCCGCCAGAGTCACTTTTGATCCAGATCAATGTCTATGAAGACGAGCGACATGAGGACTGGGTTGATCTTCAGGAGCGTGCCTATGAAATGGCGCAGTTCAAGGCAGAGCAGGATAGGTACAGAAGAACGGTTCTGAATGGGGGTAATTGTGATAGATGTGGATTGTATCTAACAGTATTTGATGATTTATTGCTATGCAGTCAAAACTCGGATTTGGTCAATACGATCGCAGGACTCGGATCGGAAGAAGAAGGACTATACCCGCGCGTCATTCAGACACTACAGCAGTTTGCGGATGCAGCCTCTTCCACTCTCAACCGTGAAGAGTCTAATGACGAAGACCAAGAACAAGAAGACAGGGAGGACAATGAAGACAGTGACAGCCATGACAAGGAAGAAAAGGAGGACAAGGAGGACAAAGACGACCAAGCAGAAATCGGACCGATCTCAAAGCAAAGCCTGTAAGTGTGGAATCTGGTCTATAAATTCGTGTTCATCTTGGGTGAGAGTTGTATCTGACGCTCATTCACACCTGTCCTCAATGACCAGTCAATTCAAGGAAGATCTCTGGACAATTGTGGAAAAGTTTGGCGAACGTGTCTTTCAGATGCGGGACATCGAAAATGACTGGGCTGGATGTCACGACGATTTTTTGGAGTCGATTCAGCACATTGTCGGCAAGCGTGGCGTCATTCTGTCGTTCTCAGATCCCAACAGTAGTTCTCCTTCGTCTGCCTCTCTTGCCTCAAGTCGTCGACACAGCTATATCGATTTTGAACTCGATATCATGAGGCGAGACATGGATGATATGCGTGAGGATGCGGAAAAGCTGCGCAAAGAGCTCGCTGAAGCCAAGCAGGAAGCAGATGATGCCAAGACACAACTTCGACAATTGAAGCAAGCCGATCCTCCAACATCGGCTGGAAAGAGGGAGGTAAATATCACGTTGTTATGGATCTGTTCAGTTGCTTTTCATTGTTTAAAGCGTGCAACAGGAGTTCGAGGCTTGTTTCGGCGTCCATCATCCAACACAATACCCACGCCCTTGTTTATGAACAATCCTGAATGCTAGAATAATTCCGGAGTTGTCCAGAGGTTGGTTCAAAAGGAGAAGGAGGTCACTCAGCTACGGGAGACTATTGATAGAATGGAGAAGAAGTACAAGGATAAGGCTGAGCTTGTCACTGTGAGTGCCTCCGCTAGTTGTTTTCTGGGAGCTGGTTATTGGTTCACAAAAGAGGTGATCATTGCTGACACGAGAATATCTCCAATTGCGACATAGGATGACGAACCTCGACGTATCAAGGAGATTGATAGCCGTTTCAACGCCATTCAGACCGAGGTCCAGGTGCAAAAGAATAAGGTAGGCGCCGCTGCACGAATTTCCTCTCTTTAAAATCCCAACGCATTTTAATCACTTTATTAACATGATCTTGGCACCACTTTGTCTCTCGTCGCTGGTCATACTTTCTAGACCGCAGAGGCCACCAACCTTGCAGAGAAGCGCCAGAAAGAGATTGAATATCTCAAACGCGCTTTGGAGATCGTTTGCATACGGTACGAGAGTGCAATGGGCGAAAGACTTCCTGCTGTGACCGAAGACGACCATGCAAACCATCTAGGACAGACCGATGGTTCCCTTCAACTGCCAAAGACTTTTGAGGCTCTGTCCAGGAAGGACAAGGAGATCCTTGAGCTCAAAGAGCAAGCAGAGAGATTGAGAAAGGAGTCCTCCATTGGCTTGACCCCTACAGAGGAAATCCTTTCGCTTCGAGGAAGCCTCAAGGATTGCATGCTCAAGGTAAGGCGCTCAGTGCACAAACAGAGGTTGTCTATCGCTGAGATCTTCTGTTCTTTTGAAAAGACCTCTAAAATCTCTTCCTTTACACAGATTCAGGAACTCCAGGCAGTGGTTGTGGAGCGCGAAAAGTCGATCAAGGGGCTGAAAGAGAGTCTGATCAATCTGGAAGCCGGAAAGCCCATGGAAGACCGAGATAGTGTCAGACAGGATCAGATCAATGGCGCAGGAGCAGGCAGGCTAGAGCGATCGAACTCAAAGTCGGTCTTCAAGTCGCAAATGAGGGCGATGTCTGCCAAAGGATGGGAACTGAAGGAAGAGCAAGAGGAGTCTTTGGATCAGGAGGCTGGTCCCTTGTCACCTTCAACATCCGATACCAACATTAGCAACTTGGGAGTAGCCAGTCCTGTAAGGTCTCCTGTGACCTCACCCGTTCGGGTTCTAGGAACCGGTGGTAAACGTCCAGCACTTCCTCCCCCACCTCCTCCACCTGGTCCTAAACATAAGCAATTTGCCGCTAACGCTGCCAACACTGCCGACGTTGCCAAAACTGAAAATGGATCTGGAGCAAATGTGGCATCACCCGCGTCAGTATCAAAGACTCCATCAACACTATCACCGCCGCCACCGCCACCACTTCCACCAGTTGCACCAGTTGA
>Ga0247824_10002186_pt1 | contig 10903 bp, 4 predicted proteins | sample 13C_PalmiticAcid_FD_194412 | JGI IMG/M metagenome (GOLD analysis project Ga0247824, IMG submission 194412) | Soil microbial communities from agricultural site in Penn Yan, New York, United States - 13C_PalmiticAcid_Day48 | ecosystem: Environmental > Terrestrial > Soil > Agricultural land...
CACAGCTCGAGTCCAAGGACGTCGTGCTCCTCAGCGTCGGACGCGTCGAGCAGAACAAGGGGTTCCACGTGCTCGCGCAGGCGCTCGCGGGGCTGCGCGAGCATTCCGGCCGGCTCGCGCATGGCCGGTGGCGCTGGGTGATCGTTGGCGAAGGCCCATTCCTCGGGCGGCTGCGCGCCTTTGTCACCGACCTGGGCCTCACAAAGGATGTCGTGTTTGCCGGCCGTCTGCCGGATCGCGAACTGCACGCGTGGTACGAAGCGGCTGACCTCTTCGTGCATCCGTCACTCTACGAAGGCAGCTCGCTCGTGACGCTCGAGGCCATGGCCCACCGTCGTGCATGCGTGGTCACCGACGCCGGCGGCCTGCGAGACAAGGTCCACAACGATCTCAACGGCTGGATCGTTGCACCCGGCGATCCCGCCGCATTGGCGGCAGCCATCAGCGGCGCCCTCGAAGATCCCGCACGGCGGCGGCAGATGGGAGACGCCGGCCGCATCATCGTCGAACGGCAGTTCTCGTGGACGTCAGCGGCGCGTGCCACTGTTGCGCTCTACGAGCGGCTGCTGCAACGCGCGTAGTAAGCTTCGGATTCCACCGCCGTGACGCTTCTTCGCATCGTAGCCTGGCTGACGCTCGCGCTGGCGACACTCGACTTGTGCTGCCGTGAGGTCGCGCGACGGTCCCTTCTCGCGTTCGCGTCGATTTCTCCGGATCCCGGCGCCGTCGCCTTCGTCGCAGGCATCTCCGCCCTGGTCGGACTGCTCGCCTCACGAGGATCGATGGGCAGGAAGGGAGCCGCCTTCGTCTTCGCCGGATTGTTCGCGCTCGGGGTGGCAGCGCAGATCAATCTCGGCGCGCGGCTCCAGAGCGACGGATTCTATTACTTCGCGTACCTCCGCTCGCTCGCGTTCGATGGCGACGTGGAGTTCTCCAACGACTACCGGCTCCTCGGCCTTGGTGACAAGACGCATCTCTTCGTTGCTTCGCCGACCGGGCATGCGCAATCCGCGTGGACGATCGGTCCCGCCTTCGCGTGGGCGCCTTTTTTCGCCGTGGCGCATCCGATCGCCGGACGCCTCGCGGCGAGCGGCGCTCAGGTCAACACCGACGGCAGTTCGTATCCATACAGGCAAGCGGTCTGCATCGCCGGTCTCTTTTACGGACTGCTCGGTGCGTGGTTCTCGTGGCGACTGGCTGGACTGTTCTTCCCGAAAGGGCTCGCCGCCGGCGCGGTGGCGTTCACGATAGCGGGCTCCTTCCTGCTCTGGTACATCGTGAAAGAGCCGAGCATGACGCATGCGCCGTCGATGGCGGGCGTGGCCGGCTTCACGTGGATGTGGGTGGCCACGCACGGGCGTCGAAGTCGCATGCAGTGGGCCGCGCTCGGGCTGCTCGCCGGATTCATCACCCTGATCCGCTGGCAGAACGCGCTGTTCGCCGTTCTTCCCGCCTGCGAAGCGCTGGCGTCTCTGCTGACGCACGCTCGACGGAAGGACCGTGCAGGAGTGGTCGCGACGCTGGCGGCCGGCGCGCTGTTCACCGTTTGCGCGACGATTGGTTTTCTGCCGCAGATGCTGGCGTGGAAGGCGATCTATGGCAGCTACCTCGCCGTTTCACCGGTAGGTCCGCAGATCCGCTGGTGGGACCCGCACCTCGTCGACATCCTCTGGTCCTCGCGCAACGGCCTTCTGAGCTGGTCGCCGATCCTCTACATCGGCGCGATCGGTCTGTTCCGCTTTGCGCGGACGCAACCCGCGATCGGCGTCCCCGCGATCCTGGCTATCGCCGTGATGACATACTTCAACGCGTCCATCCAGGACTGGTGGGGCAGCGCGGGATATGGCGGTCGGCGATTCGACGGAACCATTCCGCTCTTTGCGCTGGGCGTGGCCTCCATAGCGGAGAGGGCTGCCGAACTGACGCGGCGGTATCCGATGAGAGTCGTGGCCCTGTTCGGAACGCTGATGATCGCGTGGAACCTGACACTGATGAGCGCCGCGCAGCGTGGACGCGTCGGCATCGGCGAACCCGTATCGTTCGGCAACGTGGGCGCTGAGCAGGCGCGCGCCTTCCACCGCTGGTTCGGGCACCCGTTCACGTACCCGGTCAGCCTCCTGTTCGCCGCGCGCAACGACGTGCCGATCGGCGCCTATGACCTCCTCGCGGGCAATCGGCTCCTGAGCGATCCGCAATACCCGGCGGGACGCCTGAACATCGGCGAGGCCTACGACGAGGTGTGGACCGAGAGCGGATGGCACGCACCGGAACGATCTGGCACGACTTCGTTCCGGTGGGCGACGCGGACGGCATCGCTCATCGTGCCGCTCGATCACGCGGCAAACTTGCGCGTCGACGTACGCGCGCAGGCATTCAACTATCCAGGTGCGCCGCCTCAGACGGTCAGCCTCATCGTGAACGGCATTGCCCAGCCTGCTGTCGCGGTGAGCCCTGATTGGGGGATGGCGAGCTTTCTCGTCAATCGAGAGGCGTGGAGAAGCGGGGTCAATCGCGTCGCACTCGTATTCGAGCAGGAAGCCCGCCCCGCCGATGTCGGACTCGGCAACGACACGAGGCCCCTCGCAGCGGCCATCGACTACGTCCACCTGGAAGAGATCCGGCAGCCCTGATCGGCGGACCGTTCCCGTGGCGAACGGACGTTATCGGCCTGGCAGATACAGGATGTTCACTTCCGTCCGGCGCCGCAAACCGGAAATCCACTCGCGGACGGCCGCGGCGCGGAGCTGCGCGACGACAGCGGTACGCGCGGCGCCGCGGGCCTGTGCAAACGGCTGCAGCTTGCCGTCACGCGTGAACTCCGCAGGGTGCTCGCGATAGTAAGCGAGGATGTCGTCCTCGGTTGGCTGGAACGTCGCACCGAACCGCTGCTGGATATAGGCCTCGATACGCAGATCGTCGCGCACGTATAGCCGCAGCTGCTCGACCGACAATCCGGTCTCGCGAAGGATCGCGTCGAGCCGTTCTCCGGACCCGATGCGCTCGTCGATCTGCTGCACGCGGCGGTCGATCTCGACGAGCGGCGGCTCCGGCGGACCAAAACGATCCACTTCGATGAGCATCAGCCGGCGCTCGATCAGCCGATCGAGCGTCCACTGCAGCGCCTCGCGCCCGGCCGGCACCTGCACGAACCCGAGCCGTACCACCGCAACCGCGTCGCTCTGAAGGACGAGCCCCCCGCCGACCGTTGCCAGGATCCGATCGATGACCTCCGCCTGAGGGCGGAAGCCACACAACACGAATGCAAGGATCAGCAGCGCCGTTCGACGATGCTCCGTCATCTGCCTTCTTACCTGCACCGTTCCTCTCCTAGAACGCCTGGCCAAAGCTGAAATGGATCGCGTGGCGCGACTTGTCGCCCGCCTGTGGGTCACCCAGCTTGAAACCGACATCGAGCCGGAACGGTCCCACGGGCGATCGATACCGTAGACCGACCCCTGCGGAGGCGCGCAATTCCCCGAAATCGATCTGCGTGACGCGCTCGAAAACGTTTCCGCTGTCGACGAAGAATGCGACACCAAAATCCTTCCACACCGGCACCCGCAGTTCGCCGTTCAGCAGTACGAGCCCGTTGCCTCCTTTCGGGAAGCCGCTCTCCGAGATCGTTGCGGGGGTGCCAACGCTATCGAGGGCGAACCCGCGCATCGTCGTATCACCGCCGGCAAAAAAACGTTCGCTGGCCGGGAGGTCCTCGATGATCTGCGTCGTCTCGACACCGTCGGGGCCGATCACCTGCACCTCGCGCGGATACCCGTCGGCCAGACCCAGCGCGACGCGCCCGGCGAAGATGACTGGTCGGGCGCGGGGCAGCCGCTTGTACCCGGATACTTGTAAGAACGTCTTCAGGTAGCCAACCTGCCCACCGAAAGCGCGGGCGGCGAAGGTCCCGTCGCCGGTGAGGAACCATCCCTGCGAGGCGTCGAGCGCATCATCGCGCGTGTCGTAGATCATCGTGCCCGAGAAACCCGACAGCCGTACCTGCGGAAATACCCGGTCGATCGTTGCCTGTTCTTCCTCGGTGAGCGCTTCATCGAACGTTCGCGTCGTTCCAAAGGTGTAGCGGCCGCTCACGCGGATTGCGGGGGAGAGACGGCGCAGGACTTCGGCGTTGACTCCCTTGCGGGAAAACTTGAACGTTGAGCGGACCCCCTGCTCGACGAGGGCCGTGAACGTCACGTCCGCGTTCAACCCGAACGAGCGCGGCTCGCGAAAAGTCCCCACGACCCGGTACTCGGGAAAGCCGAACCGGCTCCCCGCCTCGGTCGCGGTGCCGCGATCCGAACGGAGACCAAGGCGCGTGAACAGGTTGACCGAACGGTTCTTGCCGCCGAGGTTCCGTCGGCCGATCTCGAAGAACCCGCGCGGCGTCAGTTCATAGTCCTCCTCCGCCGCGCCGCCTGTGCCGCTCACGAGGATCCGGCTGAGCTCGAGACCGCCGCCGTAGCCGATCGTGGTGGACGCCGCTTCCTCGACGTGAATGATGATGTCGTGGCGGTTCGACTCGCCGTGCTGGACCTGGTCTATGCGAATCCGCCGGAAGAGCCCCAGCTCTCCGAGTCGGCGGCGCGTCTCGAAGAGCGCGTTCAGGCCGAGCGGCTGCCCGGTCTTCAACTGGATTTCGCGTTCGATGACGCGCGCATCGGTCTTGACGTTGCCGACGACGAGAATGTGATCGACGATGCTTTGCGGGCCTTCGGTGATGTTGAATCGGAGGTCCAGCTGCGAACCGTTCGTCACCACGGGAATTACTGCGACCGTCGCATCGGTGAATCCCCGGTTCAGATACTCGGTGACAATGTTCTCGCGATCCTGGATCACATTTGCTTCGTGGTACGGCTGACCCTTCGCGATCGTGAGCCGCGCGAGCAGTTCCGCGGCAGGAATCGCCTTGTTTCCGGCGAACGTGATCTCACCGATTCGTATGAGCGGCCCCTCGGTGATCGCGATCACGGGCTTGACTCGACCCTCGCCATTCGCCGGAGGCGCGACTTCGTTGACGGCTGACTCCACCTTCACCTGCGCGAAGCCCGCGCGCAGGTAGATGCCTCGGATCGCGGCGGCTGCCCCATCGAGCGCCGCGCTCACGAACAGACCACCGTCTTCGAGGTTCACCACTTGCTTCTGGATCTCCGCCGGCGGCACGGCCACATTCCCGGTGATCTGCGGTCCACCATCGATGCGATACTGCGCGCCTTTCCGGACCGTGAAAACGATATCGATCCTGCCATTCACTTCCTGTCGCGCGGCCGTCGCGGTCGCTTTCCAGTAACCCTGCTGGTTCAGGAACGCGATGATCCGGCGTTCCGAGTCTTCGAGGATGTCGGGGTTCACGGAGCCTTCGCGGCGCACCGGCACCAGCTCTTCGATCCGGTTCTTCGGAAGCGGATCCCCTTCGAACCGCACCGACACCTCGGGTCCGGGATCGATCGTCACCGATAGATCAACGCTGCGCCCGTCGTCGGACTGAAAGACGATGCGGTGGGTTCCCCGCGCCTCGTAGCGGCCGTCGCGGCGGAGCCTGTCGAGGTATTTCGTCAGCTGGGCCTGCACGTCATACCGCTCGTACGTGCGGCCGGCATTCGCATGGATCTGCGCGAGAAAACGATCTTTCGGCTCGCCAGGCTGGCCGAGGACCTCGACGTTCCTGATGCTTGCCCGGGCGCCGGACTCGATCTCGAACGTGAGAATCGTCGCGTCAGGATCGTGCACTTCCTCTACGACCGGGCGGATCGCTGCGGCGAGATATCCGCGATCGAAGTAGTAGCGCTGCAACATCTCGGCGACGGTCGCGGCGCGTGACGCGGGCGGAGCGGCGCCGAACCGCGAGACCACCGCGTCCTTCAGCGATGACTTGCTCAAGCCGAGATTGCCGGTGAACTCGATCCGCTCGACGCTGTGGACGGGAACGAGGTCGTAGCGCAAAACAACGCCGGGATCGAGCGCGCTGGCGTCTACCGAGATGGTTTCAAACCTGCCGAGACTGTAGAGATGCGCGATCGTTTCGCGCACCGCCGCTATCGACAGGGGCGACCCGACCCGCGTCTCCAGCAGGTCGCGAAGCGTGCCATCGTCGACGACGTTCCCTTCGATCGCGATGTCGACGCGGACGATCGTGCGTCCGGCGTACGCCGATGCGGGCGACGCGCCCTGCGCCGTAAAGCCACTCGTCGCTGTCTGGGCCTGTGCAACGAGAAGGATCAGCGTGAACAGGATCCCCATCAGAAGACGTGCCGCACGCGGAAGTCGATGGCGAACGTCTGGTCGCCGTTCTGCGTGATGATCCAGCCCACCCGATCGCTCTGGTCGTACTCGAGCACCAGGATCTGCTGATTCGTGGAGTTGCCGAGACTTCTCGAGAACGTCAGGTAGACGCGATTCGAGAGCCGGCGCCAGATCACGACGCGCGTGCTCGTCGCAAGCGGATCCGCTTCGGTGCCGATGCTCGGCGTGATCACGACGCTCGTGCCGCCGCCGAGCACCCGCTCCAGCGCCTGGCTGACGGGGGTCGAGAAAGGCGAGGTGAGAAGACGCGCGGTGAGAGCGCGCAGCACCTCGGTTTCACTCTGCGTGGCGGCCGTGGAGCTCACGCTGCGGAGCTCGTTCAGGTTGCCCGTGGGGTCCTGGCCGAGGAGCAGGGCGACGATGTCGGCCATCGGGAGAGGCGGGTCCGAAGTAATCGTCGGGACGAATCGGTCTTTCGTCCCGAGAAAGGCGAGTGTCACGCGATAGGTCTGATCGGAGAAGCGGACACGCGTTTCGGCTTCGATGTCGAAATACGGGTCGATCGAGGCCGGATTGACGAAGTCGATCGTGCCCCGTGTCACGAGGTAGCGATTCCCCTCGAGAACGACGTCACCGCGATTGATCTCTGCGCGTCCGGAAAGCTGCGGACGATCGTACGTGCCCTGAAGCCTGAGGTCCGCTTCCGCTTCGAGCCGCGCGACGTTGTTCTGGATCCTCAGGCTGCCCGGAGGCGCATCGATCTGAATGTCGAAGCGCAGCGGCACGACGGATGTCGTCCCGGGAGCGCCAACGGCAAGCGTGCGTCCGCCGAACTCGAACAGGTTCGGCGTGGTCTCGAACCGGCGCTCGTACACGGCGTCACGCACGCTGACTGTTCCGGTGAGGAGCGGCGATTGCAGCGTGCCGCGAAGCGTGAGGTCGGCGTCGATCTCGGAACGGAATCCCTCCGGATAGTTGATCCGCATCCCCTCACCAACCGCGGTGAGATTCAACTCTCCGGGCACGAACCCCTCGAGCGGGATGCGGCCGCCGAACGTCACCGATCCTCCACCCAGCGTGGCGGTGACGCCGTCGAGACGCACCCCGCCGACGCCGAACGACAGGGTGCCGTTGATCTGGTCGAGCGAGCGGGGCATGAGGAAGTGGCGGATGCGCCCATCGCTGATCGTCGCCTTGCCCGAGAACTCCGGCTTTTCGAACGAACCAGTGACACCGGCGGCGAGCGCGGCGGAACCTGACGCGCGCAGATCGCGGAAAAACCCCTGCAGGATTCCGAGGTTCGCGTCACCGGTCGCACTCACGTCGACCGTCTTCGCCGCGAGATCCGTGCTGCCCATGAGCTGCAGCTGCGTCCCTTCGCCTTTCAGTTTCAGCTGCCCGATCTCGACGCGCTGACGGTCCAGGTCGAGCTCGATCACGCCGTCGTTGCGGATCTGATAATCGAACAGCGTCAACGCGAGATCCTCGACGCGAGCTTCAACGAGCAGGTGTTCGGGATTGGCGAGCTCGCCAGTCACGCGCACCGTTCCTCCCGCGACAGCGTTTGTGAACGGCGAGAGGCGCGGTTCGAAGAAGCGGATGTACGGATCGAGTGACGTCTGGTTGAAGCGCAGCGTCAACTCGGCATCCATCTCGTCGGTCAGCGCGACGCGACCCGCCCCCGAGACGGCAAGACGGGGTGACGCGGCTTCGAAGTCGAGCGTCATGACCTCGCCGCGCAGGCCGAGGTGTCCGGTCGTCTGGCCGATCCCTTCGTCGGCGGCGAAGAGGTCGACAATGCCGAAGTTCACGTCGTACTGGGGCACGTCGAAGGTGCCGGTCCCCGACGCCTTGAATCTCATGATGCCGGAGAGCGGCGCCGTAGGATTCTCGAGCGTCTTGAGTGACTCCACGGGAATGCGGTCGCCATCCGCGGTGAAGGAGTAGTTGCCGTCCCATCCGACCCACGCCGCGCCCGACATCGTTCCCGTACTCTTGCGCACGTCGAACTTCTCGAGGCGGACTCCGGTCCCTTCGAACTTCAGATTCGCGGTCGCCTGCTCGAACGTCTCGCCGTAGGCGACGCCGTTGTCGATGAGCAACCTGCCGTTTCCCAGCGGCGTTTCATAGTGACCCGTCAGCAGGTACTCGCCCGAGACGAGACCGTCGACGGGCCAGTCGTCGAGCTCGAATGCATGGCGCAGGTCTTTCATGGGCCAGCGGCGCAGCACGACGCGCGCGTTGATCTCCTCGCCCTCGTCGCGGCGCGGGTAGCCGAGCGAGAACTTGCCGGTCGCGTCGATCTGCGCATCGGCGCTGGTGAGGGAACTGCGACTCACGTTGACGTAACTATCTTCGATGATCACGTCGGCGGATCCGCGTCCCCAGGTCACGTCCCACGCGCGCATGTTGTCGCCGGCGAACGTGCCCTCGATGCGCGGGGCACGGAAGGCGCCGAGCATCACCCCGTCGAACGTGCCGACACCACCTACCGGCACCGCGGACGTCGACGATCCGAACGTCGTGAGGATCCCTGCGAACACACGATCGGCTTCCTGCCAGTCGAGGCTGGCGGCGTGGAACGGAATCCGCGACCGCTGGTAATACGCCGTCTGTCCATCGAATTCGACGTAGGTCTTGGGTGTGGCAACCCAGCTCTTGCCGAGCGTGATCCATTCGGGATCGAGCGTGTAGTCGATCCGTCCGGCAATCGGCACGTACCCGAGCGGCGCGCGTGGATTGAAGGGCCCGGCCTGCTCCGGAAGCGCCGCCTGGGCCGCCACCATCTCCGCTGTCAGCTCGCGACCCATCATGTCGATGCCCGCCGGCGGCAGAAGATTCACCTCGCCTGCACCACGCAGTTGCGCCCATCCGCCAAGCGGCCATTCCAGACGGTTGAAACCGGACGCACGACCGGCGAGGCGGATCCCCTGCAGTTGCATGAAGTCGGTGAGCTCGGGCAGGCTCACGTCGTGATACTTCACGTTCCACACGGCGCGCCTCGGCCCTGACTTGCGGTCCAGCGACAGCAGCCGGTAGTCGAACTCCGCGTTGCCGCCGTACAGACCGCTGCGCGCGTTGGTGACTTCGAGGCGGTCCGGCAGCCACAGGACGTCGCCGCGCAGGTTGGGAAAGCGCCAGTTGTTGGCGCCGATCTTCACGTGCGCGACCGGCGCCTGCCACTTGCCTTTCAGCTCGCGGCCCGTCTTGAACAGGTGAAAGGTGCCTTCGAAGTCGGCGTTGCCCGCGGCCGTGAACCGCTCTTTGTTGAAAAAGATGTTCTTCTGCGTCGGGATGTCGATCTTCGACCGGATCTGGTAGGTCTGCTCCGGCCAGTTGTTCAACTGCAGGTCACCTTCGAGGACGGAGGCGGCACCGTCGGTGAGAAGGTCGATGCGATCGAAGTGGAGGTCCGGCGCCTTCATGCTCAAGCGTGACTGCATCCGCGCGCTGAATGGCTCGTACGTCTGGATGCGGACCGTGCCCTCGTCGAATGAGGCCGTGCCGCCGTAGTCATCACGCGCGTCGCGCCGGTACAGCAGCACGCGCATGTTCGGCGCGTTGATGCTCCACGGAGTGCCGTGATCGACGTAGGTGAAGTTCCCGCCCGTCGCCAGCACCTGGCTCAGCGTGGTCGTAAAGCGTTTCGGGCCCTTCGGTTTGCTCGGATCGCGCGGAGGACCCATCACGCGGGGAAAGCTGGAACGTCCGGTCGGGTATTTCTCTCCAGCCGGAAAATTCTCGATGACCATCTCCCAATCCGTCATCTGGACGGATTCGATGATCAGCTTCTTGCTGAAAATGGTCCACCACGGGAGGGAGACCGTCAGCCGCTTGACTTTCAGAAACGGACGATCGGTCGGTTCGAGGCCCTCGATGACGAGGTCATCGAACTGGAAAACACCGGGCGACATGCGGGCGGAGATCCTGCCGAATGTCATCGGCCGGTTCAGCCACTGGGAGCCCCGCTTCTCCGCTTCCGCCTTGACGTAGGGACCGAGATCAACGGTGAAGAACGTGACGAACAGCGCGGCGAAGACCGCGGTCACCAAGGCGAGGGAATAGGCGAACCACCGCGGCAGCCGGCGGCGCCGCTTCTCAGGTGGTTTCGGAGTCTCCTCCGTGGCGTCCGGCGGCGACTCTTCGTTCTGGTCCATCGATCATTCGATGACGACGAGAATGCGTCCGGCCTCGACCGACATTCCCGGCGCGACGCTGATGGCCTTGACGCGGCCGGCCTTGGGGGACCGCAGCTCGTTTTCCATCTTCATAGCTTCGACGACAACGACGGGCTGGCGGACGGCGACCTCGTCGCCGGGCGACACGAGGACGCGGACGACGCGTCCGGGCATGGGCGCGGCGACCGCCTGCTCGCCGTGCGCTCCCGCACCTCCGTCGGCGGCCGCACGTCCGGTCCGCCGGCCATTGACGGTGGCGGCCACGACGCGTCCACCGAGGGTGATCAACAGCTCGCCGGGAACCGCGGCCGGGGTGACCTGCACCTCGCGGCTCGCACCGGTCTGGCGGTCCAGCAGCGAGAGGCCGTAGATGCCGACACGCGCGGCGTCGAGCTCATGCGGGCGGCCGTCCAGGGCGACGCGATAGGTGCCTGATGCTGACTTCTCGATCGCCACAGCGCGCGAGGCGGCGATCAAGGCCGGAG
>Ga0247824_10002188_pt1 | contig 10902 bp, 10 predicted proteins | sample 13C_PalmiticAcid_FD_194412 | JGI IMG/M metagenome (GOLD analysis project Ga0247824, IMG submission 194412) | Soil microbial communities from agricultural site in Penn Yan, New York, United States - 13C_PalmiticAcid_Day48 | ecosystem: Environmental > Terrestrial > Soil > Agricultural land...
AACTCATTCCGAATGCAAGGCGTGCCGGCACAAACCTATACGGCCAAGGGAAGTCAGGAACGGCCTTTACAGGACACCATCACACAATCGCAGACAGGTGTTTCCAAGAGCAAGGCGCACGTTCACATTTTCAAAACGACCTGGCCAACCCTGGGGTATGCGAGTTTGGTGGAAGACCGAGTGGGCCTCAGGTACATTCAGCATCCGCCCATTCTGTGTCCAGGCCTTCTTACACAGACATCTCAGCCTTATTGTCCGCAAAGCTCAAGTGCAAGCAACATGCACTCACAGCTGCAGATTACATGAACAACAGGAAGGACAGAAGGACAAAGGGAACAACAATCATGAGAGGCCATCAGGGTCGGAGCGCAGGCTATTGCTTGTATGCGGTGAAGCGACTACATGGCCCAACGTTACCAACTTGAAACAAGTGCAACGAACCAGAACGTTGGCGCAAGCGAGATGGCGAAATGCCTTTCTTCATTACAAATGAAGGTCTGCATGGGAAAGGGAATTCCTCTGGATACTACACGCCGAAAAGCATGGGCAGTCTTTCATTGATCAGAGGCCCCACAGGAGAGTGCAAGGACGGAATCTCATGGCAGGTTCAAGGGTCACTCGTCTTCGGAAATTTTGAAGGGCCAGTCCCCTGCCCCATTGGGCCAGACAAGAGCATGTTGCTCCCAGGCGGTTAGACCGCGTCCAAACATGTGGACGAGAATCCGGGTGGCGGGTTAACAAGAGCGAGACCGACGAGGTAATACCAGAGGCCCACAATGCAACAGATCGAGAATTCACTAGATCATTCCTGTCGTCGTCCTCGCAGTCGCAACGAAAGGCATAGTCTCCGCATGCGATAACGGAGACAGCAAGGGCTAAAACGACAATAATGCGCTTCACGATGAGGGAGGGGAGAGAAGGGAGAGAGGAGGCTGACAAAGAGGGAAGAGTGGGAAAGTTCATAAACGAATGAGGTTTTCGTCACTTCCCATTTTTTTCCTTTGAACAACGACAGCCATCGGCTTTTACCTGGAGAGAGATGTGCTTGTGGCAGTGCGAGTTTGTCTTGGGAATGAGATCAAGCGTGTAGGTGCAGGACGATACTATGAGGTAGGGGCCGCTGGTGAGCCCGAATAGCGAATGCAATAGATCACCATTCTTCCTCCAGAAACAGGTCGCTCAGGAAGGAGTGACAGGGAAGAGGGAGGGATAGTGCTGTTCAGTTCTGAACGAAGGAGAAGAGCGGAGCAAAGGTGGTTGGCGAGGGTAATACATACAACCACCGTCAGTCAAGCCATGAGGGAAAGGCATCAAATCATCGGGGTATACAGAAGGGCGCAGAGAGTTCGCGAGAGAGCATGTGTGCCTTTCGCCCGATGTTCTGGAACAAAAATTCAGGGCCGGACCAAGATCCTGAATCCAGTTAGAGGGAAATGAGGACGAGGTTTTGTATGTTGTTGGCGATCACACAAACACCTCTTGCTGTTTGAGGAGGGCCTGGGCAAACATACCGCGGATTACATACGATGGGCACAAAAGGCTTCAATACCATCTTTATTATCTTTATGTCTTTCATCATTCTCCCTCACGAGCTCACTCTTTGGGAGGAGAGGGGGTGAATAAAAGCACCTTGCGATGAAGAACAAGCTTCTCGCAATCTGTCCCTCAGTACGGCTGGCAGGTGGCAAAAGTAAAAAAGAGTACTTTTGTAGTCCTGATCCAAGATGAAAAGACCATGGGAGCCGCTGTTGTGTTACGCACACTACAAGATGTGAGCAGCGCTGTAACAACAAGCTCTCAGAGAACACGACGGCTTCAATTGAGTGATCCTTCGTGGGCTGGTAGCAAGCACGTGTCGAAGACTGAGTCAACAAAGACGGAGGTTGAACGCGTTGCATCAAAAACAAACCGATCCAAGGGTTGCCTCCATGATATCAGTAAGGTCCTTTGGGTAATCCACTTCCATCCAGAAGGCTCCCATAGGTTCAATACAAGTGTTGTAGTGTATGAAAGCAATAACTGTGTAATTACTATGCTGAGATCTGAGGTTGTAATCACACTTGTATGGCCGAGTTTGATGCACATTTTGAACAAGTCGTTGCAGACGCTTGCTGACTTGATCAATGCCATGTTGGCTAGCTGTGTGATCGGATGTTCCTTGGTCCAGTATAATGTCGCGACTAGCTCCAATGCCACATCCTCATTGAATTCGAGCCTCTCACACGTGCAAGACCTTCCGCTTAGGGCATTGATGAGGACCTGCACGTTAAGTTGTTCCTGACGTCGCTGATCTAGATGCCTTTGGTGAGACTCTTCCTGTACTTTGTTGTGAAATCAACCCAATTCGGCACTTCTGGGGAATTTTGCGAGGGACTTGAAGGCGCTGAAGGAATCCTCCTTGCGGTAGGTTATAGGTACCAGTGGCCTCTTTTCCTGCTCGGGATCGCTGGAGTGGTTACCTAAAGTCTCCGGGTAGAATCAGTTGGGATACCATCCAGGTTTGCAACAAAGACTTATGTGCAAACACTTTTGTGCGTACCATGTTTGAAAAGCGAGTGGATGACTGGATCGCACCACCGTCTAATCGTGAGCTGGTTCTGCGACCTGCGACATCCCAGAGCTCGGCTTTACCAATCTGTAATCTGATACCCGATGCGACGTTGATATTGAGCTTGCCATTCTCAACCATCATCTCATCCTTGAGGAACGGCTAGAGCTTCCTGAACGGCTGAAGCATGAAGACGAATCCCGAGTATTCTATCCAAGAGACGCACCGTTGTTATTGACCATGTAAATTTTGGAGGGGTGGTCATTTCAGCCATCATGACCAGGTATACTACCTTTGAGTCCAACAATGGGTTGTCCGAGGTTCTCTGTTTAAGCAGGTCCACAGGGGTTGATTATGGCTGTCTTCCCGCTGTAGAACCCGACATTGAAGTCATTCGTTGAGTTAGACTGTCTTCCCGTCGACTAGCACGATTTGGATCCCTGTTCCGTGCCAATTGCAAAAAGGGTCAGATATGGATTTCCATAGAGAAGATACAAATCTCCTCTCCTCCTTCTGGTCCCGCTTCCTCACCTTTTTCGTATGGGTGCTCGTCCCGTTCATCGTTTAGAGTATTTTGTCTTCCATCGGTAGACTAGAGGCTACCGTCATTGACGCCGCTTTCGCTTCCAAACTGTTCAATTCGGTGCCAACCTGTCATCACAGTCTGTAAGACGTTCGTTCTTCAAGGTCGGCTCCGTTATTTTCGATCCTCGTTGAACGCAAAAGAGCGCGTTGACTCTTTTGTATCAAATTGACTAGAGGGACTTTCCACGTCCACCGCGTCATCCGTTAATAAACAACTTGGATTGCTGAAGGCGAGAAGGGGGCGAGGAAATCAGCACAATGGTTAAAGGACAAGAAACCCGTACGAACCATAAAAAAAATAAAAAAACGGACAAGGTAATAGCTACCTGGTATCCTTTCACATTCGTCAACAACTTTAGGTACTACCGATGTTTTCCAGGACTGCCACAAGTTGGATAAATATGAAAGGACGTTGTCACTAATGCTCAGCGGAATCTCCCAGGTTGTAAGCTGCCGTTTGAGAGAGTCTCTAAAGATCCTAGACATTTCGTCCATGGCTAGATCCGGACTCATCCTCTCGATTTCTGGACGGTGTAGACCATTTTTTCCTCGCACGGGTTCTCATCCAGGAACAACTCGAGTCGTTTGTCTGCGCTTTGCCTCCACTGCGTTGTGTTTGCATCATAGTGGATGGGCGAAAGCTGCTCCGAGCACACGAAGCATTGAATTCGAGACGATAGGGCGGGGTCGACATCATGGTGCGCGTTGTATCTGTTGATTCTGGATATTGGTTTTGCCGTGGTTAAGCCATTTGCTATTAATCCATCGTCGATAGACTCGCATCAATGGTTATCAAGAGATTCCTGGTTTTTGTTGATTGATCTCGCGAAATGAGTTGAGGAGTGTGCGGCTCTTCGGCTATCGTTGCGCTTTTGCACTTTTTGTCTTCTCTTCTTAGCACGCCAATTGGCGAAGCTTTGTTGGCGGTCATAATGGCGTTCCTGGCTCTCGAGGCTGGAATTGGCCCCTGTCCTCCACATGGTGGCCTCCTGGTCGTTCATTTGGCGACCGGCACTGTGAGATTGTGTGACCGTCGCAATGTTGTCCTGGATGTCAAGATCTGGGATTGCTCAAGTACCAGCGGATCTCCGAATGTGTTGGCCTTCTTGAGGTCATTGTAGATGTTCTGTTCAGGTGAGAGATAGATAATACACAACATTCCAGACACAATCAAAAAGCACACACATTCCGACCTGTTCTTTCCTTCTCTCTATCATTCCATGTCTTATTCATCGAATTCATTTCCTGCTAGCTATTCATGGTTGCTTCTTCTTCAAAGCGCCACTAAGCATCATCTGCCTGAATTCTGCATTGCTTTTAGGCGCCGCTACTTCCTTCGTTGTGTCTGCTGCACTGGCGCTTGAGGCGGGTGCTGGAACACTAGCTGTTGCTGACGCTGGTACAAACGCTCGCACTGGTGGATTCAAGTGTGATCTAGGCTTAGATTGAGTTTGCTGAAAACTCCTCGGCCTCATTGTTCTCGGCATCATGCTGGTCGTTGAGCCAGTGGGTTTCCTACAAGATCCATCAGTAATAAGGATAAGACACATCCAACAGTCAGGGACCTCGTACATCATACACAAGAAGCGACACCAAATCACGAAACTGAAGGCATCCGTTACCATGGTTGGGCCGGGACCTTAAAAGCCGAGGACCCGGATGTCTCTCCTTTTCCGCCTCCTTCCTGTGGGCCTGCTTCGGCTTCCTTCCGATCCATGATAGACGGTTCGACAGGAACTGTGCTTGTGGAGCCTGATGCTTCCTCATCCATGGATCCCGTATCGTTACCCTCAGCTTCACCCTGCTCCTTTTTGGCAGCTGCGAGTTTCCGTCTCTCTCTCCTTGATAGTCCTTGTTGGCCTTCGCCCTCATTGGCACTTTGGAACACACGTCGCTGAACCGATAGTTCTTGGCCATGAAACCTTGTCCCGTTCAATGCTAACACTGCGTCTGCATCTTGCTATTGAATTAAAGTACGAAATAACGCTGCATTAGGATACTTTGTTCAAGTCTCCAATGGATGACATACAACTGCGGTATCGATTCATCGTACAAGAGACTTGCCTCTGTGTCAAACTTGATATTGGCCCATGGTCGTCCTTTGGATTGAGCGAGCCTTTGCATGAACACATTTGTCGGTACAGCGTACTATTGTATAGTAGAGAGGAATCGCCTCGACAACGCGGTTAACGACATGATCCGAGTACATAATAAGAGCCATAGAGACCGCCAATCAATACGAATGTATTCTACTCTCCATTACCAATGAAATGAGCTTGGAAAGCTCTTCCTCCTTGAGGTCGTTCGAGATTCCTGAGATGTGGACTTCATGGCGACTTACACGGGGAAGGCTATGTTGTGAATGGAAAAAAAAAAAAAAGACCGTCTGCGTTAGCTCGAGTATCTTTCCGGAGCAACAGTCCATTCAGAACAAATGTGCAAATAATGTGACAACATACGGTGGAGCCCCTGTTCCTCGCGACTTTTGGTCCGTATCCGAGATCTTGACGGACAATCCTCGACGCTGACCAACATCCCTTCCATCCAAAGCGAGAGCTGCATGTGCCTCTTCCTATTGGTAACAACAATCAAGGAACAGTGAGACACAGTCCTTCAGGATCAACCGGTGCGGTTGAAAAGTAACGTGTTGATAGGGCATAGCGGGACGTACTGGACTAGAGAACTGGACATAGGCAAACGCCCGTTTTTTGAGGTCTTCATTTCTTGGACTAGGCATGGTGCAACGCAAAACTGTTCCATACTGAGGTCACAACATTAGAGGGCGCCGAGAAGCAGGTCAGAAATGAGATCCGCAATAGCAATGTCGAGAATGCACTTTTTACCACCATAACACTCACCTCCTGGAATAATTCCTTCAACTTTGCTGCCGTCATGTCCGCTGGAAAATTAGCAACAAAGCAAGTATCTTCATGTCGTCCAAGGCTGATATCCAATGGCTGTGAGGACTTTGCTTGCTTGGCTGGCTTCACTGGTCCCGTTGATTCCGCCCTACAATTCATACGTATGGAATGAAATAGGCCGTCGTAAGTTCGCGGAGCCCTCATACTGCATAAGATCCCACCAAATTACCATCACTGCAAGATTGCACCTAAAACATACGGATCGTCTGCTTCGGCTTCCTCCGTCCTCCCGCCACTTGTTTTCGCAACCTTTGAAGTCGGTCCCTCATCATGAACGCCAAGCTTCCGTTTCTTGGGAGCGTTCTACAGGAAGACAAACAGCACGAAGTAATTAGCATTCGGCCGGAGAGAGACATAATATCGCTTCTGCAGGACCACATCAATGCCATGACTAACCTTTGACTTTGTGTTATCTGATGTTGAGGGCCCCTCAATACTGACAGCGGTGTTGTTGGCAACCGGTTCCGGGTTGTATCCAGTCATGTCTGTATAAGCAGCCCCTGCCTGTAAGACACCCCATTAGTCGTCAACAACACGTGAAGAAATTGTCGAATGTGAGGTATTCCGCCCATGAATATCAACAAGGACTTACTTGAGCACGGAGAGTCTCCACGCCCTTCATGGCGGTACGCGTCCGTATCAGTGCATCCTTGTATGTTGTTATGTCTCCGCTTTCTCTCTCAAAATTGAGCCAAGCGTCAATGACTTTTTCGGGCCAATCCAAGGTCGTGGCAACGCTGCATGCACGAATAAACACCTGGCGAGCGTTCTTGATATTGTTCAGTCTCCTATTATGAAGATGGACACAGAGAGCACATTGGTGTTAACAAACGTGTCCTAGAGACACACGGCGAATTGGACCACTCCTGACCGGTTTGACATAAAAGTGTCGACTTGCCATTCCATATCGGCTTGAGCTATCCACATATCCGAGAGTCCTTTTTGCTTGCTCTCGATGGTTTTCCAAAGCCTCCGTGCCTGATCATGATCGCCAAGTGCACGTGATTCAAATTCCAGCCAAAGCCGCTCGAGTTTACAGTATGGATCGCCTCCAGCTGTTTGTTCAAGTACAGTCGGTCAATCATTATGCATTGGATCTGACCTAAAACACCCCCAGCCGGTATGGACACGACTTCTTACCTGCATCAATAGTGGTAAGGGCCTGCTTGAATGCTTCACGGACCTGCTTATGTCCATCTAACACAGAATAAGCCGAGTGATTCAATTGTTAGCTATGGAGGGCCAACCATTGCACATGCCGACAACAGAGGCATCCATTCATACCTTCATCTTTGCTTGCACGTTGAAACTTGAGTGAGCATCCAGTTGAAAGCACTTTAGAGAGCTCTTGTGGGTTGGATATGAGTGTCCCATCGCTCAGTGCACTATCCAGTACAGCTAGAGATTGTGACAGCATGTTAACAACAACATATCGAATGATGGGCGTTCGCCACAGCCCCCTTCTCCATCCCCTTCGTCAAACTTACCATCCATTTCCTCTACTGGTTTCTTGTACAATTCCTGTAGTCAGAAACACCACAGGGTATTGCCCATCGTTAGCAAACAGAACATCGATAGGAGCCATGTTCACGCAGAGAGAAAATTGAACCTACCAGCAACACAAGCCGATTCTCCCAAAGGTCACTGCTCCACGGGCAATTCCGGACAGATCGTTTTGCAATGTTGAGCACATCTGTGGGATCCAGGTCGTGGCTCTTCTTTTGGAGATTCTACAAAAGAAGAATACAGGGCTTGTTAAAAACACAAAGGACGCTCACTTCCTATCACATCCACAATCGATTGGGAGATAAGGCTTGCTTACTGATGACATCAAGAAGGTGACATAGTCATTCCATAGTCCCGGTATAAGGCAGTGGATGGCCATCGCTCGTTCATACAATGTTCTGACCCGCGAAAAGTGTCCTCTATTGTGCCGCAATTCAAAATCCAGATAGGTGTGAAACGTGTCCAAGCTATTGCTCGTAGAGGCCTATTGGATTTGAGGACCAGCCTGGAGTTAGCGCATCCTTGTTCATGATATAGCGCAAAGATGAGGATGACTTTCTTGAAGGTTCGTATCCAGTACCAGTTGCTCTTCAAAAGGCTCCAGCTTTGATAGCAAACTACGAGCAGCGCTTGCAATCTTGTTGCTCTGGACCATACTATTCTCGTAGTCGCTTCCATCGTATTGAGAAATGAACGACGAGAGACTTGAAAAAGTCTCGTCCAGTTTTGAATGAGGGATGGCGATCCTATCCAAGAACATGGCTTTGACTTTGTTCACATCTTCCGGCCTGTGAAAGAGTCGAATCCAAAAAAAGACGTTCAAGATGAGTGTTGGCCTCCCCGCTTCGATTGACTTGTCACAAAGTAAGTGAGAATGCTTACTTGATGGGGTTCTATTGTTCGTCGATGAAAAGCAACAAGGTCAAGACGTCAGTAGTCTGACTAATCCAAGGATACTGGAGAAGCTGGGTAAGAGTGAATATACTCCTCGTACCTGGGCAGATAACTGTTGGAGCTCAAAATCCTTTTGAATGTCCCACACAATATGGCTTTGCGAAACGTGATGTCCTGTCGCCTTGTCCGCTTTCCTGAATAATGTCCTCAGAAATAGGACATCGACCACCTTGTCGTTACCCGGGTATTCAACTGACTCTGTGTACTCCTGGATAGCATAGCTCACATAGGACTTCCAGATGTTGATCGCTACCATGAAATGATTGGATATCAACATGTTCAGTTTTGGCGAGAAAGTATTGGTCCAGATCATCATAAAAGCTTAGAGTCACCTACACAAGTAGTCTGATGTAGCCCTCTCGTAGAGATCGAGAACATGCTTCTTTTCGTCCTCTGATGTAGCCATGTTGGACTCATCCTCGATCCACTCGATCCAAAGCTCTATCATGAAACAGCAATCAACGTTAAATGGGGTCTCTCTGATGCGCCAAGTTTTTGTTCGTAAGGGTAAGTGACATCAACGCATCGAGCACAGCGATTATCCCTTGGTACCTTCTGAGAGTGGAAAAGCCGCGCTCATGGCTTCTCTGGCCAGCCGGAGTTCCTCAATCATGGCTGCGTCCTTCAGCAACACGATAAGATGCGTATGAGGCTCATACTGATTCGGGTTTGCTTCCAACGATGCTTTCAGCGCGGCGATTGCCTCCAGGGTCTCAGGACTGACCACGTCCTCGTCCACACCCATCTCCTCCAACTCCAGATCGTGTTCGTCGCCTGATTCCCCGTCCTTGCTACTCATGTCTGTCGAATCGTCTGGTGAGAGCGTATGTAGTAAAGTTGCAAAGTTGCAAAGTTGCAGGAAGAGACTCGATTCTCGCACGCACGTGAGTCTTGGATGTGCAGAAAGGGGACGCGTGCATTTAAAGGAAGGCGGGCATCTTCTTTCCCTAAGTGCATCCGGTTCCCCTTTTCTATGCTAGATTGACACGTCATTAAGGTCAGACCACGACCTCTTTGAGTGCCAGATGATGAGGCTAATGACAACCGTGCGACCTGGCGACCTGGATCCAGAGTGATTATAACGGTTTATCCACGAGCAAGTCAGGGTTCTGACCAAAAGGTCACTGTGCTCTTCCTTTGTACTGAACTGTACACAAGGACCATTGGGCAATGTTTAGATGACACAAAATGGTCAGGGCCACTGCTACACACAACCATTCAAACCATTCAAACCATTCAAACCATTCGACAACATTGTCCTAGCCTAGAATGTCCCGCAGTTCTTGTGTAAAGGAGGTTGGCAAAGAGTTGATTGCCAGAAACACATGTGCAGCTGTGCATACCTCCTTTCCTGCATGAGTGCTTTTTTTTTTTCTGCTCAGTACTGCTTTGGCCACCTCCGAGATAAGCGCTTGCACCCATTCAAGTGATCCTCACTGTTTACACAGCCTAACCTACCACTTGTAAGAACACCTGTTAGCTCCATCAACAAGGGTATGGAGGACTGAATATGGCAGGGTGGGGGAAGAGGGTCGATTCTCAGGCTTGTTGTTGTTTGTTGTTTTGTAATGTGCGGGGTACTCGAGGACAGGGAACCACGGACAGAAGAACTCTATTCGAGCTGCAATTGTGGAGGAGTACAGAACGGAGAGAGCCAACGAGGAATGGGGATGCGTGTCCGTCCAGTTCTATTCCGTTGAGACCTGCGCCCTATGTTCTGCTCCAATCCGTGTTCGGTTGATTGGATGGGAAAATAGTGAGAGGGAGGAAGAGGAGCAGCAGGCAGCAGAGGGGAGGTATCGTCAATAGGGGTCAGAACATGGTGGGGTGTGTTTTGTGGGAGAAGTGTGGGAGAAGTGTGGGAGAGAGTGTATGTGTGGGAGGGCACACCTCTCGCTCGCACTCAAAGCAAGCATGCCAAGCACGCCATGCGCAAGACACAGAGAGCGACACAGAACGACACGGACGACACACCGAGCGACTAGCAAAGCGACTGAGAGACAATAGACGAGGGAAAAAGCGAATGGCTGTCGACTGTCCCCATGGAGATGATGTGATGAGGCCTAGACGCTATACAACACAACATAACCACACCCCGTACCACTACCCCCCAAACTCAATGATTCCTTATCCAACATCAACATGCCCTCTTTCGCACCCCACCTCCTTCCTATTCTACATCACCTATCCACCTATCCACCTATCCGTAGACATTGGGGACACAAGACGGTTAGCAACCACGCTTGGATGGGGCAAGTGCCATTGGTATATCGAGCAGAAAGAAAGAAAGGGAAGAGCAGTAGTGGCGTGCGTGGCAGACTAGGAATAGGCAATGATGGCATAGTACGTACAGTACATGCACAAGGGGTGGGGGGTGATGGTGGTGAT
>Ga0247824_10002189_pt1 | contig 10901 bp, 7 predicted proteins | sample 13C_PalmiticAcid_FD_194412 | JGI IMG/M metagenome (GOLD analysis project Ga0247824, IMG submission 194412) | Soil microbial communities from agricultural site in Penn Yan, New York, United States - 13C_PalmiticAcid_Day48 | ecosystem: Environmental > Terrestrial > Soil > Agricultural land...
CGGGCGCGTCTTCTAGCAAGTATCGATGCCGGGTGCCAGTCATTAGGGATCTGTAGGCCGGAACTTGCTCGCACTGATATGGTGCGAAGTGAACTTGCAAATGCCACCATTGCATCGTTGAGCGCATGGATCAGCAGGCGGTATGGGCGGTCCGAATTCAAACAAAGTGTTTCCAGGTCCGGGAGGATGCCACTCTTGCGAGGTTGGTCGGACACAGGTGACCACAATGGATCATGAACAGGATAAGAAAGTCTTGCTTCATGTCCAAACTCTGCTTCAGATAGAAGTTCGGACAGTATACTGGTTGGTTGGTCTGCTGCAATCAAGGCTTCTTCGGCTGCCCAAGAAAACACATCCTTGCTCCCGATGTCGAGTGCAAGCACCCAGATACGGTTGCACTTTCTCAAGAAGGCTTGCATCCCTGATCCTTCACCATATTCAAACCTGTCCACATCCTCATCCGTGAGCCCTTGTAACCGATCCAATTGTATGTTTTGGGCTTGCTCATAAAACCCAGGCACCTTACTGATTGTCATAATGTGAGGTGCGTGCACTGCCTCCCAGAGCGCGATTTTGGACTTCATGGCCCTGGACTGAAGTCCACGTTCACGCCGCATATAGCCCATTGCTGCTGTCTCATTCGCGAGGGTGCTTATCTGACTGTGATCTGTAGCAGGTACGATGAAGCCGTCAAAATTCCGTTTGTATGAGTACCATCCGTATCCAAATATCAGTTTCAAAGGCGGCTTCCTTGGGAATGCTTCCATGTTGCGTCCGATGAAGAGAATCATACTTTCGAGATGGCTGTCTGGCATCGCCTCCGACCTCTGAAGACACAATTGCCGGAGCTTAGCCATCTTTGGAGCAAAAGCGAGGCACTTGGGGGCCAGCTCTATATTCAGCTCAAAATCGGTGATGTTCTCAGAGTTGTAATAAAACAGGAGACTGGCGATGAATGGTGGGAGCTGATATATGTGTTGATTTAAATGATCATGCCCCTCTTCCTCGTCACTGCCATTGGCGTTGCCATCCGAGTGATCAATAGAAGGAATGAAGAGGGATCTGGTTTCTGGAAGCGCAGAGCGTAGATGGATCAATTGGTTAAAGTTCACGAAAAACCATTGATTCAAAGTTATCGATCCAAAGTACTTGGAGTAATTGATTGTCATTGTTTTCCGAGTAGTGTTATCCGCCTGGATAGGGGTGCCTTGTCCTCTCTGGCTGTCCGTGTCTTGGCTGCCGTTGCTCTTCACGTCAGAGTCGCCAGTGTGGTCGTGATGTTTGTCCTTCAGGTAGCGTCGTAGAAAGGGTGACTGGACAGCTTTGGCGATACGCAATCCAAATGGCTTCAAGATATCGTCCACACGTTGTGCTTCCGACTTGCGCCGGACAGTTTTCCTAGAACCATGCACACTATCCTCCAGCTTCTGACCCTGTCCTTGTTCTTGATCCTTTTCACGTTCCAGTTCTTGTTGCTCCTGTTCCAAGAGCCTTGCCTCGAGAAAAGATGCGAACATGGTGTCCATGAGTTTATCGCGATCGGGCATGAACCCAAGCTCATTGCGGTGACAGTTTAAACCCCATTTCGTGAACGGTCTGCTCCAAAGGTGTGGTGCTGCTGCGTGGAAGAACAGCTTGTTGACGTAGAGTAGCGAGCGAAGTATAAAAAAGTCTTGAGAGCACCATTGATCAATGATGTAGCAAAGGATCTCGTTGGGAAGTTGTTGTTGCGGTGGTTGCAACTGTTGCGGACATGGACTCAGCGGGGATTGGTCTGGCACTACAATTACAGTCGAATCGCCGTTTTCGAGTTAGGTATTTTTTCAGTGGTGTACTGCAACGTTTGTCCTTTTGCTTCCACTCGCCTGCCCTCTCACCTTGAATCCCGGCGTGGTGGTCATCATGTTCAGACATGAGAATGAGGAACGTGGCGAATGAGGAGAGAGAAATTGACAGAGAGGGCGAGTGGAAACAAAAGGCTGAAGAAGGTTTGGCTGTTGTGGTGAAAAAAAAGGGTGATACTTGACGCCTCCCATTTCCTCCAGAGACAGCACGGATGGCGCCTCCCTCATATGCGGCTCACTGTCTGCTCCATGGTAGAGGACAAAGCATGCGATTGGTGGAGGACGATCTGGGACATTGACGCGTCAACCACTAGACAGTCTATTGTAAGGAGTGTTGTCAGCAATTATTCAGTGTATTCCCCTGGTCATGATCTACCTCACTATCTCCGAGAATCGATACCCACAAAGCTAGATTGGTCATTCAGTCGATTGACCCACACTCAAGAATGGTGCATAGATCGTGCGGAGGCTAGACATATCTTCATCAGACATGTTCCAGGGTCCCTCGAAGGACACGTTTTTCAGGCAACTGTGCAACATTGGACTGTTGTCCAAATGTGAAGGTGATATCCGTGGAAGCGCAACGCGGGGGAATCGCGGAATAGTACTTGATTCCGTGAACTTCAGTGCGACCCACTCTAATTTGGGACAATCCCTGAACCATTCCAGATAGAACATCGTCGCAGGCGGGCCACACAGTGATAAAGCTTTCAGCTTCGGTAACGACCATCTCCACAACTCAAAATGATTTTTCTCCTTGTTGGACCCTGTCCCGTCTTCTGGATGGATCCTCGTGTTGTCATCGCCTTGGCTTCCGTCACCGCGTGAAAAGGCGTCATCGTAATTGCTCTTCCAGGCGCTTGTCTGTCTCTCGACATACTCTTCCGTCATACACCATGTGGCTGCCTTCTTGTTGACACACAACTCCAAGATCTCAAGGCATTGCATGTTGTAAATGGACTGGATATTAAACCTCATTGCAGCCAGATCTTCCAGTACAAGTGTTTGCAGGTGCGGTAGGTTCCAGACTGGGAACAACGAGCGATCAATCCTGGCTTGCTGATACCTCATGTCTCCCATGTTCTCAGGCGTGATGGGTATCGAGGATGAAGGCTTCAAGAGCGCTCGATCATCAGGATGCATCTCCGAGACAACGACATCTCCAAACTGTATACGAATCTCCTCCACGTTCAGACACTGAGCAAAGGAGCCGATCTGCACACTTGCGACGTCATGAAGACGAATTGTTAGTTTCTTGAGATGCGGCAATGGGAATGGCAAGAAGTATGTTCCCCCACCAATGGTGTTGGCCCATGGGACATTGTAGAGAGGCATCGAAAGTCGGGCGCGTCTTCTAGCAAGTATCGATGCCGGGTGCCAGTCATTAGGGATCTGTAGGCCGGAACTTGCTCGCACTGATATGGTGCGAAGTGAACTTGCAAATGCCACCATTGCATCGTTGAGCGCATAGATCAGTAGACGGTATGGACATTCCGAATTCAAAACAAGAGCTTCCAGGTTCGGGAGGATACCACTCCTACGTGGACGATCGGACACAGGTGACCACAATGGATCATGAACAGGATAAGAAAGTCTTGCTTCATGTCCAGGCTCTGATTCAGATAGAAGTTCGGACAGTATACTGGTTGGTTGGTCTGCTGCAATCAATGCTTCTTCGGCTGCCCAGGTAAACACATCCTTGCTCCCGATGTCGAAAAGAAGCTTCCGGATACGACTGCATTTTCTCAAGAAAGCTTGCATCCCTGGCCCTTCACCATAATCAAGTCTAGCCGCATCTTCATCCGTGAGCCCATGTAGCCGATCCAACTGCACATGCATGTTTGAGGCTTGCTCGTAAAACTGAGGTATCATGCTGACTGTCATATGGTGTGGTGATTGTATTGCCTCCCAGAGTGCGATTTTGGACTTCATGATCCTGGACTGGAGACTACATTCACGCCTCATATATTCCATTGCTGCTGTCTCATTCGCGAGGGTACTTATCTGACTGTGATCTGTAGATGGTAGAAGGAAGTCGTCAAAATTCCGTTCGTATGAGTACCATCCACGGCCAAGTGCCAGTTTCAAGGGCGGCTTTCTTGGGAATGCTTCCATGTTACGTCGGATGAAGAGAATCATGCTTTCGAGATGGTTGTCCGACATCACCTCTGACCTCTCAAGATATATTTTCCGGAGCTTGGCCATTTTTGGAGCGAAAACGAGGCACTTGGGGGCCAGTTCTATATCCAGTTCAAAATTGGTGATGTTCTCAGAGTTGTAGTGGAGCAGCAGACTGGCGATGGCGGCTGTGAGCTGGTGTTCGTGTTCGTGTTCCTGAAAATCATAATGCCCCTCTTCGTTATAGCCATCTTCTTCTTCGTCTTCTCCTTCTTCTTCTCCGCCGTCGTCCTCGTGTTCCTCGTCTTCTTCGACTCCCTCAACTTTCCCGTCGCTGTCAACGCCATTGGTATTCGAATGATCAATTGAAGGGATGAAGAGCGACAGGTTTCCTTGAGGCGCGGAGCGTAGATGGATAATTTGATCAAAGTCCAAGAAATGCCATTCATACACAGATAACGATCCAAAGTACTTGGAGTAGTTGATTGTCATATCTGCTTTCCGACCATTGTGACTCGCCTGGATAGCTGTGTATTGTTCCACTTGTCCGTCAATGACCCTGCGGCCATTGCTATCCTCATAAGAGCTGTCAGAACCGCCATGTTGCTGGTCCATTAGGTAGCGCCGTAGAAAGGGCGACTGGACGCCCTTGGCGACACAGAGTCCAAATGGTTTCAAGATATCGTCCACACGTTGCGCGTCTGACTTGCACTGAACTATCACCCGAGAACCATGCGCACTCTGTTCCTGTCCCTGATCCTGACCCCTGTCAAGTCCCAGTTCTTGTTGCTCCTGTTCCAAGAGCCTTGCCTCGAGAAGAGACGCGAACATGGTGGCCATGAGCTTTTCACGATCGGGTATGAACCCAATAATATTGGAGAGATTGTTTAGATCCCATCTCTCGATTGGGTTGCTCCAAAGGTGCGGTGCTGCTGCGTGGAAGAATAGCTTGTTGACGTAGATTAGCGCGCGAAGTGTAAGAAAGTCTTGAGAGCACCATCGGCCAATGATGTAGTAAAGGAGCTCATTGGGAAGTCGTTGCCGTGGTTGCGGACATGGACATGTTTGGTCTAGCAGTTTTCAAATTAGTATTTTTTCACAACGCTTGTCATTTTTAGCATTGTTGCTTTTGCCCTCTCGTCCTCTTACCTCGAAGACCACCGTGTTGGTCATCATGTTCAGACATGGGAATGAGGAATGCGGCGGAAGGTGAATGTGGGTGGAGTGGAATGCGTTAGTAGAGGAATGAGGAGAGAGAAGGAGACAGAGAGGGGGCGGGGCAAGTAAAAACTGTTTGGCTTTAAGTAGGTTTGTTCCTAGTGTTCAGTGGCAGGTTTCGCGTCTTTCTTTGACTAAAGAGGTTAGAGAGGAAGAGAGGGCTCGGTGTTGCAGCAAACAATAGCCAAGAGACAGGACAGCGCTAACAGCGCCAAGGAGAAATAGGCAAGCATGAGAGTGCCAAGCTTCCCCTGCATGGACAAACACGACTCAATGCGAGCGCGGCCATAGTGTATTGAGTGTGTTTATTCAAGGCTGGACTTCACCAGCCTGAACTGCCAACTTGTAAAACACCGAATCCTCCCCTTTCGCCAGCAACCGACTCGGGGTATCAAATTCTGCCACTTGACCACGATCCAGTACCAGAATCTTGTCATTATCCATCACGGTCTTGATGCGATGTGCAATCGTCAGAATGGTCCTGTCCTTAAACTCCTTTCGGATGGTCTTTTGGATCAACTCGTCCGTCTCCACATCCACAGCCGCCGTTGCCTCGTCCAAGACCAGTATCTTTGTATTTCGAAGCAGTGCACGCGCCAGACAGATCAACGAGCGTTGACCCACAGAAAAGTTCTCGCCATTCTGTGCAACTTCAAAGGAGAGACCGCCCGGTAAAGCGTTGATGTATTCCTTGAGATGAGAACGTTCCAAAGCCTCCCAAAGCTTTGCATCGTCAAACTCGTTGAACGGATCAAGGTTCTCACGGACGGAACCAGCAAATAAGGTAGGATCCTGTGGGATGATAGCTAGATTCTTCCTCAGATCTTGGAGCCCTATTGTCGAAATGTCCACGCCATCGATCTCAATCCTTCCACCATCTATTTCTTCGCCCTCATCCTCTTCAGCTCTAGCATCCGAAACGCGAGCATCGTGAGAAGTGATATCCTGATTGTTATCGCTTTCCTTGGCCCAATAGCTGTTGGCTGCCTCGATGATTCGGAACAGTACCAAGGTTAGGGACGATTTGCCAGCCCCTGTTCTCCCCACTATACCCACTTTTTCAGCAGGCGCGATATCCAAGTCAATGTTCCTGATCGCCAGATCTAACCCTTCACGGTATCGTGCTGAGTAGTTGACAAAGCGGATGTGACCTTGCGAAGGCCAGTTGAGTGGAAGGATCACATCTGTCGTTTCGGGCGCCTCCGTCTTGAGTTCCGAGTACTCCAGGACGCGCTCTAACCAGACCAATTGATTCTACAGGATCATGGCAAAAATCAGTGACAGTCCATGACAACGACCTTTCCCAGAATTCCCAGCATTTCTCCCTCTTTGACAAGAGAACAGATAGAGTAACTTTTGGACATTACCTGAAAGTCAGAGCAGCTCCTGACTACCGTCGTCATCTCTTCTGTGAGTGTCAAGGCAAAGCTCAGTGTCAAACCCACCAGACTCGGGTCAACGTCCTCACTGTCTAGGACCGCAAACAGTGCCGTACATAACAGGACAACCGAGCTGAGAATTCGAAGATTCGACTCGAGCCAACGTCGACAGGTCATGTTCGACACACAAATGTTCGTTGCCCTGTCAGTCAATACCGCATTCGCCTCAATGAACCGATCCTGAACACGGAACGCCCGGATCGTTGCCACTCCTCCTAGAGACTCGCTAAAATGGTGGTAGATCGGTGATCTGGCAATGGCATAGATTCTCATTGTCATCCTGGAGACACAAGTGAAGCACTTGAACACCACCCAATACGCTACGACCAGGAAAGGGACCACAAAGATAAACGATCGGACTGTAAAGGCGACCATAAGCAAGGTACTGCATACGGAGATGCCAAAGAGGAGGATGTCCATGATCTTTTGTGTGACCCTGATATCAATCGATGCCATATCCGAGGAGAACCGATTGATAATACGACCGAGCGGCGTCGTGTCAAAGAATGCCATTGACAGACGAAAGATTCTGGCAAGTAAATTGGCGTGAATTCGTTCCGCTGCTCGGACTCTTGCCACAGCCAAACCCAACCATTCGATGACCACGTAGAGTAGCACGTAAGCAAGTGTGAGTGCAGCGTAGACTCCCAGGAAGAGCGATACTGACATTGAGTTGCCTGTTGGGTCTTCCTTGCTCTTTGCAATCCAATGCTTCAGCCATAAGTTTGTGGAGACAAGGCATCCTTGTGCAAGGACAAACAGTAGCACGATAACCGCGCTGATCGGGTATGATCTGAGAAGGTTCAGCGAAAAAAATGATTTGTTAGTAACCAAAGTATCGACTCACAAAGAGCTGATGGAACAAAGCGAAGGAACCTACACTGCTCTGATATAGGCAATAACGACATCCCAACCTACAGCGCCTTCTCTCAAGGCTTCAATGGTTGTGAGTTTTGACTTCACATTCTTCTCGCTCTTAATCTCTGTTGGAGCCACAGTGTTCTCCGTGTCATTGCTCAAGTTGCTCCGATTGTTCGTATCGTCGCCATCCGTCATGCCCGCTTCTTCGCCTTCTCGTAAACTATCGGGCGTTGCCGTCCCTGAAGTAGATGCAGAAACACCGTCAACCATGTCGTTTTGTCCAAGATCGTTGGCCGATTTGGATTGTTCCCTCTCGAGGACAGTGTACTCTTTGATTAGTCGGTAGAATACACCTTTAGCTGACATCAAATCGCTGTATTCGCCTATTTCTTCGATAGCCCCATCCTTCAGCACCACAATTTGATCCACCTCTCGAAGGTGATGGATACCATGAGTGACCAGAACCCGAGTTTTGTCACGCAACATTCCCTTGGGTCCCAGAAGTTTATCCCACAAATGCTTGCTGACGTGGGCATCAACAGCACTTAGTGGGTCGTCCAGCAGGTAGATATCCGCGTCGGCGTATGCAGCACGGGCAAGAGAGACTCGCTGCTTTTGTCCACCAGACAGGTTGATACCGCGTTCTCCAATCTCAGTCATGTCTCCACCAGGCAGTATGGCGATATCCGGTTCCAATCCAGAAGCGTGAATAACCTGCCTGTATCTCGCTTCATCGTACTCGCTTCCAAACAGGATGTTTTCCTGAAGAGTTTTGTTGATGATCCACGCCTGCTGAGGTACATAAGCAACACGCCCGGAGATCTGGACCTTGCCATTCAGTTTGTACATGTCGTTGATCAGTGCACTCAACAAGGACGATTTGCCTTGCCCCACTCGACCGACAATTGCCGCCATTTCCCCTCTTCCAATGGTGAGATTGATGTTTTGCAATGTGGGTGGTATGGAGACCGAGGATTCCTGTTCAGAAAGGAGGCCGCTCCTCTCATCCACGGGTCGCTGATGTTTTGTATCATCACTAGGTCCTGTCCATGAGAAGGTCGCGTCCTTTATGGAGATTACAGGTTCTTGTGGGTCCTTGGGTAAATGGTCGAATCGAAGAATGTCATTCTCATTCACCTCCTCGCGCAACAAGAATGTCTGAATTCGCCTCGTGGAGACGAGTGCGCTGATGGTCGAAGTGGTGGCATCTGAAAGACTGGCGATAGGTCCCTTGAGCATAGCGAACAGAGTCATCGAGACAAAGACCGTTTGAGGTGTTAACTTTCCAGGCGTGAAACCGGGTCCGCCCCAAAGAGCATAGACACCAAAGGTGACCAGGCTGATAATGAGAGACGACGATATAAACGCGATCGACATGAAGGCCTGGACAATACCAATCTGTCTCAGTGAATGCAGCTCCCTGCGTCTTACAGCCAGGATTCGCTCTGAGAAGGCCTTCCCCCAGGCATAAAGTTTGATGATCTTCATGGACGCCAAAATATCAGTTGTCAACCGAATGCGTTCATCCATGGCCTTCAATTTCTTGGATTGCATGCCGTCATACATCCGTGCCTGCCACGCCTGCAAAGGAAGCATTGCCAGCATCGTCAAAACTCCTGCAAGCATGGTCCATCCAAGAATGTCGTAAAGCAGCTTCATCGCTATCCCCACCTCAAGGGGGATACTGATCCACAAGGACAAGTACGCGTACATTTCCCACCACTGATCTGCATCCACGGACATGTGGTTGGCGATCTCTCCATTTGTGCTCTCGTTCTTGGATCTGGCTGACAGTCGAAGCGCTTTGCGGTAGATCATGGATATGAGCCCAACACGGGTGGTGACACCGAGCATGAGCATCTGATAGCGGTTGTAAGTGCTCAATAGCGACGCAAACAATGATGAAACGAACATGCCGACAGCCAGGGTAACACCATACGAGAGCGGCTTTGATCGATGATCCTCCAAGTAGCCCAGTAGCTCTTTCAACAGAACCGGGAGCATGTACGATAGGAGCACGATGGCAATGCGGCTGAGAAGGACAGGGACCACCTCTTTCCACTGAGATATCAGGATGATCGCCAACAACGATGGTGAGTCCTTTGACGTCTTTGTTCTGAGCCCTGCACTCCATGCAGCGGAAAATTTCTTGTAAACGACGGCTGCCGTCATGTGCATTTGCAGCTGTCCCAAAAGGTCTTCATGTCGAAGTGGCCGGCGGAGGCCGATCTTGATGATGGGCAAGTGATAAGAGAACGTGAGACGAGAGAGAAGATTTGCTTTCTCATATGGAGTATTACTGCTCAGTCTCTGCGCGCGTGTTCCTCCTCTCGGCCATCCTTCCACAATCAGTCCGACTGTCAGCACGCAGGTCAACACAATAAGGGGAACAAGCGTTGGGTATCCCGAGGATCCAACATCAAGTGTTGTATGAATGATGATGAGTGCCGAAGTGATCGATGACATGTAGAATGTAAAAATGACGCTGGAAGACCGGATTTCGTACTTGTGTTCGTATGCGTTTAACCCCACTGCCAGAGCCTAGCGGTTGTTATGAACCAGAGTTGTTGGTGTGAGTGCCACCTTGAGACGCCATGGTATCCAATATTTCCAGTGTATTTCTTCTTACCCATGCTATTCCTAAGCTTAGGCAACCCCATGCCACAATGACAGGCCCATTTGGGGACAGATACGCATGTAACGATAGCATCCACGCTATGCCTGCAGCCGCCATCATACATATCTGTGTCGGCCAGTATATCCAGGTAGTGCGTTTGAGGTGATGAGCTTTGCCATGGCGTCTCAGGTAGTATATCCGAGATAAGAATACGGCGATGGCAAATAAGGAGTGCATTCCAAACAGGACACTAGTGGCAAAGTTTAAGCGGGCATGCGTCAACCAATGGTGCCATCCAGAGATCATGTTGCGTTATTTCTGACCTGCCGTTGACGATTCACCCTGATGTACCTGTATTCGAAGCATTGTGTCAGGTCGTATCGGGTAAGACTGGCGGGACCCTAAGAGTGTTGTAAGAGATAGGATCAATTCCATTGCTCTTGGTCATGTCCTTTGATCTGGTCCTCTACGACTTTTCAAATCAATTTACCCAGCCTTCACGATCATTACAGAGACCGTAAAGAGTTCTTGGAAGCTGGGAGGTTCCGTGGTAAAGTATTGAATCCCGATCTCGGTGTCCCGCGGAGAATGGCGAGCCCTGCTCAAACGTCAGGGCATGGTTCATCATCGGACTGTATCCAAAGAGGATTCGAAATTGACTCTCCTGACAAGAATAAACAAAGGGAATAGCTCCTGATTTCTTCCTGGTATGATGGGTTCTGGCTCCAGAATGCTGCGAAGGGAAAAGATTTGGGGAAGAAGAAAGAAGAGAAAACGAGGACGAGTGTCTTTTGTGGGCTTGGT
>Ga0247824_10002190_pt1 | contig 10893 bp, 9 predicted proteins | sample 13C_PalmiticAcid_FD_194412 | JGI IMG/M metagenome (GOLD analysis project Ga0247824, IMG submission 194412) | Soil microbial communities from agricultural site in Penn Yan, New York, United States - 13C_PalmiticAcid_Day48 | ecosystem: Environmental > Terrestrial > Soil > Agricultural land...
CCATTCCCCATTCCCCCAGACCCCATTGCAGCGAGGCCGGGATCGGGTCCCTATCCCGTCAATGGCCGACGGCAGTGCCGTGGTCCCTGGTCGCCCGGCATGTCTCCGCCTTCGGAAAGGCTTCTCGGCAGCGGGCGAGAATTGACCCATTCCGCGCTCTGTCGGCGGCCAAAGCTCGGAAACCAGCGGACCACAAGCCGAAGCACCCGCAGAGGGTGTCAGCGCGAGGGGAAGGAGCTGAAATAAATTCATACTCCAATGATGCAGCAGGTGCTGCAACTGGGCTTCTCTCAGGTGCGGGTTTAGGCCCATCGTCACTTTTTCAAGAGACACTCATCTCAACGGCAATCGCCGCTTAATGATTCTTCCCTCGCTCCCAAGACACCAAAAAGACCCGAGAGGCGGAATGCCAAGCTGGAAGTCGACAGGCGATGTGGAGTCGAGCACAACCCCAACAGCCGGCAAGGTCCCCGGGGAAGGCTGCCCCACGCGTGTGCTGGGTTGATGCACGTCCCGACATCCCCGATGCGCGCGGGTTTCTGTCAGATGCGAAGCAGATTCCATGCCACATGTCTTCTCTCGAAGTTCAGATGTTGCATTCGGATGGCTGCGCGATCGATACACTGCGATGACAAAAAACTTGAATCCCATCCCGAAGACCAGTCCCGTCCTGTTGCCCCCCCAAAGCCTATCCCCGACTCCCCATTCCATCCCATCTAATGTGTATGTACAAGTCCATGCAACACCCCAGGCACCGAGCAAAAGGTCAAACTCCAGATATGTGCCCAATCTACGCCCATGCACATGCACACACAGCTCACTCACGCACGCACGCCCACTCAAGTCATGCATGCCATGTGTGATGGGCTTTAGCAAAGCCCAATGCAAGTGCCACTCTGGCTAAACCCGAATCACAAATCAGTCTGCATCCATGAAAGCAACCGCCACAACCCATCTAAGTCATCGCCAAGGACGCTGTCCTCTTTGATAAGAGAAGAGTTGAAACCGCCCTTCTAGCGCCGGGTGCTCGATCCGCCATTAGCCGCCGAGCCCGTCAACTCTATGTTAAAGCTCCACCGTCCTAATACTTGTTAGTCTCATGCACCCAAGAGAGGACTCGTTCATGACATCATACCCTCGGCGAGGTTCTGTGCGGTGTCCTCCAAGAGGATCAGCCTGCGGCGGTTGCAGTACGCTGTCTTGTCCATGATATCCACCTTGAGTTTCGGCGCCGCGAGCTCCGTGATGGGCTTCTCAAACATCTCGGACAGCGCCTCAACCGCCATCTCGAGATCCTTCTGGTTGTCCTCAAAGATCTCGGTCAGGTTGTTGCGGGCGAGGTAGAAGGCAAAGGCGTATGTCCACATCAGCGTCTGCCGGCACGTCTGGAGCGCCTGCGAGGCCGAGTTGAGGTACTGCACCTCGATCCACGACATGCCCGACTCCTTCTGCAGCTGCACCATCTTCTTCTCCGTCTTATGGTAGATGTCCTTGTCCAGGCGGGCCGACTGCTCATGATTGGCGTAGCGGTTGTAGTAGTGCAGGTAGCGCTCGAGAGAGACCCTCGACTTGGCCTGCGCGTCCCTGGCGTCCGTGCCGCTCTTCTCCTCGAACCGGTTGCAGTTGTACCAGCTCGTGCCGTGCTCAGACCAGAGCCCCATGCACATCCAGCAGAACTCGTGCTTGCACTTGCGGCAAGTCATGTGGTTGCAGCCGCCGTTCTTCTCGATTGTGCTGTTGCACTTTGGGCATTCCTTGGTGTTGGCCGAGATCCAGTTGGCCGTCTCCGAGTCGTCGGCGCATTTCTTGAGCCACTTTTTCACCAGTTCGCAGGGCGCGGGCTGATGGTCGTTCAAGATGCATCCAAAGCAGAACCGATGGCCGCAGAGGCAAGAGACGGTGGGCACCACCTTGTCGAGGTCCTTCTTCTTTACTGCACACTCCACCGCGTTCTGGCAGTCCGGCGCCGGGCACCACTTCAGCGTCTCCTTGTCTTCCACGTACGTCCGGTGCAGCAGCTCATGGTATCGTTCCGTCAGATCCGAGGTGACAAGGAGATCCAGCGACCGGGCGTCGATGATGAGGTTGCAGCCCTCGGAAGGACACTGAATACGAGCCGCCTCACCTTCCGCCCGGATCTTCTGTGAGAGGTAGTGGCGGTAACAGTCGACGCAATACCTGTGCCCGCACTTGAGGGCAAACGACTCGAGCCCCGGCTCGTCTTCGCAGCAGATGTCGCACACGAAGCCGGGCACGACTTGCAGCTTTGTCGGACCGGCTGATGATTGTGAAAGGCCGGCCGCGTCCAGGACCTTGCTTGGCTTGTCCATGTAATCCTCAATCAACTTTTCCTTATTCCACCGGAAGTGTCGCAGAAGAATTGCCGCCTCTTCCTTGGAGATGTCCAGGATCATGTTGACTTCGTCTATGAGGTCATCTTGTTGCTTTTGGACGTCGGTTGGCTGAAAGACTTTGAAGCTGATATCGTATGCAGCCTGTTTCTTGTGTCCGATCTCCTTCTGGGAGTCGATGTAGGCGTCGGGTTCGTCATCGAAGCCAAAGTCTATGAAGCCGACTCTATTAGCACACTGCCGCAAAGCAACCAAGCCAAGACGACTTGGTCACGTCCTCCAGGCCAACACCAAGGGCGAGGCCGGCAGCGGAAACCCACCATCGTCACCGGAAATGTCGTTGTCGCTATCGTCTGGGATCATGTCGTCCTCGCTAGAGACATTGGACATGAAGTCGTCGTCTGTATCCATGCCGCCGTTGGAAGCTGTCGTCACGGGAGTCGGAGGCGCTGTGTCGGGGCCGGCCGAGGCGAGAATCCTCTTGTTTGGAGCAGTGGCAGCAGAGGATGTCGTCGCCTCAGCGGCTTTCCGCTTGCGAGTTGTGGGGGGAATCGTGCCGGCTTATGGGGGACGGACGAACTGGTCCCAGCGCCACCCAACAAGAGAGCGATGGGCTGCAGGGCGCAGAAATGGTGCGGTATGACTCGACAGGCGAAAGCGATACCTTGCAGGCGCTTCGCAGTGGTTCCTCGACGTTGGTGAGGACCTGAAAACGAAGGGCCGGGGATAAGAGAGAGATGCAGCCAAGGATGTGATACCAGTGGTTCGACGGCCTCTTGGCGGGGTCAAGGTGGAAATGGGCGAGGACGGGGAAGAGGGATGAGGCAGCAGGGGTGGAGGGATGGAGGTGTTGAGGACAAGCTCAAGAGTCGGCGAAAGAGTGCTGGAAGACGCGGTGGTCAGGCTGGTGATGGAAGGCGCAGATTCCGAGAGTCAGGCGAACGACTGACGGAGTGAGGTGGGAAAACAAGGCCCAAGCCGAGAGACCGGGAGCAGGCGACAACCAACTGCGAGTGGCAGGCACGGCTGCACAAGGATAGATTATGTAACGCGGCGGGAGTCATTTGGCCTCCCGTCATTGCCCCACGGATCCCGTCTGCCTGAGCAGCCGCAGTAATCGGGCCCCCACAGCGCAGGCAGCCGGCCCCGCCATTGGCAAGCTTGCCCAAGAAGGGCGCTAGCTCGCCCCACTGAGCTCAGGGAGGCAACCGCCTGACACTCTGACAGCAATCGGTTTTCGGCAGCCTCATCCAAAATCGCACAGTGGCCACACCTGCCATCTGCCACCAACAAATCACATCGCCCAACTGAGCTGCCGCCTATTTTTTCGACCATCTCAGAATTTGAAGCAAGACCCCGGAAGTCAAGGCCTTACGAACTGCGAGTTTCGAATTGCGAGTCGTTAAACATGAAAGACGACGGGGACAACTGGGAACGGGGGTCCAGTCGGAGAAGATATGACAATGACTTAGAGGATGGCAGGGACAGAGCCAAGAGGAGGGATCGGGATGATGAACCCAGCAGACGCACCAACCGACCTCGGTCTCGGGAGAGAGGACACCGCCGGCGCTCAAGAACGCCGGATTCGAGAGATCGGCGGCCACGGTCGAAGGATAGAGAGCGGAGGGACAGGGACCGCGATTGCGATCGCGACCGTGACCGCGAAAGCCGCAGACCCAGGAATGAGGAGCGAGATGGGGGAAGGCGGCATCGCGATAATGATGATGACAGAAAGGACCGCCGAAGCCGACGAAGCCCCGATGGCAGCAGATCGTTGCGACGAAAGGAAGAAGATGCTAGACCCGACAATGGGCGAAGTCTGGTCAAGCGCTCCGGCCCATTGCCTTCCCAGGATGACTCTTTTGCCATAAGCAAGGGCGAAGAACCCGAAGCACCAAAGGAGAAGCCCAACTTTGGAAACTCTGGGGTACTGGCAGCAGCCTCCAACTCGGTCACACAGGCCGATGGCACAACTATCACGCTCAAGTACCACGAACCGCCAGAGGCCAGGAAACCGCCCCCGCGCGATTCGTGGAAACTGTTCGTTTTCAAGGGCCAAGACATCGTCGACACGATCGAGCTTGGCAGTCGCAGTTGTTGGCTGGTTGGCAGGGAGCTAGCCGTCGTCGATCTCCCTGCTGAGCACCCGAGCATCAGCAAACAGCACGCTGTCATACAATTTCGGTACACGGAAAAGCGCAACGAGTTTGGCGACAAGCTCGGGCGAGTCAAGCCATACCTGATCGACTTGGAGAGCGCCAACGGCACAATGCTCAACAAAGAAAAGGTGCCCGAGAGCCGATATCTGGAACTGCGGAACAAGGATATGATCCAGTTCGGCTCAAGCACGAGGGAGTATGTTCTCATGCTTGCACCCAAGGAGTGAGGACAGTCTTCTTGCAGAATTCGCCACACCGCTGCCGGCACCCCGAGGCCAGCAATCCCGTTGGGGGCAACGCAGCGTGGATGCCGGCCTCTTGTCTTGCAACTTTTTCCACTTACGATTTTCGCGGAATCTACATCACACCGGTCTTGTGCCGAAGGAGGCCGTGATGCCCGATGCGGTACCACACAGAAGTCTTGTTACCCTCGCTGTCGCACCGACGCTCGCGTTGGGTTTGCATAACAACTGCCGCCATTGCATGCCCCCGTCCCACCAGCTTGGATTAGAGTTTGGAGCAACCTGACCATACCACCTGTCACGACCCATGAAACTGACAACCCGAGTGACTTGGATTTCCAGTGCATCAGCCCTCCTATGTGTGGGAGTTTGTCGGCCCAGCGCGCCAGGGAGTTTTGACCAGGACAACTAATCCATGAGATCTCTCGTTTTAGACCTCCCGGATGAGATTGTCCTTTTGGCCTTCACCGGGAAATGGCCGAGATCATAGTCATTTGGATTCATTTTCCAATATGTTGCACAGCCTTGCTCACGGCTAAAGATGGCCATTGGTCAAGCCGAAGATGTTGCGATTTTCCTAACAGCAAGCATGAAACAGGCCGCTTTCAGTAACTAATTCAAGGCGTTCCCGAAGCAAACCCAAGAGCAATGTAGTTGACGCCTGCCAGAAGTTCTCACCGTCCTTGGTATTTCAACGAGAGCAGCACCGGTCCGAGGCTTGGTGTCGCACATGGTCTTGATATTGACAGCTTGACGTCAGCATCTCAGGGAGAGACCGAGCATCACCGAATCAGTCAATTCGGGGAGGCTTGTTGGCTGCAGTACGACACCATGTGCTCGGGCGCGGTCACTCAAAGCCGTTAGCAGCGGCACTCTCTGGCACCCCTGCACGGCAGTCTTGGCCCGGAACCAACCCGGGGAGCCCGTCAAGAGCGCGCCAGGGGGCAGTGACAGTTTGAGGCACACCGAGCTGAGGCGCTCAACAGCAACGAGAGCATTTTATTCGCATGAATCGAAGACTGCGCCCTCGCCCTGCAGCAGCGTCCCGCCCCGTCAAGACGGCAGCCCCATGATGGACGGGAGGATTGCAGGAGGCCATTTTGACCAACTGGTTCCGCTTCTTGTCTTCTGGAGCGCCATGGCCGGCATTTGAGACAACCCCTCCAACTTTCGGACCTGGTGGAGGGCCGCCCCATGGAGGGCTCAGCTGCCACGTTTGGTCACTCTCCCAGCCCGCCGCGTGACAAGCCGTTTTCACGGTCTCTTCGTCCGCATTTCTGAGATGTCTGGTGCAGCTGTTTTAGCGCAAGCCCTCCCCAAAGGGCAAATGCGTATGCGGCCGTGTGTCGGGGTCCGCTGATGGGCAATCAGCGGGCGCTGTTTACCGCGGCGACTCAATAAACCACAGGAGAAGGACTCCTCGCGTCGCACATTTTGACTGTGTACCTTCAGTATCTGTTTTCATCCTTGCAAGCCTTGCCCCCGTCTTCGTGGCTGAGCCTTCAGGTAACCAAGTTTGGTTCCATATATGGGCATCTCGCACATCCTCTTCCAGCCGCTGTCGCTCTGTATCCTGAGCAGATGCAGAAGCACTGGGAATGGTCCGCAGGCCGCACCCCAACTCACCTCCTGGGTCATCAGCAGGTGCCTAGCAAAGCATGGTAAGCATCTCTGTCTTGAATCAGGCTGTCGGAGCCTAGTCCGTCACGATCCGTGGAGTTTTAGAGTTGCTTCATTGATCTCGTTGCCCGCTGCAAGTGCGGCCCGAGCCGACTCGCCGTGGAGTGATTCCTGGCCCATCCCGGTCTCTAGAGAGGCCAAGTGGAGATACTAACACCACCACCAGGCCTCCGTCAACAAGCACCCGGCCCGGTTCGAGCTTACCGCCGTGTACCGCCACCCGCAAGCCACAGCTGATATCGTCCTCGTCCATGGCCTGAACGGGGCTCCGGAGAAAACATGGAAGGCCCCGAACGGAGTGTACTGGCCCACCGACCTGCTGCCTGCGTCGTTGAAGGACCAGCATGCCAATATCTTGGTGTACGGCTACAACGCCGACGTCTATGGGGGTTTCTGGGAGCGGCCGGTCAAGAACCCGAGTGACAACTTTATCCATCACCACGCCCAGACTCTGGTCGCGACACTCACCCTTTACCGCAAGAGTGAGGGCACCGAGCGGAACCCCATCATCTGGGTTGCCCACAGCCTCGGCGGTATTCTCACGAAGCGCGCGTTGCTGTACTCGAACGACCTCCGCGATCCTCACCAAGAAGACCTTCGGTCGATCTTTGTCTCAACATACGGCATCATCTTCCTGGGCACGCCGCACAATGGGTCGAACGCCGCCGCATGGGGTGGCGTGGTACAGAGATTCGCAGACACTTTTTTCCCAAAGAAGCTCTTTGACACCGAGTCGGTGCTCCTCAAGTCGCTCAAGAAGGACAGCGAGACGCTCCTCCAGATCTCCAACCAGTTCTTGCAGGTCTATCAGAATTTCAAGATACATATGGCGCACGAAAACCAGAAGACGGATGTAAAAGGCTCAAAGTACGTTGGCTGGCTTTCTCAGTCCTACCACGTCTGACGTGACGGGAGCAATTCCCCGCGACCTTTCGTCCAAACACTGACGTTTCCAGGATGCTGGTCGTGGATGCTTCGTCCGCCAGCCCCCAGCTTGTCGGTGTCACGTACTACGGCATCGAGGCGACCCACTCCGGCATGTGTAAGTTCGCCAGTGAGACGGCTCCAGGTTATCGAACCATCTCGACGGCGATTCGCGCGTGGATCGCAGACGCCCCAAACGTCATACCGATCCGCTGGGAAGTTGAGGAGGACCATCGGAGGGTGAGAGCGAATCTAGAAACCTTTGAACGGACACGGCGATATGTGAGTCCTCGGGCATCGGATCCAGTCGACGACATGGGACTAACTTCCTCTCAGCAAGAGTCTGCGCTTGTTTCCGCGACGCATCCGCAAGTACTTGGTATGTGATTGTTACCAACAGGCCAAGGGTCGTACCGCACAAAGGCTTGTCAAGGGCAGGTGTTGCGTGTGGCAGTGGTCGAACAAGTGTGGTACCACTTGAAGCACTCATGGATGAACCTGGGCCTTTGAAAAAGGCATCGCGCTGATTCTTTGGTGTATTCTAGGTCAAGACACAAACCAAGTCTCTCCATCTCAACTCCAAACCCCCACCATCGAGCCTTCGCGAGCCATCTCCGCTCCCCTCCTCACAAACACCCCCCACCCCGACTCGCCGCATTCCCCCAAGCTCCTCCCTGCCCTTCCCGAGCCGCGCGATGACGACCACGAACCCCTCTTCATCCACCCCGAAACCTTCCGCCCCAACTCGTACTTCATCGGCCGCGAGGACGAGCTGCGGGGTCTGCACGAGATGCTCATGGACCGCAAGCGGCGCTCAGAGGGCACGTCGGCCGTGCTGATCCAGTGCCTCCCCGGCGGCGGCAAGACGCACCTCGCGCGGCAGTACGTCTTCCAGCACCGGGACGACTACCCGGGCGGCGTGTACTGGGTGCGCGCCAAGTCGCGGCACGAGCTCGAGTACTGGTTCTGGCGCATCGCGCGCAACGAGGCGCTCCGCGGGCTCGTCGACCGCCGCGACGTGGAGGAGCTGCGGGACCCGAGGAAGATTGTGCAGATTGTCCGGCGCTGGCTGAGCGCGCAGGCGGACTGGCTGGTGGTGTTTGACGGCGTTCAGTTCGACACGGACGGGCTGCACGAGTTCATCCCTGATGCGAGGAACACGAGCCTGATATACACGTCGACCGAGCGGGCTGTGGCGGGCGACCCGCGCTTTGATAACCCGCAGGTCATGGAGTTGGGGCTGTTGACTGCGCAGCAGGCGCAGGACCTGTTGTTGGTGGAGATGGACCGGAAGCGGCCGTGGAGTCAGGAGGATCGGGGGATGGCGCTCGAGTTGGTGCAGCTGATGGGGAGGCTGCCGCTCATGATCCATGTCGCCGCGCAGCACTTGAAGGCGACGCGAGAGCCGCTGGCCCGGTATCTCAAGTCCTACAGGAGTCGGCCAAAGGCCGGTGACTTGCCTGCGTATAAGGCGGTGCGGGAGCAGTTGGAGAATAGGGGCGAGAACGCGGCGCTGAATCTCATGTCGTTGCTGGTGTTCTTCGACCAACACATCCCAGTCGAGATGCTTACTCTTGGTATATTTCCCCCTGAATTCTTGAGATGACTACGGCTGACCCGTCAATAGGCCTCTCTGCTCTCGACAAGGTCACCCCCGTCAAGACCTGTGACGCCATGCACAGAAAGGCAAATCTCAACAACACACTCAAGGTCCTCATTGCTTTCGCCCTGGTCGAGCGGTCGGAGAGCGACGACATCTCCCCCACCAGCTCCCGCAGCTCCAAGCGCAGTTTTGACAGGCACGTCGACTATCTGGACCTGCTCCGCATCCACAGCGTTGTCCAGGCGTTTTTCATGGCCACCCTCCACGAGCAGCACCAGATCCCGTTCTGGCTGGAGCGGGCGATCGCTGTGTGGTACCGGTCATACGACGAAGCCGATCGACGAATCCAGGAGGACCCACGGGTCGGGCTTCCGGATGACTACCGCCGGTTCTGCATCCACGGCCAAAAGTTGCTCCAGAATCTTCAAAAATTTGAGAGGCGATATCCGAGCCTCGCGAAGACGCGGCCGCAGCTGGAACAGAGGCTAGAAAAGATCCAGGGGCAGATCGACCACCTGTCGCATGCGATCCAGACGAACATCATCGATGGGTCAGCTGAGGAACATCCCGCGTCCGTCTTTGATCGCGTCAGCAATTCCTCACAGTCTGATGCGGCCACGATGCAATCTCATAGCAGCCAGACGAGTGGAATGGGATCTCTAGGGGACGGGGACAGCGAGTTGGTGCAGTCGCCGGTGGTGGAGCTGCTGGAGGAGGACATGCCGTATCCGAGCACCCCCGTGATGCCAACGGTGCCGGAGATATTCGAGGACGATGACCAAGAGACGGTCATTCTCTCCGTCGCCGGGACGCAAGTGCACGTGGGCGCAACAGAGATTGTCGAAGTTGTGTCGCTGCCGCCAGATCCACACGACAACTACCAGGAAGGGGCCGCTTATGACGGTTGGCAAGAAGCCATTCCGCACCATAGAGTGATCAAGCGGCTGGAGATCAAGCGGTACCACGACCGAGGTGGCGCCTGGAGAGACAAGATGATTAGCGATCCGCGCGTCGGGCTCAGTTGGGAGGTTGCCGTTGGCTCCGTCTCGAGCAAGAGGGAGGCTTCAAGGTCGCCTTTGGGTGCTCGCTTGACAGCACAGAGTGAAGCCGAGATGGAATTGAACAAGCTCAAACGAGCAGCACCTCCGTCCCGAGAACCGAGAGAGAGCTTTGGCTCTCAAACCTCGACTCGGCCCAAGACCCTTCTGGGAAAAACTAGCTGGGCACTGCCGCAGGCGGCACAGAGACCTGACGCTAAGGTTGCGGAGAGCCCGCCTGAAGAAATCTCGAGTGGTTTTGCGCAAATCCTGTCGTCACCTAGGATTTGGACCGAGGCGACTCTCAGGATGCTCAGGAAGACGGTGCTGCCCTCTGACAAGCCCGCCGATACAACACCATCGCCTCCACCGCCGTCCGAAGTAGACCTCATTGTCCCTCCCGCCCCGATCTTCCGTGGCAGCCGGTCCGCCAACTCCAGCCCAGCCAGCAACGCCTCCCCTTTCCCACCGCCCTCCTTCTCCGGCATCCCCACTGAGGATCTACTCGCCAAACCAGGGACCTCCTTCGTCGTCCGCCGCTGGGAGACGGCCGTTTACCACCCGGACGGCACTCCTCTGAGCTCGTCGGGCGGAGAGTGGTCTGGCGCTCCTGATCCGCTCTCTCTCTCTTACCCCACCCTCTCCTCAAGCAGGCAACAATACGCCAGCAACATCCACCCATCGCAACTCGTCCTCCGCGACGGGCCCGCAGCGGGCTACTCCTCGCAACCCATGTCGCGCAACGGTTCCCACCAATCAAACCCCAGCATCAGCATCAACAGCCCCGTTGTGATCCAATCCCCGCCATCGCGGTCATCATCCCCCTCCCGGCCAGACCCAGGACACAGGCACAGCCCCAGCCCACCCGGAGCAACCGCAACCGCCACCCTTCCCATC
>Ga0247824_10002191_pt1 | contig 10892 bp, 7 predicted proteins | sample 13C_PalmiticAcid_FD_194412 | JGI IMG/M metagenome (GOLD analysis project Ga0247824, IMG submission 194412) | Soil microbial communities from agricultural site in Penn Yan, New York, United States - 13C_PalmiticAcid_Day48 | ecosystem: Environmental > Terrestrial > Soil > Agricultural land...
CCCCCCCCCCTTCAGCATCACACACTAACCAAAACCTGCTAGGCATATCTGGTATCATGCACGCTGCCTCAGACATGTCAATGAACCCAGATCCCAACAAGGTGATCACTCCAATGGTCGCCGGGACCCTGAATTTGCTGAAGGCGGCGGCGAAGCACCCCGCCGTGAAGCGTTTTGTTCTCACGTCGTCCTGCACAGCCGCTGCCAGCCAGAAACCTGAAATTGGGCTGACCATCGACGCCGACACTTGGAATGACGAAGTGGCCCACGAAGCCTGGGCGGCGCCGCCGTATCGCGAGGAGCGTGGGTTTGCGGTGTATTCGGCGAGCAAGATGCAAGTGGAGAAAGAGGCCTGGAAGTGGCACAAGGAACACAAGCCGCAGTTCGTCCTCAACACAGGTTAGACGTCACAGTCGGTTCTCGCCGGCCGTACTGCTGCTAACGGCGTGACTCCTCAGTTCTCCCCAGCATGAATATCGGCAAAAGCTTAGACCCGCTCGCCCAAGGACACCCCTCGACATCGTTCCTGGTGCAGGCCCTGTTCCAGGGGAACTTGGATGTCGTCAGAAGTGCTCCCCAATGTAAGCAGCTTTTCCGTACCCATACAGAAACAACAACAACGACGGATACTCAGCTGACTTGTCCGGCAATTAGACTTCTTCGTCGACGTCCAAGATGACGCGCGTCTTCATGTCGCGGCTCTCATCCATCCCGGCGTTCACGGGGAGCGCATTTTCGCCTACACCGCACCCGTCACATGGCGCGATGTCCAGCGTGCCATCCAGCGGATCTACCCCGGCAGGCCTCTCCCAGGAGGGGAGATTGAGGATGCTGAGCCTGATAAGAGCGAAGTCGTTCGAGCTCCTCGGGCCGAGGCGCTGCTCAGGGACATGGGGCGACCGGGCTGGACCAGCTTGGACGAAAGTGTGCGGATGAACACGGAGGATCTGGCGTAATCCCAAAATCGAGATCTGCGGAGATGTAGAGATTACTTCAAAGTGCGCGAGAAAGGAGAAAGGGACACACAAAACCCCGTCATTTTGAAAGATGTTCCCCGGTCCCAACCAGTCTCGTAGCTCCATGGAGAAACGTCAATAATCGCATCATTCACCCAGTTTGGAAATCTACTCTCCCGCAAAAGGTTCAAACTCCCATCTCAATTATCGTACTACCAATAGAAGCAAGTACGTTCACAGAAAAGAAGAAACAAAACCAACAACATACCCAAGTCGTTCCCCGAATCACCGCCCCATCACCACCCGTCTTCCTCCTCACTCCGCAGCACCCGGCCCCTCAATCCCCGGCTGTGCCTCCCCCAACGCCACCGCCAGCGCCAGCGGCACACACTGGCTCGCTTTCCCACCCGTCAACACAAACTTGACCTCATCCGCACCCTCACCCTCGCCCTCTCCCAGCGCGGCCTTCAACTTGCCCTCATCCCCCCACACCTCCTCCGTCACCAAAAAGATCTTGTTAAGCTGCCCCTCAATGGCGCACATGACAGGGAACAGCGGCGCGGCATCAACCGCAGAGGGAACGCCCACCAGGATCTCGAGCGGCGAGCCGTCGACGGTGACCGGGATCGGGACCAGGTTGATCAGCTTGGACGTCTTGGGCAGCTTGTCCCAGGGCGCGAGGCGGAGGCGGGTTGCGCCGAGCGCGGCGACTTCGGCGGGGTAGTAGTGCAGGTAGCGGCTCGCGCCGTCGCCGGGGACGAGGTGGGTGGAGTCGGAGGAGAGGGCGGAGAAGGAGCGGCCGGCTGGGGAGGCGAGGAGGAGGGGGGAGATGTCCTCGGTTGTGCTGCTGGAGACGGCCGAGGCGAAGAGGTTGCCGTTGGCGCCGGGGTGGATCTCGAGAGCGCCGGTGGTGTCGCGGATGGTGGCTTTGCTGAGGAGGTAGTTCTCGGACGCGGGGGAGGCGGTGGCGCTGGTGCTGGCGGTGGTGGTGGTGCTGGAGATGTCTGAGGCACTGGCGGTGGCCGCGGCAGCACTGCTGGAGACGTCGGAGGCGTTGGCGTTGGCGGATGTCGTGGCGGAGGTTGCGGCAGCGGCAGCGGCAGCGGTGGTTGAGGTGGTAACAGATGTCGTAGTTGTGGTCGGAGGAGGGACTGTGGACGTGGGGATGAAGCCGCCGCCCCCTCCACCTCCGCCCCCATCAACCATTATCCGCGCGGCGATCCTCTTTCCTCCGCGGCTATCACTGCCCTCCTCGATCTGGCGGGGGGGTCGGTCACGCTTCGAGAAGGCGCCGTTGGAGCGCATCAGGGCGAGCTGGTTGCCCTCGCGACCGGAAACCATGTAGAGCGGGCCGTTGGGGCCGCTGCGGATGTCGCGGTACCAGACAACGGCAGTCTTGACGATGCCGACCCACGGATCGCTCTGGAAGTACTCGTTGGTGATAGGCCATCTACTGTTGCCCTTGGCGCTGTTATACATGCCAAACCACGCGCCGGAGGAGCGGATCTGCACGGGGCCGTACGTCATGTCAACAATTTGGATCCAGCCGACATCTCCAGCACGGGCAAACGAGGAATCGGGCACCAGCATGTTGCTTCCTGCCGTAGCTGATGAGCCGACTGGACCGGGCCGGATGCGGACGAGGCCTTGGTCTTGTCTGTGAGCCCACGAGCGGGTCTCGGCGCCGTAGCGGTACAGCATGGAGATGGACTTGGCAACGCCAGGGTGGCTGTCGAGGGAAGGGTTGGCCACCACGTAGCGCGCGATGGCCGTGGTGTCGATATCGAGGCGGTTGCCGACCTGCCAGTTCTGGACGGCGTAGCTGGTGAAGTCGCGCGTGCCGTAGACGACACTGATGATCTCGAACGGACTCATGAGCATCATCGAATCGATAGTCGGGTCTCTTCGGACTGGACCAGCCCGGTCGCGCGCCCAGCACGACTTGTTCTGGAAACGCTCAGGCTGCTGGACCCACGACACACCGGCACAGTTGGCTTGCGTCGCGCACCACGCCATGCACTCCTCGCGAGTGTTGACGTTGGCTTGCGCGATATCGTAGTTCATGTAGTCGTAGCCGCACCGGATCTGCCACTGGTTGCCCTTATCGTCGGTATACACGGTTCCGTCGGCCGCCGGGCACTTGAGACTCCCGTCGTCCTCGGGGAGCTCCGGAAGGTTGGGAGTTCCGTTGTCATCGTCATCGCCGCCCCCTTCCTCATCGTCACCTGGAAGCGCACGGCCAATGCAGCCTTCGGCCAGGGTAGGACCCGCCCATTCGTGAAGCGTAAACTCCGGGCCGTCGTCAATCTCCAGGGAGACCTCGTTGGTGATGCTGATGTCCCACGCAATGCCCATGCACTCGTCGTTGCCAACCGACGTGTCCTCCGTGCCAACATTGACCTCGAACTCGGCCGCGGCAACCAAAGCCGGAGTGTCAACCAGAGCAGCGCCCTTCTTGAAAACACCGTTGAGAAGATCAATACCAAACCACAGCTTGACGGGCAGACCAATACCAGCGGTAGCCTCAACGGCACCTCGGGCTTGGAAGGTAGTGTCGACATTCGGCTTCCACCCGCCCTGAGACGACCGGGACGGGTTTGCGATGTCAAGAGTGGCGTGGAAGTCAGGCCAGGTGAGCGAGCCGCCAGTAAGAAGTTGGCCCTCTGCTTCAGCACCGATGAAGGCCTTGACACTGAGAATGAGCTTGGGGCCGAGCGTCACAATACCCGGGATCGACCACCCAGGCAGACCCTTGGAGAAGATCTCCTTCTCCCACTCTTTCTCCCACTTGGTAAAGGCGTTGACACCGAGGTAGAGACCGGCGTACATGTTGCCACTGATACCGAGCGAAGCCTCCTTCACACCGCTCAGGGGCGTGGCGTTGATCTTGCCAGTAGCCTTGACGGAGCCACGGATGCCGCAGTTGACGCAGAAGATTTCAATACCTGGCTCAGGGTTGGGGGAGCCAATGAACTCCTCAACGAGGTTATCGAGAACAGCCTGCGAGGCCGAGAACTTCTCGTCGTCCTCGCCCATCTTGAACGTATAAACCTTGAACGCCTTGCCCCAGGGGGAGTCGACAAGGACGTTGGCCGGGGGGCCCATGCCGATGGGGAGAGTGAGGCTGTTTTCGTACTTGCCGGTGACAGCGAAGGCGACGAGTTTGACGGCGTTGACGGCGAGCGCGACAGTCACCTTGGCGACGGCCACGGCAACGCTGACGACGATCTCGACGGCCTTCTTGACCACCTCAACGACCTTTTGGACAACGGTGGCGACGACGTTGACGACGGCCTTGACGACGGTCACGACCGCCCGGAAGAAGCTCTTGAACCAGCGCTTCTGCAGGCCAGATTCCTCCTCGGGGGGACCGACGAGAGCCATGACGGCCTAGGAGGGTCGTCAGTAATGGATCATGAATGGGACTGGTTCTGAAAGGGCTCTTACCTGCTCATCGAGACCACCCTCGCTGTAATAACCAAGCGCATCATCGAGACTCGTGTCAAAGTTGGTACCACAGGCAACAGCGGGCAGGCCACGCAGGGTGCCGGACGTGGGGGTGCCACAGGTGTCATCTTCCTCGACATTCTCAGGGAGGTCAAGGTCGCCAAAGTCAATGTCAAGCTCGGCAAAGATGTCGGCAAGCTCAACGGGCTGTCCATGGGCTTCGAACGACATGGAGGCATCGTCGAAAGTAACCGAATGGGCCAGGAAGAAGGCGGTGCCGCCGGTCTCAGGAGCGCAACTCTCGGCCGAGGTAATAAGGAGAAACTCCTCACCGACAGGCCAAGCGCCCTGGGCAAAGTAGTAGGGGTACGAGATGTTGTACCGGCCGTGGAGGGATCCGGCCTCGCAGACGACATCGCGGATGAACACAGAGTGGTCAAGGACAATGGATGGATAGTTGTACGTGATGCTGACCTTAACGGTAGTAGGGCCAAGCTCAGTGCCATCGCTGTCGGTCTGCTCGCCGTGGTACCACAGAGTCGCCTCGGGCTCAGGGGTCAAGACTCCCATACCGGCCATGTTGACGCCAGGGGGCGGTACGGGGCCGAGGGTGGCGATCGGGGCGGCGGGAAGTTCCATAGGCTGCTCGAAGAAATCCTGCTCGGTGCCGGAGCCGATGTCCATCGGGGCGGCGGTGGGGAAGGCAAAAACGACCTTGGGGGAACGGAGTTGCTTCGCGGTCCAGACATGGCCCACATGGCCGAGCTCGCCGAGGGCCTGCTTCAGATAGCATGCTGGGGCGACGAAGCTAACATCAACGCAGTCGTGGTTGCGGTCGCAGGCGGCGATGCAGTCCTCGAAGCTCTCGGCCGTGGTGGCGGTGAGGTCGTTGCCGCCGTAATCGGCGCCGCAGATGATCTCGTACAGACCACCGCTGGGTCCAGTGTACTGGACTCCATTGCTGGCACCGTTTTCGCAGCTCAGCGGGGCCTGGGTTGCGCTCGGCTGCGCCGTGGTTGTGACGGCTGATGCAGTGGAATCAACAGCGGTGGTAGTGGTCGAGGGCTCGGGGGTGGGTTGAGTCTTGCGGACGGCACCCCAGACAGCAGGTGCATCGACAGCAGGGCGTTGCTCGCCCTTAAGGTAGCACGCGGGGGCAACGAAGGCAACGTTGACGCAGGCCGGGTTGGCATCACAAGCCTCGATACAAGCCTCGAAACTGTCGACCCACTGGCCAGTGAGGTCACCGCCGGCATAGTCCTTGCCGCAAGTGATGTCAAACTCGGAGTTGGTCGCTTCGAAGACTGCACCGTTGCTCTTGTTGTCGACGCATGAGAGGGCGTTGGCCGCTCCCGGACCACCAGGCGTCTCAACAACCTTGGCAGTCCAGACGTGACCGCGTTCATTGGCCTCGCGGATGGTCTTCTTCATGTAGCAGGCACCATTGACATAGCTGACGTCGATGCAGCCCGAGGTGGAGTCGCAGGTGTCGACACACTCGCCGAAGGAGCCGGTGTGGGTTGCTGCCATGTCGTCGCCAGCATAGTCGATACCACAGAGGACCTGGAATGTCTTGCCGCTGGGAGCCGAGTAGGTTGCCTTGTCGCTAGCGCCGCCCTCGCAAGTCAGAGGGGCAGGGCCGGCATCCGATGCACCCGCGCCGGCAACGACCTTCTTGGCAGTCCAGACCCAGTCAGGACGGGCAGGTGTGGTGGTCGTGAGGCGGTCCTTCAGATAGCAAGCCCCGTTGACGTAGCTGACATCGATACAGGTGGCATGGGCGTCACAGGCGTCGATGCAGAGGGCGACTGTCCCACAATATCAGCCATTTGTTTCCTAACAGGGTGAGGCGGGAGCATTATGGGTCTTGGAACCGCCAGGAAGGGGCATGGAACCGCAGAAAACTTGACATACAGGTTTCGGTGTAGGTGCCGGAGACGTCGCCGCCGCCGTAGTCAGTGCCGCAGAGGATCTCGTAGCTGTCGCCGCTTGGGGCCGTGTAGAGGGTCTGGTCGTCTTGGTTGCCAACGCAGGTTGGATTTGTTGGGCCGGCGGCCACCAACGAGCCGGCAAGGGCCGCGAGGGCCAGTGCCTGGCTGAGGAGGCGAGCCATCAAAAAGAGTGTGGTCCGTGGATGGATATCGACACGGCAGGGAATGAATGGACTGAGCCGACTGGCTCGGAAGATGGCCCGTCTGAACGAGAGGACGCGATGGAAATGGCCAGCGCAGCAGTTGGTGAGAGAAAGAAAAAGGAAAGGAGGTCTAATTCATCAGGGGGTGAAACCGTCCCTATATCCTCCATCGTCGCCGCCATTGACTCTCCGACGCAGCTCGTCTTGGCCTTCAGGGGGAATCATCAACTATTGACGCGCCCTGGTGGGTTTCTTGTTTGGTTTTCACGGAGTACTCCGTGCACAGCAGCTGGAGTGCATGAGCCGCATGCACCATGCACCTTGCTTCCGAGTCTTCGGCGTTGTCGAGCTGTGGAAGCATCCTCTGTCTTGCCGAAAATGGACAGCTGGATCAATCCCCTTGGATCTTAGCACTTGGCACCGAGAATTGGTTGACTAGCGCCGGTTCTTGATCAGATAATCTTGGCGGTTCCAGCGGGTCGGAACCGAAAGGGGACGTGGCGTCTTGGATTTGGGCTGGGCGTTGTGGGAAGGTCGAGCTGAGCGCGCACTTGGCAAATTTCAGAATTCCAGAACCGCGGGTCTAGACTCAGCCAGCGATTCCGGGATGTAGGAACGGACGCCGACGAGCTCACAAAGAGCGTGGGTGCCACAATAACAGCCCAGGCTAACCTCTTACAGAAGCCGGGGCCAATACCTCCTGCTCTTTCTTCCATCCATGTCGAGCCAGGGAAGCCAAGTGATTGGCAGCATTCAGCCCCCGTGCCCCCCTGTGCCTGTGGACGCAACACAAACATGCCAGGCAAGCTCCCTTGGCCAAAAAAGAAATGGGCACAGCGCATGTCAAGATTGTGTTGGTCGATTTGGTGTCGAACTTCTGTTGGATCCACTTCCCCCTCCCGTGGTGGCCATCTGAACAACCAGGGGAAGGCTGGTGCCCGGGTGCTCGACCTTGAGAGACAGAGTGCCGCGCGACTGGTTGCTGAGCGAGTAGTACCAGACTCAAAGTTGGGGTTGTCAAAGGGCGGGATGATGGAGGTCGAGGTTGCGGCCGGGGCGCAGGCCGAGGTTGCATGGCAGTACAGAGGGGCGTTCGAGATGCAGCTGTAGGCGCTGGTGGGGTTGAATGCGGCTTGGCCGATGTTTTCAAAACAGCTAGACACCTCGGGGGCGAGCTGGTTGTCGTAGCCTCGGAGAGCGGTGTTGCAAGCGTTGATGGCGGCCGTCATCGTCGGTGCAGCTAAGGTGGTGAGCGTCAAGCTGCTGCAACGGGCTGGAACCGATCGCCAGCACAGCTCCGGGGCCCATGTCGAAACGGTGGCCTCACAAGTGGTGGTTGTTGATGTGGCGATGGCTGACGATGTCGAGGTGGGTCCCTCGGAGGTGCTGGGAATGGAATCGGAGGACGTCGAAGCCGGCAGCGACTCGGAGGTAGAGGTCGGCCCGGGGAGCGACGAAGACGCCGAAGTCGGTTCCGTGGATGTGATGGTCTCCTCGACAAATGTGGAGGTCTCCTCAAGCGATGGGGTTGGAGTGGTCTCTTCAATTGACGGCGTCGAGGTGGTCTCCTCGACCATAGAGATACTCGTCTCGGACGTGGCAGTAGAGGTTCTGACTCGGTATTCGAGGTCGGGATGACAATGGTTTCGAAGGTCGAGCTGGACGTGGAAAACGGAAGGTCCGAAGTCACGGACAGGGAAAAGGATGAGATTGTGTGCAATGGGCTGCAACGTCCCCGTCTCCGGTGCTGCTTCGGCGAGGCGCCGCGGGCAACATGGCGAGCTGAAACTTAGCCAATGGCAATGAAAGTGAAAAGAATGGCTGTCCGCAGGCCCAAATGAGTGGACGCCATTCTTGATGGCTGGCTGTGACACCTCTCTTGCAGACCGTGAACAGGGTGCCGAGTGAAGGAACATGGATTGGAAAGATCAGGGGTGCCGCAGCTTAAGGTTCTTTTACATCCATGTCGTCCCTCCTAAAACGACCCACCACGTCGCCACCTCTTCCGGGAAAACTGCTGAATCTGGGACAGGTTTCTGGCCCAGAACCTCGCTCTGGAACATTGAACACAGTGGAGTGAGTCTGGACTTGTGGACCACATGTGGCGCCCAAAGCAAAGGGGACAATTTTGAGAACGCCAAGCCGATCTGGACAATAGATCACCAGAAGCGGCTTGGTGTCATTCAATAAGAACCATAGCTCCACTGAGAGACCCATACCAGAAGCTGAGCTGAATGCTTGGTTGGAGTTAGTCTTCTGGAGCCAGGAGGTCTGGGCCACTGTCGACTTAAAAGTACTTCAATGACTGTCCCGCATAGACGGGTGGCAGAAGCGGCCTGAACACGCCTTGCAGCAAATTCAATGATCGCCAATCTGGACCAAAGGCGGTGGTGTTTCAGGTTGTTGTGGAGTCTCGATGTGACAACTTGACTTAAACTGACTTGGCTGATGGAATCAGGGTCAGAACACTGCAGCAATTGTCACATCTTGGAGGTGAAGTATAGGTCAGTTAACGTTCCGTGACAAGGACTTCTTCATGCCTTCAAATAATCTGTGCAAGGCAGGATGCATCTCGCCTAGTCTACTATGCCGTGCTTTCGTGGTGAAGTTGTTGCAACGAAGCTACAGGTAAGGAAGCTTTGTGCCAACCTTGTGACAACTCATCGGTTTCTGATTTGCCAGCGTCAACAGCAGTTTGCCCTCATAAGGCCCGGATAAACCGGATGAATTGGGGCGGGCACGACGTTTTGGTTTCTGTAAGATAAGGTACATGATGCCAGTTCTCGGGCTGCATTGCCAACTCCCAACAGTCCATCTCCAACAAATTTCCCCTAGCCTTTCAGCCCATCGCGGATCAGCCCTCACAGAAGTACCATGGATCCCACAAACAACCAACCTACAGCAACTCCCACGCGTACCAATTTAAATCCATCACCAGATCCCGTCTCAGCGGCGCTCCAAGCCCAAATCGCCCCCAACCCAACAGGACCAGCCTCCCTCCCAGCCACGACCCCCAGCTCCTCCCTCCCTCCATCGCAAACCCAAAGCTGGACTCTATCCGGCTACGCCATAGTCGACGGCAAGTACCACGACCTCTCCACTGGCGAGATCAAAGCCCACAGCGGCCCCTCGACGGGCGGGCCGCCCTCGATATCCGTCTACTGGCAGAACCGGCTGGCCACGGGCCGCCGGGATCAGTTCCACGTCATCAGCAAGACTGTTGCTAGCACGGCCAATCTGAGCGAGTACATCATTCGGATGGGAGATCTGTTGCGGAAGGGGCTGTGCAAAGTTGATGCGATGAATGTGACACGGTTTGATGTTTATGTGGTGGTGGAGTCGGAGTTGGGACAGAACGAGTTTCGGGAGGCGTTGGAGGGATGTGGGCTTCTTTAGGCTTAGGAGGTTGGAACTCTTTGGTTGGGAAGAGGGAGAGCCGGTAGAGATGTTCGACGTCCCAGCGGGGTTGGGGCTATGGGTTGGATGTGGAGAGTCAATGAGACTTTGGATTCAGTTATGGCGTGTATAACGACCAAACAACAGAACTCGAGTGATTTATGGGAACGGAAAGTTCATTAACTCCGACCTGGATCCAAACCCATACCGTATCTGTCCCAAGAGAAACGCTTGACTTGAAGAAACAAGGGAGAAAAATCCCCAAGGGAACGCCCAATAAAAAGAAACCCTGCTGTGAGGCTCACAGCTCAAACCTCACCGGGTTCTGGCACCCGTTTACGCAACGGCATCAAGGGGATAGAAACCGTCTTCAGACTGCGCCGTGCCCACCTCCCTACTCGTGAGAGCCTGCTTCCCCCCTTGCCGCTTCCCTGCGAGTCGGCTGTGTCTGGTTCCGAGCCAGATCCAGGGGTGGTGGCGTTGGCCCATCTCTGCGCATGTTCCGCCCTGCACTGCTCCCATATTCTTTGCCTCTCTGCTTCAGCTTGCTGTGCCAATGCTTGCTCTCCAGCGGGAAGCGCTGCAATCACGTCGCAAATTGCGTCCCTACGGGCGAGTTCCCTGTGGATCATGATAGGACTGAAGGCGTCCGGCGATGCCACTGATATCATGTCAGCTGAGTGTCGCTTCACGCCCCATCATCCCACTTACTGTCAACTGCATCCCCCTCCTCATCTCGCAAGAGACTCTTGAAATCCCCAATCAACCGAATGTTGCACAGTCGCAGCACGTCCAGCAGCTCCCTGCACCGCCGAAACGACGGGTCATGCCGCCCATACACATCATGATCAAACACAAAATCACTGCTAAACACCACATCCACGGGCAAATCCTCCAGCACGTAAAAGTCCGACCTCACCTTCCCCCCCGCCCCGCCAAACTCCCACTCCAACCCGCTC
>Ga0247824_10002192_pt1 | contig 10890 bp, 12 predicted proteins | sample 13C_PalmiticAcid_FD_194412 | JGI IMG/M metagenome (GOLD analysis project Ga0247824, IMG submission 194412) | Soil microbial communities from agricultural site in Penn Yan, New York, United States - 13C_PalmiticAcid_Day48 | ecosystem: Environmental > Terrestrial > Soil > Agricultural land...
ATGCCAAAGCCCAATACGAATTACTAAACTTGGGATGTGAGACAGGGAACAGCGCCCCTGAAGAGGACAACCGCAAGCCTCCGAGGCCTCGCTTTGAATGCTTGCTTGGCTGGTGGGTGAGACTGGCCACAAGTTACGCGCGTAACGGTACACATTGCGTAGTCCAGACTGGCTAGGCTTGACTGACCGTCCGCGTTGGTGCAGGATCGAGGGATCGGGACGGCCATGGTGCGAGGCCCCGGCAGCCTGCAGATGGCAACATTGAGAGTTGCGGTGTTGACTCGCCCCGAGTTACTGGGATGTCCCAGCCCGCCGAGGGCCGATTCCGACTGCTTCAATGACGCTGTGCTGGGCCGTGTGTTCAGCATCAGCTCGACCTCAGAACGTGTTTCGTTCTAGACCCATCCATGTTGATAGGTGTCGCGAGCTCAACCAGACCCAAGATTTCTGCGCTTCTGGTTTCACCATCACCTGCAGCGAGCTTGGTTCCTTGTACGTGGTGCTTCTGTAGAGATTGAGTAGCGATCCGGCAACTACGGCCGTTGGCGTGGCACGAATAGACGCGAGTATGATCTGCACATGTGCGGCAGTTAGGCGCGCGTTAAGAGTGAATTAGTCCAACTTTCGCTGGAGCAAACGAAAGAGCAGGTTGCTAAAGCGCCGGAGACTCAGGTGCTGAATACCTAGGGCTGCACGGAAGCTGGTCATCAAACTTGGGGCGAACCTCGACGTAAAAATTCCTCATCCACGACCAAGCCCACGACAGGCAACGGTAGCACTGCAGAAAACTTGCAGATCTTTCTGACGCGATGGGAAACGACGGCGACTTGAATCAAGATGCTGCATGACTGAGACTTCAGATGTAAAATCTGCTTCTGACCGAGTCATCTGTCACTCGTCATCGAAGAGCCTCGTGCTGTGGTTCCGGAGAGCGGCCGTTGGTTTTCAGCAAGGATAGTTCCTCTCATCGCTAGAAAACAAAAGAACCGCGGTCAGTATCAGCTGCCATCAGCCTCTACAGTCCTTGGCAAAATCTGGCCCTGGGGTGCTGCAATCCGAATCCTAGATCTGGCCCTGGCTCCCGGTCAGCATGTCTCAACCTCAACAGGTGAAGGAACTCCAGCTTGAGTTTATGCCAGCCATTTATTCAAGTGCGCCAGAAAGAAGTGATGTTGTATTCTTGCCTTGTGGTGAGGTCGGGCTCAGGCTGGAACAACAAGGGGGTCGAGATCTGCGACAAGCGGCCGCGGTGGCGCGGATGGACTGCCGAAACGCCGGCCTGCACTCTGCACCTAATCTTGGCCCAGATTCCGCACCAGCTTGTGCGAGGGGTGAGGCACGAGACTCGGCATCCATGAGCAGTTGCGCGCATTGGCACAATTGGTGCCACACGCCGACGGGGGCCCGTCAGCGCGCGGGTACCCGCGACTCCCCAGAGCCGTATTCATGGGTTTTGGCTTGGACGTGGAACCGAGGGCGGGGAGCTTGCGGGAGGCCGTCGAATCTGACGACAGTTTGTACGGCCGTAGATCGTGTAGCCGTGGTTTTTGTGTGCGGTATCCGATCTGGATGCGGTTCGCAGATCTCGCAACACCCTCGCCGCGTGCTGGTGTAGCCTCGTTTTAGCTGCTTCCCGTGGTATCTCGATGCGACGGGTTGGGGTCGAATCGGATTCAAATGCAGATCGTGATGCTGTGGAAACAAGAGAAATGGTTGAACCACGCAGACGCAAGCAAAAGTCGATGCAGCGAATCAATGGAGCTCAAAGCCATCGTCAGTCAGCGACGGGAGAACAAAGATCTGAGCTTGGAGGGCGGCAATGCTGCAGTAAAGCAGCCCTGGAGGGTAAATAGCGTCTCTCCTACCTTACTGGACGCGATGGCCTGGAGAAACGACCTGAGGTGGAGGGTGCAGTCGAGGAAGGCGCGTTGGAAGGCACGTTGCTTGGAGTTCTGCCATGGGAATGGACCTCGGCACTTTCTCCCAGCGGCATCATTCGGTCCCAAACACACACCTCTTTCTCAACGAGCCCCATCTGCGCCGAGGAGGCCGAACAGCACTCAACCTTGCGCGGCGACTCGCAGCGTGCACAATGCATTGACAATCTGGGTTTCCGGCCACGGCCGCTCCTTCGCGGATGATGGCTGCTGCTGGCGTCGAATCTGCCATCGCCCATTGGTCCCGAGAAGTAAGAAGATTTAACAACCCTGAGATTCAGACGTCCTAACGAGCATCTAGGTACCCTGGGTAAGGTAGCGCTCACTCTGGAGGTAATTAGGTGGGTCCAATGTTCCGGAAGGAGCAACGAACCATCCTCTCCTCCCCCCAACTCTGGACTTAGTGTAGCAGAGCGCCGCCACAGCTTACTGTCACGCCAGATCAAGGCTGAACCTGAGAGCTGCGCGCCATCACACAAGGGCCAACGGCCGCCAACAGGGTCGGCGCTTCGGACCCGGCTGTCGCCCCTCCGCCATGCACGTTCCACAACGCACCGCCACTCCCCGTTGTCCCCCGGGGCCACGGCCCAGGGCCCTCCGCCGCTCCAGCTTTAATCCGCCGCGGCATCCTGGCATCCTGGCACCCTGGCCTCCGAGGTTCATCTCCACTTGCTGTTGGTTGTTGGTTACGGGCACTTGTGCAGCATCGCCCGCTTGACAGGTACGCACTACGTCCGTACTTGCCACACGGCAGTACTTCTGTTTAACCACACCCGTGCAGGTGTTTGGGGGACGTCCCATGCCCACTCCGCCCTGTTTCCTTTTGATCATGCTTGATCCCTGGAGAAGCACGCGCGCCCATCCACCAGTGCCCTCACGGGACAGCGCCTGGAGGCTGGCCGCACGATACGTGATAGTCCACGGCCTCCAACATCGGCGCAAACCCGCTGCGATACTCGCTGTTGCTGCAGTCTATCTGCGGCCATGGTAGCTGCTGTGATCAACAGCGGTGCTGCAAGTCGAAGGAGGTGTGAGCGAGGCACACCCAGGACCAACAGCGGTGTCGTATTAGCAACATGATTGACGACTCCGCAGCGCCAGTCTCTCACCTTTAACTTTATATGCGCCACATACCTCCGCCATGGAGAGCGGCATCCTTACCTCCCGGAGCCTCGCTACCTGCCTTCGCGTTTGTTCCGTTGGCTCACCAGTGCGGCAGGCATCGGTTCAAAGAGTCCCAACCCCAGCGCCTGCCCGGCTTCTTGTTCTCTTCTCCTGGCATTGCTTTACAGAAACCGGATGGACCGATCTATAAGCCAGCATTCTCCTTCGATTATTGCGGATTTGCGCGCTCGACGCGCCTCGCAAGCCGACATCTGAGCCTCAGAGGACCAACTCTTCGCTGTTACCCAGACTCATCACTGTTGCCAACCCGACGCATTCGGCAAGGCATTGTTCTGTTTACGCGGCTGCCGAGGCATCGAGTAATTGACAGGTGAAAGCTGCACACCTGCTCTTGTTGGTGGCAAGAGCTGTGGATAAAAGCGACACCAGTCCTTCGGCTGTGTTTCCTCGTAAGTCATTGCCAAGCCACTCGTTACAACCCCATTTCAGCTTCCCTTGTCGTGCTGCCCTGTCATTTCAGCTCGCTGCTCAGGTCCAAGCTTTGGTTTTTCACCACACCCAGGCCCGCACTCTGCCCATTGGCTGCAGAGAGCGCCACGCCGGGCGTGAAAGCCGCCTCCCCCGGTGGATTCCTGCTGTCCCCTTCTTCACCATGACACCGCGGGTGCTGCCGCCATGTCGCCTTTGGTGAATGAGTTCTTGGCCAAGAGGACTCTGAGGCCGCTTGGGTCGGATACCTTAAGATCCGCGGCCAGTGCCATCATGGCAGTCAGTGGTTTCTTCGGCACTGCAGCTGCTATGGACCCTTCAGCCACCAACACCAGGGAGGCAGGTGGTGATGGTTCGGGGTTTGACTCGTTTCCCCCACGGCTCATCGAGATCCCCAAAAACCATTTGAAGCTGCACAAGCCTAACCAATCGGCGTCTAGTTTTCTCAAGCTGCCTGCAGGCCCATCCATCCCTGCTTGAGCCAATCTATCCCGAAGGCCCATCTGCACAGAGTCCCGCCGCCCAGAGCCGCCGATCTGTGGCTTGGGTTCCGTCCGAGCTTCTCCGGCTCCTCTTCCAGGCAGATCGGTGGCAGCGGCCTTGGAGAGTCCTGAGAGCCAGGGCAGGCGAGGGAGCAAGTCGTTGTCCCACCGAGGGTCATTCAGCGTCGCGTTCATTCCCGACTGATCGCCGCCAACGCGTCAACCGACGGCCGTGGAAGTGCCGGCCAGTGACCGAGCGTCGTATTTTCGATCACAGGGGTCATTGGATTGCCGCGCAGCTGATCTGGGGTCCCAGATCCGCGAAGAGACGATCTCTTTCCCAGCTTACCAGGTCTTGCTCCACCTTCATCCAATAGTAGCCTCTGCTGACCAGCCTTGCAGGTGGGCCTAGCCATTTTCTCTGTCCTCCCCAGCCCTCATTCGGCCAGACAGGCCCCTGTCACTTCGCCGAGCGTTCGACACCTCACCCCTCCGGGGTAGAGATATCCGCCTCTCTCACCAAAGCTGGGAGCGAGTACAGGTACCTCCCGGCCCGCCGACCACTCCACTCTGCCCTTGCCATTCCGCCGCCAGGTCTTTGCTTTTCCTCCTGGCTCTGCGCTTCGTTCCGAGATTTGCGGCCTCTCCTCTGGCGCCGCCCCTTGCCCATATTTGTCTGGATCTGCCATGATGCCGGGACCTTGGCCCCCCCGACACGCCTCGCCGTTCATGGTTCACATTCAGATCGTGCTCGGCAACGCTGTGCCTCCTTGATTTCGATTCCCTTTTGACAGTCTTCAGGAGACATTCCATCCTGCCTGCCCCTCAACATCTTTCATCCTTGCATTCTGACACACAGCTGCCGGCGCCGGTTCCCCACCACCCAATGACCCTTGCATGATCCACATCTCTCCCAAAGAGAGACCATGGAATCTTGCATTCAACGGCCGGGCCAGTTCCTATCCCTGCTCACCCGCACGCCATCCCTCCTGCTTTTCCATCGCCGTCACCTGCTGCTGTGCTGAGTGCCCTCAGGGTCCGTTGACTCCGTGAAATCGGGGACGACCACTGCTTGGGTAGGGTTGAGTAGCCCTCTCCATCCTTGGCGCTGTCTCCCCCGCGGGGGGATCAGAGCGGACCGGAGGGCTGTCTGCCCAGGGCACCAAAGGCGAGGCGGGATGCTTGCCGATTGACGCGCCTTTCAAGATCTCAAGCTCCCCCAGCCTGCATTCCGGCCGGAACCCACTTGACACCCGCCGTGCCGACATCCCAACCCTCCCCAGATATGCAAGCCGCTGCTGGTCTGTGTTGCCTTTTCCCATTCCTTCACTGACAGTACCCATCCTCATCTTCCCATCTGCCCCCAGGTTCTGCGGCGTTGTGTTTTGACTCTGTCTTGGACACACCTCGCGTGCCCTTCATGCCCCCTTGCTCCCAGCGTTTCACTTCACGCTCCGCGGCTTCGCAGCTCGGGTTCATGCACACCTGCACGACGGACGAACTACTCACGGATACCCGCGCCTGTCGATTGCAAACGTTCTGACATCTCATCATGCGAACAGGTTCAGGATAGCTGCATACAATCGAACCTAATCTCCACCGCCCCGGTTCCGAGAACCGGTCCTGAGACTTGGGAACGAACAGGCCTTTTGTGCCAATCAGCAGTCGAGTAAGTGGCACTTTCTTGCCTCTGGCACCAGCACCCCAAACGCTTCAGGCTCCGCAACGGCCGTCGTGGGAGGACCATCCAGCCCGGGCCACTTGGAGACTCTTTTGATGCGGTCCATGGCTCCGCAACCTGACCCTTGCAGTTTATACAAAGTCAATACTGACTGACACGTTTCCCAGTTTGCGGATTATTAGCATTTGTTGATCCGAAGGCAGCCCCGGATCCCCTGGATATCGGAGCCTGACGCTCGGTCTGACAGTTGGTTCCTTGCTCTCCACAGCTGCAAGCCAAAGACCGAACGGTCTTCCACCAGCAATATCAGTCACCATCATCCTCTCGAAGAATTGGCGCCGCCATCTTAAGCCGCGCTCCACCGCGTAAGCCACGTTCGTTTCTTGGGCCGCCAGAGTTTGGATTCCGTCGGAGACGAAGGTCTACTGAAGGTGAGTCCAGTGACGAACATCTTCCCCACGGAGGTCCACCGAAGCCTGCTCAGACCCAGATCTGAGTTGGATCCTCTTGTTTCAGCCCACCGCGCTGGGTTTAGGAGTATGCTGTCAGACGGATGCTGATAGATGCAGGATATTGGAGCCCAGTTCCGGACGTCATCTCGCTGCTGCCAGTGATCTGTGCTTTTTTGGATCTGCAGCTGTCCCAGACCTGGCGTGGTTGGCAATAATCGATCCAACACCCTGCCATTTTAAGCGGAAATCAGTTTGAATGTCTGCGACCAAGGTTCAACAGCCTGTTTACAAGGTGTACGAGGTGAGCAGAAGCCCGAGCCCATCAGGTTGCGTGTTCAACTTGGCCTTTTGCTGACTCTTGAGCTGATAGCCTGGCTATCATCCGCACCGGACCATTATCCTTGACGAGCAGATTGAGTCTCCCGAGACGTTGACGATCCGGCTGGAGGAGGAAGCCGCCCGAAACGGAGGTGACCTCAGCGGGGGATGCCCGCCTGGGCTCCTGCCGATGCCCATGTCTGCGTACAAGCCCCAACAGCCCCAGCTGCACGGTACGTCTGCCGCATTCTGGTCCTTGATTCAACCAAGCGTCCCAGTCCTTCTCTTGTGGCAAGTGTAAAGCTGACCAGTGCCGGATGGCTACGACATCCAGGGTATGCAGACTCGACCTACTCGCAATATCCTTCCCAGTCCTTTTCTTCGCAACCAACGGAAAATGCTGCCTCCCAACTTAATCAGATGGCGTTTGCAGCCAACAACGCCGCTGCAGGGCAATATCTTGCGGCACAGGTAACGCCCGGCATCAGCATCAACGTCCTGTCTTGCCACCCCAACAGCGGTCCCCCTGGCACCAAGGTAGTCCTGAAGGCAACAAGTCAATACGACCTCCTCGGAAGCAATCTGACAGCCTCGGCGCCCTTTGTTTCGCTCGTTTTTGGATCACAGCGGTGCACTGCACAGGTCTCCAGAGACTCGCGGGATGCCAACGGGGTCTGCACTTACACCTTCACAGCCGACGCGCCGCAGTTTTTGAGCACCGGGTGTCCGTCCCTCAGCAACGTCCCTCTGACCCTCCTCATGGAAAACGGAAGCGGAGAGGAAATGGCACGGGCAGGGAATGTTGGCGTGTTCTCGTACCATGACGGCCAAGGGGGGGTTGGAGGTGCCGCGGGAGTTGGAGTGCCTGATGACAGCTGCCCGCCCGACTTGGGGTCCCCCAAGACCAGATCACCTGTCCACCGGGCCAGCCCACCACACCAAACCTCACAGGGGCGGACCAAAACAGACAGCCCCGTTGCTCATCACGGCCTTGCCGACGAAGCACCTACAAACACCTACGGTTTCTCCCCCAACGTCTCTGCCGCGGATGCTGCAGCGCAGATTCACGCTCAAGCACACGTCCACTCCGACTTCTCGACTGCTGCAACGGGGGGTTACGGTCAAGGAAGTACCGGGATGTTGTCATCTTATCGCGGGGCGTCCTTTACGGACCACTACTCACGAGCACCGCCCATGCTGCGATCACCGCATGGGGCGGGATGGATGTTCGGCGGCCAACTTGACCCCCTCCGAGGTTCAACTTCTGCCCTCTCGCAGGGCGCACACGCATCCGTTTCCCGCTCAAGCCTGACTCCCTTGCAGCACTCAACATCTGCAGCGCCACAACTGATCAGGACCAGCACACTGGCCCAGCCAGCCGGCGGATATCCCGGGTACGGTGTTTATCAGGAGAAAGCTACGCTCAAGGTTGTTGGCGATCTCTCGGCAATGGCGGAGGGTTGGTCCCAGGAAGAGTGGGAAAACAAGAGGAGGCTTGTGCTCTTCAGGAAGCAGCAGACTGGGAGCGTCTTGACGGTCAGCTTCAAGCCCGTGAGTGTGGCGGAAAGGCCGCCGCACAGCATCTGCATCAGCTGCATCTGGTGGGAGGAGAAGCAGGCATGCTACGTTACCTCGGTCGATACCATTCACCTGCTGGAGCAGCTTCTTGCTGCGCCTAACCGGTTCGGCGTCGACGAGAAGAACCGCATCCGCAGAAATCTTGAAGGGTTCCGCCCAGCAACCGTCAGCAAAGCCCGAGCCGAGAGCGAGGAGTTTTTCAAGGTCATCATGGGATTCGGAAACCCAAAGCCCCGCAACATTGAGAAGGACGTCAAGGTGTTCCACTGGAAGGACCTCGCGTCAGCGCTCTACAAGATCATCTCCAAGTACAGTGCATCTACGACAACACTCATGACTCCCACGACCTCGCCCCACGTTGCCACCCCGGTTGGGCTCAGCGGAGGCTATCCAACCTTACCGCCAACACCAGTCTCAACAACCTCGAGCGCTGCGGCAGATGCGGCGGCAGCTGCAACCTACGTCGGTACCGCCAGCCACCACCACACAGATTCCCTTGCAAGCCCCCGCACCCTGGCTGGAGGCACTGCGTGGCCGACGACGTACGGCGCAGCCGCTAAAACGATGTCTCCCGCCCTGAAGACCAACTCCCCGGTTCCCGGCTCCGGTCTCCGCCTTTCGACGCTGCCTGCAGTTTACGACCATCGCGGGACAACACACAGCCTGGCCTCGCCGTACGGCTTGTCTGGGTCCTCTGCGCATCACACCCATGGGGCGCATCACGGGCATGGCGGAGCCTATGGCCATCACTCTGGTGTCCCCGTTTCGCAGAGCCAGTCACGGAGCTGGGAGGCATACTCGGTTGCGGAGGGATACCATCCTGCCCAAACAGGCAGCGGGCACAGTCACAATCAGGTGTATGGTGGCGGAGCCTACGGGGAGGGTGCGTCGCGTGCCTGAGCGCGTGACGCCCCATTCATTGCCTTGAGCATTGAGGCCCCGGTGGCGAGCTCTGCGGCCCCCCTTTAGCGCCTTGCAAACCCCACAAGCCCTCGGGGCGAGGTCGGCTACGCGCACAAATAGCCACGGGTTGCGGAGGGGCTGTAGCGCTTGCTAGCCGAGGGGCGTGCGCGGGGGACGCGGCCGCGCGTGAGGCCATCCCGTGTCTCAAGGTGGCAGGCGGGTTGCGTCCATGAGTCATGGCAGGCGGATGGTGGTGGGCAAGGGGAGCTGAGAGCCGCGCGGGCCGGCCATTTCGGGCCCTGATCTTTTTCGACGAGCCTTCATCCGAGCGAGCAACAACATCTCGTCGGATTGCGAAAGCAGGTCCAGCAACCGGGACGATCCTTGGAGATCAGGGTCCTAGCCGGCAAAAGGTCCAGCACAGGACATACGAGGTTCTCTTGCTTCGCCTACTGGAGACGACACTCCTGCGGACAGGTCGCTCCCAGCCAGCCTGCCAATCCGGCATGAGATGGTGGTGTGTCCCGCGTGGGGACCGTTGGAGGGAGTGATCAGCTGGTTGTTGCGCCAACCAATCAGGGGCAAAACGGCTCCTCCATCTCGACCACTAGGCACGTCCCGAGACCCCCAACACCCACCGCACGATGCAACCTGTCAAACTCTCCGACCCGCATCCCTCAGCAGATCACTGCGCTTCATTTATCGACCATGTCGAACGCGGGGTGGTTCATGCGAAGCAAATCTTGGATTTGTGTCGCCATCTTCGAACATATGCCGGTGTTGCGTCGCATCGCGTCTTGGACTCGTCCACCTCCCGTGTGCCTCACACGGGGGAGTGGCTGCATATTGCCGCCAAGTCTGCTGGCTGTCGCCCCCAGCAGTGCCGGGAATCCTCCCTTATCTTCCGGACGCCACATACTTGCCCATGACACAATGCTGGATTGGCCCGATGGGCTGTTGACTGCGGAGTTAACGCGATCGACCTGGCTGCATGACCGCATCTGAGCAGAACCGGGCACAACCGGAAAGCGTCCTCCTGCATGCTGCAAGAAATTGATATCCGCACCAGAGCACGCATCGCCCCCTCTTGGCTGCACACCACCCGTGCCGCCGGCCCTCGCCCTAGTGGTCACGACCTCGACGCCGCTCCCACCCGTCCCGAGACTTCATCTACCGGCCAGGCAGGTTCTCAACCACACATCACACCACGCCCGACACCCAACAGAGTCCCTCGGCTTGGCCCTGCAGCTCGCCGTGGATCACACCTTCCTGTCACAGGGCGGCCGAGCCCTCCAAGTGCTGGTGTTGGAGGCCATTCCCTGATCTTGGAGTCTCGGGTCTCGAATGTGAGGACGCGTCCTCCCAACTACGCCCGGTGCTCGTCATGACAGCAATGGCAGCTGCCTTGTTTACCGAGTCGTTTTGTCACCGGTCTCAATCATACAGTCCCCATAGAGTGGGACCTCTGGGATGAGGGATGCGTCGTTCGAGTGTGCCGCCGTGGGTATGGCAGCACCTGCTTATTACTACCCGACCCTACCTACCACGAGACCGATACCACTTCACCTTGGTCTCGTCGCCCTCCTCAGACCGCACCGGCCGGAGTCCTCGGGAGCAGTTGTCGCCCCAGTGCCGAGAATGCCCACGGACTCCGATGCTCATCTTTCTCTCACTGTTTGTTTTTCTGCCACTCTGCAGCGAACCTTTTTTGGTGCTTGATCTGCCACCCGGGTTTTGGATAGCTTTGGCTTTTTGCTTTCCTAGAAGCGCGTGACGACTGGGTACACAGGAGATGGGATCATGATTATACCCTTCGGTTCTTGGGGCCTCGGTTTGCATTATTCTTTTTGTTTTTCTTACCGGCTATTATTAATCTTGGCTTTGCTTCCCCTCTTATTTAATCAGTTGCATCACTGCATTCGAAC
>Ga0247824_10002193_pt1 | contig 10889 bp, 9 predicted proteins | sample 13C_PalmiticAcid_FD_194412 | JGI IMG/M metagenome (GOLD analysis project Ga0247824, IMG submission 194412) | Soil microbial communities from agricultural site in Penn Yan, New York, United States - 13C_PalmiticAcid_Day48 | ecosystem: Environmental > Terrestrial > Soil > Agricultural land...
ATGCTCGAACGTCACTTGGAGTCGCTCTCCATGCAGCCAAGCAAAGTCCTGATGACGTCATGATGACCATCCCGAGCTTTGACTATGATCATGATGCTTGTGTGCTAGGCCCATGTAAAGAATCTCTCCTTAATCTCTATGCTTTTCTAGCCATAGCTCGGGCCCATGTAAGAATGTCCAGTGGCAACGATCCTCGACGCGACACTCGCGACCAACGCCACCAACGCGACCTATAGGCCCTGACCCAAACGGTGTGGCCCATTAGGATTCACTATGAAAGTCTCGGTGTTACCCTTAATCTCTATGCTTTTCTAGCCATAGCTCGGAAACCAAGCATCCCAGCATCGTGATTCCTAGGCCCGATCAACACTTGGTGTCGCTCTCCATGCAGCCAAGCAAAGATCTGAGGCTGTCATCATGACGATCTAGGACTTTGACAAAGGTTGATCATGCTCTCCGTGCTAGGCCCATGTAAGAATGCAACATGCACACACCCCTCTCCCCTCCGCTTGTCTTGACCCGTAAGCTTACCCATCACTCTCTCTCCTTTCTCCTCCTTCTCCCGATCTCCTCCTCCTCCTCACCCATCACTCTTCACTTCCACTTCTCGCACTCTCCACTCTCTCCGCACGACGCGTCGTCTAGGATATAATAATCTAGGCGTCATATGACGATCTCCTATGAAAGTCTCGGTGATACCATCATGATCACCCAGTACTTTGACCATGATTCTATGATTCCTGCATAGTAAGCCCCATGTATAAATGAACATGTATCCGCCAACATACATACGCTCCTCTCTCCTCCTCTCTCCTCCTCTCTCCTCTTCCCATCCTCCTCCTCTTCCCTCCTCTCCCATTCGAAGGAACAGGACACCCGCACCACTACCATTTGCCTTGAGCCCGTAAGCGCGCTGCACCAAACCATATTATCCTCTTACTCTACTCTCCCGCACACGACGCCAAACCCTAGAACAAACCCTTGACACCTCTCCTCATACATTGGCTTCACTCGCATCCGAGGGAAGCATAGGCAGGCCTGTGTAAGAACCCCTGCGTGCTACACCCCATGTAGAAACCCTGTTACAGCCCGCTCTAAGCTTCTTAGACTGATTGATGTGAAGAGCTGCAAACATGGATCCAGGAACCAGCTACCACTCTCAAGGGTCCAGACGACTGTCTCGGTCGCAAATCGAGTCCGTCCCTTAATGATGAACAATCTACAACACAGAGTATTCCCCAGGCTTGTTATTATCCTTCTCATTTATCGTTCAGGCAGGAAACGAGTCTGACACAGCCATTAACTATCGAACTGCACACATTGAACGGTTACGTCTTTTCTGAGCTCAACTTCTCCACTCGCATTTTCTCCACCTCTCAATTCCGACCACGTCTGTCCCTCTCATATCACTCCTATCGACTCACTTCAGCTTTCGCCACCCATTGCCTTGAATTCTCGATCTCAACAAGGACAAACATGATAAATAACAATTACGACAATCCACAGAAAAAAGACAACCGAAGGACGGGCAAAACCAAAGGGAAGGAGAATGGGGGAGGGAAAGGGACAAGGGGGATAACAGGGAGAGGAGAGGGGGAGAAAGACAGGAGGGAGTGTCTCTTCTCAGTCGACAATGCGGTACATACGCACCGACCGGAGATCACCCTACTGCACATGCACGCGGAATTTCAGAAGCTCCATCAGCTCCACACCCCGCAGTAGTAACAGTCACATGGTACCATAAAATGTGGCGGTGACGCACTTTCCTTCCTCACATTCACTTCTCGCTATTTATCCTCCCTCTTTTCATTTCGACTGATGGACTTTGAAACAGAAGCCGGTATCTTGCAGTATCTGCAGTCTCACGACAAGACACGGAGTATTGTCGCAGTCAAGAAGCTGTCCGGTGGAAATGCCAACTATGTCTACCGGGGCACCATCGCCGAGCCCCACTCGGACCTGTTTGGCGGCCGATCCACGGTCGTCATTAAGCACGCGGCCGACCATTCAGCGTCGTGCAGGCAGATGGCACTCTATGTCGACCGAATGGTTTTTGAGCAGACTGTCCTCGGTATTGTGGCCAATGCCAGCGACAACAAGAATAACAACAACAAGGAAGACGAGGACATCGAGACGGCCAAAGTCAAGGTGCCACGCGTGCTCTACTGGGACCATGAGAACAATATTGTGATCCAGGAAGATGCTGGCGTCAAATCGACGAACCTCAAGGAGTTCATCTCGTCTCACGTCCAGCCACCGAGTCAGAGGCTGGTCAAGGAGATTGGCGGTTCCCTCGGCGAGTTCATTGCGCGCCTGCATATCTACGGCTTTCGCCATCGATCGGAGCTCTACCCGAATAAGATGGCCAATACTGAGGCTCTGGGTCTGTCGCGTCTGATTCTCTATGATCAGTTCCCAAAGGCGGCGAGCAAGTACATGGATGATCAGCCGCAGTTCGATCGGGATGTGATCGACCTGGCATCCAAGTGGGGTGGCGACCGACTGATGAACGAACCTGAGACACTTGCTCACGGTGATTTCTGGCCAGGCAACTTCCTTGTCGACACCGAAATAGGAGAGGGTAATGAGATAGCAATCAAGCACATGTATATTGTGGACTGGGAGATGAGCCGATACGCGCCTGCAGCGATGGATCTTGGTCAGTTCATAGCCGAGGCCTTTTCGCTCAACAAGTACCGCCATCCGTGCGAGGAACTGATGACCTCCTTCCTTGAAGCATATTGCAGGATTTACGGCGACCGGTTGACGACCACGGATCTCAAGACCGCTGTCATTCACTGCGGCGGCCATCTGATGTCGTGGACACCCTACACGGGCTGGTTCAAAGAAGACGATGGCCACGACGCCAAGGCAAAAGATATCACGCTGATCGGTGCGGAGTTCATCAAGCGCGCCTGGATTGAGGACTGGGCTTGGGTCCGTCAGGAAACTGCCTTCCGCGTCATGATCGATCATTTGAAGCTTTGATCCTATCCTCCATTGTGGAATCATATGCTCTGTGAGGTTGTTGTTGCCATAGTAATTGAAGTTGGTTCGAGAATAACACTCCATTCGGATAAATTGTATTTCGGCCCCTGATTAGGCAATGACCTGAAGCTATCATGAGATGGATTATGGCTGAACGCGACTAAGCCAGAATCCATGCTAGAACGTTATGTTGGCAACAATGGGTGCGGAAAGATCCAGATGGTCCTTGCTTAAGATAATGAAGGTATTGTATGCAGTAGAGCAGCTTTATTGCTGCGATCTGCTGAGATAAAGCCCATTGTTCGACAAATTTGTCTGAAAGAACAAACATCTCATTCTTCTTCCGATCACTCACTCTCCACTCTCTGCACGACGCGTCGTCTAGGGTACTATGCAATCTAGGCGTCATATGACGCTAGGCTAGGGATCCTGGAGCATAGGCATGAAGGAGTCCTCTTCCTCGACATCCAGTTCTAATTCAGACATCACCATTGACGTGTGGATACTTGTGCTCTAGTTTAATCACAGGATTCTGTTGCAGGATGACTTCAATAAGGGGAATAACACTGAGATCAATGATCTGTAGCTACAGGTCAAGAGAAAGGTCAAAGGGAAATTAGTGGTAATGGGAAAATATTAGACTTTTGTATAGCGCAAAGGGACTTGTAAATCGAGGGGCAGAAAGTGGTTTATTTATAGTTTTAGCAGTCTCATGAGTGGGCAGGCAGCTTAGCGATCTGGCGGTACAAAATCCATGGAGGGGACACAATAGAGGCCATAGGCGTCGATGAATGAAAGCTCAAACTTTGCAGACAGTGTCTCGCACTCAGTCCATCGCTGTGGGTAATTTGCGCGACATCAACGATTCGCCCAACATTTTGCGCTTATATAGTTATGCGAAACTTCGAGAAAACGGTGATTCGGATTCCAATTGCCGGATTTACAATTAAAGATTACCCATACGAAATCCTTTTATAGCAGGTTTTGGTCAGCAGACCTGAACAACATCTTGAATATCTTGCTCTTGGAACTAGGATTACACAATTGAAAGGACCTCCATCAGCCAGACAGAGAAAATATCCTCATCTGTGATCAGGTCCCAAATCATGAATCTTCGTGTCCACAATAGGGTGTGGATGATAGTCAAGCGGCGACGTTCTACGGGTCAGACAGTCATGTCTTTCATATTTGTAGCTAGACCGTCCCAAATACTCAACGGCCTTTATCTTAAAATCCATTAAATTGCCAAAACGAAGGACTGTCGTTTTGTGAAAAATTCAGTTTGCTGCGATCCGTCATTGGTGCCCTTCAATAAAGTGGAGCAAGGACACGTACCCATTTCGCCGATCAATTGATCTAAACCTTATTCGGATCTACTATAAATCGAGCCGCATAGCGAGGAGAGTCTCACTCATCATTTATTCTTCTTTCATAACTCGGATTCCTACCTCTGTTCTCCACATTTACATCCTGCTCCAAAATGGCAACATCCTCGCACTCACTCCCCGCAACTGCCAAGTCATTCCAGTGGACTACGGTTGGTAAACCAGCCGATGTTCTCTCACTCACCGAAGCTACACCTCTTCCCACGGTCACTGGTTCCAATGTCCTTGTCAAGGTCCATGCCGCTGCTGTGAATCCGGTCGATTGGAAACTCATGAAAGGAGGCGTCCCTCGCTTTCTTATGCCTTCTACCAAAGTGCCTGGGGTGGATATTGCTGGCACAGTTGTCGCTGTAGGTCCCAAGGCTGGTAAGAGAATCCAGATTGGAGACCAAGTCATGGTCTTGTTGAGTCTTTTCCAGTCGGGTGGTTTGGCAGAGTACACGCTTGTGGATGAATCTCTCGTGGCAAAAAAGCCAGAACGGTGGTCATTTGAACAAGCTGCATCGATGCCTTTGGCAACGATGACCGTTTGGCAGGCATTGGTGGACTATGGAAAGTTCAAGAAAGGGGACAAAGTCCTCATCAATGGCGCTAGTGGTGGCACAGGTAAGGAAGAGATCGGGTTGGCCATAAATCGAAGCATGCTATTGCCCTTGACGCTAATATCCATTCTTGTCACCACCTCTTGTCGATAGGAACGGTTGCTGTGCAGATGGCTAAGGCTCTAGGAGCATATGTCGTGGGTGTTTGTTCAGGTAGCAACGCTCAGATGGTCAAGGATCTCGGCGCGGATGAAGTTGTTGACTACAGGACAACTGATGTCACACAAAAGTTCATGAACCAAGACTTTGACATAGTCTTCGATGCAGCTACTACTGGAGACCAGGTATGTATGAGAATGACGGAATCCTATTGAGTGCATTTAATCAAGGAGAGTGCGAGAATCCAAATTCTGACATCCCGATTGTCTTATAAACAGTTCTGGGCGCAGAGGCACACACTTATCAAGTCAAGTGGTAACCTAGTCCTGATTGTCCCAAGAGATAATGTTACAGACACGCCCTTCCATATGCTCTATGCTGGAGCCTGTGTCGCCAGTAAGAAGGCCACAACCTTTTTGCAAAGGGGTCCAGGATACCACCTTATCCTGACGGAACGAGATGGTGTAGAACTGGAAGAAGCTGTCAAAGTCCTTGAAGACGCAAAGGCCGATCCCATTATCGACTCTCACTACGAGTTCACACTTCCATCTGTGCTCGCAGCTTTTGACAAGAGTATATCTGGACGGGCGAAAGGAAAGATTGTCATCAAGGTCCATTGAGCACGTCCTAATGACCGTTCCATTAATCCCGCAATAAGTAGCTGCTGTCAAAGCCTCGTTTGAACACAATAGAAATCGAATGTGATTACAACCCATTCAGCAAAATAAATTCCTTCTTGAGTACCCCAAGAATTGTTCGACTTATTGCAGGTGATGCTGATCTCCGCGCGCATGATTTGAAGAAGCACTCAGGTGCACTTTCTATATTTTCATGGTAATCCTCTGATGCAGAATATAAATGTCCTTCTTGTCGACACCCTATGCCGTTGTTCATCGATACACCAAGACCTCCAGACATTGGCAACTTGTTCGTAAAAACACAGCTTCTTCCTTCTTGTTCTTCACTCCAGCATCTCACTTTCGGATCATAGTGCCCGAAGAGCCCAGCACGTACTCCAGACACACAACACATACACGCATCATTCCCACCCTTTCGGTCTTCGCAGATATGCAAAGTGATCTGGGTCTTTCTCAGGGGGGACCTTGTCTAACCCAAATCAAAGCTCCTCCACCAAAAGGCGATATAAATGCTTAAGCATCACACTGAGATGGACACATAGAGATCACTACTACACTACTGCGCATGACTCCCGTGTGCTTGACCTGTGTAAGAACCCTAAACGTACATACGTACATGTTATTGCTCCGAGATCACAACTTCATGTATACGACTCCCAAGATCTTGGTACTTGTACGGTCGTCACTCTGAGTCGTGCTCTTTACAGCTGCCCAAAGACCTGGAGCCGTCATCATGGCCATTCAGTACTTTGACGAGGCTGATCATGATCTACGTGCTAGGCCCATGTAAGAATGCATCCACAAATATCCACACTTCTCTCTCCTCCTCCTCCTCGCCTCCTCACTCTCTACTCTCTACTCTCCGTACGACGCGCCGTCTAGGATACTATGCAATCTAGGCATCATATGACGCTAGGCTAGGGGTCCCGGGGCATGGGATTGAATCCCGCGTACTGGACCTGTGTAAGAACCCTAAACGTACATATGTTGCTGCTCCGAGTCTACAACTTTCTGAATACGACTCCCAGGATCTTGTTACTTGTACTTTCAAGACTTTGAGTTGTACTCTTTACAGCTGTGCAAAGTCCTACTTTGACAAGGTCGTTCATAACTCCCGCGTGCTAGGCCCATGTACGAATGCCCCCAGCGATGGTTCTTAACCATGATTGTAGCTTTAAGCCATGATCTTCACAGTAGCTATGCAAGTTCCTGATACCGTATCACGACTTCGTGATTCTGAGTGCGATCTACCGCAAATATGATTTTGGAATAGTCTGACATTGCCCACTTGGGGCCGTATACAGATGATATCTAGGCGCCAGAGTGAGAGTAGATTCTGAGCACTGCAAACTCGTTCATCGAATGTAATGGTTTCTGACCTCTGGGTACACTTGCATCTCGTGGTCGCTACACCGGCGCATGAGCAAACATATGGATCCACAACAAATGACGGCCTATCTTGTGGTTGGATGTTGTATAGTGCTCTCGTGGTGAGGGAAGCTGGCGTCGAAGGACCTCAATATCAAGCCTAGTCAATCCCTTCAAGGTCAATTGTGAGCTAGGTGCTCATCCAACACAGTTTGAGGGAACGATAATGTCATGATTGTCCGTATGCTATACACTGGACCTGACATTGGGGGACGGGGCTTGATCGAACATTAGGCGCTTGGTCTTGTCTGACGGACCGGTTTAGAACCAGTCTCCATCTGATTCCGTCTTCGAGCTTGCTCGACTGCTATTTCCTTCCCTCGTAAACGCTCTTCCAGGGTGATGAGAACGTCCTCTATTGAAACTGAAGAAAAGGTGAGACCTGTGTGCAGCTCGCAAGAGATGTTTGTACAGGTGAGTGTTCAGGCTAGAGTTGACAGCGTGATCGTGCAAGGTAACAAACAACCTGACTAGCTTTTTTTTTATTTCTCACTCGATAAACCTGGAAGATACAATATATTTGCGCTGACACTGACTTCTAATCTTGACCTTCGCCTTTGTACAGTAGAATATTTGGCACATCACGACAAATGAAGTCCCTATAAGTCTCCTTCAATTTCATACGGATAAAGCACTTCCACTTGCACGTAGCAGTGGAAAGCCATAGCTCGTGACCCATGTCCCCGGGCTTCAAGTAGTGCTCCAATTTGGTGCGCACAATCAACCAGCCCTGGCCGCAGTAGTGCAGGTCCAAAGCGCGGATAAGACGATGCAGATGCATTTGGATCAATGAATGATACAGACGAGCGTATGCATCCTTCAGATCAGTAACCTCGCATGGGCTTCCCGGCAGAACAGGAACACGCATGCCAGTAGATTTGAACAGTGTTTCTTGGTGTACTCTGATACCGCCAAAGTCGCGGACTATGAAGCCACATGGGTACACTGGAGAATTGTCGCCTGGCTGTGGAATTGTCAGGCGAACCAATGTGTTCTGTTGGTGAGCCTCAAACGCAAACCCGTGCTCAATAAGCGGCACAAGGAAGGCTTTGAGGGCGAGATCGACGAAAATGCTGAGAAACTCGACTCGGGTAGCTCGACTGTTCAAATTGCATACTTTGATGACGCGTGCAACGTCACCGTTTGGACGCTCCGTCAGCGCAGCGGAAACGATTACCGCCTCGTTTTGCTCACGGAGTGTGGCACTAAAATCATCACGGATGATGCACGCCAGATGCTTGGCCGTATCAAAGTTGCTGTTCCTCGCAGACACGGAGCTATGCTCTGCCGCGTACTTGAGCACATTGGAATCGGGGATGATGCGGTCAAGGATTGGTATCAGACGCGGGCCCATGAACGTTGTCCATGGCGAGATGGTGCGCATAGCCGATGTAACCTTAATGCCGACCGGTAACTTGAAAGCATAGCCAGGAAGTTCTGGAATAATTACAGTGCGCAGCGATGATTGTGCAAGAGCAGAGACTGTGAATTGATGAAACATTGCTTCGGGGAACATGCTGACGACATTAGGGACTTGCAATGGGTGGACAAGGATTGGTACACGGCCGACAGGTACCATATCGACAGGCAAAATCTTGGCCATGATTGTGAGGAATTCACCACTGACGACAACGGCATCGGCAGGCATCGACACGAGCACTAATGCAAGTTTGCTCATATCGGTGTCGGGCTTGACCTTGCATATGGGCGCAACAGCATAGCGGGATTTGTGCATTGGATGTGTGCCTTGGCCTTCAATAATGCTCTGCTCCCACTCAATGGCAGCACTGTTGAGTGTTGGTTCCGGATGTTGATGAAGGAATAAGTTGGACATGTGCTCGACAGAACTATCCAGTTCGGCACATATTTGATTTAGCAGCATCCCATCAATATTGTCCATACGGGCGGCCACTAATCGCATCAAAACCGACGGGGAATTGCATTCAGTCAACTGGACTGGCAGTTTACTTGCTGTCAGCATGGTTCCTGCAAGAATCGGGTACTGCAAGTCGAGACAGTCAAGGAATAGGATTGCGCCTTGTTCGTCAATCTGCGGAGTATGAGCCAACGGCACCACAATTGATAGATCGTGCAGTGTCAAAAGTGCTACAGAGCCAAGGCCACCCATGGGAGCGAGATTGATGTCAGACAAATACGTAGCCTGCATCAAGCCCTCATTGACAAGGCACACAACGAGGCGGGAGGATGATGCAAACATTCCGCGGATGCTTGCTGGAAGGTATGTGGCGTCTAAAGACTTTAGGCTGTATCCAGTCATGGCAGACAATAGCGGATTGCTTAGGGATGGAGACCTGATGCCTAATGAGGAAGAAGGCGCATTAGCCACGTCGCAATATTTAGGAAGACGTGGGAGCAGTTCACTAAGCAGAGATATCGTTGACTTCTACCTTCAAGGGACTATTTAGTGGAATGGAGGTTTGGTGCGTAAATGTGAACAGGGAAAGGATACAACGAGCAGATTCACTCAATATATGAATCGAGGGAGTGACACGAGCGGTGTTCAGGAAGGAAGACGTGGAAAAGAAAGTAGGCCGTGATGATAAAGTGAGCCAAAGAGAAAAGGAACGTTGTCTTTTTATCGGGAAAATGGTGGGTCCATTTCAACGATTTGAGCCAAAATAATGGGATTCCAGAAACTTCGGTTGAGGCTTCCAACCGGTGCCAGTGCATGATCCGTGCCCCCTGAATTCACAAACGACCAGACTAGCACCGATACGATCCATTTTGGACAAAGTTCCTCTATTGAGTGACCCAGTGTAGTGGGATATCATCCATGGGTGACACCAAATGATGGGCACTTTCCCAGAGAAAATGTGCTCAATGAGCATGTGCGGATTCAACCTCTGTGATTGGACTGTTTCTCGGTACAACCACAAACGCGTTCTAAGTACGCATATTGTCCAGCCCAAGTCGCGATTTAGCGCTCACACGCCGAAGAAGCATGTACGGTGAAACACCTGCGACTTTTTACGATGATCATGTCCCTGGTCCCAGGCACACGCCTGATTCCTAATCCTGGTCGTCACTTTGACCTCTACTCAGGACTGCCTCAAGAAGGTTACCATCATTTCTGCGTGCTCGATCAATGTTAAAATCTTGTTTGATTCACCTTACATCTCGGGAATCAGACGTCCCAGCACCATGGTGCCTAAGCCCAATCACCAATTTTGGTCACGCTTGCGAGTAATCGTCGACCCCCGGAAATTTCCATTTGTGAGTGGAAGTGTGTCGACCGCAGGGTTTTACCATAAATGTCAGATTGTCGACACCATGATCCGCACTTGGTTGATCAACACCCTCGCACGAACTACCACCGGCTGCTGGCACCACGATTCGCTCAGAGTTGTCACTGATGTCCTCAGGGGCCAAAACAGCAGAAGTTCAAGGTGTCGACAACTAGGGTGGTCAAGGGTGTCGACAACTTTGTGGGAAATCGCGGTGTCGACAACTAGCCGGTATAGTCCCATCGAAGGGTGTCGACAACCAACGGGTGGTTGATAGGGTCGACAAATAGCCATGTTTGGCATTCATCAGAGGTGTCGACGACTTTGAAAGCAAATGATGGGGTCGACACACTTCCACTCACAAATGGAAATTTCCGGGGGTCGACGATTACTCGCATTCATAGGCCCTGACCCCACCTCTAGCCCACTAGGATTCACTATGAAAGTCTCGGTGTTACCCTTAATCTCTATGCTTTTCTAGCCATAGCTCGGGAACCAAGCATC
>Ga0247824_10002194_pt1 | contig 10889 bp, 11 predicted proteins | sample 13C_PalmiticAcid_FD_194412 | JGI IMG/M metagenome (GOLD analysis project Ga0247824, IMG submission 194412) | Soil microbial communities from agricultural site in Penn Yan, New York, United States - 13C_PalmiticAcid_Day48 | ecosystem: Environmental > Terrestrial > Soil > Agricultural land...
TTGTCATGACGTATGGCGTCTCTACCAACGCTGCTGCCACCTCAATTGGCTTCGCAACGACGAATCGCACGGACTGGTATATCTTTTGAAAGAACAATAAGACTAATTGGAACCCCAACGATATTCCAGCTCGGATCCACAACCCAATGTCGATCTCCCCCATCAATGATGTCCGCTGTGGTTGGTCTTGCTGCAGCTTCTGTTGCTGTTGTTGTGGTTTCTGTTCAGAAAGAGGCGCAGGTGAAGCCTTCTCTAACGGAACAGCACGTCCCTGACCTTGGACCTCTTGAGGTGGGGAAGTGTGGTCTGTGTTGTGGACCCTAGTCCGCTCATCGATATTACTGTCATTTTCCGGAATGTCGAGTATGGGATCCGTATGGTCAAGCTTGGCGAAATTGTTCGAGTCCAGTGGGGTGTTCGTGGCGCTCCCCAGAGTGTGGTCCAGGGCTAGGCCTGAACTCTGAACTACTGAATCGCCCTGGTGGCGTACAACTCCTGACCTGACAGCGTCGGCTCTGGGGTTGTTGGCGGAGAGAACGTTCGGAAGGGAATGAAAGGCAAAGGCTAGGAAAACAACGATTGCCGAAAAGACGAAGAGTTTGCTGTAGCCCGGGGGCGCTTGTTCTAGGCTTGCTTCCTGGGCCCCGGCGATGGGGCCTTTCGGCTTGTTGGGGTGCATTGAAGTCTGAGCAGGGTCCATCCCTGTATGGTGTGTGCGATGGTGGTGAAGGTCTTAATCTGTGTTGCCGGGTGTACAGAAGGCGTGTGAAAGGGAAGCCAAGAACTGAACTAAGAGAGTGTGTGTGCATCTAAATGAATGCACACAATGAAGAGGTGACTGCGTGGAGAGAGCACCGTGGGGACGGCCAAAGGGCGACGGTTGAAGAAGCGACAGGAGGCTGACCTCCCCCTTTCCTTTTTCTCCTTCGCAGCATCGCCCTTCATTCGCTCTTTCTCTTTCTTTTTCTTTCTCTCCTCCAACCGATTCAAACCACACACACCATGCCCGAAGTGTCCTCAGGAAGACAACGCCTCAAACTCGCCGCAAGGCTGATCGAGAACCATCTCTCGGACCTCCAGCTCCTCTTCGATAAGGATCTGCTCAACGTCGTTGGCCAGGAAGGATCTCAGTGTATGCTTCCTTCTGACTCCAGCCTTGCTACTGTCTCTCCACCTCGAGTGACCCCGATTCTCAACCTGAACTCGCCGCGGTTGTTGCCTTCTCACTCATAGACGTCGAGATTTCCTACCTCCATGAGACGATCCCTGCCCTCAGCGACCTGTCAGCAGTCCAGCTTCGAAGGGCCATCAAGTATGATGCCAAGGGTCTGCTCGAGGTCAGTAGCCCTGGCGCCCAACTGTATTCTATTCCTGTCCTGGCCCATGCCCACCACTAACCACTTGGCCTACGAACTCCCCCTACCCTAATTGCATCGAGTAGCTTCACCCCGAACTAGACATGGTACGCCGATGCCGTCCGTTCGTGGAGGCCGAAGCGGTAGATCGGATGTTGTTTGTGGACGATATCGACATTAGCGGGTATGAGGACGATCCAACACATATTTTCGAACAATTGCTTCTTCCTTATCCAGAGGCGATTTCCCAACAATTCATCGACGATCCTGAAGGAGAAGAGGACAACCTTGATCAGCAACAGGACGAGTCCACTATGGAGCACGAAACTATCAACCAACAGACCATCATCCGCCCTTATGGATACAAACCCTCCCGATTCTTTCAAGGCTTCTGCTACATTGAGTATCCATCCAAGGAACTTAGCGTCCAAATGTCGAACAAGATCCTTGCCCGCAACAATACAGTCCGTGTCATGCCCATGTAAAGTTGAGCAAAAAAACTTTGCAATTGAGTTTATTCTTACAGCCTGATCTAGCCTACCCTTGTCGCCTGGCTTTTTTGGACTCTAACCTCCGACCTGTTTCTTGTGTTGTGTTTTTATTTTCTTTGTGTCTGCTATAGGAAACAATGGCGCAAGCTCGAAACCGAATACCTTAGCTTTAGGGGCAAAAGCTCGTAGAAAACTCTTTCCCTGTTTCCCTCTTTGTCCACCCATCCCCCACCCATTCGCATTTCAGAATCGTTTCTCCGTGACGTTCGTCGTCGCGTCGTCGTCGTCCTTTTTTCTTTTTCTCCTCTCATGTAACTCTACTTGTATTATCAGCCAAAAAGGTGAACAGATCGCAAAGATCTGACGTGCTGCAGATTGTGTTGTTTTCATCTGTAGGATGTGGTGCGCGTGCGTGTGCGTGTGCGTGTATCTCTTTCGATTGGTCAGAGTCTACCCCACACAACACGGGAGAACGTATTCACCTGTTTCAAACCAGAACCTGGGATCCAACTCTCCAAGGGATTGATTGTAGACATTCAATCACCCCACTTTCTCCCAAGCAACTCAAATCCACTTTGTCGCCATTTGAGGCAAAACACGAACAACTCCAAGGACCACTGTTGAACTTTGATCCAGTTCCGACTACACACGTGTATCGACTTTAATCTGTTCACGGTCTTCTTTGCAATCCAGTTCTTTATCAGGATTAAGGTCGTTCCTTGGCTATGTTGAGCACCCTGTTCCTTTGATTCATCGCATCATTAGCCTTGAATAACTGATTGCCTTGTCCAGAAAAGAGAGATCAGGAATGATGCGACTTTTATTGCGAAATGGTTTGATACTCACAGGAGAAAGAGAGAGATGTGGAAGGCGGCCAGCTCCTCAGGACCTTCGCCAGATCCTTTACTGAAACGGCATTTATCCGTTCTCGAGCAGACTCCACTTGGCCAAGCTCACTTTGACGAGTCGGATGGGGAATTGTGGTCAGGACATTTCTCGGAGTGCTGTATGAGCACGCTGAGAGGAACAAGTTCGCGCCCGGAGGACTCTTGTCGCCTTACCGATCGCAGGGCAGTGGGTCGAGCTCTTTTCACGTCACACTTTCTTGTTCTTTCGTGGTCTTTTGAATCGTGCCAGAACTCATCCTTATCCGTTCTTCTGTTTATTGGCTTCCGCGTTACAAGCCTGGCGTGCAAGCACTTACTCTTCCGCATTCAAAGCAGAGGAAATCTCCTAAAGGAATCTCCGCAAAAAGGCTGCTGCTGGTCCTCCTTAGTCCTATTGCTTTCGCAACAAGGAAGACCAGAAGGACGTATCTCGGCCTTCTCTCGTGGCATGGTGACGACGAGAGGACGTTGCAACATGGTTGCCGAGGGAGCCCCAGGTATGGATGAGCTCCCTTTGCCCTCTACCCAGAGGGCAGCAAGACTTAAGGCCAGGTCAACGCAGGGCATGGTGCTATCGGCTAAGGTTGCTCCCCTCGTCGAGATGCGCCAGTCAGGACGAGTTTGTGGCAGCCTCAATTATGGCGTGTAAAATCCGTGGGGATGAAGGCTTTCGCACATTCCAGACAAAATGTCTCTCCTAGTATCAGCCCGGCCGCACAGGATATGTATCGGTTGTGTGCCCCTAAGGACAACGCAGGGGTCGCCTGTCACTTCAAACAGGCTTGAAGAGATGAAAGGGCCACTGGTCGGTATCCGAGGACAACTGGTTCCCGAATGACTGAGACTGTCATGGTAAGGTTTGTGCGTTGGCATGTTCGTGTGTTCGTGTTGCACAGCGCAAAGGAGTTAGCAGTTGGTCTGTGTCCATTAGCAGTTGCAGGCACAGGTGTCGGTGTTGCCATTGTCAGCTGCGAGGAATGGGGGCGGACTTGCCACGCGAGTCTTGAAGGAACATCAGAAGAGATGGTGAAGCTGGTGGCTGGGTGTAAGCCTCAAGTTTCCCTCTGGACTTTGCCGTGCCTGAACAAAGTCTGTCATCACTTTGAGAGACAACAGGACCACCGACAAGACAGGGTGCTAGTACCTTATCAGCGACATGGAGATCAAACGGAACCCATTTTTCAGGGGATAGATCAATGAAGGGGTTTTTTTCCGTTCGGCCTCAACAACAACACCATGTCCTCTCTCTCTCCAGAGCTGCCTCGCTCTGGGGACATGTCCAAGTCGAACACTTGGATGTTTCTCAACATAGAAGCCAACAGTCTTGGCTTCCTCGTCGAGATGCTCAACGTCCCTCAGCCCTGACGCAATTCATGTAAGCAGGGTGCGCGAGAGCAAAAAGTGCTCATACATTCTTTGGCTGCGCTTCCGACAGCCAGAATTAGATCACGGCAAAAAGATCACAAAAGGAGCAGCTCAAGTGCAGAGGATCACCCAAATAGCATGCGAGGGCCTTTGGATCATTTTTCAGATCTTTCCTCTTCACTTCTTCACTTCTTCACCGCAACAACAACACAACTCCACCAGCCCTGTCCACCTCGTCCACCTAGCCAACAATACCATCAACAGAGAAAGACGACCACAGGCCACAAAGATGACTTCCGCCGAGACTCGTTCCACAGCTACTACAGTTCTTCCTATCCCCCAACTCGGTTACCACGGCTTTGATGCAGGGTTTTGGCAGTTTGCTTGAGGACTGGACACATACACCACATCCACACTCCCTCTCCCACTCAAGTCATTGCCAGCTGCAACACTCTCCAACTCTCCAACCTTCCGCTTCCATGATGGCGAACAAGGTCCTTTCATGGCTGATAACACACTCTGCCGCCGCCGCCGCCGCTCGGTTACAAACACAGCCCATTCACCCAGCTAGCTTTTACGTTGCATTCTCTGAACAGTAAATATCATATTTTCTCTCTCTTGAATGAACTCTTTTTCATTCGCAGAGTTCCCATTATCCCACCACGCAGGAACAGAATGTGAATGTAGAGTAACGGGTGGTAAACCCTGGGCGTTGTGGTTTACAAAAAAAGACCCAATCTTCTGGGTGAACGCTCTGAACGAGAGCGCGAGATGAGCGGGATGATCCTTCCCGCTGCGTTGTTTTTTTTTAAAAAAACATTCGGATCATTCGTGATTCACTAACGCGTGTTTATCAATTGTCGTTAGAAGGTGGTATTCCGTACTCCATCCTCGGAGCTGGTAGTTGGAGGTCTTTGTGCTGTGTATTCTAACACCTCACATCGCCAGGTATGGCTCGCAGCTATAAAAGGTGTGTCCTCTGCGGAAAGCAGAAGGGAAGCTGATATATTGAACCTCCCCCCTCCATCAATACACCACACGGATCACCCTTGGGTCTCCACAGCTCAACGAAAAAACCAACATGTGGACATTTGCTGCACTTGTTCTCTTTCACGCTTTTGAGATTCTCTCAAGGCGACAAACGAGAATGAAAGGCTTTCTCCTCACTTGGTCGGACCCACAATTTCTTTCTCGAAAGGCCGAATCTCGCGCTTATTAAAACGTCCTAGCAAGCACTCTACTTTTCCCCTCATCTTTTCTTTCGTCTCCAATATTCACTACTCCCCGTCCCGCACACGATGGCCGACAATAAGCGTAACGATAATTCCTCGGACAGTGCGAATGATCCTTCTGGCAGTGATCGTCGTGCATTGCGGTCGAAGATCAAATCGAGGATTCTGGAGAAGAGAGCACCATCACCCACTGCCGTTAGCAACACAACGCCTTCAAAGCAGACAACCTCGACAAAGTCTAAGAAGTCGCCGCCACCAACGCAATTGCCATCGGAATACATCCAACCGCCCAAAGATATTTTCGAGACCCCTGGCTGCGGTCTCTGCCCTGTCCAGATCAGAACCAAAGGGATGTGTCCACTGTGTCTACGCTGCAAAGTGACTTGCTGCATTCATGTGGTTAGAGAATGAGGCACGGGAAGGACGCGAACCGCTGAGTTACACAGTCGTTCTAGCAATTTGTCCGAAGAATAAAAAAACTAGGGGTTAATGGATTACTGCTGACATGCGCAAAAAAAGCTTTGACATCAACAACTAAGGTGTCAGATGCAAGGGATGGGCTTTGCTTGTCTCAATGGCCTCAAGGCTGAGGCTTCAAAAAAGCGAGAGATGTTCTTTTGCCCCCTCTCTCACTCACCTTTTACTTGGCCCCTCTCATTGAAAAAAAAAAAAAAAAGCCGTTCTCCAGGAGGACCCCCAGCATTGTGTATACCGTACATGACCGCTTTGACACCACGATGAACCCGACTTCTTCCACTTGTGGCGACTGCCGATACCAAGGAGGTGCAAACAAGTCGAACACTCAGGAAAGCTGGACTGGGAATAGTCTGCTTTTCGAAGATGACATGCCAATCCATCTCGAGGGCAAAGGGATGGGTTCCACACACACGACGAGGATGACAACAATGGGAACAATCCTCTCCACCAAGACATTCAAAAAAGTGACGATCCCAAAGTACGATTTTCCACCGCCAAAAGGGGATTGCGAGCTTTGTCCTGCCAAGGTGTACTCCAAGAGGGTGTGCCGCTTGTGTTTGCGATGTCGAACCAAATGTTGCGTTCACTTGCCACCAAGTCTTTACTGATCAACGGCGGAGAATTTCGCGCGTGGGAAAAGCCTGAAAGAAATGAGAAAGCATGGACGGGGTGGTCGGACTCGGTCGAAACGACGCTCATGACTCAGACTGTGTAACCGAATAAACCCATCCTGGCGAACAATGCGTGTGGGGATGCATGCGGTCGTAGATAGGCTTCTTCTCTGTTTGCTTGTCTGCTTGTCCTGGGCATGACAACTAGTTGCTTTATTATCCGCGATAGTAAAGAACAATGGACAGCGCAGCAATGACCACGGAAAAGATAAATCCTGCCTTCACAGTGTCGATTATCCTGCGTGACTCGACCAAAGTCGATCCTCGGTGCAGCTGGAGTAGAATGTCATTCAGCTTGGATACGAACGCAGGCAATGAGAACAGATGAATCACTCGCTCATGCCCTGCTTGACCCATCGCTTGCCGTTCAGATTCAGACTTTTCCAACACGGACTTGAGCGTCTGTGCCCAGATTTCTTCATCTGCTGGACACAAGTAGCCAGTTTCGCCATGCAAGATGGACTCTGTAGGTCCTCCAGAGTTGGTGGCAATAACAGGGCACTTCATATACATAGCCTCCACAGGAACGATTCCAAAGTGCTCGTTGGTCGGTGTGTAGAGTAGCGCATAAGCTGACTGTAGGAGGAACAGCTTTTGCAGATCGGAGATGGATTGCAGAAACAAGACATGTGTCTCCTCAGGTACAGGTTTATCGGTCTGTCCCGACGCCAGTGTCCATGTCTTCAGTCCATGTTTCTTTTCCGCGAGTTGAACCAGCTCCTGGTGATGCTCCACATTTTCGGACACACGGGTATCGTACCCACCTGCCACGACGAGCCGGAGCGACTTTTGTGTACCGTCTTTGATACCACTGTCGCTCAAGAGTCGAGCAAAAGCGTGGATCGCGAGGTCAATATTCTTTTTCCGCTCGTACCGGTTGATGGACAAGAACGTAATCCTGTCGGGTGCGGTCAATATTTGAACTTCAGGAGACTTGCGATCCACAGTTCTGTCAAATTTTTCGAACAAGATGCTTGGGTAGAGAACCTCGGGCGTGTGGTGAAGCATCCTGAACGACTCTTTGAAAATGTTGGCTGTGAACTTGCTGTTGACCACAATCGTATCCGCCATGCCTATCATATTCGGAAGAGTGATCAAACTCGGATCAGTCCCATTCTATTGTTGAGGCAAAAACCACCGGAGGAATACCCCCATATGTTTTGCGCGTGCTGTTGAAAAACTTACCTGTTGTGATCTCTTCAACAAAGTCGACGGGAAGTCGATAGATCTTCTTTAGTAGCGACTCACGCTTCGTCAGCAGTTTATCAGGAAAGTGGCAATAGAAAAAGATCTTTGCACCAGTCCATCGCAGCAAAGGAATCGATACGGAAAGCTGATCCACTATGATGATGTCGAACTTCTCGTTGGCTGGCGCACGATGGTTCAGCCACCACATTGTTAGCGCCAGGTGCAGGTTCCTGAAGATGGCGCAGATGATGTAGAACCGACCTAGTATAGTTCGAGGGACAATTGTATTTCCACCGACATGGACAGTCAATGTACCTAACCTCGTCATAGAGGAGAAGCAAAAGTGATAGTCGTTTAGCCAACAAGTTGGCCTAGAGTATGGCGAATCGATCTCGTTTTTTTTTTTTTTTTTTCACAGTCGAGCCTTACCGTCGCGTGTTTCTTCGAAGCAGTGGGATGGGTCATGATGGGAGGTGTACATGACGACCTTATGGCCAAGGCTCTGAAGGCCTACCGCAGCATCGACGACGAGTCTCTCAGCGCCTCCTAGAATAGTGTTGTGGTCCCAGGGGTATTGTCAGCCGTCAGTTGAAGCGATACAAAGTCAAATCCGCTGTTAGCTTGTTGCGCGTCCCCTTTACCGATGCCCAAGTCAGGATGAATAAAGGCAACTCTGAGTGGTGTGCATGATTCTTTTGTCCCACTGTCAGCCCCTCCTGCTGTTGATCGCGAAGTGGTGGAAGCCATGAACTTGTTGAGACACTGTGTTTCAAGACCAACGGCTTCAAACGAGGTTATGTTTGCTCAACAATTAATCTGATACGTCACAAATGGGGGGGGGATCAAGGTCACTCGCTCCACGGCCCTCCCTCACACCATCCTTTCTTTCCTTCGTCTCTCACAACTCCCACTCTGCTATTCAAGCATCCTTTCCGCAGCCGTTTTCGACCTCAGGAGAACAAGCGTCCTTGCTTCAACATCGCTGGCGAACTGTGGATCGAATCCCATCGCAAGGATTTAGCAGAGTGTTCATCTATCGCACACGCACTTGGTTAACAGCTGCGAATCCCTGTGCTAAGCCCGATATCAAGGAGATCACAAAACAAGGCAGGATACACACCTATTGGGACACATCTCTCACAACCTCTCTTGAACAGACACTATGTCTGACGACGAAGATAGAAGGAACTACTCGGACGAGGAAGGCGAAGATGTCGGGTTCGATGACAGCGACCGCGACGAAGACGACTCTGAAGACGAGGATGATGATGACGAGGAGGAGCTGAAGAAAGTAAGTACACGTGGCAGAGTGAGAATTCCCAGATGTCCTTCAGCACCGTTGCTTACCCTTGACTGACAATGTTGGTTTTTGTTTGATATAGGTCAGAGATGGATTCATTGTTGATGATGACGAGGAAGAGGATGAAGAGGATGACGAAATCGTCCGTCGAAAGAAGAAGAAGAGAAAAAAGGAGATCATCGGTAAGGACAAGAGTTGATCGGCACATCTGATCTGTCTGAATCGGTTGGCAGGTTGATTGACCATGGCCCTATTCCCGCCATTCTTTTGTTGCATGGACACCATTTTATTTCGCTCTTCAGAGGAGGATCTCGACGAGGAAGATCTTGACCTGATGGAGGAGAATACTGGAGTCAAGATCAGGCGCCCAGAGGTACGATATCGTAACCCTACGTTGCACAAAAGAACCTGATCACCAGAACTCAATTAATTATTCACACATTGTTTGCCATATAGAAATTCAAACGTTTGAAGAAACGCAACAAGCAGGAGGATGATGACGATGAGGACGAGGAGGTCTCTGGAACCCGACATGATGCGCTCCAGAACATCTTTGATGATGAAGATGAAGGCTTCGACGACCGCGGCGGATACGACGACGAGATGGACCGCTTCATTGATGATGATGAAGAAGACGAGGATCTCGATGACAGAAGACACGATCGCCGTGAGAAGGCCCCTGCCAAGTCAAGGGCGAGGAGAGCTCCCATCGAAGGAATGAATGAAGAGTAAGTGGTGAATGAACGGGACCCCCTGCTTTTTGTTACGGGAGGAACATGATCTGACCTTTGCTCCACTGCTTTTTCGCTACCCTGTCTCCTATAGTACATGGCGCGATTGGTACGAGGTCTTCGGAGCTGGAGACGACTATAACTATGCCCTTGTCAAGGAGAACGGCGATGAACTGTACTATGAGACGAAGCCGGAGACCCGCCTCAAGGATGTCTTCGAGCCAGGTGTCTTGGCAGAGAGGATGATGACTGATGAGGACGAACTTATTCGTTCAAACGATGTGCCCGAGCGTATGCAGCTTCGCCCAGGAATTCAGGCTGACAGGAAGTTGAGCGATGATGACATTGAGGAGGAGGCGTACTGGATCACAACGCAGCTGAATGAAAACAGGAGAGGTGCTGATCAGCCGGCTTTCCAAACGGAGAATGTGAGCGCCGTCTTGAAGTTCATGTCCCAGGAGTTGATGGAGGTGCCATTCATCGAAACCCATCGTCGCGATTACTTTACTCGGGTAGATGGTCAGCAGCTTACAGAACTCTTGTCTCGCGAGGACCTATGGTACATTTATGATCTGGATCTCAAGTTCCGGTCGTTCTTGGAACGACGAGAGGCCATCAAGGCTCTGATTGATCGCATGGGCATCACGGACGAGTGTATAGACGATGCCTTACTGAAAGCCACTAGACTGGAAGAGCTGACGGATGTATCCGATTATATCAATCTGCGGTTCTCAAAGCAAATCGACAAGACAAAGGCGTTCAAGAGACCAGGTGCCGGAGGAGCCTACGATACTACCAAACGCCAACAGCTTTCCAACTTTATCAGAGACTTTGGTTTGTCATCGCAAGAGTTCGGAACCAACTTGATCGAAGGTAACAAGCGCTTCTTCCCTGACGATGTTGGTATCCTGCCAAAGGAAGCCGCAGAAAAGTACGTCGAACGTGGTTTCCCCTCGACCGATCGTGTTGTCACAATAGCTATGAGTATGATCTCGCAAGAAGTTGCAGTGGACCCACAGGTCAGAAAAGCCATTCGCTCCAAGTATGAGAACACGGCTTGTGTCACTGTAACCCCGACCGAGAAAGGCGCAACCATCATTGATGAGCTGCATCCGTACTATCCGTTCAAGCGCCTAGCACAAAAGTACGTCCGGGATTTCCATGACGCTCAGTACCTTCAGATCCTCCAGGC
>Ga0247824_10002197_pt1 | contig 10883 bp, 11 predicted proteins | sample 13C_PalmiticAcid_FD_194412 | JGI IMG/M metagenome (GOLD analysis project Ga0247824, IMG submission 194412) | Soil microbial communities from agricultural site in Penn Yan, New York, United States - 13C_PalmiticAcid_Day48 | ecosystem: Environmental > Terrestrial > Soil > Agricultural land...
AATTGAAGTCCAGTGGAAATGCGTATTTTTCTTGAGTAGGGCTGTGAGAGAAGTGGTGATCTTGGAAAAGTTCTTGACGAAGCGCCTGTAGAAGTTGGCGAGTCCGAGGAAAACTTGAAGGTCATGGGCAGATCTTGGAGTGGTCCAGTCACTGATAGCTTGAATGCGAGATGGGTCCATTGAGATGCCTTGGGTGCTTATGATGAATCCAAGGAAGCAAACTGAGGTCTTGTCGAAAGCGCAATTTTCGAGCTTGAAGCTGAGCTTGGCTTCCCGGACCTTGCGGAGTACTTTTTTTACGTGTAGGGTGTGAGCTGTGTCGCTATCTTCTTCGGTGAAGATGAGGAAGTCGTCCTGGTAGGTGACAAGGAAGTCGTCGAGGTAGAACGTCGTTCATAAAGGCCTGGAAGGAGGCGGGAGCGTTCATAAGGCCAAAGGGCATGATACGGTACTCGAAATGACCATAACGGCATCTAAAGGCCGTCTTCCATTCGTCACCGTCGGCAATTCGCAGTAGGTTGTAGGCTCCTCTCATGTCCAGCTTGGTGAAACGTTTGGCCTTGGATAGCCGATCAAATGTTTCCGAGATCAGAGGTAGTGGGCATCGGTTGGGGACGGTGACCTTGTTCAGACCGCGGTCGTCGACGCAAAGTCGCAACGTGCCATCGCGTTTTTTGACAAAGAGGATGAGGGCACCCGCAGGGGACTCTGATCGTCTGATAAACCCCTTGTCGAGGTTCTCCTTGATGTAGTTGTGCAGAGCTTCGATCTCTGATTGGGAAAGATTGTACACAGGGCCGTAAGGAACAGTCTCTCCTTCTCTGATTGGGATGGTGTGATCGTAAAGTCGGTGTGGGGGGAGTTTGTCTGCCTCTTGCTTTGAGAAGACGTCCGCGAATTCCTTGTACTTCGCTGGGAGGTCCTGAACGGGCTGGGTGTCAGAGCCTATTGAGGCAAGGCTAGCAATGAGCGATACATCTAGCATGTAGGCTTGGGCGTAGTCATCTTGGATCATTTGCATGAAGGCGTCAGATTTCACAAGGGAGACGTTGATCTTGGAATGGGTGTTTGGTGGTGGAGATGGAACGGGGAGTTGGCTGTCGCGAGGAGGCGATCTGGCTTGTGGTGAGAAGGTTTTTGGGCGGTCAACAAGAAATAGGTCTGGTAGCTTCTTGGGAATGTCGGCGAGGGCTTGGCTTGGCAGAGTTGAGAGTAGGTGCCTGGATTGGCAGGTTGGCCGAACAGTCCCCTCCTCCCAGTCAATCGCGGGGTTGTGCTTTCGCAGCCAGTCCATTCCTAAGATGAGTGGGTAGTTGCCTAAGGTGATCAATTGAAACCTAAGTACTTCAAAGTGAACATTACTGATCTTCATGACAAGGTTAGTTGTTAGTTGTGACCGATGGACGGTGCCGTCTGCGAGAGAAACATTGAGTCGACGGTAGGTGGTTGGAAAGTTATGTTGGCAAGCGAAGTTTTCGTGCATGAAGGAAGCTGAGGCTCCTGAATCAATCATTGCGTAGGTTGGCGGTGAGGAAGTGCTGGTGTAGAGAGTGACGGGGATGGTGATTGGAGCGGTGCAAGGGGAAGAGGGTTCAAGCGATGCGGGAGAGAATGCGTATAAGGTGCCTAACAGGGCTTCCGCCACCCCTGCTAGGATTACTGGTTTCCCAGTGTGAATTCGACGTGGTCGCCCTGAGTGTCTGTTTCCACATTGTGGAGGGTCCTTTGTCTAGCTTTCTTGGCGCCTGCGCACTGAGCCATTATGTGTCCAGTCTTGCCGCAGTAGTAGTAGAGGTTCTCTTCCTTGCGACGCGCTCTCTCCTGAGGCGATAAGCGGACCGCTTGTCCGAGTTCCATATCCGTAGGGCCAGACTTGTCGTCCGGAGCCGAGGAGCTTGAAGAGGAGCCAGGGGTTGCAGTTGCCGGGTGAGCATTGGCTGGAAGTCTGGGAGCATGGGTCTGACGTGAATGTGTCGTTATTGTAGAGGCCCTAACTGGTGGGTTCCGGTACGCAAGATTCGACCTTTGGAGATTATCGATTTGGTGAGCTTTGGCCACAAGCTTCTCGAAATCCAAGATGCGCTCTTGGTCGCCTAGATTGTCTTGGATGGAATCCTTTAAGCCGAGTGTGTATTGTGAGCACAAGGCGATATCATTCCATGCCGTCATCTTTGCAGACTGCTTAATACCGAATGCATCTGTCAGCGTGGTAGAGAAGCTCTTGAATGTCTTGATCGCAGTGGGTCTTTCCTCGTGGGGGAGGTCCAACTGTGAGATGTAATCTAGGAAGAACCGCTTGGGATTGTCTCCAAGGTAGGACAGGGCATATCGAATCTTGACCCGGTCGTCTGGGTACATCGTGGGTTGCGAGCTGAAAACGAGCACGCAATGGGCGACGAACGCCTTGCAATCCTCTCTTTTGCCAGAAAAGACTTGTGGGGGAGCGATTTTGGGCTCCTTGGACCTGCTTGACAAGGAACTCGAGCTACTCCTCGAGGAGTGGAGGTCGTCCTTGGTTGCCCAGGTCGTGGCAGCTGTAGTTGTGAAAGCCTGGAGGTCGTTTCTGAGGGCTGTGATCTCGTTACTTTGAGCCGGGTACACTCTATCAGCAGCCCGTTTCACTAGAGTGTCTGCGTCAAGGATGCCTTTGGCGATGAGAGCTGGCAAGGAAGTCGTGACAGAGTGTTCAAGCATGCCGAGGTGGGTTGCAACAGTCGAGAGGAGTGGCAGATATTCAAGGAGAGGAGACAGCATTGTCGATGGTCTCAAGCTTCTGGTCGATCGAGTCTCGAGTCGAGCCTTACTATGTTTTGGGAAAGGGTTTGATTGTTCATGAGGTTGGTTGTCAGGGAGTGAAAGGTGGGGGTGGTATGATCGAGCAATGTCAGATACGAGGAGCGTGGTGAGGATCAGAGGGGGGCAGGTGGAGTACGTGTAAAGACGAGCAAGATGTATTAGTGAGGGCTTATTAGTACAGAAGGTGAGCACGTGCTATGCTTGCTATGTCTATCGTATGTCTTGCATGACAGAGGCTCGTTGAACATATATAGAAGAAGGAGGAAGGATAAAGATCCAACGGTACAAGAAAGGTGAGCTGAGCTGATTTACTGACATTCGCTCCTAGAGACTATTTATCCAGTTGGCGACGTAGCCACACCTGGTGTGGATGCTCTAGCAATCCACAAAGAAAGGTATCCAACGTTCTTTCTCTTTGCCACAGTGTTACAAAAGGGTTGAAGTGTGGTTTCTTTTAGGCAAAGCCTTGTCTTCTTGCCCTAGTTTGATGCCGCTTCGGAATGAGAGCTTGTAGAGTGTCATCTGAGAACCTATGGTGCATAGTTCTTGAAGACCGTCGTCATCTTCGATCCCCAGTTGTTTTTCTCGTTTCTTGTTGTCGACACGCCCTCTTGACCGGCGGTTGCGAGCAATTCCCAGCGACGGCTGTCTGGTTGGTAGTGGCCCTCCGTGGGCACTTCAACAGCACGCCAAGACTAAAGCACCTCCTCGTTGTTTCCTTAAAATGCTCGACATAGCTTGATAACAGCCAAGAAGGCTTCGTCCGCTGAGTCCTTGTCGGTGAATTCGATCTTTCGGATGTCGCGCTGGGGGTGGGGGGGGCCTCTTCTTGTACCAAAAAGGATGTACGCGTTCTTGCTCACAGCTGTGTTATGTGGAGGCGGAGCGATATCAGCGTCGTCACCGAGATAAAACCACTGTCCGCCCACAAACGCGTGGTCAATAAGACCAAAACATGTATCAAGTGAAGGCTTACGTGACCACAATACACGCTTCGTCGTCTTGCATGTTTGGAACGTCTTGAAAGCTGGTAATCCCTGAATGATTCGAATGTGGACGGTCGGTCGGATCCTTTCAGTATTACGGTTGTGGTTGCTATTGCCTGCCCAGGGATAATGGCGGCGGCGTTCAGCTCTTCTTGCACTGAGTGCGCCAAGGAATTCGGCGGAATCTTCTTGCTTGGACCCGTCGAAATCCGACAGAACGACTTGTCCCACTCCTTTGAGGCTTGTCTGTAGATCATGTAAGAATAGTAGGGTGAGAAGGGCTTCAGGAAGGATTCAACAGCATTAAAACGTGATTCTCAGGCACTTACGCGAAGGGTATCCAATACCAACGGTTTCGGGTTTGACGACCACAGACCGTTTATTAACGTCCTGGAATGGCTTTGCAATACCTCCTGAAAGAATACATGTTGGTGACTTTTTACAAACGGGGCTATAGCACCAACATGGGAAAGGGGGGAAAGGGGGGGAAGGGTATGTGTATGCTGGTTCATCATGTTCCATTCATTATTGTATTATCGACATGAACGAGACAGCTATCGACGCATACGTTTCTTGAAGCGCTCCATCACAAGATCATCCGTCGCCATTCCTCGGTCAACACCTCGTTCATTTTGCCCGCTGTTGCTGCCATAGGTGTTCTGGAATCGGTGGTTGGGTCCGGCTCCCGTGTCGTTGTTGTACTGGTTCTTGTTGTTATTGTTGTTGTTATTATTGCGGCGGTTGTTCTGTCGGTGATGTGAGGTACGTTCACGGTCTGAGGGAACGTAGGCTGGTTGTGAGAACTAGAATCATCAACATGAACAATGAGAAGAGGGGAGAGACCCCGCAGCAATGGTGTCAGCGATTCCATCTGTAAAAATCAGTTACGGCGAGGTTGATAAATGTGATGAGTGAGATACATTACCCTCTCTGGATTGATAGTGGTAGTAGTACGTTGCTCGAATAGCTTGCGCTTTGCTTTCTCAGTGTCTTCGATGTTTCGAAGTCTTGCTCTATGTGCGAGAAACAATGTCGATGCAATCAGTGTTACATTCTTCTCAGCTAGCATCCTTCTCCTAAGCTTCCATTGCTCCTTGTCAAGAGTAATGTCGAGTGAATACGTACTCCATGCCGAGATCGACTTCCGGAATAGCTGTCAACATAGTTGTCGAGAGTTGTACGTTGCCTTCTTGTTCCGGTTTAGGTGCCGTTTTCTATCATGGATTCGGGACATATTCCAATGTCAGCAACGTATAAGCCCTTTTCCTCAGATGAAATTAGTCAAATGGCCTGGCGATCCTGTTTGGTTTACCTTGATACCAAGTCCTTCCAGAATGTCGGCATCAATGTTAGAACCTCGACTTTGTTCCTCCTTATCATCCGAAGTAATGTCTTCTCCTCTGCGCTTCTTCATTTCATCCTCAATATACTTCATCATGTGCTTATCGACGTCCAATGCATTAGTCTGCTTTGTAAACGAGTTGAGGATTCGTGTTGTCGATTTCTCGCCCGATCTGTGTGTTGTGATGAAGCAAAAAAAAAAAAAGAGTCAGGTCCTGCTGTGTTTCACGATGGCTGAAGGAGTGTTCATAGAGAACTAGTGCATCTTCATGGAAAAAAGAGAGACTTTACCCTTCTTCCTGACGCTTGACTTCATCCTTATCAACCAATCCGCCTCCACTCCATGGATCGGAAGCAACCACTTTATCCTTCTTCTTTTTCTTTCCTGTTGAGTCGCCTACAAGTAGATCTGCAGCCGTAACCCCTGCAGGGCGTTGTCGAATTTTGCGAAGTTCCAGCAGTTCGTCCAGGCTATTCGATGGTATGGGAAGAAAAGGTAGACCCAAAGGAAGGAGTAGGTAAGGTTGTCTAGACTGAAGGAGGTTGAGATAAAAGCAAAAAAGACGTTGACAATAGACTTGAAGCCGTTACCTGAGTCCTTCTGGCTCATTGTCCTTTGTGGTAGCGCCTTCTCCTGCGTCCGTTGTACTTGTGGAATCAGCTGCCGACTCCTCGGGCGTAGCTTCCCGCTTGCGGTAGTTTCTCCTCTTGGCGTTACTGCTCATGTTGGTTGATTGATCCCTGCTTTTTTTGTTGGTTGAAAGGTGATCCTGTAGAAAAAAGGTGTTGGAGTTCCTTCAAGCCTGATGAGTTGAGCAAGAGGACCAAGCACCCTTGTGGCTTTGTTGACCCACCGAGAGCAGGAGTTTTTTTTTTTAGGCCTTCCTGTTTTTTCCCACCCGGGGTTCTTCATCACTCTTCCAGGAGACACAGGAAGAATACACCCTTTCGCCATGGCTTCGGAAGCACCCTTGTCTGACTCTGGAAACTCGCAGGCACCAGGAACCAAACGGACGCCCAAAGTAGGCGTCTATGTTCCACGCCACCGTCGGGGCAACGATGATTCCTCTTCCTCTAGTGAACTCGGCGACTCCAATCAGACTTCAACTACTTCCACTCGCCAACAGAACAACAGTAAACCCTCCAAGAAAGGAGGCTCCAGCAAGGAAAGCTCAACAGAGGAGCGAACTGGCAATTCTTCCAATAATGGGGAGGTCCAGAGACGAGGTCGAGGGAAATTCATGGGTCCAGGAGGAGGAGGCAGTAGCTCACCCACTGGTGAAAGCGGCGGGAGCTCAAGAAATCAACGAGATAATAGAAGCGGTGGCAATAGATCGACCAGCAATAGCAGCCCATCAGGGGCGCCTTCATCTCCACAACCTTCATCAGCAGCAGCCGCACCGCGACCACCCAGAGGCAGAGATTTCGATGCCACGGTGCTTAGGCGATATAGCGATGATGAGAACAAACCCAACTCTAGCTTTTCACGATCTGGCAGTTTCAGTTCCGGACGATCAAACAGTAATAATAATGGAGGATCCAATACAAGATCATCGGGACGAAGCCAAGATTCTTCCAGCACAAGAAAACCCGATAGAGCAGAAGAAGGATCTTGGAGACGGGAAGAACCAAAGAAAGCGGAGGACCACGAGTCGGAGCAAATGACAACCACGAGTGCAGACGATGAAACTGCATCCGCACTCAGTAATCAACTGGAACAGGTACAACTTCAGGAAGAGGGTCAGAAGGATGATGAAGATGAAAAGGATGATAAGGACGCTTCGGAAAGCAGCGAAGAAGAATTGGAAGAATGGGAATTGGCTCTCCAAGACTCGGACGAGGATGCCATTCCAAGCATAGAGAACACAAAACCCTCAAAGTCGACCAAGTCTCATCCTGCAGAGCTTCTACGCAACTCTTCGGCGACTGAAAAAGCTTCCAAAGCAGGTGGAGTTGAAGGTACGTTTGATACTCCAGTAGCGTCATCTACTTTGTCTTGAATGTCTTCATTGCCATTGATGTGCGCTGATGGACCTCAACCGACTCTTCTTTTCTCTGCAGTTCCGACCGAAGACTTTTACATTATCGAGCTATACGACTTTTCTCCGTCCATCAAGACGTCGCATCTGACGGATATGTTCGCAGCGTGCGAAAACAAATCAGGAGGGTTCAAGATAAAGTGGATTGATGATACCAGAGCTCTCGCCATCTTCGAATCCGCATCTATTGGTATGTACCCCCTTTCTCCATTGATCCACAGACAGACAACAGCAAGAGCAATGGTTCACCCCCTGACATCGAATCGGGTCTGGTTATCGTCCTTTTTACAGCCAAGCAAGCGTTCACGGCCAACGTTACGAGCCAAATCGCCAAGCTCAGACCTTACAATGGTGCAGACAAGGATACTATTCGGAGTGCGGAGGGTTCATCCGGAGGAGCGTACAATGGTGCAAGACCTGCCAAAACCGACTCTGTGGCTCGAAGATTGGTCCACGGAGCACTGGGTTTGCGCGTGAGAAGAACACCAGAACAGATTGCTGAGGAAAAGGCGCTTGTACAAGCTGCGAGAGGTAAGATGAACCTGTTCCTTGGAAAAGAGTTGTGCTTTTTTTTTTTTATGCCCAGCTGTGTCTCCACATCACACTAATTGCGTTCTGTTCATGATCATATTACAGAGGCTCGCGATCAACAGCGTCAGGAGCAACAACGACAGCGGCAAGAGATGGATGCCATCTTCGACTCTTAAAGCTACAAGCACTGCCATTGCCATGCATAGACCTAATATTCCAATGTACCATCGCTGTAACCGTCGCTCTCTTTGCTTGTGCTTGTCCAGAGGTGATCAGCCGTATCGCCACTTTTTCGCAAGATCGCCTTCCTCAGAGAGCTACAGTTTCGCTGCAGTGGTCGATGCTTGCGAGCTCAAACGGTCAATCACATCTGTCGATGGGTATGTGTCCGAGAAGGTTGCCTGCGGTCAACACGATGTAGGATGCCAGTGAACCCATGGTTCCAGGGACCATGTCAGTAAAGCCAATAGTTTGGTCCGCCCTCTCCATTGTCGTCGTTCAAAAAACGCATTGATACATACCGTGGCAAGATGTCTGAATCCGTACGAGTTATCCTTTGGTTCCCATACGATCTTCCATCCAGATGGGGTTGCGGACTGTTCCACCTTGTACATGTATTCCAGCATCTCACCTACGACGCCTGTGTACGGTGGTAGTGGCAGATCTTCCTCTTGATGTGTATCCTCATCCTCGTTGTCCTCTTGCTCACTCTGCCCATTGTTTTTCAGACTCCTTTTGGCGGCTTCCTGTTGGGCTACAGCCTGCGCTCTTGCTTCGCCCATAAAATATTCTGGCTTCATTCCTCCTTGCTCCCAGTCCAGTATCCGGATCGCAAATTCGATCAATCGGCTTTCAATCTCCTTTAGGTCAATGGTGGGGCTAAGGAGAAGCGAAAGTTGGTGCATCCTGCTATAGATCGACTGTACAGATTGAGTCTTTTGCCACTCCAATTCATCAAGCCCATGGTTGGCAGTATCGTTTGAATTTGGGTGGGACGCTGGTGGGCGAGATTGGTCTTGGGTTGTCAAAGGGATGGCATCAATGTCTCGTAGGAATGCGTCGAAAACGAGCTGTTGTTCAGGTGTGAGTTCTACTGGAGGAGGTGAGGAGAAGGATCCTGATTCCAAGGCTTTGGTTGTTGTGGACTCTTTTTCATCAGTTATCGGATCTGCCACGATACTAGTGTCCTGAGCTTCGCTGTCAAGAACGATGGGATCAGGCGTCGTGGAAGAGACGTCCATGTCTGTGTCAGAATCTATCCCTTCCGCAAAGTTTTGAAGGTCCTGGAGAGCCGCCGATACAAAGTCGTCATCGCCGCCCTTGGCAGAATCTGTCATGGGGATATCGCCATCATGGTCTTTCTGTCCACTCTGGCTCTTGGTTCCTGGTTCAAACAAATCGGACTGGTTCGTGATCAGGTTCACCGTTGCGACCAAGTGCTGTTTTGGAGGGATGACGGAGACCGGCTCCTCCGAATCCGATTCGGTGTCGCTTCCGTAACTAGCAAGGTTGTTCATCAGCGATCTCTCTCTCGAAAGCGAGGGCCGATGTCGTTCCGCTGAATCACGCAACAAGGGTTTTGGCCTCCAAAAAAAAAAAAGCTGGGAGTTAAATTGCGGGTCCATTTTTATGCATTGGCAACTCTTTTTGTTCCCCTCACCTTTCTGCAACACTTCAGACCACTCTCATCAACTTGATCCCATCGCCCATCCCCTCAGACTTTGCAGGACACACTCCAAGCATACCATGGCCAAAGCAATAGAAAAGATGGGACCGGATGAGATTCTGACCATCAGCAAGAAGCTCTTCTACGGTGGATTCTGCCTTCTCCCTTTCCTTTGGCTGTACAACGTCCTTTACATCTGGCCTGTCCGACATCGCAGCGACCTTAGTCCACAAGTTCTCCTCTGTACTGTCCCCCCCTCCACCTCCTTGCTGTGTAACTTGTGTAGCCTTTTGGCTGTCCGTCCGTCCGTATTCAATGAAAAGGCTGGCTGTTCTAACCATTTGAGGTTCATTTCCACTGCTTTTTTTTTCTTTTTCTTTTTGGCTCTGTGACAATCAATAGACTGGAAAATGTCCGCAGCTGGAGCTGTATTCCTCTTTGTAGCGTTTTCGGTCTGGTTCGGTGTGTTTGTGAACCATCGCTTGGACTGGGGTGCAACAGGAGACCTACTGACTGTCGTCCTGGTCAAGGGTGAATAGACTTGGAGCACCATGCCATTCGTCAATAAAAACACAAGATACCCCCACCCCTTTTTTTCTCCGCCTTGCTTACACTGGTGGGCGACACTGTGGCTGTGACAAGAGCTCTGCTGTGCCTGCAAATGATGAAGACCCCCCAAATCTTGGATGAATGATCGCGGCATCGTATCATGGGAGCATCCCTCAATACAGTGTGAGATGCCATGGTGGTGTGGATGATCCGTGGATCCAAGGTGAGGTGAAAGCGAAAAGGTCAACAGAAGCAGAGAGTGAAGGAAAGACTGGAAAGAAAGGGAGCACTCTCTCCGATCTCTTTTTGTCAGTTCAGCACATTGGTACCACCACATGTGTTCTGTGTCCCGTGCACCGCACAGCTCCGCTTTGTGCCATAGTGCTCCTCCACCCACCACATGGCGCCGTGTGAAGAAGGGGACCCTCTCAATCATTTTGGCTCTTTCTTTCCCAGTCCTCTTCATCGCTCTCTCTCTCTCTCCTCTCTTCGTCCGCCACTAATTTGGCTTGACCTTCCTCTTCCTCCCCTCCACATCCTCCTTGATCTCAGTTTCTCTTTTACCCTTTCCACCATCCCCCACTACAGATCCCCTACTACAGATACACTTTCTTCCCATCCACCTACACACCCTTTCCCAAGATCAAAAAAAAAAACTTCCTGCAATATCCGCTGATGGCCAGAGGAAAATCGTCCAACTGGCGTAAGGTGCTTCTGCAACGCGCCAGGAGAAAAGCACAACAAAAAACACTGGACAAAGTCTTTGAGTGTATCAAGTGTGTCGATGGCAAGACGGTCCGCTGCAAGCTGTAAGTCCTTTTTTTTTTTTTCTTCTTCTTCTTCTTCTTCTTCTTCTTCTTCTTCTTGATCTTCTTCCTTATCAGTCTCGCGGAGGGGGGAAAAGAAAAAGCAAAGACTGAGAGAGAGAAAGAAGCTTTCTGATCAACAATCTGCTTCACAACCTTTCTACTCTCC
>Ga0247824_10002198_pt1 | contig 10881 bp, 7 predicted proteins | sample 13C_PalmiticAcid_FD_194412 | JGI IMG/M metagenome (GOLD analysis project Ga0247824, IMG submission 194412) | Soil microbial communities from agricultural site in Penn Yan, New York, United States - 13C_PalmiticAcid_Day48 | ecosystem: Environmental > Terrestrial > Soil > Agricultural land...
GCTCGTCCGGCGCGCGTTCGCGCGCGCGCATCCGGCGCGTCGCGGCGCCGCATGGACGGTCGTGTTCATGCTGACGGAGGCAGCCGTCGGCGCCGGCCTCGTTCTCTTTCAGCTCGTCGCCGACAACGCGACGATGGCACGCGCGATGTTCATGGCCGTGCACCTGCTGAACACCTTCGTCCTCATCGGATGGCTCACGCTGACGGCCTGGTGGGTGTCAGGGGGGGATCCCGTTTCGCTGCGCGCGCCGAGCGGACGTCTGACCGGTCTGGCAATCGCGACGCTCGGCCTCCTGCTCGTCGGGATCAGCGGTGCTGTCGCGGCGCTGGGCAACACGCTGTATCCCGATGGGTCGCTCACCGAAGGGCTCGCCGCGGACCTCTCGGGCGCCTCCCACTTTCTCATCCGCCTGCGGATTCTTCATCCTGCGTTCGCCGGGCTCACCGCAGTCGGCTTGATCTTCGGCGTCTCGAGAATTGCGGACGGACGCGGGGAAACAGCACGACGCATGGCGCGCAGCGTCGCCATCATTGCGGGAGCACAGCTCGGCCTGGGCGCGCTGAATGTCGTTCTGCTCGCTCCCGTGTGGCTGCAGCTTGCACACCTTCTGGTCGCCGACGCACTCTGGATCGCGTTCGTCCTGCTGGGCGCGAGCGCCCTCGCAGTACCTGCGGCAACCGTTTCCCTTGCACACACCTACCCTGGCCGGGCCGCGCTCGCCCCTACCTCCTCCCGTCCATCCAGCACCTGAACCGGAAGTAGCCCGTTCACGTATCGCATGGAGCCGCTCGTCCCTCGACCTTGGCCTGACTGAGTCGCCCGTACATAATTGAAGGTCTCATGAACAGATTTTCATCCGTCCTGATCTGCACTCTCGCTCTGTCGCTGGCGGCGTCGGCGGCCACCGCTCAGACCTCCACTCCAGCTCAAGGCGGTCAGACCGTCGCTCCAGTCACGCTTCCGCCGGTCACAGTGACCGCGCAGAAAGAGCCGGCAGACGTCCAGCGGCTGCCCGTCAGCGTGACGGTCGTGCCGATCGACTGGCTGCAGCTTGGAAGTTCGGTCAGCGACGCGGGTATCTATTCGCCGAATACGTACTTCTCCGAGTTCACGGCGCGCAAGCTGACCAACCCGCGCTTCCGCGGAATCGGCGCCAGCCCTGCGAATCCATCGATCACGACGTTCATCGACGGCGTGCCGATGCTGAACGCCAATGCGTCGAACATCGAGCTGATGGACGTCGAGCAGATCGAATTCGTTCGCGGTCCGCAAAGCTCTCTCTTCGGGCGCAACACGCTGGGAGGCGTGATCAACGTCGCCAGCGCGCGTCCTTCGCTGACCCGGTGGAGCGGTCAAGCCGCGGTGCCGCTGGGCAACTTCGGAACGCGTGAGATCCGCGCGAACGCTTCGGGTCCCCTCAGCAGCACCGTTGCGTTCGGCGCGTCGATCAACCACGCTCAACGTGACGGGTTCACCACGAACGACCTCACCGGCAACGACCTCGATTATCGCGACTCCACGTCGGGCAAGGCGCAGTTGCTGTGGACGCCGGCGTCGAATTGGGAAACGCGGTTTCTCTTCAGTGCCGAGCGCGCGCGCGATGGCGATTACGCGCTGAGCGACCTGGCGGGGCTGCACAGCAATCACCATCACACGTCTCGTGACTTCGAGGGCAATACCGATCGCGACATCGTCTCGGGAACGGTGCTGGCGCGCCGCGAGGGCGGCCGCGTCGTGTTCGCGACGACGACGGGCTTCGTGCGCTGGAAGACGTTCGACGCGACCGATCTCGATTACACGCCGTTTCCGGCCGTCCAGCGCGAGAACGATGAGGAGGCATTTCAGTTCACGCAGGAGGTCCGGCTCGCCTCGGCGGCCGCCGCGCCGGTGAAGCTCGGCAGCCGTGCGTCGCTCGCCTGGCAGGCCGGTGCCTTTCTCTTCACGCAGAATTACGAGCAGCTTGCGGTGAACAGTTATTCACCGTTCGTGCTCAGTCCCTTGCTTGACTTTCCGATCGGCGAGACGAACCCCGACGCGGACCTCGACGACCTCGGCATGAGCGTTTACGGACAGGGCACCGTCACGCTGCACGAAAAGCTCGACCTCGTTGCGGGCGCGCGCTTCGACCACGAGTCGAAGGACGCGCTGCTCAACACGTCGTTCTCGCCCATGATCGCTCCGCCGAACACGGTCGACGCGAGCGAAAGCTTCTCGACGGTGTCGCCGCAATTCGCCGCCGTCTACCGGTTCCAGCCGAACGCCTCGGCTTACGCGTCCGCGTCGCGCGGATTCAAGGCGGGCGGGTTCAATCCCGCATCCCCCGCGGGCTCCGAAGCGTACGACGAGGAGTTTGCCTGGCACGTCGAAGGCGGCGTCAAGAGCTCCGCGATGAACGGGCGCGTGCGGATGACGGCGGCGGCGTTCTGGATCGACTGGCAGGACCTTCAGCTCAACGTACCGAATCCTCAGTCGCCAGCTCAGTTCTACATCTCCAACGTCGGTGACGCTTCGAGCAAGGGGTTCGAGCTCGAGGTGAACGGTCGCGCGCACCGGAACGTGGATATCTTTGGATCCTTCGGCTACACACACGCGCGCTTCGGCGATAACACGACCACCACGGTCGATGTTTCCGACAACCATATTCCCAACACGCCCGACTACACCGCCACCTTCGGCGCCCATCTCACCCACGAGCTGACGTCGGCCGCGACGCTCTACGGCCACGGCGAGATCGTGTTCTACGGCGCCTTCAAGTACGACGATGCGAACCTGGCGGAGCAGGAGGCGTATTCGCTCGCGAACTTCCGCGGCGGGCTGCGCTGGAAGTATCTCTTCGGCGAGGCGTGGATCCGCAACGCGTTCGACTCGTTCTACGTGCCGGTGGCTTTCGCGTTCCCCGGCGCGCAGTCCGGCTTCCTCGGCGAGAGCGGACGTCCGCGTACGTTCGGGTTCACGGCCGGGGTCAGATTCTGACGGCGTCAACTGCAAACTTCAAACTCTAAACTTCAAAAAGACGAAAGCTGACGACCTTTTTGAAGTTTTCGGGCTTGGACTCTTGGAGTGTGCCGTCTGTAGCTTGTAGTTGTCTGTGAAAACTGTCCTGCCGGCCGGCATTCTGATCGGCGTCATGTGCAGCCTGTGGATGTTCGTCATGGGCGTCACTGGCTGGTACAAAGATCCGTCGCACGCCGGCCCCTTCTTCGTCATTCTCGGCATCGAAGTCGCCGGCCTGATCTGGGGCCTTCGCCAGACGGTCGTCCAGGGACGCACCTACAGCGGTCAGGTCGTGGCCGGCACGTTGATGGCGATGATCGCCGGCCTGATCATCGTCGGCGGCTCGCTGATCTTCACGAACCTGGCATTTCCGGAGTACGTGGAGGAGATCGCGGCGGTCAACCGCCGGGTGCTGCGGCAGCAGGGGAAGGCGGAGTCGGAGATCGCAATGGAGATTGCCGCATGGTCCGACGCGCAGACGCCAGCGCGCCAGGCATTCAACGGATTCGCGGGCACATTCACGACGGGCGTGCTGATCACGGCGGTCGTGGCCGTCTGGGTCAGGGCGAGGCCTGCATAAAGGCAACGACAAACGACAAACGTCAAACTACAAACTTCAAGGTCGTTTGAAATTTCGTCATTTTGCAGTTTGTAGTGTGAAGTTGACAATGGGTGCCTCCGATGTTCCTGCGCGATCTTCGCTACGCCGTTCGCTCCCTGCTCGCGAGCCGCGCGCTGAGCGCCGCGGCGATTCTCTCCCTGGCGCTCGGCATCGGCGCGAACACTTCGATCTTCAGCGTCGCGAGCGCGCTGGTGCTGCAGCCGCTGCCCTACAGCGATCCGGATCGGCTCGTAATCCTGTGGAACCGCTCGCCGGGGCTTGGCATCGACGAGGACTGGTTCTCCACCGCGCAGTACTTCGACATCAAGACCTCGACGCGGGCGCTCGAGCAGGTCGCGCTCGCCATCGGCTCGAACGTGAACCTCACCGGTGACGGCGAGCCGGAGCGCGTCGGCACGATCCGCGTCTCCTCGAACCTCTTGCCGATGATCGGCGCGCGGGCCGAGATCGGCCGGCTGTTCACGCGGGAAGAGGACGTCGAAGGTGCTGCGGCGACGGTGATCCTGCATCACGGCACGTGGCTGCGTCGCTACGGCGGTGATCCGGGTGTGCTCGGTAAATCCGTGGTGCTCAACGGCCGCTCCTATCAGATCGTCGGTGTAATGCGCGAAGGCTTTACGCTGCCGCGCGAGGTGCTGCCGACGCTTGGCGGAGCCGAGGAGGCCGAGATTCTGCTGCCGCTCTCGCTTGGGCCGGCAGCGCCGCAAACCCGCAACGGCGAGGACTACAACATCCTCGCACGTCTGACCGCCGGGGCTTCGGTCGCGCAGGCGCAGTTCGAGATGGACGCGCTCACTGCACGGCTTCGCGCCGAGCATCCTGACTTCTATCCACCGAGCGGCGGTCTCACGTTCGGCGTCGTACCGTTGCAGCAGCAGGTGATCGGCGGCGTCACGCGTCCCCTGACGATCCTCGTCGCCGCGGTGGCCTTCGTGCTGCTGATCGCGTGCGCCAATGTGGCCAACCTCCTCATGTCGCGCGCGGCTGCGCGGCAAAAAGAGATCGCCATCCGCGCGGCCCTCGGTGCGAGCCGCGGGCGCATTCTCGTTCAGCTGCTGACCGAGAGCGTAGTGCTCGCGCTCGCGGGCGGCGCCCTGGGGCTGCTGCTCGCCAGCGTCAGCCTCGATGCGATCCGCGTGCTCGGCACGCGAAGTGTGCCGCGGCTGCACGAGATCCAGATCGACGGCCTGGTGCTCCTTTTCACGTTGCTCGTCTCGGTGGCGTCGGGGGTTCTGTTCGGGCTCATGCCGTCGATCCGGCTCGGAGGCGGTGACCTTCACTCATCGCTGAAGGATGGCGGCCGATCGAGCAGCACGCAGAGTGTCTGGGGACGCGGCGGCGGCATGCGTCGGCTCTTCGTCGTTGCGGAGCTCGCGCTGTGCGTGCTCGTGCTCATCGCTGCCGGTCTGCTCGTACGAAGCTTCGCACGCGTGCAGCAGGTCTCGCCGGGCTTCGATGCGGCGCGCGTGCTCACTCTCGAGTTGACGATGAGCGGGCGCAAGTACACGGATGCCGGCCGCGTCTACGAGACCTACCGGCAGCTCTGGGACAAGCTGCGCGAGGTGCCGGGGGTGACGGCGGCCGGCGGAGTGACCGCGCTTCCGCTCAGCCAGATGTTCGCGTGGGGGCCGATCACCGTGGAAGGGCGACCGGTCACGCCGGAGGAAAAGTTCATCAACGTCGATCAGCGAACCGTTGCCGGGGACTACTTCGCCGCTATGGAGATCCCGCTGGTGCGCGGCCGCTTCTTCACCGATGAGGACACGCGTGAGACGCCGCCCGTCGTGGTCGTGGACGAACGGATGGCCGCGCAGTTGTGGCCCGGACAGGACCCGATCGGCAAGCGGATCCGCACCGGGGGATTCGATGTTCGTCCCGACACACCGTGGATGACGGTCATCGGCGTCAGCGGGCGCGTGCGGCAATACACGCTCGACGGTGACGAGCCGCGGATCGCGATGTATCACTGGCACAAACAGCGGCCCTCGCGCGCGCTGAACGTCGTCATGCGCTCGGCGACATCGGATCCCGCCCGTCTCGCCCCTGCCGCGCGGCAGGTGATCAGGGCACTTGATCCGGATCTTCCGATCTACAACGTCAAGCCGATGCAGGCGCGGCTCGACGAGTCGCTGGCGCCGCGGCGCTTCGCGGTCACGCTGATGTCGCTCTTCGGCGCGCTCGCCTTCGGCCTCGCCGCGATCGGCACCTACGGCGTCATCGCCTATCTGGTCAGTCAGGGCAGCCGTGAGATCGGCATCCGCATGGCGCTCGGGGCGACACCGGAACGCGTTGCGGCGATGGTCGTGCGCGGCGGCATGCTGCTGGCCGCGCTCGGCATCGCGGCCGGTCTCGCCGGCGCGCTGGTGATGACGCGTTTCATGGAGAGCCTGCTGTTTGGGGTAGCAGCCACCGATCCAGTCACCTTCGTCGCAATCGTCGGCTTGCTCCTGCTGATGGCGCTCGCTGCGGCGTACGTTCCCGCGCGCCGTGCGGCACGCATCGACCCGCTGATCTCACTACGCGCCGAGTAATATCGCTCCGCTGATCGGTCGCGCGGTTGCTACAATCACCCATGCCCGCATCACGATGGTTGGTTGTAGCCCTGTTCGTGGTGTCGGTGAGCGTGCGCGCGCAGTCCCCGCCTCCGGTGGCGCCGGTCGAAACACCGCCCCCCTTCGACGAATGGCTGACGGCGGTTCGTGCGGAAGCGATCGATCGCGGCATCTCCGCGCAACTCGTCGATCGTGCCCTGGGTGACATTCAGCCGCTGGAACAAATCCTCGATCGTGATCGGACGCAGGCGGAGTTCACGCTCGAACTGGACAAATACCTCGAACGGCGTCTCACGGCGCCGACAGTCCGACTCGCGCGGCAGATGCACGCGAAGCACCGTTCGCTGCTGCAGCGCATTGAGAAGCAGTACGGGGTGTCGTCGAGCGTGCTCGTCGCGGTGTGGGGGCTCGAGTCGAACTTCGGGCGTTTCTCCGGCGTCCGTCCAACCATCCCGGCGCTCGTGACGCTCGCCTACGATCCGCGCCGCGGCGCCATGTTCCGCGATGAACTGTTCAGCGCGCTCCGCATCGTCGATCGCGGCGACATCGAGCTCGAACGCCTCAAAGGGTCGTGGGCGGGCGCCCTCGGCCAGCCGCAATTCATGCCTTCGAGCTATCTGGAATACGCGCAGGATTTCGACAATGACGGTCGCAAGGATATCTGGCACTCGCAGGCGGACGTGTTTGCGTCGATCGCGTTCTTCCTGAAAGAACACGGGTGGGCCCCAGGCCAGCCCTGGGGACGCGAAGTGCGCGTGACGCCGATCATACAGAAAGCGATTCTCGCCATTCCTCGCAGAAACACCGGCTGTCGGGCGCGCCGCCTGATGACGGACCCGCGACCGGTCAACGAATGGCGAAAGCTGGGCCTGCTCACGCGCAGCGGTACGCCGCTGGCCCGCAGCGGCAAGCCGGCGTCGCTTGTCGAGGCGGGTCAACGGACGTTTCTTCTGTACGACAACTACGAAGCGCTGCTGGGCTACAACTGCGCGCACAGTTACGCGCTCAGCGTCGGCTTGCTGGCGGATCGTCTTCGCTGAGCAACGGCTTCCGACTTTCGCGGCGTCAGGTTTTCGCCTGACGGCTGCCGGCCTCCCGCTCAGGGCTTCCGCATTGCGCTGAATTCTTCCTTGCCGGTGTCGCGGTAACGCGTCTGGCCCGTATCCTCGGCGTGATTGGGGACCGCATCGCGATCCAGGCCAGCCATGCCCTGGGCCGTATGCGTCCGCGGCTCCGCACCGCCCGGAATCAGTCGCGTATCCACGACGGCGTCCTGCTCTTCGGCGTGCTCCTTCGTCTCCGGTGCTTTCGACGCTGAGTATTCAGTCGTGTCTTTCGTCATCGTCCGCCTCCGCCGAAGGCGTGGCAATTTAGGTACCCGAAAGCCGGAAGCCGCGTGAAGCCGGAAGCCTGGAGCCGGGAAGCCGAACGTCAGATATACAATCGCGCCTGCAGTACGCACATGAACGCCCGCCTTCTTCACATCCTTCTGATTCTCCTTTCCGCCGCACACGTTTCAGCCTGGAGCGCTGAGGATCAACCCGTCCAGGCCAAGGATCTCAAACGCCTCTCTATTGAAGAGCTCGCCACCATCGACGTGACCTCGGTGTCGCGCCGGCCAGAAAAGCTGTCGCAGACGCCAGCGGCAGTTTCGGTGGTCCGGCAGGAAGACATTCACCGGTCCGGCGTCGTGATGCTCGCCGATGCCCTGCGCCTCGCCGATGGCGTGGACGTCGCGCGCGTCAATGGCGGCGCGTGGGCCGTGAGCACGCGCGGGTTCAATATCGGGTCAGCGAACAAGATGCTCGTGCTGATGGACGGCCGCTCCACCTACTCGTCGCTCTTCGGCGGCACGTTCTGGGACGTGCAGGACGCATTTCTCGAGGACCTCGATCGCATCGAGGTGATACGCGGGCCCGGTGGCACGATGTGGGGCGCCAACGCCGTGAACGGCGTCGTGAACATCATCAGCAAGCCGGTTGCCGAAACGCAAGGCGCAGCCTTGACGCTCATCGGCGGGGAGAACGACCGCGTGGTCGCATCCGGCCGCTATGGTGCACGCGTCGGCCAGGGGCACTACCGGGTGTACGGACAGTATCGAATGCGCGAGGCGCAGGCGACCGTCGCCGGCCAGAGCGCACACGACGAGATCCACTTCGGCCAGACGGGCTTCCGCTTCGATTCCAACCAGGCGGCCGCCGCACGCTGGTCGCTCTGGGGCGACATCTATCGTGGCACCAATGGCTTTTCCGATCGGCCCGACGGTGATGTGGCCGGTGGCAACGTGGTCGGCCGATGGTCGCGTGGCAGCGGCGACAATCAGCTCACCGTTCAGGCGTTCTACGATCGCTCGTACCGCAAGGTGCCGCAGCAGTTCGAAGAGACGCGTCATTCCGGCGAGCTCGATGCACAGCAGCGCCTCGTCCGCGGACGTCACGACCTCCTGTTCGGCAGCACGATCCGCGCGTATCGGTCCGACGACCTCGGCACCGCCGGGTTCCGCTTCGAGCCACAGGTCAGGCGAGGCTGGAACATCAATGCGTTCGGACAGGATGAGGTCACGCTACTGCCGCAGCGTGCGTATTTGACGTTCGGCTCCAAGTTCGGAGGCAACAACTTCACGGGCCTCGAGATTCAGCCGAATGCACGGATCCGTTATCAGCCGAGCGCCCGTCAGATGGCGTGGGCGGCGATATCCCACGCCGTTCGGCTGCCGACGCGTTTCGATAACGACATCCGACTGGTGAATCCCGTCACCGGCGCCCTCGTGCTGACCGCGTCCGACGAGTTCGACGGTGAAACCGTCCTTGCCATCGAGGGCGGATACCGCTTTCAGCCGCACCAGCGTGTCTCCGTCGACACGGCCGCGTTCACCAACCGCTACAACGACCTTCGCAGTCAGGAGTTCCACCTGACGCCCTCTCCACTTTTCGTTCTCGACAACCTGCTCAACGCCCGCACGAGGGGTGTCGAGATCGCGAGCGGCGTGCAGGTCACACCCTTCTGGCGCGTGCGCGGCAGCTACGCCTGGCTGCACAAGTCGCTGGACTTCGACGCAGGCAGCACTGATCCGACCGGCGGCATCTTCGAAGGGAATGATCCATCCCATCTGGCATCGGCGCGCTCGTACCTGGATCTGCCCCATGGCATCGCGTTCGATGCGTTGGTGCGATTCGTCAGCCGTAGGCCATCGCCGGTCGTGCCGCAGTACACCGAGCTCGATCTCCGTGCCGCATGGACGGTGGGGCCCGCACTCGAGCTCTCGATCATCGGACACAACCTCCTTCACGATTACCACCAGGAGCAGGCCTCCCCGAACGCGCCCGCATTCGCCTTCCGCAGATCGCTGTTTGCCCGCTCGGTATGGCGTTTCTGAAAGGCGGGTCCCTCGGGTTGATGTTCTGGCTCTTCACGCTGACGCTGGCCGCCCCGCCCGCACAGGCTCAGCCCGTGACCGAGCAGGACATCAAGGCGGTCTTTCTCTTCAAGTTCACCAATTTCGTGGAGTGGCCCTCCAGCGCGTGGCAGGGCACGGACCCGTTCCGGTTCTGTGTTGCGGCGAACAAGGAGATGAGCGCGATCATCGAGCGAACGATGAAGGACGAGACGGTCAATGGGCACGTGGTCGAGATCAGGCCGGTTGACGCTCCGGAAGATGCACGCCGTTGCCATATCCTGTTCATCGGCCGCAGCGAAATGGCGCGCGCGCCGGCCTTGCTCGGCGCCGTGCGCGACAGGCCCGTGCTGACCGTTGGTGAGTCGGAGGGTTTTCTGACGGAAGGGGGCGCGATCGGGTTCGTGCTCGCGGAGAGGCGTGTCACTTTCGACATCAACGTCGCGAACGCGAAACGCGGCGGGCTCAGCATGAGCTCCAGGCTCCTCCAGGTCGCACGCAGGCTCGAAGGGATCTCGCGGTGAAGCGCTGGTTCATGCGGATGCCGATCCGCCAGAAGCTGGTCACGATGATTCTCGCGACCAGCGGGATCGTCGTGACGCTCGCGAGCATCGGGCACTTCATCAACGATTACCGGGTGACGCGACGGGCCGCCGTCGACGAGCTCGTCGCCCAGGCGCAGCTGCTGCTCGACAGCACGAAGGCCGCGCTGCAATTCGGCGATCACCGCGTCGCCCGCGAGACCCTGCAGACGCTCCGCAACATTCCTGACGTGCGTACCGCCTGTCTTTACGATGAGACGCAAAAGCTGTTCGAGGAGTATCACAACCGCAGCGATTCAGCGTCCTGTCCGCCCGGCTCTCCACGCGACGGCGAGACGGTGCAGGCCGAACGCCTCACCGTCAGCCGGACGCTCATGGAGGGTGAGCATCGACAGGGATCGGTGCTGATGATGTCCGACCTGACTGAGGTCAAACAGCAGCTCCGCGCGCAGGTCATCATCATCTCGGCCGTGCTCCTCATCGCCCTTGGCGTGGCGACGTTCCTTTCCGCCTGGCTCCAGGCACTCGTGTCAGAGCCGATCCGCTCTCTGGCGAGAACCGCCGCGAGCGTTTCCTCCCGAGGCGATTATTCGATACGCGCGACACGCGCAACCGAAGACGAGCTCGGCGTTCTCGTCGATGCGTTCAATGGCATGCTCGACCGGATCCAGATGCGGGAGGAGGAGCTGTCGCGCGCCAACGAGGACCTTCGCCGCGAGATCGAACTCTCGCATGTCGAGCCGGAGCTTGCCGGTCGTGATGCGCGACACCTCGAGC
>Ga0247824_10002199_pt1 | contig 10879 bp, 14 predicted proteins | sample 13C_PalmiticAcid_FD_194412 | JGI IMG/M metagenome (GOLD analysis project Ga0247824, IMG submission 194412) | Soil microbial communities from agricultural site in Penn Yan, New York, United States - 13C_PalmiticAcid_Day48 | ecosystem: Environmental > Terrestrial > Soil > Agricultural land...
GGGTGGCGCTGACACGACGCAGGAACTCATCAAGTACAAGGGCAACCAGGTCGCGCCGGCCGAGCTCGAGGCGCTGCTGGTCAGCCACTCCAAGATCCTCGACGCGGCTGTCATTGGCGTCGATCTGAACGACACCGAGGTCCCGCGGTGAGCCTGCCCCCTCCCCGTATCTCTTGCTTCTATAAACTAACGCGTTTATTTCCCAGAGCCTACATTGTCGCCGACCCGAAACAGGTCACGGCCGACGAGATCATCGAGTGGGTGGCCGGCCAGGTGTCCAACCACAAGCGCCTCCGTGGCGGCGTCGTCTTCCTGCCCGCCATCCCCAAGAGCCCGTCGGGCAAGATCCTGCGCAAGGACCTGCGCGCGCTGGCCAAGAAGCAGGCGGGCGAGAGCAAGCTGTGAGGAGGAGAGATGGGAAGCGGTGCAATGAGCGAGCCGAGGCCAGCCCCCACCTTGTTCTTTTCTCGTGCCGTCGGGGTTTCCATGTATTTTCTCAGGGCGAACAACCCAAGCTATTAATCCTCCATCAGCTCAATACCATATCCGGCGGTCCATGTCCATCGTTCATATCCCCGTATCTGTCCCAAATCTCTCTCGATGTCCAGCCTCGACCTCACGGATGTGTTTCGCCCTCAGCTTCCTGTCCACCCAGCGCCCCCAACCGTCTCAACTCAACGATTGCATCCTCCAGCACAGCCAGCTTCTCGGTGGCATGTTCCCTCTTGGCGAGTGACTCGGGGCCTTCAGCCGCGATGAGGGAGACCATATCGTCTGTCAGCTCGCACACGACATCCGGGCACAGGATGGAGGGCAGTTTCTGGAGCAGGCAACGCTCAACGGCCAACGTGCTGACCGAGTCGACGACAGTTTTCAAGGCAACCTGTTCCCTCACGGGTTAGCAAATGATGACCGGATGGCGTTGTTGTGTTCCCGACAAACCTTGTAGTATGCCTCCATCGTGTCGATTGCCATGGAGGAGGAATACACATCCATGTCCGGCTCCGTGCCGCCGGCCAGCTCGTCGAGAATCGCCTTGACGTCTACGTCACGGGTGACGCGAACGCCTGCCTGAATCTCGTCCACGCCGAACAGCAACTTCAATTTCTTCTCAAGCTGGAATCGCCGGCGCTTGGCGCGTGCCTTCTGCAGGTTGTCAGTCAGATAATGATTGTACGTGATGGGATGACCCGAAATGTGCGGCTCAAGGATCTCATCCGCTTTGCTCCACAGCTCGGTCTTGATATCCTCCATTGTCGGGGCGACGACGATCCTGAGAAGTGCCGCGGCCGTCTCTTCGTAGCAACATGTTGAACGATGGACGTCATTGTCCGGAGCGCAGAGTCATACGTGCTGTGCAGCACGCTCTGCACCAAGCGCTGCCAAGGCCTGGACTGCTTGCTGAAGAGCTCAGCAACGATGAGCGGGTTGTATGTGCCAGGAAGCTCGCGACCCCTGCTCTCCCTCATGAGTTGCTTGACTTCGCGGATGTACGCCGATCGAGTGACGGGACTGGGCTCGCTGGGATCGTGATTTTCGACGATGGCACCATCGACGATCCGCCTGGCATGGCCCTTGTCGTGCATCTCTCTGGCAAAATCGGTCAGGGTGTTCTGCAGGACGGCACGAAGGCGCCGGTCCGCAGTCTCTTGGAAGAAGCGGTCGGTATACAAACCGTCGACGGCCGCCCTGACCATCTCGGAACACCTGGCGCCGATTTTGAGGAGGTGCCGTCGCTGCTCTGCCATGGTGGACCTGGCCGCCCCCAGCTGATCCAGGGTTGCTCGACACTCGTCGATGCGTTTGGTGACATCTCTGAGGACGCTGGGCAGCTGAGACAGAATTTGGTCGCGCAAGACGTGGCTCAGGCGCAGGCGGAGGGACGCGACGCCAAGCTGTGACGGCTTGAGCGAGGTCCAGACGCCGTGGGAAAAGAAGTCGGCTTCGGCAGCGTCGCGAGCGGCGGCGGAATCATTGCGCTCCGTGTAAGCTCGGTTCCGTAGCACATGCCAACCCAGCTCGAATTTCACATCCTTGTTCTGGGCGAGCTGGATGTAAGACTGCTCATTCTCGGAACCCGGGTCCAAGAAATCGGGCTTGGTGAGGCCCAGAGTGCGACTCCCAAAGGGATCTTGGGCGCGGGTGTGGCGCGTCACCTGCTGGAGGGCGAAGTCGCTCTTTGCCGAGACCACGGCGAGGATGACGGTGCGACGATTTTCATGTACGAGAGCACAAGCTGCTGGACGAGTGCTGCGTCTTGCTCGGACTGGTTTTTGTTGCCGGCGAGGAACAAGCCTGGGAGGTCGACCAGAGTCAGGTGGGGCTGGGATGGCCCGGAGACCTCAATCCGGAGAACGTCGGTGCTGAAGACCTTGTTGGGCTCATTCAGGCCCATAGCATCCTTTGCATCGTCGATGATGGAGCCGAGGTTGAGATGCTCGAGAGTTGACGTGTGCGTGAAGGCCTCAAGAGCCGATTTCTCTTTTTCGGTCCGGCCGGAGCCTGGGCAGATGCTGACGTCAATGCCAGCCTCCGGGGGGCGCCGCAGAATCAACTCGGTAGCGAAGCGGGTGCAGAGGTTGTCTTTGGCTGGAAAGGACATGCCCGAAATGGCTTCCAGGGCTGAGCTCTTGCCGGACGACTGATCACCACAGACGATGATTTGCGGCAGATCAACGTATCGGCCGAGGCCTTGCTTTCGCAACCGGTCAACAACATCGAGGAGGTCGCGGTACTCTGTGGATTGCAGTGGGCTCGGCTGATGGAGGGATGTGCTCGGGGAGACACCGTTCTCGGGGCTGGTCGACGCGCCATTCGCGGCGCTGTTGGGGGGGCTCATGATTCAGAGGGTGGATGCCCGTGATGAAACGTGTGATGTTGGAGGAGGAGAGGGACTGCTGGCGGAGTAGATGGACCTGATGGAAAGGTTGTCAAAGCCAGGGTTTGTCAGGGCTGCGATTCACGGAAAGCGGCGAGGGATGAGGAGGCACCGAGGGGCAGGAGCAATGGCTTGCTGAGCTGGAATCCCACAGAAGATGCAAGAAGCCGCCTTCCCAACCAAAAGAAGCCAACCAACATGCTTGCAGTTGCCTGCCTTGCCCGCCAATAGAAGCTGTATTTCTTTCTGGAGAACTGAGGCGAAGGGGATAACACAACTTGTACCCTTGAACCCATTCATTGTCCACAGCAAAGCGAGATTACCTGAATATTCAAGAGGCAATTATTACCATTAATACATTAAGACAAGGTAAACAAATCCCGGTTCACACCTTCCTCCGTTTGCACACAGCTCTCCCCTCAGACAACCTCGCCAGCCGCTTCCACAAACCTTCTCCACCTCAAGGCTCCCCTCCTTCACCACAACACAGACCTTTGACAGACTAGGCAGTCACCTACGGAATCAGCACCCTCTTCTCCTTCTGAATCTTCTCGGCCACCTCGAGCGGGATCTGCAGCGTCTGCGCCACCAAATCCGCCGGCGTCAGCGCGAGCCACTGCGTCAGCGAGATATCGGCCACCCGATCCGACTTGTAAATCTCGATCCAGACCAAATCCTCCGTCTTGCTGGTGTTCTCAATGTAATGCCCCGAGTTGTCCGGAAACGCGGCCGTGTCCCCCGCGGCAAAGTCAAACGTCCTGGCCAGCGCGTTCCCGATAAACACCGTCGCCCGCGCCGTGCCCTTGTGGAAGTACAGCCACTCCTCGGCGTTGGGGTGCCAGTGCAGCTCGCGCAGGCCGCCGGGCTTGAGCGTGACGAAGGTCGCCGCGAGGGTCTTGCTGGCGGGAAAGTTGGTCGAGTCGATCTTGTGGAAGGTGCCGCCGTTGCCGGGGACGGGCTCGCCCTTGTGCTGGAGGGTGCGGTAGACGAAGGAGGCGTCGCCCGTCAGCTCGCCGGCGGGGCCCGAGGTGACGTTCTTGGTGCTGACGGTCGCGTTGAAGATGTTGGGGTTGGGGGTCGGGACCTTGTTGAAGACGGAGGGGTCCAGGCCGAAGTTGCGCGCCACGATGTCGCGGGGTGTGTGCGCGATCCAGTCGTCGACGTTGAAGGTGGTGCTGGGGCACGTCAGTGGGAGAAGTCGCTAACGGTTTGTTTGTTGGGGAGAGATCACTCACCCAACCTTGTCGAAGTCGGCGTCGTCAAACACCAGCAGGAACTCGTTCTCGTCATCCAGCCCCTGCACCGTGTGCGCCACGCCCTTGGGAAAGTACCAGATATCGCCATAGTTGAGCTTCTCGACCTGGTACCGTCCAAACTCGTCGACCACCGAGATCAAGACGGACCCGGCATACACAAAGCCCCACTCGGCGACGCGGTGCCAGTGCAGCTCGCGGATGGCGCCCTTGGACAGGTGCTGCTGGGCGGCCGAGATGTCGTGGCTCTGCGGCAGGTCCTGGATGACCTGCTCGCGCAGCCAGCCGCCGCGGAAGAGGCGCGTCTTGGAGTCGGAGAAGCGCCACTTGAGGTTGGGCACGATGCCGTTGTCGGTCGACTGCCGGCCCAGGTTGTCTTGGTTGGCGAGGTCGATCTGGTGGTCGGTGCCGCCTGGGGAGGACTTGTTAGTTGATGGAATCGCTGGGCGGGCATGATGAGAAGGTTTCGAGTGCTTACCAAGGATGGGAGCGCCCTTGCCGTTGCCATCAATGGGCTGGCCCTTGTCAAACTGAGGGCCCGTCGTGGTGGTGGTGCGCACCGTGGCGGCACCGAGGGCGGCACCGGCCAGTGCGAGGGCCGAGAGCTGGAGTGAGAACTTCATGTTGTCTGCCAAAACAGAGGACAATCTCACAGCATGAACTTTCGCAACAACAAAGGGAAAAGCCTGGGCGCCGAGCCCACCACTTTATACACAACCATCCCCCTCAGACGCGTCTGCTGTTCCCAGCAACCCCCACGACACCACCCTTCGTCCCGTCCCCCCTCTTGCGTAAAATGGCAAGATCCTGCAGGCACGCAATTTGGCAATCTTCGCCCTGCCGGCTCTGCACCAACACACCAATACCTACCCCCCTTCCCCACGTGTGAGTGTGTATATCTGAATCGAGTGTAGCCGCGGCCAGGCGGGCAGCAATATACGGGGCGGATCGGCATGGCTCGGACCTGGGGTAGGATGCCGTCATCGTGGGGTTCGGGCCGGCAGAGGATAAACAGGGGGGCGGCCGGGTTGGTTGGCTGCGACTGTGGGTGTGCATTGTAGATCCGTGCATGGGCTATTGCCTGCCAAATCCGCCTGGAGGGTTCGATCGCGACATTTGATGGCTGGGTTGCGATTTTCAGCTGGCCGGTCTTTGTCGTGAAGTGATGGGTTGGGGGATTGGGATCGGCTCCGGGGTGGGATGGTGATCTCGGGGTTTGTCGTCAGCTTGGTGTTTCGTCGGTCTGGGAGTCAGGTCGAGAAGTGAGATGCCGAGTCGCTGGTGTCGAGGGGTCGACCGAAAGAGGAAACCTGCTGTCCTTGTCTGGCAATTAACCGCAGCAGACACCCCGAAACGACAGCGTGTTACCTCATCTGGGCCGGCTCTGGGGATAAGTTCCGGATGGGGCAAAGAGAGTTGGTACCCTGCTTAATTACACCCTGATTGTCTTTCTTGTTCCCACACCGAGGAGACCGAGGACGCGTGAGCTCTGTTACCTCCTGGTAAATAGAAGGGAGAAGTAACTGGCATCAATTTGGGTCGGATAAAGACATGTCTGGCGTTCCCTGACGCCTAATATTAACGACTCCTTTCCACTACAAAAGCCCATGCCATTTCGCCGGTCTAACCTATACCTTGTAAACGAGGGGGCTTTAAAAACTGTAGGGCCAAAGGGGCGACACCGCAAGGGCAGGCTTGTGATCCCAAAGAGAGAGGCACGCCTCTATACAAAGCTCATACGTTACGAACGTGCGGTAGGCCCGAGGGAATAGGGTTAAGACTGTACACGCTGCCGTCCATGTCCGAATCCCAGTACACAATCTCAGATTCTCCGTCGGACAACCCGTTCTCCCAGAGCGGAAGTGTATCATCCCACGCATGGGTGCATCCTTCGGGTTTAGAGTCCGGGCCGAAGTGGAGTTCCTGCAAGAATTGCAGACGCTCCCGCGGCAGGTTCGCGATGATGAGGCCGTACGGGCTGAGGTCGCAACCTGGCCGAATGCTGATGGACTTCCAAAGTGCCTGCGCAAAGAGAGCGTGCCACTTTTTCGAGACGAGCGAGAGGGCGCGCTCAGGTCGTGCTTGTCAGTCAGCTGTCCAACCCGGGCGGTCATTAGCTCCCGCAAGCAAGTTGAGTTAGCAACCTGTTGAAGCCACGCACCTGCTCAACCACGGGGAGGAACAATTTGGGAGGCAGAGTCGCCAACCCTGGCAGCATCGCGACCAGTTGGTGGGCAGGCGCAAAGTGATGTCTTGTCGAGGACGGTCGTCCTAAGAGACGCAGGACTACTAGACAGGTCCTCTTGAGATATTATATGGGTGATTTGCGATGTGAAGAAGAGGAACTCAGCCCGCCATACCACATTGGGCGGCGACAGCGGCGGCAGATGGTTCGTACCAGAGCCGTTTCCCTCTCTGTGGGCGCGCCATGGACCGAGGAGCGCAGCTGTTGCAAAAACGTTGAGGATTGTGGTTAATTCTGCCTCAAGAAATCGCCCAAAGAAGGCATCCAAAATGGCAGCCTGAGAGTTTCTCGACCTTCCGCTCCACGAGAGATGGAACTCCATTCTGCACTTTCGGCTGTTTCCCGCCGCAGGGACTCTGAACGATCAGGGGGCACTGAAGCACGCCCAATCACAAACCACTCCAGCTCAAACCTGCAGATTCAGCCCTGCAGCCATCAGTCTGCCTTGCCTTACCCCTCACTTCGGGCTCTCAAGAAAGTTTGAGGCAGGCTCAACACCTTGTCTCTCCTCGCCATCCAGGACCCGAGATTCGGGGTGTGCCTCGAAGCATCTTCCTTCAGCCGACATGGAGGTCGCTTTGACGTTTGGAAGCCTCGGGGACATCATTGCCGTGTGCCAACTCGCCATCCACCTTGGTCGGGCCATTGGAAACTCACAATATGGAAGCGCAAAGGAGTACCAAGCATTGAGGAAGGATTTGGACGGGTTTGTCAAGGCGCTGATGCAGGTTCGTTCGTTTTATTATCAGCAGTCGATACCAGGCGGCATGTCACCTCCGACTCACAACTTGGTTTCCCCCCCCCTATTGATGATTCAACAGGTCGTTGCGACATACCCGCAGCGCGAGTTCACCCCCTACCTGGAGGGACTCGACACGGCGACCAAAGAGACGGTGGATGATTGTGCCGGGCTAATCCGAGAAGCCCTTTGTCGGTGGCAGAAAAAGTACCACCAGGCCCTTTCACCCAGCGGCTCAGGCAATGCTCTTAAGGATGCAGGCCGTAAGATGGAGTGGTTCTTGCGAGAGCAAGAGCGGGTCGTAGAACTCCAGGCGAAGCTTTCGCAGGGTATTCAGAGGCTGACGCTCTTGAGTGCCCTCGCTGCACAGTAAGCCCATGGATACCCTGTACCTGCAACTGGGGGTGCGTATGTCTGATACCCGAGGGCCTTTGCTAGGAAGTCTGCCCGAGCCGACAACGTCACCATGCTGGCTCGAGTCGACGAGATAAAGCGGCTTGTTGCCCAGAACCACGGCGTCCAAGAAGCCATGCTCCGTCTCAGCCAGGACCAAAATACCCAGCTTTTTGCTCTGGCCGAGAGGATGAAGCAGCACGAGGAAAACATGGCGGAGAGGATGCAGAAACAAGACGAAAACCACCGGGCCGTTTTGTCGCAGATGAAGAGTGGCTTCGGCGTGCTCATCGAGGTCAAGGAGATGCTCCACCAGGTCTGCGCCGCTGTGGTAGACTTTCGGGTACTGCTCTCAACCCAGACCGTGGCTAGAACCTTGGATCCGACAAAGAACATGCCTCTCATTGTCGAGGATGCCTTGGGAAACATCATCGAGTTTCCCCTGGGCCTAGTCCACTCGTGGGAGGTAACGACATTTCTTTGTATCTTTCATTTTTCATTGCTTTCCTTAGGCCTCGAGTTGCTAATGACTAGCCTCCCATTCCTTCCAGGGTTTCCGCTTTCTTCTTGCACACCAATTTGAGAATCGAAACGGACACAACCAAGTTGTCAAGGGCCAATACTCTCTTGAAGAGGCGTGTACGGGCAAAGACATTGATAACTCCTTGCCCTTCCCTGCAACCGTCCGCAGGGGCATGAAGATCAATATGAGCATAGTCTTCCACCAGATCGCCGATTTTACTACCATATGTTGTCCCCGCTGCGAAACAAGCTACACTGCTGAGGAAAACACCCTCATTCAGTGGTACGTATTTTTCCTAAAGGCTATCCACGCTCCCGACCTACAACTCAGGACTGACGAAAAAGTAGCGCAAATCAAGACTGTCGGATGTGGTTCCGAATAATGCCAGCGAACACAAAGTCCCCTGGGGAAATTGATGGGATGGACAGGTTGCTACAAAGCACCGAAGAACGTCAGAGGAGAGGGATCGCTGTTGCAATGTCCCTTGCCATAGGAACGCCCTCGGATTTCCAACGTGTGCGTATCATTCCTGACCGGCAATTTATGGCTCGGACTGGGCTTCGGATGGGGATTTACGGGGAGGAGCGGACAGCGTTGGGGCTGCCTAAAGGCGGGAGGACGGGCATCTGGTGGAATGTCACCTTTGAGCCACGGTGTGAGGCGTGTCGCAAAGTACTGACCAGGCGAGCTCCAACATGTTGCCTACCGGCACATTAACCAAGTTGGATCCCCATCCCCTTATTGGTTCCGGGAGAATATGTTTCCATGTGCCTTTCCTGCTCCAGACAGTCTACTTGCCTTAGGCGTCCTTGTATTGCAGGGGGGTTCCATTTTTGTCCTTATCCTCATCCACCACTGATCCAGCCCAAGTGACTAACCGAACGACGTATGACGGTCTCCAGATGTTGCCACAAATACAAATGCTATACAGCAGCCATGGTTGATGGCGCCTTCCTTCTGCTCCTCTTCTTCCAAGCCCAGACATTCGAGCAAATCCGGGCCCAGGGCTGTCCCGTCACCGGCCTGCTCTTCTCCTGCAGCTGTCCGACGCTCCGCTAACTACGGCCTATTTCGCGTCATGACCTATTAGATTAGGAGGATGCAGGCCGCAGTGGCCCCGGCCGTGGCCCTGGGCGGCTATCTTTGCCGATTCAGATGGTGGTCTGAGGATCCATACTGGGAGAATCAAGTCGGGAACCAAGAAGAGCACGAAGCACACCCCCATGGCTACATGCGTATGTTCAACGCCTTTTATGACGCCTGGTTCTGGGTACATGCAGATGGAATCGCGGATGCAAAGAACGGTCAGATGGTTGCCTGGGACACAGTCGCTCTCTGGTTGTGACTTGGCTGGCTAGCGTTTGCATGTGCATGCATCTGTATATCCGTCATTGGATCATTCGTCAGGTTTTGCACCTAAAAGTTGTCTGTCGGTTCAGAAGGGTCCAGATCTGGTAGCTTTGAAGACAAGAAACCGCACCCTCTGAACCACAACGAAGACCAAAAGCTGTCGTTATTCTTGGGAGGTCGAAAACATGTTTCTGGACTTCGTTCACTTTCTTTTTGGGGCCAGTTACTGACTCAGCATAACTTAGGGTCACGTGACAAATACGGTAGGACACGTCCCAACGCCGTTTCTGATTAGACCGTTTCCTAAATCCCGTTTCCCAACTCTAGAGTGGTGTGGTTCTAAAATTGCCTTGTGAACGAGTTCCACCAACGCGTTTGCGAATTTCCTCCTTAGCCAACCAAACGCGTTTTCGGCCCGGCTCCAGCGGTGGCTGAGGGGCATGAGGGGTAAAGGGTGTGGTGGGCGCGGACGAGCCGTGGTTGGCTGGGCGGAGGCTGGGATTGCAAGCTGCAGCCTGGTCAGTGCGTTTACACAATCCTGCTCCAGTCCTGTCCTCCGGCGTGTCTACGCAGCCTGCGATGTGGCCACATAAGCGAGCGTGCCGTCATTCGCCGCCCGCCGGCAGGCACTGGCAAACGTGGGGTTGCCGCAAGCTTGGCAGAGGAGTGGCTGGCGCAAGCATGCCACAGGACGTGCCTCTTCTTTTTCGCTTCGCATCGAGAGCACGCCATTCGCAATGACGGACCAACTGTAGTGAGAGATCGCGGAAAATCCCATTGGGAACAGCCTTGATGCCTTCCGCGCTTCGTTCGACTCGATATCCGAAGGCGCTGGCGCTGGCGCCGGCGCCTCGTTCAATCCAGATGCGTTGGAGCAGCTTGGCCAAGTAGGTAAGCGAGACAGCGCAGTTCCGTCCCGACGCGTCCGTCTGACCGTTGTATCCGTCTGCTGACCATCGTGCAGACCACGAAGAATCTTGCCGTCGGCCTTCTTCTGGCATTGCAAAGCCTTCGAGCCCCACGTTTACAGTAAGGGCGAATTAGGTATGTATTTTGGCCACAGAAGATACATAGTGCACCTTCCGTGTACAAGAACATGAACGTCCTCCAACTCTTCACCCCTTCTTGTTGTCAAACTTGGGATCCCGTCCGCTCTCCCCTGAATGAGCCGGTAGCCGCAAGATTAGTAGCTGGATCGGTGACCAGCCTCACGACGCCAAGGCATGTTTATGGACGTTGGAGTTTGAATGAGAGAGGATGAAGCGCAAGACTATACCGAGATCGGGAGCAAGGAATGGGGAGCGGGTGAGAAGACTAGATTGTTCCGGTGCTGTTGCCCCGAACCAAGCTAATCGACTGACAGAGCAAGGATTCTTGGGGTCTAAGGAAGTAAGCAGTCCTAGTCTTTACCCGTAACTACCACTCGGAGTATTCTCGGTCTCCTCATCGTACTTGACGGTATATATTCGTCACCAGTACAATTCTGTTCTTCGCCTGC
>Ga0247824_10002201_pt1 | contig 10878 bp, 10 predicted proteins | sample 13C_PalmiticAcid_FD_194412 | JGI IMG/M metagenome (GOLD analysis project Ga0247824, IMG submission 194412) | Soil microbial communities from agricultural site in Penn Yan, New York, United States - 13C_PalmiticAcid_Day48 | ecosystem: Environmental > Terrestrial > Soil > Agricultural land...
CGCCCACCCTCAATTTGTGCTTTGTGCATGGTTGTACAACACTGCTGTCACCAGGGTCCCTTCGTCACCTCTAAAGCGAACGCCACGGTCAAGCCCAGTCAGGCCGGATTGCTACCACTGTTGACGGCGACTGCGACTGAGGTCCCAACGATATAAAAGGCCGTCCTTCTGTGTCTGGCGTCCTCGTCCTTCACCTCAAGGACTCGAGGCAAGTTACGAACATGCTCCTCGCCTCTCCGGGACAAACCTGCATGACTCTTCTCAGGGCCTGTAGATCTCGCCATTGCGTGGTTTTATCGAGGTGTACTATGCCTCATTCCATCAGGAATCGTGAGGAGGATTGATTCTTCCGAGGGGAAGCCTTACACAAGTTTTTTTGTGTTCGAGGATGGCTAGAGCATGGCCAATCTCATCCATCCAAAACGCACTTCTGATGATAGTGTTGGAAGAGTGGGAACCATTGGTCCCCCCCTTCTTCCTTGCCCCATTGCCGTACGCTTTCCAGGACTTCTTCATCAACATCTTTTAGCAACGTCTCCAACCACGACAACGCATGCGACGGCAACCGTCTATGAATTGCAGGACCTTTTCCATATCCTGACCCTCCAGATCGGCATAGGTTATAAGGGACCCCCAGCACATACACGTGCCGAGGCCTAGTTTGTTGGCCAACCTTTGGGTAATCTCGGCGTTCAGATCACTGTCTCCCCCGCATTCAAGGCAATAGTAGGCATTGTCTCCGCAAGCGATAACGGAGGAAACAGCAAGGGCCAAAACGACAAGAATGGGCTTCATGATGGGAGAGCTGGCAAGAGGAATACGAATTAGTTTCCTGTGGGCGATGAACAAGTCTTATTAGGGACACGAACAGTAGCTAACAATCACAGCGCTTACTTGATCAAAAGAGAGGAACTTGCTACGAGTTGTCTTGAGGATGAGATCGAGTATACAGGGACAGAATGATAAGTGGGAACCGCCCCCACCCTCTCTCCTTTTATACTGAAGAGGGTCGCGGAACCATAGGTCTGTACAAAAGTCAGGAGGTGTTTGCCGTAGGTCCATGGTGGGCCCGATCAATGTACGCAGTAGATCTCCTCCTCGGAACTGTTGAGGCCAGAGAGAGGAGTTTGCCCAGGAAGGAGCGGCAATCGGGGTCTACCAAAGGGCGTTGAGAGTTCGCCAAGCGAGTGCGCCATTCCCCGGGCCGGACGAAGATCCAAATTCAAGGGGTGAGATAAAATCCACGGAGCAATCCAGGCCTTGTGTTTGCATGCATGTTGTTGTCAGCGGTCACACAAATGAACGGCTGAGGCATCGAGGAGCCTGCCCACAGAACGCAAACATGCTGCCGCCCATGATCATCCTCGAAATCATTGGAGACCAAGCCCTTGGGACGCGATGCCCCTTTTGTCGCTAGGGTAAACAATACCACTGTTTACATCTATCGGCCCTCTATGAAGACAAGGGGGGAAGGAGTGTTAGCATGTCATATTCACATATCGCCGTCGCTATTCATGGTTCTTGACAAAGAAATCTGCCAGAAACATACCAACCGCGCCTTTGATACCCTCATCGTTCAGGACACGGTAGATTGAGTAATCAACTTTGGAGGCCGTTGGTGCCGATGAGAGATACCATGGCCGCCATGCACTCGAAGATGCATGTCTGTTGAGTGGTCGACATCGCAACCGTCTTGTTGATAAGCGCGTCGCGGGACAAGAACGGCCTGTCTATCCAGCTCCACGGACAAGAGCTCTAAGTGCCTTGTCGGATGATTTGCGCATCGCTGGATCGGTATCAGAAAAATAAACGCGTGGTGGAGAGACGCACCCATGTGCGAGCGTGAAATGTGCTCATGAATCAAGGACCGCAGATTCGACACGTTGCTCGAGTTGATGGCAGCCAGGAACAGCTCAACGAGCTTAGTGAATGTGTTCAAAGCACAGTAGTCCTGCGGCATCGAGATCCATGGGTCCTGTCCTTGGTCTTCACCTTTTCCACCTGAGCAGCCTATTCCTGAGCCCCTTCCGTGATCTGCAAAAAGAGACTCGAGCGCGACCTTAAGGCGAGGGAACAAACCCCGGGATTTGCTTCTTGAATGCAGGCCTAATAACTCCAATCGCGAGGCCGTTCGCCCGTGAGATTGCTCAAGAAAATTGCGCTTGTCCAACTTGGGATGATTCATGCCATGGAGTGACTCCTTGATCAAGCCTCCAGCCATCTCTCCGCGCTTGCTCGATACAGTAAAGTAGCCGTTATAAGTCGTGGAGCTCTCAAGTTGTACAAGGTCCCTTTACTTCCGTGAAAAGCCATGGATGAAAAGCAGCAAGGTCAAGTTGTTGGCGGTCTGAGCAAGATTGGGACCAACGCATCGAGTACAGCGACCACCCCATGCTACCTCCTGCCAGAGGAAGAGCTGCGCTTGCGGCCTTTCTAGTCTGCTGGAGATTCTCAAGCATGGCTGTGTTCTTGAGTAACATGAGCGGTGCGTGTAGGTTGTCTCTTGAGGCTTCCAGTGTGGGTGATCGCTCTTAGGGCATTAGACTGGACTGAACCTCGTCCCTGCCGATCTCCTCCAGCTCCAGCTCCAGCTCATCGTCTGATGCTCCGTCGTTGCTACCGTTGCTACGCGTGTTGGATCGAATCGTCTGTTGCTTGGTTGAGTGTGTCATGAGCAAAGGGAAGGAATGAGCAAAGGGCAAAAATGGGTCTGGACTGTTGACTGTGAGCCCGGTTGGGTCAGCAGCTCAGCACTGTACCACACACATTCTCTTCTCCACCCTCACTCATGTGCTTGGTTCACACTGCTACGGATGTCCCTTCGTCACCTCCAAGACGAGCGCCTCAGTCAAGCCCAGTCAAGCGGTCGAGTACATGGCCCATCTCTGTTTCTGACTGAACTTTCGACAGAGATAAAAGGGCCGCCCATTCTCTTTCGTTCTTCGCCATGAGGAGGCAAATTGCAAATACGCTTGTCCCCCCCTCTCTCCTCCGCACACCTCTTCTCAGGACAAAGTCCCTGTAGACCTTACCATCGTGTTGCCTTATTTGATCAAAGGATTGTCGAGGGGGATTGATTCTCCCGCGGAGGAATGAGCTTTTGCAACTCTGGTACAAAGAGCCAAGCCCAAACCGGCGCCTAGACCGGTCGATGTGGCGCCAGATCCCGATCGCACATGCAAATCTGGAAAATTCTCAGAACAAGGTTTCCAGTCGACCTTTCACCCGACTGAGCCCTGGAAGGGATAAATACTTCAGTCTTCGAACGATATCCATTCCCTCATCCCACTTCCACCTGCTCGTTCCTGGTTACATCCGACCGCACCTCAAGATCCCCGACGCGCAAATAGCACTCAGATCGTTTCTAACAAGCGTGGCAATCTCAGAAGCTCCTTTCAAGAACCGTCGCCAAGGCTACTCAGATCCTATCACGAACGTTCAAGAGAAGCGCTCATAGAAGACCTGCACTACCGCCAAACAGATCTCATTTTCCTGTAAGGCCGACGTACTGGTCTTCCACATTGAATCGGAGGGTTGTTATCCATAATTGACCTATTTCCACGATTCTCGCACATCCACCCGTATAACTAGACAACAGATTCAAGATGGGAAAAAGGCCTTTTGATATCAAGGTCAATTGGGTGGCCGATAAGGGGGGACGTCCATCAGAAGAAGAGCGTCGGATTACCGGCATCAAAAGCTATTGAATCAAGGATCGTTTGCTGAACTCCCTCGATTTCAAAACGACCGAGAGCTATAACTACACCTTTTACGATCAAAATGGAGACAGCTACGATTGCAATGTGTGGTCAACATGGTGGAGTCATGGTGTCGTGTATTACTCGAAGAAACCAAACATTGTGAGAATCACCGGAAGATAAAAAGAGCGCTTACGGTCATGCTTGAGGATCCTCGCCTCATGCAAAAAGATAGTCCGAATCGCTGTGGCGGACGTCGAAGATGCGTTGGCTCTTCTGTTGTATCCATTAAAGTTGTTGGTTGTTCCTGCACATTTTTAGAGTTTCTTTGGTTCCTCTACGTAGTACAAGGTTGGCACACAGGAACAAGTAGGAGGGGGAAGAAATGTTGTCAATTCTTATTCACTCTCGCCATCGCTATCCATGGCTCATAATGAACTGTGCCAGAAACATACCAAAATCTGTGCCCTTGATACTCCTATCGTTAAGGATACGGTAGATTGAGGCAGTCATGAGAGTCATGTAGGATTGGAGGTCGTTGATGCCGATAGGAGCCGGGAAGGTTGCAATGCACTGGAAGATACAGACAGATCTGTAGGACAGTGGACATAACAGTCGTCATGTTGATAAAGCCGAGTGGCAAGCACAGAAATGCACTCGACATGGCCTTGTCGGTTGGTTTGCGCATAATTGGACCGGTACCAGAAAAGTAAACGACACGTTCGACACTTTGCTCGAATTGAAGACGACTGGGGACTGCTTGACCAATCTGGTGAACGTGATAAAAGCATAGTAGCCTACTTTCCATGTAGCATCGAGGTCCATGGTGTTCTGTCCGTGGTCCTCAAACGCGTCCAGCTGAACAGCCTGTTTCTGGGCCTCTTGCATGATCCGCAACCAGATTCGGACGCGAGGTAGCACAACACGGTTTGCTCCTTGAATACAAGTTCAATAGTTCGAATCACAAGTCTGAACATCTGTGAGGCTGCTCGAACGCAAACTTTGCTATTCATAATAGTCAAAACCTCCAGCTGATGTCGACTGGCTTCGAGGCCTTTGCCGGCTTGGCTGGCTTCGCTGGTCGCTATGGTGCATCGTGTTTACCTCCATCTGACAGTCCTAACAATCATATTGTGCCTCCTTCTGTGCGATTTGCTGTCCACCTGCTGTTCATCCTGCCACTCATCTTGCTGCTCGCTTTGTTGCTCATCCAGCCATTCATCTTGCTGTTCGCTCTGCTGCTGTAGATTCTGCGACTCGCCTCCAATTCCACGTTGCCTCAATAGCTGCTTGTTGAGTGTTGTCATTCCACACACATCTTGTATCGAGACCCATGTCACTGTGAGGGCGCCATTTGTGGCACCCCAGTAGCGCTTGACGTGGTGTTGTTCTTCCTTTTCAATGACCTGCCACTTGGGCACCGATCCTACAGCAGCATCGGTAGAGGGAATCCTGAGGCTGTTGTCCGATAATGATTGTGGCTGTTGGTTGACTCGCTGCCTAGGGTTGCTTCTTTGCTTTTCAGGTTCGAGTGGATTGACTTTGGTTCCAGTTCTTCCCGCACTAGGTGTAGTGGGCCATCACAGGAGGTAGATTTTCAGTAGTTAAGATCTCGACCATGCAAGCTGCAGGTCTACTCGTGCCGGAATTCGCAGGATTCTCACGGTTGGCACAGCATTGGATCCGGTAGCCGGTGGAGCGTTCCTTCTCAGAAAGTCTTTTATTTGCCAATGACCCGGGTTACCGCACAAGTTCTGTACGGGGGAAGATGGAACAAGTCCTCCCCGATAACCACGATTCTGATCCTACATCTGAGGTTGGAATTGGTTCTGCGATGGAGGTGAGGTCGGACAAGAATCCTGGGTCCTCGAAGGTTGATTATTCTGTCAGTAAAACCGAGCCTGGTGGGTGTTTTGCTGGTACATGGCCTGATGATAAGCATAATTCTGAGGAGGATTCCTGCGCCGGTATGGGTATTGATAATACAGTTGGTTAGCGTACATAGCCATTTGTGACACCTGATTTGTCAGCTGCAACATGGGATCCGTGGAAAACGTCCAGGGTTGACCCGGAAGAGGAGTGACAGCCGCATTCAACGTTGGTGCGAGGGAACCATGGGTAGCATTAGTCGTGCTCACCGGGAGAGGAAAGAAGTAAGGAGGTGTCACATATTCCCGCACGGGTACAGGGTGAGTCGGAGCGTGCGTAGAGGAATACATGTACCGTCTGAAAGCCGGATACAGTCGGTTATATCCAGCTGTCACTTGTGGGTATGGATCGTCCGCGATCGACGGTAGGTTTTGGAGCCAAACGTCTAGATCGTCTCGGTACTCTTCATTGAGGGCATCCAATTGTTCTTGTCGAGTTTCGCCCATGACTTCTCGAAGAACTTTGTCGTACAGGTGTTGGATCCGTCCGGTGAAGGTCTCCCAGAGAGAGTCTTCGGTTATCTGGGGCGCTGACTTGGCAATGTGTTGTAGTACGACCCAAAAAGTTCCAGGAGAGTAGGTGGCGTTGAACGGAGTCTGGAGGATCATCTGGGCTGCAGATTCTGGCGTTGGTGTAGGCCCTATCGCCTGACGGAACGCTTCGAAAGCCTTGTCCAAGGTGACCACGGTGTCATCTTTGTAGTTTTGGTATATGGCGTGAGGAAGGGTACTCAGGTGCGACTCAAAGAATCCGATCCTTTTAGTTTCCAAAGCCGAAAGCACCGCAACATTAGCAGGAGCAGGGGTAGTGGTATTGGGCACAGTGTTGGTGTTTCCTGTATTGTTTGGAGATTGTTCAGCCTCGGGGGTTTGAATAGTTTGAACGGGTGATGCATCCGGTGCAGTTGGCGCTTGCAGAGAGAGACTGGTATTTGAAGCGGTTGATAAACTCTTCGACATCATCGCCAAGCCGGAACTGAGGGAGGTATTGTAGGGGCGGCCACATGTGTTCCACGTTGAGGACAGTTCGGTGTCGATTGAAGTAACAAGGGAAGGAGAGAAGTGAACGGCGTTCAAAGGTGAAAAAGAGGTTGTAACGACACAAGTATGGTATACCAGAAGAGGATCTAATGGATTTCTGGCACACAAGGTATGCACCTTTCTCCTTGTAGCAGACAGGTGTAGGGATTGGACACTGCTTGGGGAAGGAGAGAATGAAGAAGCGATCCGAGAGAGCGAGAGGAATGGAGGGAACAACGGCGAGGCAGGGTGGTGCAGTGGAAGGCAACTCGATGCGAGCACAGCAAAGCGAAGGAAGGTGGGGACGAACCACAAGGGAGAAAAAGCAAAAGGTTGGAGAAGGAGGTTGGAAAGGAAGCTCCTATGAGTGCCTGGGTGTGCCTGGGTGGGTGTGAATTCTGGGACATGTCACGTGGTCACGTGGTCCCGTGGTCGAGCCCGTACGAGGGGAAATGAAATTGTGCAGCAGACGCTTCCAGTCGGGCTCATCAACCGGCGGCGTCCAGAGACCTTCAACCGACGGCGCCAAGAGACCAAATGTTCAACCAAAGCGCCGTGAGATCCGTGAGATCAGTGTGCAGTACAGAAACCAGTTACCGTGAACAAGTGCTTTGTCTGCCGTGGTTCGTCCGTTTCCATTTGCTGTGCGAAGCAAATCTTTTCCTTTCGCCGTTACCTCCTTCCTTTCTTCCCGCCCTTTCCGTTCACCCCTCTTCCTCGTTTCCCCTCCTTCCCTTCCTTTCCACTAAGCAACCTCAAAGACGATCCCACTACAAGTGTTGACAGTATTTCGCCTGATCCTTCCTTGCTCATTCACTTCCTCATGGAGTGCCACTTCAAACACCAACGGACGATTCAGTAGGCGATGAATACGAGCAGGATATCAATCCAGCCGCCCTCGAAGCGGTTGCTGAGTCTTTGGAAGCGAACCTGAACCAACACGGGTCCCACAGACAACTTATCATACCACCCAGAGATGCTACCATGTTGGGCTCCGGTAGACTACGGAAGTTATCAGTGCCACTCTCCACTCACAAAAGGTACCAAAGGACAATAGCTATGCTCGATGCATCGGTGTTACTCTTGCTCAGACAATTAACGCCTTCACCTTGCTGCTCTTCATCGACGATCTCTAGAACCTACCAAGTAAGCGTTCTCAACCACATTGTGGCATGTCCCTCAACGCGAGGAGTCCAACACTCATCTTGAAACCCTTTTCGGATTCGAATCATTGGCAGGAGTGGTGATGTGAGCCGTCAAAGGGTTGTGTTCTTGGACAGGATCTCGTCCTTCGTTCAAAACAGGATGCAGCCAGAGAACATGTTCGAGTCATCTGCGCTTACTCTGCTGCTTTTCAAAAGAGATAGAAGCAGATTCGTGAAACGTCTAAGCAGTTTCCCACTGCCAGCAATCCACTGCCATCAATGCAGGTAGAGAGTCATGTCTCTTGTGGTTGCAGAAAGCTCAATGGCTAATTCGATACATGGTTATTGACTGAACCAGATCTACTTTACGCAAGCTAGAGGGATCAATACGGCAGATCGAATTCGAACCATGTACTCTTGGCGACCATGTACGCAACCTCAGGAGATTACGATCAGGCACGGAGTATTGAAAGTCCACCGAGAGCAATCAAAAAGGACTCGCAGACATTCGGATAGCTCAAACTGCCATGGAATAGCAGGTAACTCCATGCAGCACCTACGACAATTGCCGTCAGGATTGATTGCGTCGCCATGTGCTTCAGGACACGTCTGATAACATCAAAAATGCTGTCTTTGTCTCTCTTAACAACAGGAGGTTGGAAATCATCAAGAGTAGACGCCTGTTTACTTTTTTGGCTTGCAGCAGCGTTGCCACGACACTGTATTGGACTTTGGAAGTTGTTAACGCATGGTTCGCGCTTGAGAAATGAAACAGAGACGCAACAGCGTACAAGGTTGCTCTGACATGGACGAGCCCCGCCATAGCCATGAAGAACGTGGAAGCACTCCCTGCTCAAGTGAGTTGTTGTCGAAATTCACAAATAGAATGCATTCGTGTGACGATTTCACTGCATGTTATTGACTAACGAGGTGTGAACCATTTACACAGATATGACTGAACACACCTCGGCGCCGACTGCCACCAGCACATGGATCAGCATCGAAGGGTTTTCAGCATCAGAGGTTGCACAGTCAAAGGTTGAACATTGAATTCATGCACAAGGATTACCATGGCTTTCACTGACTGAGGGCTAATCTTATTGTGCATTCTGGCTTCAGTAGAATACCTCTAAAGAAGCGGAAACGGGATTCCCATGAAGCCCATGACAAAGGATACGATTGGAAAGTTTGAAGCGTCGACAAAGCGGCAGTGGAAAACCGAGGCAGGCATCTCGTATGTGTTAAATCGCAACTCTGAAGCAATGACGCATGGACCAAAGGGTAGAGTCAGTAGGACCAGCGATACCAGCCAAACCAGTAACGTTCTCTCAGCCATTGGACATTACTCGGGCACAGAGACATCTGGATCCTCGACTATTGACCCCTCCCCCATGGTAAAGGACGCCTTCTATTTTGTTTGTGTTACTACAAGGCAGTATCTCTTTCGTGTAATTTACGAGACTCCTAACTGATGTAGATGAGTCTGATGGATCGATCGTGCAGGAAGGCCCAAGGATCTACGACGGACATGATGCAAAGAACAATGAAGCCGATGCGATCTCAGTCGCCCCAGTCTGAGCCTAGATCCCACTTCGATCTATCAGAGTATTGCGCCAGTGCCAGCATCACGCGGTTCTCCATCATACAGCTCCAGTTTCAATGCAACAAATAACAAAGCAAATGCAGAATTCGGACAGACGATGCGAGCGACACACCCAACAAGCAACCATAAAGATCTAGCAGGAGAAGGATGAGATGAATAAACCAAGGGCGGCAATAGTGAGGCGAAGAGCGGATTAGGATGTTGTGTTCCATTGAGTGTATCTGGGATCCTATTCAGCTTGTATCCTTTTTCCACGTATACAGCAGACATCCGCGATGGTGGCCTCAAGAGGTCGAGACTTCAAGAGACGCACCATAATGGATCCGATCGGACCCATTCCCGCGATTAAATAAGATCAGACATACAGCATCCAGGACACCGAAACGACATGCTGTATCAGATCTGGAATATGCCAGGGCGCTCTCTGTTCGGGATACTTTTGACGACTTTGTTATCTAGTCGCTACCCTGCCCTGGCACAGTTCCCTTTACGCACTTTGTTGTATCACACAGGATCATGTTTTCAGATAAGCGAGAGAAGAGCATTATGTTGTGTTGACAATGAAAGGTGTTTTATTGATAAAGCTGGACTTAATGACCCTTTGGCTCGATAGAGTCCGAACAACGTTTGAATCCTTTTTGTATATGGAACTCTGGGCGATTATCCCCAGTTCTCGATTCAGGATTCGTGATCGTGTGCATTCAGCTTTGATCTTCAAGACGAAGGCTTTACTGATACGGTACATAACAATCGAGTCGGCGGTAATGGGCTGGTGGACTTGGCGAGGGGGCTATGTCGAAGGAGGATGCAACTTTGAAGAAGGAAGCTAGAAGATAGAAAGGCGCCGGGAAAGTGTGAGATGACGGGGTGGGACGTGTAAGAAGCTAAAGAAGGGCGGAGAGTGACGGGGAAGGTGAGTTGTCGGTGCTGAACCGATCTTGCCGGGTTGAATCGTCCGTTGGGTGGTGTTTGCAAAGTGAGTCCTCCATGAGCAAAGGGAAGGAATGAGCAAAAGGGGGGTTGAGTCAGGGTCCTTTGTGTTTGTTTGGACTGCGTGGGCAGAATTGCCCTGTGCGTTGCTGCAGTTGCCAACGCGCTCAAGGTCAAAGACTGATCGCTGCTCATGGTGAGGACGACCACCATTGCGATCCTCAGTCTGCTGCTCTCCATCACCTTTCTCACTCTCACCCTCACTCTCTCTTTCTCTTTCACTCCCACTCTCACTCTCGTCCCGCTCGTTCATTCCTTCGCTCATTCCCTCTCTCTTCCCGTCACTGATCACGGCACTTTCCTTTGTCTTGTTTCTGAGAGCCCGCGGCGATAAGGCGCGTCCACACACTGCCGCCAACGTCCTTTCTGTCATCAGAAAGAGCACTCTGGCCAAAGTCTGACCTATGTTGCCACCACCGCTGCACGGCAGGTGACCGACTTTCTATCAAAAGATAAAAGGACGGCCCTTTCTCCCCCTTCTTCTGTTTCTTCTT
>Ga0247824_10002202_pt1 | contig 10875 bp, 8 predicted proteins | sample 13C_PalmiticAcid_FD_194412 | JGI IMG/M metagenome (GOLD analysis project Ga0247824, IMG submission 194412) | Soil microbial communities from agricultural site in Penn Yan, New York, United States - 13C_PalmiticAcid_Day48 | ecosystem: Environmental > Terrestrial > Soil > Agricultural land...
GCAAGGCCGCGTTCTACGACGAGAATGGCCGCTCCCTTCGACGTTTCTTTCTGAAGAGCCCGCTTCGCTTCGAACCGCGGATCACGTCCGGTTTTTCGCTGCGCCGCAAGCACCCGGTGCACGGCGACTATCGCGCGCATCTCGGTGTCGATTACGGAGCGCCGTATGGGTCCGCCGTGGTCTCCGTCGCTGCCGGAGTGGTCGTCTCGTCGGGTTGGGCGGGGGGCGGCGGCAATCAGGTCCGCATACGTCACGCGAGCGGATACGAGAGCTACTACCTGCACCTCTCGCGTTTCGGTAAAGGGATCCATGCGGGCGCGCGCATCTCGCAGGGTGAGGTGATCGGATACGTCGGCGCGACCGGCACCGCCACAGGGCCGCATCTCGATTACCGCCTTCGCAAGAACGGCAATTTCGTAAACCCGCGCATCGAACACGGCAAGCTCCCACCAGGCGAGCCCATTGCGACCGCAAATCTTGCCGCCTTCCGCGCGCAGGTCGATCAGCTGCAGGCGCGAATGGCCACCGCGCTGGCCTCGGCCTCCCCGTCAAAGCCAGACGCCGTGAAAGCCGTCCAGTAGGCAGAGTCGAACTCCACTTCACAAATTCCAACTTCACACTCGAGATTTCACTGGCAGGTTCCGGAAGCCGGAAGCCGGAAGCCGAATATAGAATGTCCGGATGGCCTCGATTCATCCGTTCCGCGCGTTGCGGCCAGCACCCGCGAGCGCGGCAGCCGTGTCGTCGGTTCCGTACGACGTGGTGAGCACCGAGGAAGCGCGGCAGCTCGCATCGAACAATCCGCTCAGTTTTCTTCACGTGACGCGATCGGAAATCGACCTTCCACCCGGTACCGATCCATATTCGCCCGCGGTTTACGAACGTGCGTGTGAGAACTTCCGCGTGCTGCGCGAGCGTGCGCCGCTCGAATTCGATCCCGAGCCGTCGCTCTATGTGTACCGGCTTCGAATGGGCGCTCACGAGCAATCGGGCATCGCTGGTTGCTTTTCTGTGGACGAGTACGAGTCCGATGTGATCAAGAAGCACGAGCGGACCCGTCGAGACAAAGAGGACGATCGCACCCGGCACATCATCGAACTGCGCGCTCAGACGGGCATCGTATTTCTCACCTACAAGGCATCCACGGGCATTGACACGATCGCGGCGCAGATCAGTGCCGGCGAGCCTATCTACGACTTCACGGCGGATGATGGCGTGCGCCACACGGTGTGGCGCGCCGGAATCGATCAGTCACGCGCACTTGTCACGGGGTTCAGCCGTCTTTCCGCGCTCTACATCGCGGACGGCCACCACCGTGCCGCGAGCGCCGCACGCGCGCGCGCCGAAGTGCGCAATCGCCCGGGAAGTACAAGCGGCGAGGCAGACGCGAACACGTTCATCGCCGTCGCCTTTCCCGACAATCAGATGCAGGTGCTGCCGTACAACCGCACGGTCAAGGACCTGAACGGTCAGTCTCCCGATCAGTTTCTCGACCGCGTTGGCCGAGTCGCCGCGGTGTCGGACGGTGCGGCGACACCGGCGCGCAAGGGTGACGTGCGGATGTACCTCGCCGGCCGGTGGTATGCGCTCGACTTCACCGGCGTGCGCCCGCAGGATGAGTCGCGGGCGAGCTCGCTGGACGTCGCCCTGCTGCAGCGATCGATCATGGAGCCGCTGCTGAACCTCGGCGATATCCGTGCCGACAAGCGCATCGATTTCGTCGGCGGCGCTCGCGGCACGAAGGCCCTCGAGGAGGCGGTGAACTCGGGAAGGGCAGCAATTGCGTTCTCGATGTTCCCGGTCACCGTAGACGACCTGATGGTGATCTCGGACTCCGGCGGCATCATGCCGCCCAAGTCGACGTGGTTCGAACCCAAGCTTCGTGATGGCCTGCTGACCCACACGATCTGACCCGGCCCCGACCCTCAGGTGATCGGCAGTTGACGCAAGCGCAGACGGAAAGAAGCGATGAACGTTCTAGTGGCGGACAAGTTCGAGAAGAGCGGAATCGAGGGTTTGAAGGCAGCCGGTTGCGACGTCATCTACGAGCCGGACCTCAAGGACGATGCGCTGGCGGAGGCTATCGGCTCGTCGGGCGCCGACGTGCTCGTCGTCAGGAGCACGAAAGTCACGGCGCCGATGCTCGACGCCGGCCGTCTCGGGTTGATCGTCCGCGCCGGCGCGGGCTACAACACGATCGACGTCGCGGGCGCGTCAAAGCGAGGGATTTACGTTTCGAACTGTCCGGGCAAGAACGCGATTGCCGTCGCCGAGCTGGCGTTCGGGCTGATCCTGTCGCTCGATCGGCGTATCCCGGAAAACGTCGCCGAGCTGCGCGCCGGCAAGTGGAACAAAAAGGAATACTCGAAGGCGCAGGGCCTGTACGGTAAGACACTCGGCCTGCTGGGTGTTGGCAGCATCGGTCGCGAGATGATCCGGCGGGCGGCCGGCTTCGGCCTGAACGTCGTACTCTGGAGCCGCCGCTACGCCGGACAAGAAGGCACGTTATCGGACGTCGAGCTCCGCGAGCTGGATCTGGAGAGCGTGGCGCGTCTCGTCCGCATCGAGCTGGCGCCGACGCCCGGCGACGTGGCCGCGCGCGCGGACATTCTCAGCGTCCATGTGGCGCTTGGCCCTGACACGAAAGGGATGGTCAACCGAGAATTGCTCGGCCGCATGAAGCCGGGAGCCATGTTCATCAATACCGCCCGCGGCGAGGTCGTGGATCACGCGGCGCTCGCCGATGTGGTGAAGGAGAAACAGCTGCGCGTCGGTCTCGACGTCTTCGGCAATGAGCCGGCGACCGCGACCGGAGATTTCTCCGACGCCCTCACGTCGCTGCCCGCCGTCCATGGAACGCATCACATCGGCGCGTCCACCGATCAGGCGCAGGAAGCCATTGCCGCGGAGACGGTCCGCATCGTGCGCACGTACAAGGACACGGGGCGTGTTCCCAACGTCGTGAATCTCGCGAAGCGAACGCCGGCAACGCACATGCTCGTCGTCCGGCATCGCGACCGTCCGGGCGTGCTCGCGCACGTCTTCGATCAGCTGCGCGAGGCGAACCTGAACGTGCAGGAGACGGAGAATATCGTCTTCGAAGGCGCCGAGGCCGCGGTCGCGCGCATCAATCTCGACGGCACGCCGGCAGACGAAGTGTGCGCACGCATCAAGAAGAACCAGGACGTCCTCGACCTGCAGGTGGTGACACTGTGACGACGACCAATCGCATCTACAACTTCTCCGCCGGCCCGGCGGTGCTGCCGCTCGAAGTGCTGGAGCAGGCCCGCGAGCATCTGGTCGCCCTGCCCGGCGTCGGCATGTCGATCCTCGAAATCAGCCACCGCTCGAAGCCCTTCGACGAGATCATCCAGGGAGCGGAAGCAGACATGCGCGCGCTCGCCGGGATCCCAGACGACTATCAGGTGCTGTTTCTGCAGGGGGGCGCGAGCCTGCAGTTCTCCATGGTGCCCATGAATCTTCTGCCGTCCGGCGGAAGCGCGGACTACATCGTGACCGGCTCCTGGTCGCAGAAGGCGGTGAAGGAGGCGAAGCGTGTCGGCGGCGTGAAGATTGCCGCAACGACCGAGGCGGAAAATTTCTCAAGCATCCCCGCACAGAACGAGCTGAAGCTCGACTCGTCGGCGGCGTACGTGCACTACACCACGAACAACACGATCTTTGGCACGGAGTTCGGCTACGTCCCGGATGTAGGCACCGTGCCGCTCATCGCCGACGCATCATCCGACATCTTCAGCGGTCCGATCGACGTGGCGAAGTTCGCGCTCATCTATGCAGGCGCGCAGAAGAACCTGGCGCCGGCGGGTGTCACGCTCGTGATCATGCGTGACGACATGCTGAAGCGCACGCCCACGTCGCTGCCGACGATGCTGCAGTACACGATCCACGCGGAGAACAAATCGCTCTACAACACGCCGCCGGTGTTCACGATCTACGTGATGAGCCTCGTGCTCAAGTGGCTGCTGAAGAACGGCGGCCTCCCGGCGATCGAGCGCCGGAACGAGCGCAAGGCGGCGAAGCTTTATGCCGAGATCGATCGCAGCGGGTTCTATCGCGCACATGCGCAACCCGGCAGCCGCTCGAGGATGAACGTGACGTTCAGACTGCCCAGCGAAGAGCTCGAGAAGACGTTCGCGAAGGAAGCGACCGCGGCCGGTCTGGATGGCCTCAAGGGACACCGCTCCGTCGGCGGTATGCGCGCGTCGATTTACAACGCATTTCCCGAAGAGGGGATCGATGCGCTCGTCCAGTTCATGCAGGAGTTCGAACGAAGGAACGGGTAGAGAGCGTGCCACTTTCCCGCTTCTGCGCGCTGATTCCTCGTCAGAAACGTTAGATTTGTTGCGAAAGTGTCAGGTACAGAAGTCTTACAATCGCATAGCGGGAGCGCTGGTATTTTGAAGGTTCCGAATCGTTCAGAGGAGCCTTCTTGTCAACAGCGACGTTCACATCCAAGCGACTGCCCTACAACCTCACCACACTGAACTACATCACGGCTGGCGTGATGGTGCTCTTTCACATGGCGGCGGTGGCAGCGCTGTTCTTTTTCTCCTGGACCAACCTGCTCGTAGCGATCGGCCTGCACTGGATGGCGGTAGGCTTCGGCATCAGCCTCGGCTACCACCGGCTGCACACCCACCGCGGGTACAAGACCTCGAAAGCCTTCGAGTACTTCCTGGCCGTCTGCGGCACGCTGACGCTCGAAGGCGGGCCGCTCTTCTGGGTTGCGACGCATCGCGTTCATCATCAGCACTCCGACCACGAAGGCGATCCGCACACACCGCACGACGGCGGGTTCTGGGCCCACATGGGTTGGATTCTCTTCGGCGACTCGCATCACAACAACACCGCGGTGATGGCGAAGTACGCGCCCGATCTCGCAGCGGATCCGTTCTATCGCTGGCTGAACACCTGGCACTTCGTCCCGGTCACGACACTCGGATTGATACTCCTCGCGATTGGCGGCTGGCCGATGGTGCTCTGGGGCGTCTTCGCCCGCGTCATCTTCGGGCTCCACGCGACGTGGCTCGTGAATTCGGCGACTCACATGTGGGGCTCACGCAGGTTCCAGACAAAAGACGATTCGAGGAACAGCTGGTGGGTGGCGCTGCTCACGTTTGGTGAAGGGTGGCACAACAACCATCACGCGCATCCGGTATCCGCACGTCACGGGCTCGCCTGGTACGAGTTCGACATCTCCTGGATCACACTCAAGCTGCTCAACGCAGTTGGCGTCGTTCGCGATCTGAAGGTCGCGAAGGTACGCCGGGAGATGCCGGTCGAGGAAGCCGCATAGACAGAAAACAGAATTCAGAAGATAGAATCCAGGATTCAGAAGACGGCCGGTCCATTCGGCGACCGGCCGTTTTTTTGTGCCCGATGCCATTCGGCGCGGGCAGCCCGGTGAAGCGGTGCCATACTCATGGCTGCGGCGCCTGAGACATAGGAGGAAACATGCGGATCGTCCTTCCGGTGACCCTCTCGGTTGTCCAGCTGATCACTGTCACAGCGCAGGCACCGGCGAACTTCAGCGGGCGCTGGATCGCGATCGAGCCGGCCTCCGTCGCCGGCCACGAGTTGCGCATCACACAGGATCAGGACACATTCACGGTTCAACAGGTTCGCATCGAGTCGAGAGAAGCATTCGACAACTTGGGACGGCGCATCGGCGAAGGCGCCAAAGCGACCGAGTCCACTACCTACCGGCTGGACGGCAAGCCAACCGTGACGATGGCACGGGGCGCGGGCGATCCGCAGCAAATGCGATCGAGCGTTCGGTGGGACAAGAAGCGCCTGGTGCTATCGGATCTGTATTCAGCAACCGGTTTCAGATTCGAGCGTGTGCTCTCGTTTGATCGGCAAGGCCGCCTGGTCTTTGAGCGTCGGCGTCCGCCATCCGATGGCGAACCGCACACCGCCTCGGCAGGCGTCCTCGAGCCCGTGCGGATCATCTACGAGAAACGGTAGAACCTGTCTCACAAACCGAACACGGTCCGCGGGCGCGCTGTTCCTTCTCCGGCCAGGGCGCAAAGCTACCCGGCCGCACGCGCATCCCGAGCTATCCTTGATTGATGATCAGCGGCCGCCGCCGATCCGTCATCTTCTTCACCGTCCTCGGCACCTGCCTCGTCGCCATCGCCGTGGCGCTGAATGTCGGCTGGCTGGTGATCAACTGGACGCGCGGTGTTCTCGCGCTTCTCGGCCTGATTTTCTTCCTCGTGATCATCGCCGGGATGGTGCTCAATACGATCTTCCTCGTCCGCGAAATCCGGAGAAACGAACAGCACGACTCGTTCATCAACGCGGTCACGCACGAACTGAAGACGCCGGTCGCCTCGATCCGGCTGTACCTGCAGACACTCCAGTCGCGAGATCTCGACGAGTCGAAGCGGCAGGAGTTCTACCGCATCATGCTGGATGACAGCGACCGGCTGCTGCACACCATCGAGCAGGTCCTGCGTGCCGGCAGCACCCAGTCACCCTTCCGGCGGATCGCGCAGACGCGTGTGGATCTCGGCGAGCTCGCGGCCGACTGTGTGGCGCTCGCGAGAACGCGGTTCCACCTCAACGAAGAGGCGATGCGCTTCGAGCCGCGGATCAGCGCGCCGGCGATCGTTCTTGGCGACGCCGACGAGCTGAAGGCAGCCGTGTGGAACCTGATCGACAATGCCGTCAAGTACTCGACTTCACATCCGCAGGTGAGCGTGACGCTGGAAGAAACCGCCGACCGGTCTCGCTATGCACTCAAAGTCGCCGACAGAGGGCCGGGGATCTCCCCGAACGAGTTGAAGCGCGTGTTCCGCCGCTTCTACCGCATCCACGGCATGTCCGTCCGCGCGAAGGGCAGCGGCCTCGGGCTGTTCATCGTCCGCTCGGTGGCGCGCAGGCATGGCGGCAAGGCGTTCGCCGAGAGTGAGGGCGCGGGGCGTGGCAGCACGTTCACCATCCTGCTGCCGCGTCCGGCAGAGCCCGCATGAGCACCGCGAGCGCGAAAATCCTCGTCGTCGAGGACGAGCAGCACCTGGCGGACGGCCTCAAGTTCAACCTGGACGCCGAGGGCTACGACGCAGATGTCGTCGATACGGGCGAGGCCGCTCTGGAACGGCTGCTCGGCGAGCGCGCTCCCTACGACCTCGTCGTGCTCGACGTGATGCTTCCTGCCAAGGACGGCTTCGCCGTCGTGGCGGAGCTGCGCGCGGCGCGCCAATTCGTGCCCGTGCTGATACTCACCGCGCGCGGCCGTCCTGAAGACGTGCTGAAGGGTTTCGCCGCCGGCGCAGACGATTACCTGCCCAAGCCGACAGAGCTCGCCATTCTGCTGGCGCGCGTGAATGGCCTGCTGCGCAGGAGCGGCTGGACGAAGCGGAGCGCCGACCAGTTCACCTTCACCGGCCGGACGATCGACTTCGATCGTCTCCAGGTACGTGTCGACGATCGTGAGTTCCCGCTGACACTGATGGAGGCCAACCTGCTCCGATACTTGATCGATCACGAGGGCAAGGCGGTCTCACGCAAGGCCATGCTCGAAGATGTGTGGTCGCTCCGCGACGACACCGACACGCGCGCGATCGACAACTTCATCGTCCGACTGCGACGGTATATCGAGAAGGATCCCGGCAGTCCGCGGCACCTGTTGACCGTGCGCGGCGTCGGGTACCGCTTCGTGGCGGAGCCGGAGTCGCGTTAATGGATCTTGCCGCCCTCCTGCTCGCCCTCAGTCTCCGCGTGATCGATTCCCAGCGTCCGCGGATCACGGATTTCGTGATCGTGCTCGACGAAGAGGGCATACCGACGGCGGGAGCAAATCTCGATGCTGGTGAGCTGGCGATAGCTCCAGCCGCGACCGTCGACGACATTCTGCGATCGACGCCGGGGTTCAGTCTGTTCAGGCGGTCGTCGTCACGTGTGGCGAACCCCACGACACAAGGTGTGACGCTGCGTGGCCTCGCGGCATCCGGTTCGAGTCGCGCACTGGTGCTCGCCGACGATATCCCCCTGAACGATCCGGTCGGCGGGTGGGTGTACTGGAATCGAATCCCGATCGTTGCGCTGCAAGAGGTATCCGTGAAACGAGGCGCTTCTGGTGATGTTTTCGGCGTTGACGCGATGGGTGGTGTGGTCACCCTGCGGAGCAAGACCACTCCCGGCATGCGGCTCCTTGCCGAAGGTGGCAGCGATGAGACGGGGCGCGTTTCCGGATTCCTCGGCCGCTCGTTCACGTCCGTCGATCTCTTCGGCTCCGCGGAGGTGTTCACGACTGACGGGTACGTGATCGCCGCGCCCGAGGCGCGTGGACCGGTAGACACACGCGCCTACTCGCAGTCGGAAGCGGTGCATGTGGCTTCCGCACTGAGAGCGCTTGGCGTATTGACGACCATACGTACGACCTACTACGACGAATCGCGCGGCAACGGCACCCCACTCCAACGCAACGGCACCGAGCTGGGTCAGATTTCGGCAAGTGTGACTCGGCCTGGCAGTGGTTCCACCACGTGGACCGGGCGGGCGCACGCGGCGAAGCAAAACTACGAGCAGACGTTCAGCGCCGTGGCTGACGATCGTGCGTCGGAGCGACTCACGAGCGAGCAGGAGGTCGAGGCCACATCCGTTGGCGCGTCGGGCGACTGGGTGTGGAGCTCCGGAGCCCGCGCTCTGACCGTTTCCGGCATGACACGCTACGTCGATTCGACTCTGCAGGATGCGCCGTTCAGCGCTGCCGGTGTTCGGCTGCCATCCCGTATCATCACACCCGATCAGCTCACGGCGTCGCTCGCCATTCGCGGCGCTGCTTCCGCTCCTCGCTGGACGGCGGGCGGCGCCGTACGTGGTGAACTCTGGCGGACGAGCCTCGGTGAGGCGAACAGCCGCACGTTCCTGAGTCCGAGGCTCTGGGCCGCCTGCGACGTTGGTGCTGGTGTGATGCTGAGCGGGCAGCTCCAGAGTGGCCACCGCGGGCCGACGATCAACGAGCTCTATCGTCCGTTTCGCGTCGGCAGTGTCGTCACGGACGCAAACGCGGCGTTGCGGCCCGAGAGCGTTCGCGGGCTCGAAGGGCGTGTCTCGTGGCGACGAGGCGACTACACGGTCAGTGCGGTCGGATTCTGGAGTCGCGTCGATGACGCCATTGTCAATGTGACGCTTTCCTCCCAGGGTTCTACGATCGTTCGTCAGCGGCAGAATGCGGCGCGCATCGTCGCGGCGGGTCTGGAGCTGGAGACTGAACTCCGCGCCACATCCTGGCTGTCGGTCAGTGGGTCCACCTCGTTCACCGATTCGACGTTTACCGCAGGGCCACTCGCGGACCTTCGCGTACCGCAGGTGCCCCGATGGCATCACGCCGTTGGCGCGCGCGCGACGGGCGCACGGTTCGTCGCGTCCGTCGAGTGGCGTTATATCGGGGAGCAGTTCGACGACGACCGGAACCTCTTCCCGCTGGACCAGTCATCGATGTCCGACGCGCGTCTCGGGTGGAGGGTGACGCGGCGCGTGGAGCTGTTTGCCGCGATCGAGAACGCGTTCGACGAGGAGCAGGACGTCGGCCGCACGCCGTTGCGCACCATCGGCCTGCCGCGTACGAGCCGCGCAGGTATCCGGGTCGGTTTCTAGAACGCAGATGGGCGGGGGATCGTCGCGCTATGCGGGACCGTGATTGCGTCGTGGACCGCGGCGCCTGCGTCGTCGCCGGCGGCCGAATGCCGGGCCTGAGGGCGCATCCGCGGCCACAGCGTGTCCATGCGACGGCTCGTGCGTTTGCCTTTGCGCCTGCAGCTCGCGCCAGTGCGCGACGACATCGGCGCGATCCCCGTGAATCTCGAGCCACGTCAACGCCTCGTCGAGAGACGAGCGGTGCAGCAGCCCTCGCTGTGATCTGAACGGCGCGTCGATATCGAGGATTCTCGGCATGATCCCGAAGATCTGCTGAAGCCGCTCGACATCGCGGCGCGCGACGGGCAGCAGGCCCAGCTCGATGCGCCGCTCGAGTGGATCGGCGTGGAATCGCGTTCGCCGTCCGATCAGGCCGATCGGATGCAGCAGCGTGCCGGCCAGGATCGCGTTCGACAGTGCCTCGGGCGCGGATTCGAACTGCTCACGGTACCGATCGATGGCTTCGAGCGCGTGCCAGAACGCGTCGGGCGCATCTTCGAGCTCCGGCGTGATCTCGCGAAGCAGGCCCGTTGTCGAGAGTTGCCTGAACGCCTCGGCCGCGTGGCCCGAGCGCAGGATCTTGTAATACTCCTCGAGCAGCCTCGGCGGAGCGCTGCGCGCGATCTCATGCTTGTGGTGCTCGATCGCGTCGAGCGACTCGTCATCGATCCGGAACTCGAGGCGCGCCGCGAGCACAACGGCGCGCAGCATGCGAACCGGGTCCTCGAGAAAGCGCACCTCCGGTTCGCCGATCGAGCGGATCAGACCCGCCTGCAGATCCTGGAGCCCACCCGCGTAGTCGATGATCGAGAAGGTCCCGATGTCATAGAACAGCGCGTTGACCGTGAAGTCGCGCCTGAACGCGTCCTCTTCGGGCGTGCCGTAGGTGTTGTCGCGATGAATCAGATGATCTTCGGCACGGCGTCGAGGCCGGCGCGCCGGTTCCGGTTCGAGCGTGTCTCCACTCGCTTCGTCAACCGCGAGCATCCCCGGCTCGGGTGGCGCATCACCCGGAAGATCGAGCGCCTTTTCTGCTTCCGGCGTCAGATCCGACGCATCCACCTGCCGTCGGAACGTCGCGACTTCGATCGTTTTGGTGCCGAACTTCACGTGAGCGAGACGGAAGCGCCTGCCGATGATCCAGCAGTTGCGGAACAGCTTCTTGACCTGGTGGGGATGGGCTGACGTGCCGATGTCGAAGTCTCCGGC